>Ga0209963_1000644_pt1 | contig 39293 bp, 34 predicted proteins | sample ThiBio_1000_biof_2_FD_183957 | JGI IMG/M metagenome (GOLD analysis project Ga0209963, IMG submission 183957) | Wastewater bioreactor microbial communities from Cape Town, South Africa - Thiocy_cont_1000_biof (SPAdes) | ecosystem: Engineered > Bioreactor > Thiocyanate-remediating >...
ATCAAATGTAGGATACTCTTTTCTCATAAAGAAACCTCCTGGCTATTTCGGTTCTAGGCAAACCTATTTTAGCTCAAGAGGTTTCTTTATTCTTACTTCATCCTAAAATTCGGGATGATTCATGTTTTTCATTGGTATGATACTTGTTATATTTAACGGTTGAGTTTATTAAATTTTAGCAGCTGAGGGTTGGTTATGCGGTCCTGGAAGATTGGACTGGCCCTGGTAGTGGTGGTAGCCCTGGCCGTGGTGGCCGGGGGACACTTACTTCAGACCAGCGTTGCCAGTTCGCCGGTTATTAGTGGCTGTCCGGTCTTTCCGGCCAACAATGTCTGGAATACCCCCATCTCGAACCTGCCTGTAGACCCAAATTCTGCTAACTTTATTGCCAGCATCGGGGCCAGTACCGGGCTGCATCCCGATTTCGGGTCGGGCACCTGGGACAATTTTCCCATCGGTATCCCCTACACAACCGTTCCTTCCAACCAGACCAAAGTGCCGGTAACCTTTGACTATAATGACGAAAGCGACCCCGGCCCTTACCCGATTCCGCCCAACGCCCCGGTCGAAGGTAATCCGGCCAGTGGCGACCGGCACGTCCTGGTGATACAGCAGGGCACCTGCAAACTTTACGAGACCTGGGCTTCCCAGAAGAATTCCGACAATAGCTGGACAGCCGGGTCCGGGGCGATTTTCGACCTCACTTCGAACGCGCTCCGCCCGGCAGGCTGGACCTCCGCCGATGCCGCCGGTCTGCCCATCTTTCCCGGCCTGTTCCGCTATGACGAGGTCGCGTCGGGGTCTATCAACCATGCCCTGCGCTTTACCATAGATAACACCCGCGATAGCTACATCTGGCCCGCCCGCCACCAGGCCAGCAATTCTTCCAACCAGAACTACCCACCGATGGGCCAGCGTTTCCGGCTCAAAGCCAATTTTGATATTTCCGGCTACCCGGCGGACGTCAAGGTGATTCTGACCGCTCTCAAGACCTATGGGATGTTCGTGGCCGATAACGGCTCTAACTGGTATCTTTCCGGCGCACCTGACCCCCGCTGGGATAACGATGAACTGGTGACGTGGCTGAGCAAGGTAAAGGGGTCGAACTTCGAGGCGGTGGACGAATCGAGCCTGATGATAGACCCCAACAGCGCCCAGGCTAAAGGGCTGGCGGCGGCTATCGCCCCGGTAAGCGGGACACCCCAGGGCGCGGTCGCCAGTGCGGCCTTTCCCAACCGGTTGCAGGCCCTGGTGACAGATATTGCCGGGCGGCCCTTGAGCGACCAGCAGGTGACCTTTCAGGCCCCGACCACCGGGACGACCGGCGCTTTTGCCGGGAATGTTTCTTCCTATGTGACCCAGACGAACGCCAGCGGGATTGCTACTTCAACAGCGTTTACCGCCAACGGCCTGACCGGGAGTTACATCGTCACGGCGACGGTCGGGGACGTGACTACACCAACCACCTTTCAGCTAAAAAACCTGGCCGGGTGCGCCCAGCCGTTCGTGGTGACTTTGAGCAGCGACGATGGAGGGTCCACCGTCTGCGGCAGCCTGTCCAGGGCCTTACTCCAGGGCACGACCAGTACCCAGATAAGTTTTGATACAACCTCGATGGGCGGGACGGAGTTGGTGGTGAGTGGAGCTTTGCCGCCGGTCCAGGCCGGGGTGACCCTGGATGGCGGAAGTTGCGACCTTCTTACGGGGCCATCTTTAAGTATCAGGGGTAATTTTAGTTCAGGGTCGAGCCCTGGGCTGGTAGTAATGTTGGGCGCTACCGTCAAGAATATAAGGGTATCAGGCTTTCCGGGGCCGCAAATTCAGGCCAGGGCCGGAGGTAATTCTTTCAAAAAATGTGTATGGGCTGCAAAGAGCTTCCCATGATAAAAGACTGCCTCTGAATTATGTCAAGTAACCTGGGGGATTTCGATTCCATACAATAAAGACCGTGCTATTGTCCTACGGACCGGAGATTCCGTGGCAGAGCCACGGAATGACACCATAAACCACACCCACAGAACCTAACAAAACTAATTACTGCCCTCTGGCCTCTGACTACTAAAAACTAAACACTGAAAACTAAAAACTCCTAGCCTTCTAACTGTTTGGGCGGCTCGCCGGAGGTGGCGCGGTAGTAGTCGCGCAACTCCATAAGCAGTTTGCCGAGATTGTTTTGACCCTGGCGGTCAGGACCATAACCCCAGAAAGCATCGTCCTCGGAGGCTTCGACCAAGGGCCGCTCTCCCGTCGAAAGCAAAAGTCGCACCAGCGGTGGGTTATCGTTGAATTTCAAGCGTAAAGCCTCGCGCATCACGTCCAGGCGGACCTGGTTCCAATCAGGACGCTGGCGGCGAAAATTCTGGCGGGCCAGGTGCCGGGCGGCGGAAGGGGTAGACGACTGGCGCACATCTTCGTAAAGAGCCATCTTGGGGAATTTTTGGGCCTGGAAATAATGCTCGCTGGTCTGCCAGAAAGTATTGTTGGCGAAAAAGCCGTAAGGTGCGAAGTTGGTGAACTCGTAATAAGGCTCGTCCTTATCATAAAAGTAAATCGTGTCGTCGCCCGTGATCTCCGCCGGGAGTTGGGCCAACAACTGGGCCAGTTCCAGCCGGTACATACTCAAGGGCTGCTCGCCACGCAACACGAAACGGACTTCCTCGATAGCGTGGGGAGCGTCCTTTAGAAAAGTCAGGACCGTCCGCAGAGCCACACCCGTTGCCAGGTTAAGAGGAAAACCATAGATGCCGGTGCTGATGGCCGGGAAAGCCACGCTTTTGATACCGTTGAGAGCGGCCAGTTCCAGGCTGGAACGGTAGGCGTTCGACAACAATTGCACCGCCTCGCGAGTGTCGTAATCGCCATAAACCGGGCCGACCGCGTGAATAATGAAGCGAGTGGGCGCGGGAAGCTGGAAAGACGGGGTGAGGCGGGCCTGGCCGGTCGGGCAGCCGCCGAGTTTAGTCGTAAAGCGGGCCAGTTCGGGTCCGGCGGCCTTGAAGATGGCCCCGGTGACGCCCGCGCCATCAGCCAGGGCCGAGTTGGCGGCATTGACGATGGCCTCGGTCCCGGCCTGGACGATATCTCCCTCGGAAATCGTCAGAACCGTCTTATTCAACCTGAATTCGGGCATAAAATCCTCCAGCGAACGACCAGGGTAAACGGGAAGAGCTTCCCTACCCTCGATTTATCTTTCCACTCACATTTTTACAGGTTCAGTACAGGCGGGTTTTCAGTTCAAGTTTAGCATAACGGTCAATTAAAAACGCGCCCTGTTTCAACCGGGCGCGCTCTTTTCACTAACTCAAAATTAAGCCGGATTTAAGTTTTGGCTTGCAGTTCAGCCACTAGGCCGGGGTTGCGGCGGTTTCAGTGGAAGTCTCTTTCACATCACCGGGCCCTTTTTCGACGCAAAACTCGTTGCCTTCGGGGTCTTGCATTACCGTCCAACCAAACGTGGCATAGACCGTCGCCCCTAACGCCTGGAGCCGGACCACTTCGGCGTCGCGGGTATCTTCCGGGCGCAGGTCGAAATGCAGACGGTTCTTGACCGTCTTGCCTTCCGGCACAATCAGGAAAAGGATTTGAGTCCCTTCGCCGGTCGGGTCTACAATGAGCGCGCCTTCCTCGTCAATGTCCTTTAACTGGTAATTGAGGGCCGCCGTCCAGAAATCGGCCAACCTTTTAGGGTCGGCGCAGTCAACCGTAATGGTGCGTACTTTAGAAGCCATAAGTTTCCTCCCATATTTTTACCGCTACTAACTTACCTGGGCATAGTATAGCCAGGGACGGGCCGAAACGTCAACCGCCATTTGAACAATTGTGCTAAGCTTAAAGGCGGATTAGGCCCAACCGGACCCTGAACTTTACTTTTGACCGTATAAATACTATCATGCAGCAGAGATTTAAAAAACAGGTTGTATTACTAGAGGAGTTCACACCACATTGTCCGAAAGCAGTTCGGGAAATTTATCTGAAGCGGCAAAATCCATCGAGAATAATAATGGCGAAGAGTCCGACTCGCCGGAACAGGAAATATTTTCCACCCCCTTTGGCCGCAACTACAGCCAGGAAGCCTACGAAACCATCGACTTTAACAACGATACAGATTTAAACGGCCCGGCCCTGGTCGAAAAATTCAAAGCTCGCTACGAATTTGGGCTGGACGATTTCCAGTTACAGGCTATCAACATCCTGGCCCAGGGCGAATCGGTGATGGTAGCCGCGCCCACCGGTACCGGCAAGACCATCGTGGCCGAATATGGTATTTTCCAGGCCTACAGCCGCCGCAAGCGCATCTTTTACACCACCCCGGTCAAGGCCCTGAGCAACCAGAAATTCAAAGATTTGCGGGCCCAGTACGGCGACGCGGTTGGCCTTCTCACGGGCGATGTCATCGAAAACCCTAACGGCTATATCATCGTAATGACCACCGAAGTGCTGCGCAACATGCTGTTGCAGACGCCCGACGAACTCAAACATGTGGTATGCGTGGTCTTTGACGAGATTCACTACCTGGCCGATAGCGAACGCGGCACCACCTGGGAAGAATCCATTATTCTTTGTCCCCCAAATATTCAACTGGTCTGCCTTTCGGCGACTATCAGCAACGCCGGGGAAGTAGCCGACTGGATTACCCACACCCACCGCCCGGTCACGCTCATTACCCACACCCGCCGCTCGGTGCCGCTCTCGCTCTATTACTTTCTCGATGGCGACCTGAACCTGGTCATCAACCGCGAAGGCAAGCAGGTGGCCGATTTCCGGGGCGTTGGTGGCGAAGCCAAAAACCGCTTCCGGGGTAAGTCTATGCGCGGCAACAACCCCGATACCGACGAACGGAGCAAACGCGAACGGCCCGAACCGACCCAGCGTGAGATTGTCGAAGCCCTCGAAAAAGCCAAAATGCTTCCGGCTATCTATTTCATGTTCAGCCGGAACGATTGCGAGGTTTCCGCCGAACTGGTCGGCATGACCCGGCTCGAACGCATCAAAGACGCTCACGTCCGCCAGGAAATCGAAGAAGTCATCGCCCGCTACATGGACCGGATGGTCGAGGAAGACCGCAATATCCAGCAGGTCAAAACGATCGTGGCCCTGGCGCGCCGGGGTTTGGGCTTCCACCACGCCGGGTTGCTGCCGATTCTAAAGCAACTGGTCGAAGAACTCTTTAGCCGGGGCCTGATGAGCGTGGTCTTTGCGACCGATACGCTGGCCCTGGGTGTCAACATGCCCGCCAAGACGGTCGTGATTGGCCGGATGTCCAAGTTTGACGGCCAGACCCGGCGGCCCCTGCTGCCTAACGAATTCCAGCAGATGGCCGGGCGGGCCGGGCGGCGCGGTCTCGATAGTCAGGGCCATGTAGTCGTGCCCTATAGCCCCTGGATTACCTTCCAGGAAACCATTGAAATCGGCACCGGGCCGCTCCTGCCGATTGAAAGCGCCTTTACGGTCCGCTACAACTCGGTCCTGAACCTGTGGGACCCCCCGGCGGGCGAACGGGTCTTGCAGATTTTGCGCTACAGCTTGCTCGAATTCCAACAGGGGCGCCGCCTGCGCGAACTGGGCGAGGAAGTCAAGACGGCCCAGCAAGCCTACGATAAGGCCCAGGTCGGTTGTCTGATTGGCTACCCCGAAGGCGAAGAATTATTGCACGAATACGAGCGCATCGGCCACGAAATCATGGAGGCCCGCGACGAAGAAAAACGGGGCATCGAGGATAGCGCCCGCTTGCAACAAAAAATCGAGGAACGACCCTGGCGAAGGCCCATGCGTGAGACTCTCAAGACGGTCTTTAAGAGCATTTCGCCTGGCTTACTGGTCCACAGCGAAGAACAAGGCTGGGGGATTTACCTGGGCCGTTCCGGTAGCGAGGGTATCGGCCTGTTCCTCTTTGGCGACACGGTTGTGCGTCTGGACGAGTACAAGTACATTGACTACCTCCCGCCCGAAAGGTACGCCGTCACGCTCCCGGCAGGGATGGCAAACGTGGTCAAACCCGGTCTGAAGATTACCGAACTGCTCAACCCGGCGGAACTCGCTGCCCTGGCCGGACAACTCGGCGGCTTTACCCTGCCCGACCTTTCGACCTGGCAGCGCACCGCTCACGTCGATAACGAGCAAAAATACGGCCCGACCCTGGAACGGACCCTGACCAGGATTGAAGAAGCTCGCCTGAGCGTCAAAGAGCTTAAAGAGCGTGAACGGGTCCACCCCTGCCAGCGTTGCGAGGTTCGCAAGAAACACCGCAGTCTCCAGCGCGAAGCGGCCCGACTGCTCGTCAACCTCTCCGAGGCCCAGGAACGCTACGAGGACCGCAAACAGTACGAGGAAAGCCGCCTGCAACAGACCCTTAACGGTATCGTGACGGTCCTGCGCAAGTTCGGCTACCTGGACCGGGGCGGTAACCTGACCGATAAAAGTCCCTGGCTGCGGGACGTTTTTGATACGAACAGCCTTATTATCGTGGAAATCGTCCACCGGGGCTGGCTCAACGATTTACTGCCGCAGGACCTGGCCGAGGTCTTTACCTGGTTCTCCTACGACCGCGACTTCGAGTTTATGAACCGTTTCGTCCTGCCAAGACACCTGATTGAGCTGCGTAAGAACCTGGACGACCTCGAACGCGAGATTTTCTCCGCCGAACGCCAGAACGACCTGATGATTACCAACGGTTACAATATCTATTTCTTCGGGGCGACACGAGCCTGGTGTCGCGGGGCCAGCCTGTCCAGCATCATGGAAAAGATGCAGTTGGCCGAGGGCGATATTATTATCACCTTCAATAAGACGCTCGACCTGATGCGCCAGGTCTTCGACATGCTGGTCGAACAACAGCCAGACCACCCCCTGATACCGAAACTCAAAGCGGCCAAAGCCCTGGTACGGCGCGGTGTGGTCGAACAGGTCTACAACATCGGCTTCGGGGTCCTGCAGGATACGTTGGAAGGTGAAGACGGCCAGCCCGCGGAAAACCCGGTGACAGGCTCGGTAGCGGGCGACCCCACCCCGGAGGAAATCGAGGCGGCCCCGCCTTTCTTGCGACCCATCCCCGACCCAGACGAAGACGAGGAAGAAGAACTGGAAGAAGCCGCCGCCGAAACAACTGCCAACGGCCACGGCAAACGCAAGTTCAAACGGCGCGGCAACCGGCCCTGGTCTATCCAGCACTTCCGGCGCTAGGGTCACTCAAGTCCCGCTCAACATAGGACACCCGCCAGTATCACACAGAATGTGGTGCTGGCGCGCCAATATACGCATCAACATATTTATTAAATTGCAAGGGTTTTAGCATAACCAGAAATAACCGAACGCATTATATTTGTTACAAGGGTATAACACTTTACCCTGACAGGTGATGCCGCAAAACGACCAGACCGACTTTTGAAAATAATATGAGTGAAAGTAATCAACTCCAAACCTTTCCTGAGCCAATTCGCAGCCCCTTCGAAACGGGTAATTTGAATATTGACCCAGACGCTATTAAAGGTCTGCTGTCCTGGGAATGGGTGATGGAACGGGTTAAAGCCGCCCATAACTACTGGCTCGGTTCGACCTACCCGGACGGGCGGCCCCATGCCATACCCATCTGGTGTGTCTGGCACAACGGCACCTTTTATTTCACTACCGGACGTGACTCGCAAAAATTCATAAATCTTTCGGCTCATCCCGAAGTGGTCATTCACCTGGAAAGCGGCGCGGAAGTAGTCATTTTCGAGGGGCGGTTGGAGGAAATCCCGGCTGACCCGGTCGCCTTCGAGCCCTTCGCCGCTGCTTACGAGGCCAAATATCCCGGCAACCGGCCCGAAGTAAATCCCGATAGAATCAATTACCGGTTGGTGCCAGCCACCGTCCTGGCCTGGACGGAAGAAGGTGCGCCTGAAAATGTCACCTTCTGGAAGTATTCTTGAAGCCAACCGGCGGCCACAGCATGCCTTAACGAGGTAGTAACGATGAAGACTCAACAAACCGGCGCAATTACCAATATCGACGAGCTTTTCGAGGCTGTAGGTGCTAACGACAAGACCCTTACCAGGGCCGAGAAAGACAGTCTTGACCGGCAGGGATTTTTGATTGTCCCCGGTCTGCTTGACAAAAAATGGCTGGAACAACTCCGCGCCGCCTTCGAACAGTTACTGGAAGAACACGAAAAAGAAAACGGCCAGCACGCCCGCCAGACCACCGGCACCCGTCATGTTCCCATTTCACTTGCGCCCGGCCAAATTTTCGAGGATGTCTATACCCACCCGAAATTGCTGGCGGCGGTCCGCCACATCCTGGGTGACGACCTGCGTTTTGGCGGTATCCACGGGCGCGACCCCCTACCCGGTTTCGGCCAGCAGGGGCTCCATTCCGACGCCCCACCCCGCCAGCCTGGATCACCCTACCTGGTGGTAACTTCGCTGTGGGCGCTTGACGACTTTACTATCAAAAATGGCGCGACCCGCCTGGTGCCGGGTACCCACACCGAAACCGGCCTGCCACCAAAAGAAACTCGCCAGCCGAACTACAACCACCCCGGGCAAATTTTCGCGGTGGCCCCGGCGGGGTCGGCTATCATTTTCAACGGCCATCTCTGGCACAGCGGCACCCAGAACAACAGCCAGGAACCGCGCCGGACCCTTCAATGCGTTCATATCGCACCCGGCTATCCTTACTATACTTCCATCGGCCAGAATGTCCCGGAAGGCGTTGGCCCGGCAGCCCGCTATCTTATGACGGTTAACGAGATAGCAGAACAACAGAAAGAATATTGGAATAATTACCAGCAAGCTAAAGGAAAGCCGGGAAAGAGTGAAAATTAACCCTTTCAAGCTGGAACGCTTTTTCGACAGGTACGAGTTCAAGGTTAAATATCTCCTGTGCAGTTCGGATAGCGAATCCCTGGCTGTCGAGGACTTGCTGGCCCTTGAACCGGACGCGGCGGCCCGGTTAAACAAACTCTGGCTTGGCTATACCGAGTATCCCGGCAGCCCGGCCCTGCGCGAGGCTATCTCGCAACTCTACACTCGGATTGGGCCAGACGAAATCGTGGTGCATACCGGGGCCGAAGAAGCCATCTATAATTTTATGAACGTGGCCGTAGACCCCGGCGACCATATCATCGTCCATTTTCCCTGCTATCAATCGCTGACCGAGATTGCCGCCGCCAACGGCTGCGAGGTCACGCGCTGGACCACCCGCGAGGAAGACGGCTGGGAGCTTGACCTTGACTTTTTACGAAAAGTTATCCAACCCAACACCAGGGCGATTGTGGTAAACTGCCCCCATAACCCGACCGGTTATTTGATGGACGCGGCCAAACAGCGGGAGCTTATCGAAATAGCCCGCGAGCATAAACTCCTCCTTTTTTCCGATGAGGTTTACCGCGAACTCGAATACGACCGGGCCGACCGCCTGCCCGCCGCCTGCGACCTGTACGAAAACGCCGTGTCGCTGGGTGTAATGTCCAAGACTTACGGGCTGGCCGGGTTAAGGATTGGCTGGGTGGCCTCGCAAAACCGGGAAATCCTGGGCCGGATGATCGCGCATAAAGACTATATGTCTATGTGCAACAGCGCCCCCAGCGAATTTTTGGCGGCGCTGGCGTTGCGCCACCGCGAAACCCTGGCGGAGCGCAACCTGGCAATTATCAACGAGAATCTACCAATTCTTGACCGCCTTTTCGAGAAGTACGAGGCAGTCTTTAACTGGCAGCGACCCAAAGCAGGCACTATCGCTTTTCCGTCGCTCAAACAGGACGCCGCCGACCTGTTCTGCCAGAATTTGTTGGACCAGACCGGGGTGCTATTAATTCCTAGCACCCTTTTTGACGCGGAAAACCGGAACTTCAGGATTGGCTTTGCCCGGCGCAACATGCCGGAAGCAGTAGCGGTCCTGGATGATTACCTGGGACGCAATAATGGGTGGGACCGGGTTAATCATTTTTGACCGGCAGTTTTTAACAGGTTTGAAGTAATATAGCAAGCATTAAAGTAGCTGCTCAATTTTTTATCTCTCTCGCTAATTCAACCCTTATCAGGAAATATAAGGTTACTTTTTATGATAATTGAAGGCAATTTTTTAGCCTCAAACACAACAAAAATCGGTGAAATCGTTACGAATCCGACCGCCGCCCTGGAAGCAAAGTGGATTGCCTACGGTCTTGGCCTGGCAGCGGTCGGCTTTGTTCTTTCGCTCATCATCGGGCGACCGCTCCTGGCCTGGCTGCGCCTGAAAAAAATCGGTAAGAGTATTCGGGGCGATGGCCCGGAAAGCCATATCGTCAAGACCGGCACCCCGACCATGGGCGGCATAATGATTATCCTGGCGATTCTAATTGTCTGCGCCCTGGTTATCTGGATCACGGGACGCTGGTCGGTGCTGCTGCCAATCGGGATTATCATTTCCTGCGGTGTCCTCGGCGCGGTGGACGATATGTTAAGCCTGGTCGGTTGGGACCAGGCGTTGCTGACCCAGCCGGAGAACGGTATCGAAACCAAACGTGAAAAACGCCGCCGTCTGCGCCGTCTGAACCGGGGGCTGACCGCCCGGTTCAAAATGGCCTGGCTGCTGGTAATCTCGCTCATCGCCGCAATCGTCCTTAACGGTCCGCTCGACCTGGAAAAGGTCTATGTTCCGTTTATCCGCGAACCGCTGGTGCTGGGCTGGCTGTATATACCGATTGTGACCATCGTTATTGCCGGTTTTTCCAACGCCGTAAACCTTACGGACGGCCTCGATACCCTGGCGGGCCTTACCTGCGCCTTTGCTTTTATGGCTTACGCTATAATCGGTTTCTTGCAAGGGCAGGACCAGGTGGTTTTAATCGGGTTCGCGGCGGCCGGGGCCTGCCTGGGCTTTTTGTGGTACAACGCTTACCCGGCCCACGTCTTTATGGGTGACACCGGGTCGCTGACGCTGGGGGCGCTGCTGGCGGTGCTGGCTTTTCAGACCAACCAGTGGCTGCTGCTGCCGATTATTGGTGGCGTTTTTGTAGCCGAAGCAGCCTCGGTCATTATCCAGGTCTCCTATTTCAAGATTACCAAACGCCTGACCGGGACCGGCAAACGCATTTTCAAAATTACACCGCTCCATCACCATTTTGAGAAAAGCGGTTGGAGCGAGACCCAGGTCTCGGTACGTTTTGCCCTGGTCGGAATGGTGCTGGCGATGGTAGGGGTCGCTTTGGCCCTGCTGTAAAAGGCGGCAAGACCACGAAAGAGGCTTTAAGATTTTTTATCGAGGGAAAAATGAAACAACAACCGCCCCGCAAATACGTCAATAAATACGTCCGCTACATGTTATACGTGCTGATTACTCTTTCGATAGCCTTTTTTGTCCTGACGATACTCGAAAGTATTTTCCATTTCGGGATTTTGCCCGTAAAATAAATAGCCGGGTCGTCCATTTCCATTGCGGGTGTTGCCCGTGAAGTAGGCAGGGCCGCGTATGAAGAAACCCCCTAAAGGTAATTTGTCGCTATTCGCAACCATCGCATTCGTGGTGGGGACGTGTCTTGTGACCGGGGGGATTCTTTTTGTAATCAATAGCAAGACCGCCTGGGTGGACGCGCCCCTGTATTCCGGCGCCCTGAATGTTAAGACCACCGTTTCGGGGAATGGCTCCGTAAAAACGACCACCTTCAACACCCACGAATACTATACCCACCTGGCCGATATTTACCTGCTCGAACTCAATTTCCACAACTGGTTCGAGATAAATTTCCAGGGTTCACCAGTTTTGAAAGCCACCTTGACTTATGTTGATGGCTCGAAAAATTTAGAGATACCCGATTTTTTTACCATTTACCAGAATAATTGCCCGGCCTTCTACCTGGATGTTACAATTGAAAATGTGACCCGGTTCGATAGCAACATAACCACGGTCCAGACTGTTGGCCCTTGCGGGAACCCCATCTCTTAATTCTGGGTAATATCGGAGTTTTTATATATGGTCGCTACACAAGAACGTCCTCCTGCGGTTATTCGCAACCCTCTTTCTAAAAAGACCGGGGTAATTGTAATCCTGGCCCTGCTTCTCGCTTTTTACCTGTTACATAAAGTGGATTGGACCGAACCACCTTTGTACCCTGGGGCAACGGTAATTCAAACCGTTACCGATTATGGGAATAATATAAAACAGACCGTTATGGTTTCGAGTGATCAACTTAAAAAAGTAACTGTCGGATACAATGCATTACTCAATCGAAACGATTGGTATAATGAGATTATTAGTAAAAACTATACAAACTTCGTGCTGGATGATAAAAGCAAAACCTTTTCTATCTTTAGTTACGATTTCTTTCATACCCAGTGTTCGGCTTTCTTTTTGAATGTAGCCTACGAGGAATTAGCGGATAAAAGAACCCAAATTGTGGTCTCCCAGTTCGTCGGTCCATGCGGGAGTCATCAAATTAAATCAAACTTTTCTTGACCAACCTGAACTTTTTGGCTACAATGAAGTGTATCCGAACGTTCGTTTAGGCTTTTCAGGTGAAAAATGACCAATTTAGTCAAGGAACCAACCAGAACCCCCGGCCAGAGCAGCCGCGATTTAATCTTTCAGAAAGCCCTTCAACTTTTTACCGAGCGCGGCTATGACGGCACCTCGATTGACGATATCCGCCAGGCCACCGGCTTTAAATCGAAGGCCAGTTTCTATACCCACTTCAAGAGCAAGGAGGAACTCTCCAACGCCTTGCTCACGAAAATCCTCGAAGACGAGGCGCACATCACTACCAAAGCCTTTCAGACGGCCCCGGCTGAACCGCTGGCCCAGTTTTTGTCAGTGGGGCGGGCCTTTATCCGCTGGGGCCTGACCAACCCAAAAGAGTACGCCTTTTGCTTTTTGCGGACCCAGCAGGAGATGTTAATCCGGGGCAGCTATTCCGACGAAGCCGAGCAGTCCAACGACGCCATCAAATACCTGATTGGCCGGATGCGGGTGAAATACCCGGTCCGTAAAATCACCAACGAGGCCCTGACCAGTATGCTGGTGGGCCTGATTAGCAAGGCGGTAATTGACCAGGCTTCTTTTGGCAAGCTATCCGTGGAAGACAAAATCGAGCAGATTGTCGAGATGTGCCTGGGTATACTTTTTAGCGAAAAAGTGAAGTATTAGAAGTATTAATCGTACGCGGAATATTTTTAAAACAAAGGGAGCGACCTTGCATAGTCTCGCTCCCTTTTGATTCCCGGACAGGACCCTGGATAAGCAGCGGTTACAAACCGTACTTGACCCTGGCGATAAAGGTGTTGAGCGTCCGCACATTGGAAACCGAGATAGCCGGTTCGTTAAAGAGACGGTTGGTGCGCCAGTAAGCGTTCGCCTCGATACCCTCCCCGCTATCGTACCCGGCCCGCTGGACCATGGCGTCAATCGCGGCGTTGTGATCGCCGTAGGGATAGGCGAAACTGCGGACCGGGTGGCCCAACAATTTTTCCAGGTCGGCTTTGCTGCCGCTAATCTGGTTCCAGTCGAACTCAGCCGTGGCTTTGGTCAAAAACGGGTGATTACGAGTGTGACTGGCGACCTCAAAGCCGTCGAGGTCGAGTTGTTTGACCTGTTCGTGGGTCATATAAGGATAGGTGCTGGCCTGGGTGATTACAAAGAATGTGGCCGTCATGCCGCGCTTTTTCATTTCGTTGGCCGCGAACAACTGGTTGGCCCAGCCGTCGTCAAAACGCAGGTTGACCGGCTTGGACGGCAACGGAACCCCATATTTCAGGTAATCGGTTATCTGCGAAATCGTGACGGTATGGTAGCCGTTAGCCTGGAGCCAGTTGAGTTGTTCGACAAAAGCCGCCGGGGTCACGGAGTAATTATTCAGGTCGGAGTTGAGCGGTTGGGTCAGGTCGCGGATATGATGGTACATCAAGGACGGCACCGCCACCGACTCCTGGGAACCAAGCAAGAGCGATTTTACCGGGGCAAACAGGGCCGAGTCGTAATCCTGGGTGGCAGCATACTGCCGTCCCAGGAGGCCCAGTTGGACCTCGTAGGGTGTCCCGGCGTGTTCGGGATGGTACTCGAAGCGGGCCCGCTCGAAATACTGGACGGTATAGGTCTGGCCGTCATCAGGATTTTTCTCCTGGAATTCCTCGCTAAGCGGGTAGCCAAAAGCGGGTAGCCCACCGTTATTTTGCCAGTAGGCCAAAAAGCCGTGACTGAGAGTGTGGCCGGTCTGGGGAAAAAAGGTAGTTTCCGCATTGGTGACGCCGTTTTCGACCTTTCCAAAGTCCCGCCCGGCGGTTAGAAGACTGCCCAGCAATTTGTGTTCGATATAGGGCTGCGGCTGGGGATTATCGGCGGTCTGGGACGGCTGGTGCAATTCAAAGATGGCCCGTTCGAAGACCTGGATGGTGAGGCCGTCTTTATCCTTAAATTCTTCGGTCAGGGCCAGGCCGTTGGTCGCCAGCCCGCCGGTATCGTAGTAATTTTGCAAAAAGAGGCCGGTAACATTGTGGCCGGTATCTTTGAAGAACCGGACGCCACCGGGGTCGGGCACATAGCTGGCCGTAGCTAAATCGGGAGAAGTTGAGGCAGCCTGGGTCGGGTTCACTAAAAGGACCATCTGGGCGACCAGGACAGTTGCCAGCAGGTAAATAAGACGCGAGCGAAATAAAAAGCCGTGACGTTGGCTTGCGGAAAGCATGGCTGGTATACTCCTGCTGCTATTTAAATCTATACATGGGAACCACCCGGCTATCATTTCCGGCCAGGTTGGGTATTGCTCCTATAAATAATAATGCGAATTTTGCATAAAAGTCACACCTTTAGCTGTTTTGGGTCGGCCCAATCAGCCAAACCGCGAATCAGTCAAGGGCGGACCGGAAAATGCAATTTTGAATTCGCAATTTTACGAATGAAGAAGACCCGGCTTTTATCCTTTAATAGGAATTATTTAAAAAGCCGGTAAAATAAGCTAAAAGTAAAAAGGAAGGAAGATTTTCGTGAGCGAACAAACACAGCCAAACGTGGCTATGGTCGTAATGGCGCACCCGGACGACGCGGAATTTGGGGCCGGTGGCACAGTGGCGCGCTGGGTAAAAGAAGGTTGGGAAGTCTATTATGTAATCGTAAGTGACGGGGCGAGTGGCGGCCCTGATGACGCGACCGAGGTTGGGCCAGAACAGCGCCTGGTCTGGGCCGGAATCCGCCAGCAAGAGCAACTGGCAGCGGCCAGGGTTCTAGGCGTAAAAGAGGTCATTTTCTTAAATTACCCGGACGGCATGGTAACGCCCAGCCTGGAACTGCGGCGCGAACTGGTGCGCTGCTACCGCCGCTACAAACCGTTACGCCTGATTTGCCAGTCTCCCGAACGCAACTGGTTCCCGCAGATGTTCCTGGGCCGCTACCATCCCGACCACCTGGCGGCAGGTCAGGCGGCCCTGGCGGCGGTCTACCCGGCCTCGCAAAACCCCTGGGACTTCCCGGAACTGCTCCAGGAAGGTTTTCTCCCGCACCGGGTACTCGAAGTCTATATCACGGGATCGCCCAACCCGAATTTCCCGGTGGACATCTCCGAAACGGTCGATTTGAAAATCGAGGCGCTCAAAGCCCATACGACCCAGACCGGGCCGGATTTCGAAGGGATGGGCGAACGGATTCGCAAGAATGTGGCCCAGATGGGCGAGAAATACAATTTAGCTGCCGCCGAGGTCTTTCACCGGGTCGAGAACGGCGGCTTACCGGCCCCGGTCCCTGCTCCAGCACCGGAAAAGAGTAATTAAGGTTTAGGGTACGCGGGGAAAGTATGTTCAGGACGGTTGAAATCGGAGGCTGGCTTTTAGAGGTTGATAAGGAACGGACCGCCGAGACTTATCAAAAGCTATCCAAAATAGAATGTTCCTGTAGGTATTGCCTGAACTATGTGAAGGCTTACGAATACTTTCCCCCGACCATAAAAGCTTTTTTCGAGCAATTCGGCATTGACCCCCGTAAAGATGCCGAAGTTTACACATTTCAGGATGATGGCGACCCGATTTATGACTATTACGGGTTCTATCATTTCGTGGGGCGCATCCTGCGACTCCCCGATAGCAACATTTATTCGCCCGAAACGCCGGTCAGGGACATCGCAGCCATTCAGATTTTTGAAGATTTCCGGGTAAGTTTTAATACCGAAAATGCCCTCGTTCCAAAAGATTTTCCCCGCCCTACGGTTCAACTGGAATTTGAAAGACTGGCCCTACCCTGGCTGTTTGACCTTCCAGCTAACGAGCTTTTTAAGAAATTTCACCCTGAAAAAAATAAAACCGAATAATTATCTATAAAATTTCTCGCTCGATGATTTTGTAAGTTCCACCGCAAGTCTCTTTTATAAGTTCGCAGACATCGGTCAGGGCTTTTTGAAGATACGAGTATTCGGTTTCACGGTTGCCCTGGACGTAAACGATAAAACCGGTGGTCTCTTTGGTGATGCGGGTTTCGGCGCACTGCTTAACGTCCATCCGGCAGAGGATTTTTTCGGTGTCCATGGCGGCGTACTCGCCGGGCGAGACCGGTATAGGCGCGGTTTCGCCGAGGGGCGTATACCTTTCGCTCCCATCGGTCACCACGAAACGGACGGCTTCACCCGTGATATGGGCCGTATCGTGTGCGCCGATAGAAAGCAGGGTCTGGACCGAAACGAGGTTGTAACTATCCACGACTGTATTGATGTTAGGCAGGCGACCGTTGCGCCCGGCCAACGTTAAAAGATGCTGGGCCGGTGGCAAACTGTCCACCAGCCCGGCCTCCTGTTGCAATCGCCGGTATTCCCGCAAGACCGGGTGGTCAAGGAGACCTTCTACCTGGGGTTGAAGCTCGGCCACGACCGCCTTTTTCCGCTTTTCCAACGGGTTACTTTTGTTCGACACCCCGGCGCCCCGCACCAGGGCCATACAAACATCAATCCCCATCTCCGCCACCGCGGGAGATACCAGCAAACGCATCTTTCAGGCTCCTATTTTATAAAAACTTAATTGCCGTAACGCCACAGGTGATAGTGACGGCCATCGTTGCCCATCTCGACCTGGAACCCGGCGGGATTGGCCGGGGTATAGGTCAGCACCCGCCGCTCGAACGCCTGGACCAGCACGTCTTTAACCGTGCCGCCGACCTTTACTTTGGTCCAGTAGGCTTCGGTTATCGGGAAGCCGGTAGCGTAAAAGAGCGGGTCGAACAATTTGGCCTGGACCAGTTTACCGCTGGTATCGTAGACCGGGCCACTCTGGTTGATAAAGTCCCAGAAGGGCGAGGCGATATTGTGGCCGGTCTCCGGCACGAAGTAGACCGCTTTCGCGTTGTACTTGCCAAAACTGGCCGGGTCGTCGCCAGCCGTACCGTCACGAGTCAGGGTCGCCGTCACCGGGGAAGTGCTGCGCGCGACCGCCCCGGTCTTGCCGTTGAGCGTGGCGTAGGTCGGTCCGGAGGTATCATCTATATCCCCGGCCACCCCGATATTCGCCGGGCTGCGGCCTTCGAACTGGGTATCCCCAAGCTGAAGCTGACCGCTCACCATTTCTTTGACGAGCAAACCGTTCGTGACGAAAAAGGGGTTGCTGTGGTCACCGTTCGGATTATTTATCTCCATACGGCTCTTGTCAAAATATTGGACGGTGCGCACTCCATCAGGGCTATTGGCGTACGGTTCGGTCACCGCGCCCGTGAACGGGGCCGGACCCCATAACCAGCTACGCGAGGTCGTGCCATCCTGGACCGGCTGGTCGGTGCGCTGCCAGACTTTCAAAAAGTCGGCGTTGGCGATGCCATTGTTGCCGGTGGAAGGCGGAGCGTTATAGGTCAGTTTGTAGATGGTGCCGCTGCTGTCGTCCGAGATGAGCAGGTTACCAAGCCCGTCCACCGCCGTATCGACCGGGCGGCCCCAGACGCTACCGCCGCTCACAAAGCCCGTTACGAGGTCAACCTGGGCGCCGGGGTTGCCGTTATCGAAGGGGAAATAGATAACTTTATAACCGGTCGGGGCCGAACGGTTCCAGGAACCGTGCAGGGCAATGGTCGCGCCGTTTTTGTAGGCCGCCGGGGCGTTGGTAGCGTGGAGGAAGGTCAGGCCGAGCGGGGCCGAATGGGCCTGGATACCCTTGTTCACCTTATCCATAGCGTTGCAATCGACGTGACCGTCGGCATTGAACTGGACATCGCGGTCGAAAGGCATGTTGTCGTAACCCGAAGAAGAGTCCGGGTTGGGGTTACAGAACGGCCAGCCGTAGTTGCCGCCGTCACGCACCTTAATAAATTCCTCCGGCGGGTGATTATCCACATAAGAGGTAACTACCTTTTTGTAGTCGGGCGAGGATGGGTCGGGATAGGCAATATTATCGCGGTTGTTGACGGCAATCCACAAATCGTTGGTGCCGGGCACGAAGGCCAGACCCTCGGCGTTGCGGATACCCCGCGCGTAGAGCCGCCCATTCGCGCCGTTGGCATCGTACTGGTAAATCGCCCCGCGCACCGGGTTGCTCTGCGTATCGGAAAGACAGGCGTTACAGGTAGACGCGATGGAGACATACAGTTTATGGTCGGGGCCAAGGGCAATATTTTTAAGCTGGTGGCCGTAGGTGCCGTTCAGTTCGGGGGTGGAGGCGTCAGGCAAATTCTTAACCACAATCTCCCGGTTTTGGGGAGCGGTGTCGCCGGAGGTATAAGTGTAGCGGTTAATCTGGTTGCTTTCGGCCACATACAAATAGGTCGTACCATCAATGGTATGGAAGACCATGTCGTGCGGATTGCGCAGACCGGAGGCGAAGACCGTCACCTGGGGATCGGCGTTGGACTGGGGCCGGACCAGCCAGATACGCCCATTACCGGGCTGTGAGACAAACAAATCGCCGTTCGGGGCCAGCGCCATGAAGCGAGCCCCCGGTATTCGGGCCATCACCGAAATACTGAAGTCAGGCGGGACATTCAGGTAGCGGTCCTGGGCGAAAACCCCGGTCCGCATACTGGCCGGAACCTGGACCTTTACCGAAACCGAAGCCCCGGCGGGCGCAGCACCGGGGGCTGCCTGGGCGGTAGGGGTCGCCATCGAAGGTAGAAATAAAGAAAATAGAATAAGCACACCGGACAACAAAGCCAGCTTTGGAGCCAGCCGCGCCGGAGGTGTGCCCGCGCTGGAACCAGTCCTGGAGCCAGCCCTGGGGCCGATAAATCTTGCAGAAGACATTCAATACCTCTTTCGTTGAGATTTTGTTACGATTCTCGTCGAGACTCGTCGTACAGTTTCCATCTTCCGATTTACTTATTCTAACACTAATGAAAAGCCCGGCTAAACAGGCTGTCAGGGTTATTTTGCCGCTTGCAGATAATTCAAACTTTGGCAATAGTTAGATTTTCCTAAAGCTTTTAGGAAGAATTACTTGACGGTTTTTTTGATAAAATTTATTATATAAGCACGGTACTTGCTCGGCTAAAGGAGAACTTGAGATGCATAGCTTTGTTGCTGAAGCAACTGATACACCAGGTTACCTGGCTCATCCTATACCTGAACCGGTTTTACCGGATAATTTCTACCGGGCGGACCGCACTTTGCAGCGCCTGTTACGCCGCTATTTTCCCAACCAGCCGGAAGAATGGGCCTGGGCCAAAGACTTTCTGACCGAATGGGGCGGCGTCTGTGCCCAGCAGGTTGAACCGCTTATAGCTACCGCCGACAAGAATGGGCCAACCCTGCGCCAGTTCGACCGGCGCGGAGACCGGGTAGACGAGCTTATTTTTCACCCGGCCTATCACGAAATCAGCCGCCTGGCTTACAGCAACGGCCTGGCCGGAATGTCCAATGGCCCGGGCTTCCGGGGTCGCCAGGCCCCCACCTCGCAACTGGTTAAATTTGCCGCCATGTACCTCTTTACCCAGGCTGACGGCAGTATCAGTTGCCCGGTCTCCATGACCGATATTCTGACCCGTGTATTGAAAATGTACGCCAGTCCGGCCCTGCTCGACCGCTACCTGTCGGGCCTGACGACCCTGGATTACGACCGGCTCCTGACCGGGGCCATGTTCATGACCGAAAAGACCGGCGGTTCGGATGTCGGCGCAACCACGACCGTGGCGGTCCCCAAAGAGGAATGGTGGGAACTGAGCGGGGATAAGTGGTTTTGCTCGAACGCCGGGGCCGACCTGATTCTGACACTGGCCCGGCCCGAAGGCGCGGCCCCCGGCACTCGTGGGCTAGGACTTTTCCTGGTCCCAAAGATACTGCCGGACGGTAGCCGCAATTCTTACGAAATCAACCGGCTGAAGGATAAGCTTGGTACGCGGGCCATGGCAAGCGGCGAAATCACCTTCCGGCAGACCAAGGCTTACCTGATTGAGCCACTTGAACGCGGCTTTGTCATGATGATGGAAATGGTCAACGGCACTCGCCTGCATAGCGGGGTGGCCGGGGCCGCCAACCTGCGCCGGGCCGTCCTTGAGGCGACCCTGCATGGGCGCGAACGTAAATCATTTGGCCGCCCGCTTATCGAACAACCGCTTTTTGCCGACCAACTGGCCGACCTTGTGGTTGATAGCGACGCCTCGACCGCGCTATTCCTGGAAGCCGCTTACCGCCTCGACCAGTCCGACCGGCGCCAGACCACCGAGGCTAAAGTCCTCTCCAGGTTGCTGATTGCCCTGCTAAAAGGTTATGCGACCGACCACGGCGTAAAGGCTGCCCAGAAAGCCCTCGAAATGCGCGGCGGCAACGGCTATATCGAGGATTGGCCGAATGCCCGCCTGCTGCGCGACAGCCTGGTCCAGATAATCTGGGAGGGTGGCATAAACATGGTGGCGTTCGAGGTGTTGCGGACCCTGGAACGGGAAAACGCCTGGCCTCTTTACGCCGCGGCCCTGCAAAACGAGCTTGCCAGGATACAGTCGCCCGGCCTCACGACGCCGGTTAATTCGCTAAAAATTTGTATCGAACTGGTGGGACGGGAAGTCGAACGGTTGCTGGCCCAACCCCGCGCCACCCAGGAGATTGTCGCCCCGCACCTGGCCGAAGCAATGGCGTCGCTCTACGCAGCGGTTTTGCTTATCGCCAATGCTAACGAAAGCCTGACCGCCCAGGACCAGGCCGCCCGGCGCGACCTGGAGTCAGCCCGGCGCTACTACACCCGGTTTTTGCAACCGCTCCTGGAAAACCTGAAACGGCCCGCCAACGCCGGGTCCGTAGATGAGCTTCTTGGTAACGTCGTTCCTGCCGAATGACTTTGGGTTAACATCCGGCAGGCTGTTAGTTGGTTAGATAGTTAGATGTTCGGATAAAGTGTGAATTAAACCGCTGACCGGTTTATCTCAATTGTCTGCTTTTATTAGTCCTGTTCCTTTTACGTCCTGTTACTAGCTTTTATTAGTTGCGTCCTGTTTAATTAAAACAATCCTGAGGAAGTAATTAGAATTTTGGCAATCGAAGATACGCTGGCTTTAGCCGAAAACCTGTGGCAAACCCTTGAACAAGGTTGGGACAAACCAACCCTGGAAAACTTCCAGCAGAAAATTAACCAGGTCTATCGCCAGGCCGGGGGCGAAGGGAAGACCCGGTTGAGCCGGCTTGCCCGCAACCTGGCCGGTTATCTCCAACCGTTGCTTAACGACGATTTACCGGCTTCAACCGCCCAGAAAGGGGAAATCAGGGCCCAACTGGCCGCGCTCCGCCAGCATCTTTCCCAGGGTACGCCTCTTATTACCGCCAGCCCCACCCCGGCTTTCATAGCTGAGCCGGAACCGGAACCTCCCCTCATTGAGAATATTGAACTGGCCGAGCCTAACCGCCTGATTGTCCTGGTAGATACCAATACCACTGAGGCGGAAGTCTTTGCCAGCAACATCGGGCATTTTGGGTACAAGGTCGAGGTCTTTACCTCGACGGAAGGGGTCACCGAGTTTTGCGTGAACCACCGGCCCGGTACGATTATCGTAGCGTCCGAAGCCGATAAAATTGACCCGGCTTTCTTCCAGACCCTCAATGACAGGGTTGCACGAAATATTCCCCTGGTCTTTCTATCGGGGAGGGGAGACGGTTTCTCGCGCCTACAGTCGGTCAAATTGGGTGGTGACGCCTACTTTATGAAACCGGTCGACATTCGCGAACTGATTGATAAGCTGGACAACCTGACCACTCCCTACCTGGCCCCGGCCTACCGGATTTTGCTGGTAGACGACTCGACCACGGCTATCGCTATTTATTCGGACGCCCTTAACCGGGCCGGGATGGTCACGCGGGTCGCTGCCGACGCCGAACAACTCATGTTGCAATTGGTCGAGTTCGCCCCGGACCTGATTCTGATGGATATGTATTTGCAGGACTGCACCGGGCTCGAACTGGCGGCGGTCATACGTCAGCAAGCCAGCTATGTCAGCGTGCCGATTGTCTTTTTATCCGCCGAAACGAACCTGCAAAAGCAATTACAAGCGATGAAACTCGGCGGGGACGACTTCCTGACTAAACCCATCGCCCCGGAACACCTGGTATCGGTAGTCACAGCCCGCGCCTCGCGGTCACGCATCGTGCGCTCGTATATCGAGCGGGACAGTCTGACCAACCTGTACAACCACAACCGGATTAAAGAGCAACTTGAGATAGAAATCATCGGGGCCCGGCGCAAGAACACCAACCTGATTTTCGCCATGCTCGATATTGACCATTTCAAACGGGTAAATGATACCTACGGCCACCATATCGGCGACCGCGTCCTCAAAAACTTATCCCGCTTTTTGCTGAGCAGATTGCGCCGGACCGATTTTATCGGGCGGTATGGCGGCGAGGAATTCGCCATCATCTTGCCGGATACAAGCGAGGAAAGCGGCCTCAAAGTTATAAACCGTATCCGCGAGGACTTTACCAAGTTCCCCCATTATGTCCAGGACACCGAATTCTATAGTACCTTTAGCTGCGGCATGGCTTCTTTGAGCAATCATAAGGATTCGGCCAGCCTAAGCCGGGCCGCCGACCAGGCCCTTTATGAAGCCAAAAGGACCGGGCGCAACCGGATTCGGATGACCGGCATGTTAAACAGCGAGGCTTTTCCGGCGCAACGCTAAGGCGGCGTTGACTTGCCACCTCATTTGGGTTACACTGAATTATCAAACGCTGGCTTTAATATTTCTAGAATGTGGGCCAGGCGGTATTTCCCGCCTGATTTTGTTTTGTCGCCAGCCTTTACGAATCTGTTACTAGCCTGAAGCATAAAAGACAAACCTAGAAGCGGAGTTTTCCCGCGTTGTCCCAATTTAACACAACCTCCAACCCTTCCTTAGCCGGCAATTTCGCTTGGCCCGGCCTGACAACCGTATTCTTCGACATGGGCAGCACCCTGGCCGACCTCAACCCCAGTTATGAAGGCATTTACCACCGCATCTTTCAAAAAGCCGGGTACGATTTACCGCTTGGCGAAGTGGAAAGCGCCATCGCCTATAGCTGGGACATCGTGACGGAGCAGGATGCCGTCACCGCCTATGATAATACCCTGGAAGGCACCCTTAACTGGCAGCGCGAGGTCGAAGAACGGGTCATGGAGCGGCTCAACATTCACCCGGACGTCCGCGAAGATGTCTTCTGGAATATTATCCAGGCTTTCGAAGACCCGGCAGCCTACCGGGTTTACGATGACGCCCTGCCTACCCTGGAAACCTTAAAACAGGCCGGGTATCGCCTGGCGATTATTAGCAACTGGAGCTGGCATCTACCCGAGCTGTGCGAGGCCCTGGGCCTGACCCCTTATTTCGAGCAAATCTTTACCTCGGCCCGGGTCGGTTTCGCCAAACCCCATCCCGAAATTTTTACCTACGCCCTGGCCGGAATGAATATAGGGCCGGACCAGGCCATCCATATCGGAGATAGTTATAAAGCCGATGTCGCGGGTGCAAACGGGGTAGGCATCCAACCGGTCTGGTTGCGGCGTCCCGACAAACTACCGCTTTACGCGGACCAAACGGACAAACAACCCGGCCCCACCCCTACTGTACGGGGCCTGGAGGAGTTAGTAGCCTTATTAAGGGTAAGCCGGTAATTTAAGCCGGAAAAAGAAAAGAATAGGATAAGGCGGGTGTAAAATGAAACGAACGCACCCGAAATAAAACTTCTCCCGGCGGAGAAGGCAGCTAGAAAGAAATGGAATGGGAGTAAACAAGGGCGGGAGTTTTGCCGAACAGTTAGCGCGAGGGCTTGCTTCCGGCAAGATTAAGTTGGAAGAAAGCCGGGGCGAACCGGAACCGGAGCGCCGCAAACCGGCCCGGAGCCGGGTCTATATCGCGATGGACCTCGAAAGCACCGGGGTAGAAGCCGATACGGGCGAGATTATCGAAATTGCCGTCTTGAAGTTCCGGCTGGAAAAAGGCGGCACTGTCCGGGTGCTGGAAGAATGGCACACGATGGTCCGGCCCCAGAACCCCATTCCTTATAAAATCACCAACCTGACCGGTATTCGCCAGTCCGATGTGGAGCATGCTCCCGGCTTCAACCAGGTCCGCGAACGCCTGCGCCAGTTCCTGGGTGATTTCCCGATTGTGGGCCACTCGGTCGAAAGTGACATCGGCTTTTTGCGCCGCCAGCAGTACGAGGTTAAAAACCCGGCCCTCGATACCTACGAACTGGCAACGCTGGTGCTGCCCCAGCAGGGGAACTACAGCCTAAAAGCTATTGCCGAAGTGCTGGAAGTAGAAGCCGCCGGGGCTCACCGGGCCATGGCCGACGCCAGGATGACGATGGAAGTTTTCGCGGCCCTGGTCGCCCGCATCGAACAGCTACCCCCCGAAGTGCTGGAAGAAGTCGACCGGATTGCGGCCCAACTGCAAGGCGAGTGGTCGCTCCACCGGTTGTTCCGGGACGCAATCGAGGTCCAAAAAGAGGAAGAAGAAGCGGGCGGGGCGGTCAGCAACCTTGGCGCTTTACTCAAGCAAAAGCTGGCGACCCAACCGGTCACCGCGACTAAAGGGCGCGACCTGGGCTTTTTGTTCCTGGCAGACGAAGAAAAATTGACCCCCATGGTGGCCGAACCTATTCGGCCCGAAGATTTCGCCCAGCTTGATAACCGGGTCGCCTATGCCATCCGGCAAGCCTTTCACGATGGCCGCCACCTGCTATTGGAAGTACCTTCGGGCCAGGCCGGGAGTCACCGCGAAAAGAACTGGGGCATATTGGCTGCCGCCGTCGAAACGGCCCGCCAGACCGGCCAGAGCGTGGTGCTGGCCGTCAATAGCGATACCCAGCGCGAGGAATTGCTCAACCATCTCATCCCCGAATTCCAGCAAAAGCTGGCCGCCCTCGAAGCAGGCAGCGGCGAACCCGGCGCGAAAAAACGTCTCAAAGCCGGGAACGAGCCTTTTAAGGTGTCGGTCGTCAAAAACCAGACCAACTATTTGTGCTTGCGCCGCTGGGAAAGCCTGCGAAAGACCAACTCCCTTACCGATGATGAATTAAAGCTTTTAATCAAAGTGCTGGTCTGGCTGCCCGGCACCACCACCGGGGATTCGAGCGAACTCCGCATTGGCAGCAGCGAACGGCTCTGGTCGCGTATCAACAGCCAGAAGGGTCTTTGCACGCCGGAGTTGTGCAACCAGGCGGGCCGCCCGCGCTGTTTCTTCTACCGCGCCCGCGAACGCGCCAAGCACTCCCATATTGTCGTGGCGGACCAGGCCCTGGTGCTGGCCGACCTGGTGGGCCAGGCCGGGACGCTGCCCGAAAGCACCTACCTGGTGCTGGACGACGCCCACCAGCTTGAGGATGAAGCCACCCGCCAGTGGGGAATGGCGATTTCGCCCTACAGCCTTTTTAACTATTTAGACTGGCTAAGCCGCCCGGTAACCTGGAAGGTCTCGGCCAAACCGGAGCGCAACGGCTTCCTGCACGATTTCGCCCGCTATTACAAACCTGATACCAGCCCGGAAATTAAAACCCTGTTCGGTCAACTTGGCGAGGAAACAATCCGGCAGGTGGATTCGGCCCGCGAGACTGCCGGGAATCTCCTGCGGGAATTGAGTACGCTTCTTTACCAGCACAACCAGGAAGCCGGGCAGGCTGATGGGCGGTTGCGGCTGGACCAAAAATTCCGCAACGGCACGACCTGGGCCGAGTCGGTCGGATTGTGGGAGGTCTTTCACACTGAGTGGGAAGAACTTTATTACAAACTGGCCGAGTTGCGCGACGAAGCCCAGGAGGTTAGAACTTTCCTGGACCGCGCCGACGAAATGCTGACCGACCTTAATTATTATGTCAACCAATGTAATTATCTACTTAATAAACTGACCGCCGCTTTCGAAACGGGCGAATCAGGCCAAATCTTCTGGATGGGCGCGACCCGTCTGCACGCGACCAGCAGCGCCGCCCAGGCCGTTGCGCCCGGCGACAACGCCCCTGTCACGGAACGGACGGGGGTTAGCCTCTACAGCGCCCCGCTTGAGGTGGCGCCTTTGCTGGAACAACGCCTCTACAACCGCAAACGGAGTGTGGCGATGGTCAGCGCGACCCTCACGACCGAAAACGACTTCGGATTCATCAAGGACCGGCTCGGCCTGGAACATATCCGGCCCCAGGAAGTGCGGTTAGCGCCGGACCGGGATTTTTCCAGGACGCTGCTTTATCTGCCGAGCGATATGCCCGAACCGAACCAGCCCGGCTACCAGAAAAGCGTGGACCAGAACATCATGGAACTGGTCAAGCTGAGCAAGGGCCGGGTAGTGGCGATTTTCTCATCGAATAGCGCCCTGCGCCTGACCTACCGGGCGGTCCAGCGGCCCCTGGAAAACGCCAACATCCTGGTGTTAGGGCAGGGCCAGGACGGCACCCGCCGCAGCATGATGAGCCGCTTTAAGAATACGCCCCAGGCCGTGATGCTGACGACCCTTAACTTCTGGGAAACTACCGAGCTTAGCGGCAATATGCCCGAAACCGAGGATGAAAACAGCGAGACCGGACTTTTCAACCTGCTGGTGATTACCAAACTGCCGTTCGACCCACCGAGCGACCCGGTATTCGCGGCCCGTGTCGAGAGTAAACTTTTCGAAAAGCCTTTCGAGCAGTATGCCCTGCCTCGCACCATCTTGCGGTTCCGGCAGGCTTTCGAACGGCTTTTGAGCGGGCAACCGGAACAGGGCGCGGTAGTGATGCTGGATAGTCGCCTGATAAGCAAAAGCTATGGCGGGCTATTTCTCAACTCGCTGCCGCCGCTCACCACCCAGATCGACAGCCTCAACCAGTTGGGAATGAACGTCAAGGATTGGCTCGAAAAACCGCCTTCCCTCGATTAGTAACTTTGGGTATAATTATTCTAAGCCACTAAGCTTTTGAAATGCCGGAGGAGAAGTTATGGCTATTCACAAGACCGACTTGAATTTATTTCCCGAAGAATATTTGTTGAATGAAGACGAAATGGGGCGTACAACCGTCCAGTTTGAACTTATTCATTATCTAGTTTCGGTGTTGGAATGGCTATTTCACAACGAAAAGTGGCATATCGCGGGCAACCTTGAGTTTTATCACCCGGCAGTCAAAAATAGCCAGAACAAAATCACGCCCGACATCAGCGTATTTAAGGGGGTCTTTTTGTCACCCTATGATAAACAGACCTTGAGCAGTTGGGACATCGTTCCCGACCAGGACGAGATGCCCCCGGTGGTGTTTGAAATCAGTTCCCGTTCAACCTGGCGCAGCGATATTTTAAACGGGGAAAACAACAAACCGGCTATTTATGGCCGGATGGGTATCAAGGAGTATTTCGCCTATGACCCCAACGAACCCCCGGTCTGGAAATCTAAACGAAGCCGAAGATTGTTGGGTTGGCGTTACGAAAACGGCCAACTGGTGGAAATAGAGCCAGACGGTTCGAGCCGCTTATGGTCGAACGAGTTAAATAGCTGGCTGGTGCCTGATGGCCCCATTTTGCGCTTATATGACCGCGAGAATAACTTGCGGCTTACCGAAAAGGAAGCCCAGGAAAAACAAAGCCGGGCTAAAGATTTAACCATTGAAGTTCTGGGGACTACAATCCAGACCATGAACTCGACAATCGAGAGCATGAGCGAACGCATAGCTGAAATGGAACGGCAGTTGCGCGAGTTGAAGGGTGAAAAAGACCAGGCATAAGTCCCCGATCCCCGGATAAGAAACTGAAATAAAAAGACCGCCTTTCCAGACGAAAGGGCGGTCTTTTTAGTCTAGGTGGGAAACTAGCCTTTAATTTTGGCTTCCTCGCTGTTTTTATAATCCCAGGCGGCTTTCTCGGTGGCAAAGACCTGGACCGAACTGGCTTTTATCCAGCCCGCCCCGCCCTTTAACTGGTACCAGCCATCCTCGCTCTTACGCTGGAAAGCAATATAGGTGAATTGGGAAAGAGTCTGAATCTGGGTGGACCCATCACGTGGTTCTTCCAGGACTAGCCCGGTCGCAGCGGTCACGACCGCAAATTGCTCGTTTGCCGGTACCAGAATGATAGAGGGCTTCGGGGTAGGTGTCGCCGAAACGGTAATGGTGGAAGACGCCGAAGCCAACGGGAGAGAGTTTTCAACTTTGCGGTCCTGGGGACGGATAACAACTATTACAAAGAGCAAAATTATTCCGATTACAGCGCAAATATAAAGCAGAGTCCGGCGATTGGTATAGCCGAACCGCACTTCCTGGAACCGATAAGAAGTCCGACCCAGGCTGGTAACGTTCCGATTATGCGGCAATTTTGGCGGTGGACCGGGGTTACGCAGATACAAAGGCGTTTCCGCCGGAGGAATGACAGGCAGGTACGGATTATAATTGGTGTCTTGATTATAGCTATAGTTTGCCGCAGGAGCCAGACCGGGGTCAAAACCGGGGTTTGTATCGGCCTCAGACGCAAACAAAGAAGGGTTTAGCTCCGCCGGGTCTGGCTCAAGCTCGCTAACCGGTTCTGCCGGTGGTACAACCGCCAGGGACTTAAATGGGGCGGTAACTTGCTCGTTAATAGGTTCAACTCCGTTGTTTATTTCGGTTGGGGTATCGGTGTCGATTTCTTCCTCGATTGGGTCGGCGGGTTTAACAATGGAAAGTGGCGACGTATACCGGTTTGAAAGCGCCATTGGCTGCCTGCTTTCTGGTTTGCTGGATTAAGTCGTTCGCTCGATATATATCGGTTACTCAATCATAAAAATATTGTAACTGTATAACCGATAGATGGCAATAACTATTCTTTAAAAGGTGACCTGGTAGTCAAAAGTTACAGCCGAAAAGAAAATTAATTCAAGAATAGATTCAACAACATTTTAAACTGGAAGAATTCCAGGATTCACACTTGCTGTTCAAAATCGTTTACAGCAAATTTTATTCCCTGACCCCAACTTTTACGGCTCAATCCTTAATTTAATTTAAGCCGGGTTTGAGGTCTTTCCGGTCGGCCTGTCCGAGCCGGATTTGCTCGACTATCACCGGGGTCAGACCCATAATCGTGTCTACCTGGGCAAAGGCCGGGGCCGCCGGACCAAAGACCAGCAACGGTACCGGGTTAAGAGTATGCAGTTTTGAAGCCAGGTTTTCAAGGTTTCCGTGGTCGCTGCAAATTACCAGGCTCGTTTCGACGCTCTTATAACGCATAATACCCTCGATAAGGCCGTCAACCTCCTGCAAAATGCTGAGAGCGCGCTGCTTATCCTGGGCGTGCCCGGCGTAATCAGGCAGGTAACTTTCGAACAGGGTCACATCATATTTGGCGGCCAGGTTTGCCAGCCTGCGCCCGGCTTCCTGGGGCGAAATTAGCGGCAATGAAAAACCCCGCGAACGGCTGTAACGGTTGGTAATATCCCAGAACAGGGCTTCCTCTCGTTCGTAATTTTCCGGCATACGGAAAGGCACCCCCGAAGTCAGGTTGAGTAAAGCCCCGACCGAATAGCGAAGCCGGCGGTTTTCAATCGCCTGGAAATATTCGGGAGTATAGAGGTTGGCCGCCGTAGGTCGCCCACCCAGCGCCAGGACCTGCTTAAAAAGACCGCTTTCCTCGATTAAAATGCGAAGTGAGCCGTTGGCAAAACCGGTCAGGTGACGGCCCAGGAATTCGGGGGCGTTGCGACCGGTATAGAGTGCCGTCTGCCCGGTCGCGCTCTGGGGACGGCCCGGCACGCCCAGGGTCGCGTCCACCGGCTTAAAAAGCAAATCCTCGGTTAGAATAGGAGGCCCGGCCAGGAGGGGACCATCCAAAAGCCCGGCCAGAAACGGCATTGGGCCGGGGTCATCCGGGGTTTCCTCGCCCGGACTAAAAGGGTTATCGGGACCGGCAGGGGCCAGCCCGATGCCGTCCAGGAAAAGATAAATAAAGCGGTTTGCTGATAACTCGGCCAGTGGAATGCCTTTCTTATAAAAACTTGGCCGGTGGTCGGGCATAATGGTACAAACATCGAGCCCTGGCCGGGAAGATAGACCATCTTAACGCACCCCGTTTAAAGCTGCAACCGCTCTACTATTAAAAAATAACAGTCCCTGCCAGGCGCTGGTTGACAGGGCGAGGTCTAAAGAGGATAATTCGGCCAGGTTAAGTGGAATATTTTAAGGGAACCAGACAGCTTTTGAACCACTATTTTAGTCCGGCGCAACCCAAATTTTTCTAAACTCAGAAGGAGTTGCCAGATGGCAAACATAAAGTTCGGAACGGACGGTTGGCGGGCAGTTATCGCCGAAGATTACACCTTTGACAATGTGCGAAACGTAACCCAGGCCACCGCCGATTATCTTATTGCAGATGGCCGGGCCCAGTACGGCGTTATTGTCGGTTACGATACCCGGTTTGCCTCGGAGAATTTCGCGGCAGCGGTCGCGGAAGTGCTGGCCGGGAACGGCATCAAGACTATTTTCTCGGACAAATTCGTGCCCACCCCGGTCATCAGTTACGCTATTACCGACCGGAAGGCCGGGGCCGGGATCGTCATTACGGCCAGCCATAATCCCCCGACCGATAACGGTTTCAAGTTCAAACCCTATTACGGCGGCTCAGCTTCGCCCGAAATCGTGGCCGAAATCGAGAGCAGGCTGGACGGCCAGGTTAAACGGATGCCCTTCGAGCAGGCCCGCAGCCAGGGTCTGGTCGAGTATTTCGATGCCAGTGCTGCCTATATCGAGCAGTTGAGCCGGATTGTAGACGTGGAAAGCATCAAGCAAAGCGACCTGAATATCGTGGTGGACCCGATGTGGGGCGCGGGCCAGGGCTTCTATCCCCGCATTCTGGGCGGCGGTAAAGTTACGGTCGGCCAGCTTCACGGCGAACGCAACCCGATTTTCCCCGGCATGCATAACCCCGAACCGATTGCCAGAAACCTGACCGAATTGATGCAGGTGATGAAGGACAGCCATTCCGACCTGGGCATCGCGAACGACGGCGACGCCGACCGGGTTGGTATCGTGGACGAAAACGGGCGCTTCCTTAACCAGTTGGAAGTTTACGCTCTGCTGGCCCTTTACATGCTCGAAGTACGGGGCGAACGCGGGCCGCTGGTCAAGTCGCTCTCGACGACCAGTATGGCCGAAAAACTCGGCAAAATCTATGGTGTCGAGGTCTACGAAACCCCGGTCGGGTTCAAACACATCGGCCCGAAAATGATGGAGACTAACGCCATCCTGGGTGGTGAAGAAAGCGGCGGGTTCGCCTTCCGAGGGCACATACCGGAACGCGACGGCATCCTGTCCGGCCTGATTATCGCCGACATGATGGTGAAACTGAAAAAGAGCGCCAGCGGTCTGCTGGAATATCTCTTTGAGAAGGTCGGGCCGCACTACTACGACCGGATTGACTTCAAGTTCGAGCAGTCCCAGCGCGAGGCCATTATCGACCGCTTACGCACCAACCCGCCCAAAACCATCGCCGGGATGCCGGTTGTAAAGAGCCGCACCGATGACGGTTTTAAATATTACAGCGAGGACGGAAGCTGGCTCTTGATTCGCTTTAGCGGGACCGAGCCGATTATGCGGGTCTACACCGAAACGAGTTCGCCCGAAAAAGTGCAGCAAATGCTCGAACAGGGGCGGGCCATGACCGGAGCCTAAATTTTATTAAAGTGAACATACAAAAAAACGAGATTGACCGCTCGATGCACGAATACTACGAGCAACGGGCGGAAGAATATGACGACTGGTATAACCGGGTGGGCCGCTACAACGACCCCAGGACCAACGCCGCCTGGCACGCCCAGGTGGCCGAACTGGGGCGGGAGGCGGCCCGCTTCGGCGGCATGTTAAACCGTTATGCCGGGATGCGCGCCCTCGATTTGTGCTGTGGCACCGGCAAATGGACCCCCTTCTTCGCCCGCAGCCTGACCGGTAGCGGGCGGGTGGTCGCCTATGACTATTCCCCATCCATGCTGGGCCAGACCCGGCTCAGGTTGGAGGAAGAAGACCCTGCCCTGCTCGAAAAGACCCTTTTCGCGCGCGGTGACGCCTATTACCTGCCATTTGCCAGCCAGACTTTCGACCTCGTTTTCTTCGGCTTCTGGCTGAGCCACGTCCCGCACGAACGGGTCGCGGCATTCTTTGAAGAAATCAAGCGTGTCCTGAAACCGGGCGGGAACATCTTGATTTTCGATTCGGCCTACCGCCCCGGCATTCCTCACGAAGAAATCTCACGCCGTCCCCTTAATAACGGCACCATCCACGATGTTTTGAAAATAAACTACACCCCCGCCGAACTGGAAAAACTGCTGAAACAAACCTTTTCGGAAAGCCAGGCCCGCCAGACTTTCGACTTCTTCCTGATAGGCCAGGCTTCCCGCTAACATTTCATATTGAAACAACCGGAACCGGCCCTATTGGACAGATTGGGCCTGGGTTTGATACCAGTCTATCGTCCGGGCCAGGGCTTCTTCGAGAGGTGTCGCTTTTAGGCCAAACTCCCTTTCAATCCGGCTAGAGTCCACGATTTGAGGCTCGGTGTACTGGTAGAAAAGTTCGACGTACTCGCGGGCAAACGTATCGTCAAAAATCCCCGCCGCCTGCGCCTCTGCCACCGAAGGGACGTTGAAAACCTGGGCCGGTTGGCCGCGTTGCTGCCCAATTATGTCAAGTACTTCTCGCGTACTAACGACCGGGGCGACCGGCAATAACCACTCCCGGCCAAAAGCGGTCTCATTCTCGCCCAGGGTAGCCAGGGCACGGGCGATGTCAGGCATAAAGTTGTAGCTGTGGGGCAAATCAATATCCCCCAGGGTTAGGGCCGGTTGGTTATTCAATACTGCCGGAAAGATATACTGGCCTAGGGCCGAATTGGTTACACCCGGCCCGAAGAAATCGGCGGCGCGGGCCAGGGCGACTTTAGCCTTGCCGACCCGGTGCGCTTGCAGATAACCCCAGGCCAGTTCGCCGCGCAAGCGTCCTTTGCGAGAGACCGCCAGGTGGGGTGTTTCCTCGGTCATGGGCTTGCCTCCGGTTGGGCCGTACAGATAGAGGGTATCAATCACGATCAGGCGCGCCCCGGTAGCTGCGGCGGCTTCAATCATATTTTCCTGCAAACGCGGCAGGATTTCGGGCCAATTTTCATAAGGCGCGTGGGTGCAGTTATAGATGGTAGTCGCACCCTGGCTTAATTCCGTTAAAACTTCGAGCTTTGAGGCATCACCTGCGACTATTTCGGACCCTTCAGGCGCGGCGGCCTGCCCGCTCCGGTTGACCAGGCGGACCCTTTTACCTCTTTGCAATAGTTCGGCGGCCAGCGAAAGACCCGCCGGGCCGGTACCAAATACCATGTGCAATTCTTTTTCAGTTGTCATTAAATTATTCTCCTTTGTTTAACAAACTGGTTTTCAAACATTGTACATTTATCGAACTAAGTTCGATAAATGTCAAAAAAAATTAATCGCCCCTTCCGCGGGCGGTCCAGGCCAGGAGCAAATCGGCCACCGTTTGCTTCATCAGGTGTAAAGCCCGGTCTTCGTCTAACCTGCCCACCACGCTCAAACTGACCAACCCGTGTAAAACGCTCCACAAAACCTCGATTGAACCCCAGGCATCCTCGAATTTGACACCATTGGCCTTCCCCCATTCCAACAAAGTTTCCAGGGTGGTTGAGGTCACGGCTTCGACCGCGTTCGCGACCGCCTCGGCGTCAAGCGGAATCCCGCCCTGCCCGTGCATCACCTGGTAAAGGTCGGGACTGGTCCGGGCAAACTGCCAGAAAGCCTCCCCGATTTTGTAAAGCTGGGCTTCAGGGTCGGCACAGGTAGCCCGCGCTTCTTGCATGGCCCGGGCCAGTTGTTGGGAGCCTTCCTGCAAAAGGGTCAGCAGAATTTCTTCTTTGCTGGCAAAATATTCGTAGACCATCGAAGGACTGTATTCGATTTGCTCGGCGACCTTGCGAATGGTCAGGGCCGTCCAACCCTGGGTACGGGCAATCTGGCGGGAGGCCGAAAGGATTGCCTCCCTGGTGATTTGTTTTTCGCGATGCCTTCTTTCCTTGATGCCCATAGCCTTTTGCCTGCGTCTATTGACGAGTGGTTTTTTATCGAACTTAGTTCGATTGCATTCTAGCACCGTTTTCTAATCTGTCAAGCCCCTCTAATGGGTTGCGCCATTTTGCAAAAATAGACTATACTGGCAAAAAACAGATTCAAAATGGTTTGAAGGTAATAAAGAGAGCCCCACCATGATAATCAAAGATGTTCCACTTTTCCCATTGGACTTGGTCCTGTTTCCCCAGATGGTGCTGCCGCTCCGTATTTTTGAGGCGCGCTACCGCCAGATGATAACCGAATGTATCAAAGACGATAAACCCTTTGGCGTAGTGCTGCTTCAATCCGGCGATTCCGTTATGGAAGGCCGCTCCCATGCGGAAACACCCCGGCCTTTTAAGGTCGGTACCCTGGCCCGAATTACCGAGGTGACCCACCTGGAAGATGGCGGCATGATGATTACCACGGTCGGCACCGGGCGCTTTCACCTGCGGGAATATCGCACCGACCGGCCCTATATGACCGGGGATGTCGAACTCTGGCCTGACGAACCGGAAGAACTCGAAGGGGGAGTTTTGGAGGAAACCGTCTCTCGCGTCACACTGGTCTTTGAACAATACCTGCGAATATTGATGGAATTGGCCGGAAAGCGGATTCAATCGCTCGATATACCGACCGACCCCGAAGTGTTATCTTTCCTGGTGCCGAACTGGCTCTATATCAGCGCCCAGGACAAACAACTCCTGCTCGAAGCGCCCGGGCTGCGGATTCGCCTCGAAAATGAATTGCACATCCTGGAAAACGAAACCGCCTTTTTTGAAAAAATCAAAGCCAGGGCCGCCCAGCCCGATAACGAAAATAATCCGGGTGACAAGGGGGAAGTCTTGTGGAAAGAGACCAATCCCTACGACCTGCGCAACCGCTTTAGCGCCAATTAAAGCCGGCGGGCCGGGGTGGTAACCCCGCACAGGGTTTAACTAATTTCCCGGCCTATTGTATAATGCGGCTAATCTAGCGAACTTACTACTTCAATAAGCCTCTCGCAATTTGGTTTCGAATAAACCCATTTCGAGCGGTTTATTGGTTCAACAAAACCTGAAGGAGGCATGCCGGAATGGCAGCTACAATAAAAAAAGTTGGAGTTATGGGTTGCGGGTTGATGGGAGGCGGCATCGCCCAGGTAGCGGCTCAATCCGGGTTTGAAACGATTGTCGGCGAGGTTTCGGAAGACCTGCTGGGCCGGGGCATTGGACGCATCCAGGGGTTTTTAGGCAAGGATATTGAAAAGGGGAAAATCACCCGCGAGGAAGGCGAAGCGACCCTCAAACGCCTCAAAGGGACCACCAATCTGCAAGATTTCGCCGACTGCGACCTGGTAATCGAAGCAATCATCGAAAACATGGACGAAAAGCGCAAACTCTATAGCGCCCTGGATGGTATTTGCAAACCGGAAACCATTTTCGCCAGCAATACCTCGTCCCTGCCGGTCATCGAGATGGCGGCGGCTACAAAACGGGCCGACCGGGTCGGCGGTCTGCACTTCTTCAACCCGGTCCCGGTTATGAAATTGGTTGAGGCGGTCAAAACCATCAGCACCAGCGACGAAACCCTGGAAACGCTAAAAACTTTCGGCCAATCCCTGGGCAAGACGGTGGTAGTCGCCAAAGATACCCCCGGTTTTATCGTAAACCTGCTTTTAGTGCCCTACCTGCTGGACGCTATCCGGGCCCTTGAAAGCGGGGTCGCCACGAAAGAGGACATTGACAACGGCATGAAACTGGGCTGCGGCCACCCGATGGGTCCGCTCACCCTGCTCGATTTTGTCGGGCTGGATACGACCTATTATATCGCCAATATTATGTTCGAGGAATTCAAAGAGGCCCGCTACGCCCCACCGCCCCTGTTGCGCCGGATGGTCCTGGCCGGGCAATACGGTAAAAAGAGCGGCAAAGGTTTTTACGATTACAACCAGTAAAATCCTATTTATAGAAACCCTCGAAAAGTAAGAGCAGGTGAAAGGAAACCGAAGGAGCCTGATGGAATACACCGCTATCCTGGTCAAACGCGACGCCGCCGAGAAAATTGCCGTAGTAACGGTTAACCGGCCTGAAAAGCTGAATGCCCTCAATCTGACCGTACTTAAGGAGCTAAATGCGGCCTTTGACGAGTTGGAGGCTGACCCCGAAATCAGGGCCATCGTGATGACCGGGGCCGGGGCGAGAGCTTTTATTGCCGGGGCCGACATCGCCGAGCTTAACGCCCTGCCCGACCCGGTCCACGGGGCCTATCACGGAAAGTTGGGCCAGCAGCTTTGTTTTAAAATCGAGCGGCTGCGCCAGCCCGTTATTGTGGCGATAAACGGCTACGCTCTGGGCGGTGGTCTCGAACTGGCGATGGCCGGGGATATTCGACTGGCCGCCGACACGGCCCGGTTGGGTCAACCCGAAATAAACCTGGGTATTATTCCCGGTTTTGGTGGAACCCAGCGTCTACCCCGCCTGGTCGGCAAGGGAATAGCCAAGCTGATGATTTTTGGAGGCGACCCTATCACGGCGGAAGAAGGTTTGCGCATCGGGTTGGTGGACCGGGTAGTACCCCAGGCTCAACTGGCCGAAGAAGCGCGTAAATTGGCGGCACAACTGGCGAAGAAAGCGCCTTTAGCTCTAGCCGCCGCTAAGGCTGCTATCAATGGTGGTCTCGAAACCGACCTGGACCGGGGTTGTGAATTGGAAGCGGCCCAGTTCGGGCTGCTCTTTAGCACCGCCGACAAAGCAGAAGGTACTAAAGCATTCCTGGAAAAACGCCCGGCGAACTTTACAGGAGCTTAAGCAGGTTTTTATATATTGGACTTGTAACGAGTTAATTGGGCTGCTACGAGCAGGGCGATGGTTAAATAGTCTGGAGATAATAGTGCAGGAAGAAAACAATCAATTCTGGAAGGAAAAATTGTCCGACATCCGGGTGTCTATAGATGCCCTCGATACCGAAATCATCCGGCTGTTGGGAGAGCGAGGTAAGTTAGTCCACAAAGTAGGTGAGCTAAAACCGCACGTAGGGGCGGTTCGCGTCCCCGAACGTGAACGGCAGGTTGTGGAAAGAGCCGCCCGGCTGGCCGAGGAGAACGGTCTCGACGCCGATTTTGGCCGGGATTTATATCACTTTTTGTTAAATTATTTTGCTACCCGCGAAGAGCAACAGGTATTGGAACGTACCAGACTGGAAGCTTCCGCAAACTAGAAGAATACCTATGCCGGAAAAAAAGCTAACCGGGTTCAACGTGCGTCCGGGCAATGTTGAGGATTTATCCCTGGTTAAAGAAATTTGCGCCGATGTCAATGGCGGAAACGATTACATTCCGTATTTGTGGGATGAATGGAACGCTAATCCCCAGAACCGGGCTTTTATAGTCGAATCGGACGAGGGAGCCGCCGGGCTTTACTGGCTACGCCTGGATTTTGCCGGTGCAGAGACCGGCTGGTTGCAGGGGGTGCGGGTAAAAGCGGCTTTTCGGGGCCGGGGAGTCGGACGTTTCATTATGGAGCAGGCGATCAGCCAGAGCCGGAAACTGAGTTTGCACACTCTCCAATATGTGACCGCCCGCGATAATTATCCCATGCACCACATGGCCGGGCTTTTCGGTTTCTGGCATGTCGGTACTTTCCTGAATTATAGCCTCGAACAAACCGAGGTACCGCCGCGTGGCAACGCCCTGGAAAGTCGGCTGGTCACGACCTCCGAGTTTGACGAGGCGTACCGGCTTATTCTCGATTCGGATGAATACCAGCTGGGGCACGGCATTTATTGCCTTGCCTGGAACTGGAAACACCTGAGCATGGATGTTTTCCGCAAACACCTGGAACGGCGTGAGGTTTACTGCCTGGTCGGGGCCCTTAAAGTCCTGGCGATACTCAGGCGGACCGAGGACGGGGAGTCCTGGCTGTCTTTCCTGGCCGGAGAAAAATCGGCCCGTTTGCCGCTTCTCCTAGAACTGGCCCGGCGCGTATCCAAAAACATCGCTCCGGGGAAACCTTTTCAGTATACAGCCCAGGTTGTACAGACCCCGGTTAACGAAACACTCTTGCAACAGGCCGGATTCAAACCGGATGGACACGAACCGGGGTTGTTACTTTACGAACTGGATTTGGAAGAACCGGCCCCCTAATTCCCGGCCATTCACCTCAAACCGGCCACCTTATGACAAACCGCAATTTTCCAGAGTAAACTGGGGGGATTAGCGTGGTAATTTTTACCATTTTATTGTTTTTTTAACCTATTTTTCCTTGACTCTTTGCAAATCTAGTGCTATAAATAGTGTTACGCTTTACGGAACAAGATGCTCGACCAGCAACTGGTCAAACCCACGAGCAGACCTCTGGGTAAGTCTTATCTTACCTTTTTAAGAGGCCAGGCAAACAGCAGGAAAACAAACTCGGTTTTCAAAACGGGTTTTAAAAAGTCCAAATTCACCCTTGACAACCCCGTATGCGATTTGCTATAATAGCAAAGCACCAAACAAAGAGGCCCGGTAAAATAAAGTAAGGATTGAATGTTGGATAAGCATTCGATTATTACTGGATAAGGGTCGAAGCACTTTAATAATTGGAGAGTGATAGAGAAATCACTTTTCTATATATGGAACAGCAAGCGAAACGTCAAGAGAACAGGAACATTTTTGGATCTCTGTCAATACTGACGCCTTTTAAGAGCTTAGCATCTGGCAACAGGGCTAACTCAAAAAGAAAGGTGTGGAGAGTTTGATCCTGGCTCAGGATAAACGCTGGCGGCGTGCCTAATGCATGCAAGTCGAACGGTGTCCTTCGGGACATAGTGGCAAACGGGTGAGTAACACGTGGGGATCTGCCCAGTAGTGGGGAACAACTCCTCGAAAGAGGAGCTAATACCGCATACGGTCGAAGGACTAAAGTCGCAAGACGCTATTGGAGGAACCTGCG
>Ga0209963_1000645_pt1 | contig 39280 bp, 47 predicted proteins | sample ThiBio_1000_biof_2_FD_183957 | JGI IMG/M metagenome (GOLD analysis project Ga0209963, IMG submission 183957) | Wastewater bioreactor microbial communities from Cape Town, South Africa - Thiocy_cont_1000_biof (SPAdes) | ecosystem: Engineered > Bioreactor > Thiocyanate-remediating >...
TGAGATGCCTCGCCCTCCTGACCCCATCATGCGGCGGCCACGCGCCGACCGCGAAGAGAAGCGAGTGACCTACGGGAATGGCTTGAGGCGAGAGGAACAGCTTGACCCCGGCAACCCCAATCAGAGAAGGCTCTTATGCATCGCGCGCCGGTCGATGGCGGGGCGATGAAGGAGGGTCGCGGCGTGAGCGGTGAGCTTCCGACATTGGAACGAGTGCGTGCGGCATTGCGCGGCGAGGCCCGTATTCGCCCGAGCCGCGAACCGATCAACCTTGAATTGCACAGCGGCACGCTGACGATGGAGGGCGAGGTGGACCACATTGCCGCCAAGATGCCGGCGCTGGAGGTGGCTCTGGCCAAGGCGGGCGTGGTCGGGATCGTCGACCGGTTGCGGGTGCACCCGCAGGTAGCGATGGGCGACGGCGAGGTCCGCGACCGGTTGCGCGATGTACTGCTGGAGGACGGCGACTTGGCTGACTGCACGATCCGCACATGGGTGAAGGGCGTGGCTGAGTTGGTGCACCAGCCGCCCGAGCCGACCGACCGGATCGATATCCGCGTGGACGACGGCGTGGTGACGCTGGATGGCGACGTGGTGAACGGCATCGGCGTGACACCGCCGGAAGAAGACGGCGAGGCCGGCATGACCGACGCGGTCGTGCGCGTGCTGGAAAAGGACCTGTTCGTGGACGCCGCCAGCACCCGCGTGCACAGCCGCCGCGACGTGGTGACGCTGGATGGCACAGTGCTACGCGACGCCGAGCGGAAGCTGCGCGAGGATGACCCCCGGTACCTTTCGGCGTGGACTGGGTGGTGACCCGGCCAGTGGCGGGGACATAAGGCAGCCGTCTCACCCCCCCTGGTTCGGCCGCCTCACGGGCGCTGTTCGGGCGACGGACCCAAATGAAGTCATCGCCGCGCGACAGCAGCGCCACATGCACCGCGCCGCCGACGGTCTCCACCGTCTCGACGGACATGCGCAGCTTGAGCGCGGTGAGGTTGACCAGCGCCTCGGCCATCGTCGCCAGGCCTTGGCGCGGCAGCACCTCCACGGCGGCGATCAGCGGGCTCTGGTATTTGCGGACGATCTCCTCGGTGAAAGCCTTGCGGATCTGCTCGACGAGATCCGCCGTCTCGCCAGCGGGTTGAGCCGGGAGGTCGGGGCGATGGTGTGCGAGGCTACGGCCGATGATGGCGTAGAGCGATTCCTCCAGTTCGGGTTGGATGCCGCGGTAGAAGATGTCGACCATCTCGGTGACACCGAACGGCGCGACGATCGCGGTGACCTCGCGGTTGATGCGTGCCTCGCCAACGCGGGCGACGCGCAGGCGGCCGGCGGCGATACTGTCGACCTGGAATTCCTGCAGTGTGGGAAACGGCTCGCCCTCGCCCATGCCGGCGAACACGATGCCACTGCCTTCGTCGGGATGGACCCAGGCGCGCGTGTACATGGCGCGCACGGCGGCACGGAACTTGTCGGCAAAGTCCTGCTTCAGACCCAATGGGTGAAACAGCTCACTCTCCAGCTCGGCCAGCACCGGTGCGTATTCGGCCAGCACGCGGTCGCCATAGGCGGCGCCGAGTTCAAGCGCGGGCAACTGGCGCCATGCGGCGGTCTCGCGCGCGAGGATCCGCCGCAGCACCTGGGCGGTACTGCTGGCACGCCCTTTGCGCCGCGCGCTGGTGGGGGCGGCGAGCGGTTCCAGAAAGGTCTCCTTCCAGTAACGGCGGATGGCTTCGCGAAACCAGGCCTGTTGCAGCGAAGGCGGAAATAGCGCCTCGGACTGCTCGACAAAGCGAAAGAAGTCCTCGACGTATTGTTCGAGCCGTTCAAACGGGCGCGCCTAGCGCTGCCGGATGTAGGTCTTGATGATGATTTCCCAAGGCATGTCCATCAGCTCGGCAGAGCCGGAGATCATCACGCCCACGGGCGGACTCTGGGAGATGCAAAACAGCTTCTCGGCAGCGTAATATACCTTTTGGCCGCGACCGAACGTGGCGGCGCTGTCCGCCGCCAGGGCTACGCCGTATTTATTCATCACCGCGACTTCGCAGGTCATGGATGGCGCACCGGTACGCGCATCGTCCCGACCCGCATGGCGGCGTTTCGCGATGCCCTGTCACCTCGCGCCCGCCCGCCCCGCGCGCGGGGCGCGAAGCAACGCATCGGCATCATGGCGCCTGCTTCACGTCGATCGTGCGCGCCGGCGCGGGGGCTCCCGGTTTCTTCACATCACCGGGGGTCTGGGCCATGGAAGCCTCCTCTGTTGTGAGCTGGGCGATCAGGTCGGAGCGGCTGATCGTGTAGTTCCGTAGACAATTCGTTGCTGTGCCTTGGATCACCCACGCCTCCCATCTGTGCCACCCGGGGCGACGGTCCTCGGAAGGTGGCGCAGGAACCAGGCGCGCGCCAGTGTTACCACCTCGTCGAGCGTACCGGGTTCCTCGAACAGGTGTGTGGCGCCGGGGACCACCGTCAGGCGGCATTCGCAACGCATCCGTCCCTGTGCTGCCCGGTTCAGGCCCAGCACCACATCGTCGGCGCCGCCGACGATCAGCAGCGTAGGCGCGCGCACATGGGCCAGTGCCGTCCCTGCCAGGTCCGGCCGGCCGCCACGGCTGACTACCGCACACACCCGTGCGTCGGGCTCGGCGGCGGCTAGCAGCGTCGCCGCGGCACCGGTGCTGGCGCCGAAATACCCCTGCGGCAGTGCCGCCACGCGATTGTCCCGCGTCGCCCACTTCGCGGCATCGCGCAGCCGGCCGGCAAGCAAGGGAATGTCGAACACAAGTTGGCGGTCGGTGGCCTCATCTTCAGTGAGCAGGTCGAACAGCAGGGTGGCAAGGCTGGCCTCTCGTAGCGCTGCGGCGACAATGCGGTTGCGCGGGCTATGGCGGCTGCTGCCGCTGCCGTGGGCGAACAACACCAGTCCGAATGGCTGGATGGCGGGCAGCCCCAGTTCGCCTTCGCCGTGATGGGGCGGAAGTGTAACGGTTACGGTATGCTCCATGGCGGGCCTCCGCCGTCATTCGGCCGGTGTTCGCGCGCTCTCATGTTGATCGGCGTCAATCCTTGCTTAACTTGGGTCGTCTCTGACATCCACCCGAGCGGACCAAACTTCCCGCGTTCGATCAGGCGTCCGCAACGCCGCTAAGCCGTGCCTCGGTCGCTGAAACGCCTGCCATCAGCGTCCATCCCGCGTCAGCCGTCGGCGCGGCTGCGCGCGGCCCTGCGGCGCGCAACCGGGGCGGGTGGGCGGTCGCCCTGATCGGTCAGCTGAGAGGGGAATTCGCCGAGATTTTGCATCAGCTCCGCCTCTTCCACCGGTTGGGCGGGCGGCACACCCTTCCCATGCATCGTCATCGGGTTGGGCAGCAGGCCCGCCTGGGGATGATCCTCGATCGCCTGCAATGTGCGGGCCTGCTCGAGATAGTCGGGCTTGCGGCCGGGCGGGCTGCCGTCGGCCCGCCACATGCGCAATGCGCGGGCGCGAACGCGTCGGTCATGTGCGGTTTGGTTCGTGGCCATGGCCGGATTCTCCGTTTCTGCCTCATCGGCTCCGGCCCAGCCGAGCCGTCACCCGGGCCGGTAGGTACAGGGGTCAACTGCGCTTATTGGCCCGGCGTGACCTCGATCTTGCGCGTGGCGGCCACGATCTCGGGCTTCTTCGGCAAGGTCACGGTCAGCACGCCGTTGGCGAAGCTGGCACTCACCTTCTCCGCATCGGCGGAGTCGGGCAGCGAGAACGATCGCTCAAAGCTGCCGAACGCGCGTTCGGTCAGATAGAAGTCCTTCTCCTGCTCCTGCTTTTCCTGCCGCTTCTCGCCTTTCAGAGTCAGCATGCCGGCGGACACCGACACCTCGACATCCTTTTCCGTCATGCCGGGCCGTTCGGCAGTGATCACAAAGGCAGTGGCGCATTCCGTCACATCGACCGCCGGCACCACCATCTCGAACACGCTGGAAGCGGTCTTGCCCGGCGTCACGACGGACGAGCCACGCAGCGTGGGGAACCGCAAACCGCCCCAGAACCGATCCAGCAGCCGGTCCATTTCCTGGCGGAATGCGCCGAACGGGTCGGTTGGGGCAGGGGCAGCGGATTTCTTGGTCTCAACGGGAACCTGGCTCATGGCTGCTTCCTTGCTGTCGGTCGCAACATAACCCGCCAAGCGGTAAGAGCGGTTCATGGCGTCGCCGTCGCTTGGTCGGCAGCGGACCATTGCCCGGTTCGTTCGCACTGTCGTTGACCCATATCAAAACGGTTTGGGAAATTTACGATAGAGTCTCCGACCGCGATTGATTTGGATCAGTGTGCTACCGCGCAAATGCCGGCGATGCTGGCACGCTCGAATATCGGCCCGATCACCTCGATCTGATGTGGAGGATGCAGATGGCACACAAGCAGGTGACATTTGGTTCAGCAGCGCGGGAGAAGGTCCTGCGCGGTGCGACATCGCTGTGCGACGCGGTGCGCGTCACCCTGGGGCCGAAATCCAAATCCGTGCTGATCCAGCGCAGCTGGGGACCGCCGATTGTGTGCAACGACGGCGTCACCATCGCCAAGGAATTCGACCTCAAGGACCCCGAGGAGAACCTTGGCGCCCAGATGCTGCGCCAGGCGGCCGAGAGGACCGGCGACAATGTGGGTGACGGCACCAGCACCTCCACCATCCTCGCCCACGCCATCTACAGCGATGGGCTGCGCAACGTGGTCGCCGGCGCTAGCGCGATCGACTTGAAGCGCGGCCTGGATCGCGGCGCCAAGGTGGCCATCACGGCACTGCGCGCCCTCTCCCGCCCGGTGCAGAGCCGGCTGGAGAAGGCCCAGGTCGCCACCATATCCGCGCATAACGACCAGGGGATCGGTGAACTGGTCGCCGAGGCGATGGAGAAGGTGGGCGGCGAGGGCGTCATCACGGTCGAGGAATCCAAGACCACCGAGACCACGCTGGACGTGGTGGAGGGCATGCAGTTCGACCGCGGCTACATCTCGCCCTATTTCGTCACCAACGCCGAGCGCATGATCGTCGAGCTGGAAGACCCGTACATCCTGATCCACGAGGCCAAGCTGTCGGCGTTACAGCCGCTGGTGCCGCTGCTGGAGGCCGTGGTGCAGTCGGGCCGGCCGCTGCTGATCATCGCCGAGGACATCGAGGGCGAGGCGCTGGCGACCTTGGTGGTCAACAAGTTGCGCGGCGGTTTGCGGGTGGCCGCCGCCAAGGCGCCAGGCTTCGGCGACCGGCGCCGCGCAATGTTGGAGGATATCGCCATCCTGGCGGGCGGCGAACTCGTCAGTCAGGAGATCGGCGTGAAGCTGGACCACCTCACACTCGCCCAGCTTGGCCGCGCTCGCAAGGTGGTGCTGACCAAAGAGGACACCACCATCGTCAGCGGCGCCGGCAAGAAGCTAGACATCGATGGCCGTTGCGGCCAGATCCGCAAGCAGATCGAGGAGACCACATCGGATTACGATCGAGAGAAGCTGCGGGAGCGGTTGGCCAAGCTGTCCGGCGGCGTGGCGGTGATCCGCGTGGGCGCGCCAGCCGAGGCGGAGATGAAATCGCGTAAGGAGGCGCTGGACGATGCTATCAGCGCGACCAAGGCAGCGGTGGCCGAAGGCATCGTTCCGGGTGGCGGCTTGGCCCTGCTGCGCTGCGTGGGCGCTCTGGCCGAGGAGGAGGCGTGCTGCGAAGGCGACGAGCGCACCGGCATGCAGGTGCTGAAGCGCGCGCTGGAGGCGCCGGCGCGCCAGATCGCGGAGAACTCCGCGGTGGATGGCGGCGTCGTGGTGGCGCGCATGCTGGACGGCCAGGGCAATTTCGGCTTCGACGCCGCGCGCAAGCACTATGTCGACCTGATCGAGGCCGGCATCATCGACCCGACCAAGGTGGTGCGCATCGCACTGGAGAACGCGGTTTCCGTCGCCAGCGTGCTGCTGCTCACCGAGGCGACGATGACCGAAATCCCGGAGCCCCGGAAAGAGCCCGCCATGCCCGCCGACCTGCCCCTCTAGGCGCGGCGAGAGCAGCCCAGATGTCCGGCATGCCAGCGGCCCCCGCCACGGTCCCTCCCCCGGTCGATCCCCGGGCCACAGTCGCGCCGCCGCCGACGAACCGATGGATCGCCACGCAGCTCCGCCAGGCCGCTGCCGTGCTGGAGGCACAGGGCGCCAACCCGTTCCGTGTCAACGCCTATCGCCGCGCGGCCGAAATGCTGGAGCGCGAACCGCGCGACGTGCGCGCGATCGCGGCGGAGGGCGGATACGCGGCGCTGGACGCCCTGCCCGGGGTTGGGCCTTCGCTGGCCGGCGCCATCATCGAAATGGTGACCACAGGGCATTGGACATTCCTCGAGCGGTTGACGGGTCTTGCGGGCGCGGACACAGTGTTCGCCGCGGTGCCTGGTATCGGGCCAAACTTGGCGCAGCGCGTGCACGACACCCTGCACCTGGACTCGCTCGAGGCACTGGAGGCGGCCGCGCATGACGGTCGGCTGGAGACGGTTCCGGGCTTCGGCCCGCGCCGCGTAGCAATGGTTCGCAACGCGCTGGCGACACTGCTGGCGCGGATGCGCCCACCGGCCGCGACCGCCACCGATGAGCCGTCGGTGGAAATGCTGCTGGATATCGACCGCGAATACCGCACCAGGGCCGAGCGCGGCGAGCTGCCGCGGATCGCACCGAGGCGCTTCAACGAGGCCGGCGCCGCCTGGCTGCCGGTTCTGCACACCGAGCGTGGGCCGTGGCACGCGACGGCACTGTTCTCCAACTCCGCGCGCGCCCATCAGTTGGGCCGCACCGCCGACTGGGTGGTGATCTATTTCCATCGCGACGCCGTCGCCGACGGGCAGCGCACTGTGGTCACGGAGACGCAGGGCCCCGAGCGCGGCCGCCGCGTGGTGCGGGGGCGCGAGGCGGATGTACGGGATCTGTCCGCGTGAGCCGGCCTGTGGGCAACGCGGTGGCCGGCGCGCCCATGATGCGCGCCATGGTGCTCCGACACCCTCGCCAGAAGCTGGAGCTGGTGGAGCTGCCCCGCCCGGTGCCCGGACGTGGCCAGGTGCTGATCCGCGTGCTGGCGTGCGGCGTGTGCCGCACCGACCTGCATGTGCTGGACGGCGAGCTTGCCAAGCCCAAGCTGCCGCTGATCCCCGGCCACGAGATCGTCGGCACCGTCGCGGCACTCGGCGAAGCGGTGTCGGGTGAAGCAGGAGGGCGATTCCGGATCGGCAGCCGGGTCGGCGTTCCCTGGCTTGGCTGGACCTGCGGCAGCTGCGCCTGGTGCCGGTCGGGCCGGGAGAACCTGTGCCCAGACGCCCGCTTCACCGGTTACGACATCGACGGCGGCTATGCGGAGTACACCGTCGCCGACCAGCGCTACTGCTTTCCGGTTCCCGCCGAGTACGACGACCTGCATGCCGCCCCACTGCTCTGTGCCGGGCTGATCGGGTTTCGCACCTTGCGCATGGCCGGATCGGCGCGGCGGCTCGGCATCTTCGGCTTCGGGGCGGCCGCGCATATCCTCGCCCAGGTTGCGCGGCATCAGGGGCGGTCGATCTTTGCCTTCACCCGCCCCGGCGATATCGCGGCGCAGGATTTTGCCCGCCGCCTGGGCGCCACCTGGGCCGGCGGCTCCGACACCCCGCCGCCCGAGCCGCTGGACGCGGCGCTGATCTTCGCACCCGCCGGTGAGTTGGTGCCGGCGGCTTTGCGGGCGGTGGGGCCGGGAGGCTGCGTGGTGTGCGGCGGCATCCACATGAGCGATATCCCGCGCTTTCCCTATCGCCTGTTGTGGCAGGAGCGCTCGGTGCGGTCCGTGGCCAACCTCACCCGGCAGGACGCCGAGCAATTCCTCGCCCTCGCCCCACGCGTTCCGGTTGCCACCACCGTCGAGGCGTTCCCGCTGGCCGACGCCAACGAGGCACTCGCGCGGCTGAGGAGTGGCCGCCTGACCGGCGCGGCGGTGCTGCTGCCCGAGTGAGCCGACCCGGCGCCGTCGCCGGGCCGGATCGATCGGTACTTGACCCAGATCAACGCTCCCGACCGGGCCGCCGGCTAAAGTGCCGGGAAGCAGGGTGGAACCGATCATGGATGTCGCAACCGGCGAAATGCCGATCATCCGCAAGACTCCGCGCCCCGGTCTGCCGGCGCCAAACTTGGCAGACTATGCGGAGGCCTGCGCCGGCTTCACATGGCAGGCCGCTCGTGCAGTGTTGGACGGGCTGCCCGGCGGCGGCCTCAATATCGCGCATGAGGCGGTCAGTCGGCACGCCACTGGCCGGCGCGGGGATCATCCGGCGCTGCACTGGATCGGCAAGGACGGCACGCGGCGCGACTACAGCTATCGGGACCTCGAAGCGGCGAGCAATCGCTTCGCCAACGTGCTGGGCACGCTCGGGGTCGGCGCTGGCGATGTGGTGTTCCTGCTGCTCGGCCGGGTGCCGGAACTCTATATCGCGATGCTTGGCGCCCTGAAGGCGCGCGCCGTCGTCTGCCCGCTGTTCTCCGCCTTCGGCCCGGAGCCGATCGCCACCCGCATCGGCATCGGCAAGGGTCGAGTGCTGGTGACCACCGGCGCGCTCTACCGGCGCAAGGTCGCGCCGATCCGCGCCGGCCTGCCCAGCCTGCACCATGTGCTGGTGCTGGACGAGGCGGCGCCCGACACCTGGTCCTTCCCGGCCCTGATGAGCGGGGCGAGCGATCGCTTCACCATCCCGCCGACCGACGCTCAGGACCCGGCGCTGCTGCACTTCACCAGCGGCACCACCGGCCGGCCCAAGGGCGCGATCCATGTGCACGAGGCGGTGGTCACCCATCACGCCACCGGGTTCTATGCGCTCGACCTGCACCCGGATGACCGCTTCTGGTGCACTGCCGACCCCGGCTGGGTCACCGGCACCAGCTATGGCGTGATCGCCCCGCTGACCCACGGCGTCACCAACATCGTGGTCGAGGCGGAATTCGATGCGCCGACCTGGTACGGCATCCTGGAAGCCGAGCGGGTGAGCGTGTGGTACACCGCGCCGACCGCGATCCGCATGATGATGAAGCTGGGCGCCGAGGTGGCGCGCGCGCGCGACCTCTCCGCGCTGCGCTTCATGGCCAGCGTCGGCGAGCCGCTGAACCCCGAGGCGGTGCTATGGGGCGTCGCGGCGTTCGGTCAGCCGTTCCATGACAATTGGTGGCAGACCGAGACCGGCGGCATCATGATCGCCAACTATGCGGCGTTGGACGTGAAGCCCGGCTCGATGGGGCGGCCGCTGCCGGGCATCGAGGCGGCGATCGTCGAGCGGCGCGGAGACGGCGAAGTGGTGCCGGTGACCGCACCGATGCAGGGGGGCGAACTGGCGCTCAAGGCGGGTTGGCCCTCGATGATGCGCGACTATCTGGGCGAGGAGGCGCGCTATCGCAAATGCTTCGCCGGCGAATGGTACCTCACCGGCGACCTCGCGATGCGCGACGCCGATGGCTACTACTGGTTCGTCGGCCGCGCCGATGACGTGATCAAGTCGTCCGGCCATCTGATCGGCCCGTTCGAGGTCGAGAGCGCGCTGCTCGAACATCCCGCGGTCGCCGAGGCCGCGGTGATCGGCAAGCCCGACCCGATGGCCGGCGAGATCGTCAAGGCCTTCGTCGCCCTCAAGCCGGGCTACGAGGCCGGCGAGCCCCTGCGCCGCGAGTTGCTCGGCCACGCCCGCAAGCGCCTGGGTGCGGCGGTCGCGCCCAAGGAGATCGACTTCCGCGCCAATCTGCCCAAGACCCGCAGCGGCAAGATCATGCGCCGCCTGCTCAAGGCGCGCGAAATGGGCCTGCCCGAGGGCGACATCTCCACCCTGGAAAGCGACGAGCGATGAACCCCAAGGTCCGGCTCGACCACGCTCATGTCCGCCATCTGCTGCGCGAGATGCTGCGTATCCGCCAGTTCGAGGCGAAATGCGTCGAGCTCTACCAGGCGCAGAAGATCCTCGGCTTCCTGCACCTCTACGACGGCGAGGAGGCCGTCTCGGTCGGCGTGATGCAGGCGCTGGAGCCGACGGACGCCGTCGTCGCCACCTATCGCGAGCACGGCCAAGCGCTCGCCCGCGGCGTGCCCATGGCAGCCCTGCTCGCCGAGATGCTCGGCTTTCAGCAGGGCAGTTGCCGCGGCCGCGGCGGCTCGATGCACATCTTCGACCGCGCCCGCCGCTTCCACGGCGGCAATGCCATCGTCGGCGGCGGCCTGCCACTGGCCGCAGGCGTGGCGCTGGCCGACCAGATGCAAGCCAGCGGCGCCGTCACCGCCTGCTTCTTCGGCGAGGGTGCGGTAGACGAAGGCGCCTTCCACGAAACCATGAACCTCGCCGCCCTGTGGCGCCTGCCGCTGCTGTTCGTCTGCGAGAATAACCGCTACTCGATGGGCATGGCGCTGGAGCGCGCCGAGAGCGAGATCGACATCGCCCGCAAGGCCGCCGCCTACCGCATGGCCGCCAGTGCCGTGGACGGGATGGACGTGGTCGCCGTCGAGGCCGCCGCCCGCACCGCCACCGCCGCTATCCGCGCCGGCGACGGCCCGCAATTCCTCGAATGCCGCACCTACCGCTTCCGCGCCCACTCGATGTTCGACCCGCAGCAATACCGTTCGCGCGAGGAGATCGACGCCTGGCGTCCACGCGACCCGATCCACCGCTTCCAGACCTGGCTGGAGGAGAGCCACCTCCTTTCCGCCGGCGAGCCCGAGGCTGTCGCCGCCGAGGTCGCAGCCGAACTCGCCGCCGCCGTCATCGCCGCCGAGGCCGGTACGCCCGAGCCGGTGGCGGAGCTCGCCCGCTTCGTCACCATGACCGAGATCCCGCAATGACCGCCCCATCCACCACGGCGATGACCTACCGCGAGGCCTGCAAGCAGGGCATCCGCGACGCGCTGCTGTCCGAGCCGCGCTGCTTCATGATGGGCGAGGATATCGGCCGCTACGGCGGCTGCTACGCCGTCAGCAAGGGGCTGCTTGACGAGTTCGGCGAGGTGCGCATCCGCGACACCCCGCTGTCCGAAAACGGCTTCACCGGCATCGGCATCGGCGCCGCCATGGCCGGCCTGCGCCCGATCGTCGAGATCATGACGATCAACTTCAGTCTCCTGGCGCTTGACCAGATCGTCAACAACGCCGCCACCATCCCGCACATGTCCGGCGGCCAGTTCGCCGTGCCGCTGGTCATCCGCATGGCCACCGGCGGCGGCCGCCGCGTCGCCGCCCAGCACTCGCACAGCCTGGAGGGCTGGTACGCGCACGTTCCTGGCCTGCGCGTCCTCGCCCCCGCCACCGTCGAGGACGCCCGCTTCATGCTCCCCGCGGCGCTCAAGGACCCCAACCCGGTGCTCATCTTCGAGCACGTCATGCTCTACAACGTCGAGGCAACGCTCGACCCCGGGCTGCGCGAGGTGGATATCGACCACGCCCGCATCCGCCGCCCCGGCACCGATGTCAGCCTCATCGCCTTCGGCTACGGCGTCACCAAGGCGCTGGCCGCCGCCGAACTGCTGGCTGCCGACGGCATCTCCGCGGAAGTGCTCGACCTGCGCGTGCTGCGCCCGCTCGACAGCGAGACCATCCTCGCCTCGGTCCGCCGCACCCGCCGCTGCGTCATGGTCGACGAGGCCTGGCGCAGCGGCTCGCTGGCCGCCGAGATCGGCATGCGCATCGCCGAGGAAGCCTTCTTCGAACTCGACGCGCCGCCCCGCCGCGTCTGCGGCGCCGAAGTGCCGATGCCCTACGCCCCGCATCTGGAAGACGCCGCCCTGCCGCAGCCGGAGGGCATCGCCGCGGCCGCCCGCGGCCTGGTTCGCCCGGCCTGACCGCGATGGGCGCCTTCCGCATGCCCGCCCTTGGCGCCGACATGGAGTCCGGCACCCTCGTCGAGTGGCTGATCAAGCCCGGCGACACAGTGAAATCCGGCGATGTCGTCGCCGTGGTCGAAACCCAAAAAGGCGCCATCGAGGTCGAATGCTTCGAGGAAGGCGTCGTCGCCAGCCTCGCTATCGGCCAAGGCGAGACCGTGCCGATCGGTACCCTGCTCGCCCAGATCGGCGCGGAAGCTCCCGAACCCACCCAACCTCACGCACCCCCGTCGCCCAAACCGGCTCAGCCGCAACCGGCGCCCCCTCCTGCCCCCGCGCCGGCCGAACCCTCGCGCATCCGCGCCTCGCCCGCCGCCCGCCGCCTTGCCGCCGAGCGCAACATCCCGCTCGCCACCCTGCGCGGCACCGGCATCGATGGCGCCATCACGCTGGCCGACGTCGCCGCAGCCGCAGCCGTCCCCCGCCGCGCCGCTGCCCGCGGCTTCGACGCCGTCGAAATGCGCCGCGCCATCGCCGCCGCTATGAGCTGCTCCAAACGCGACATCCCGCACTACTACCTCTCGGAGACTATCGACCTCACCGCCGCCCTCGCCTGGCTCGAGGCCTTCAATGCCCCACGCCCGCCCACCGAGCGCCTGCTCCCCGCCGCGTTGCTGCTGAAGGCCGCCGCGCTTGCCCTGCGCAACACGCCCCGCCTCAACGGCACCTTCGAGGACGGCGAATACCGCCCCTCCCCAGGTATCCACGCCGGCTGGGCCATCGCGCTGCGCGGCGGCGGCCTGGTAGCACCCGCCATCCGCGACACCGACCGCCGCCCGCTCCCCGAACTCATGGCCGCTATCCGCGATCTCGTTCGGCGCGCCCGCGGCGGCGGCCTGCGCCTGTCCGAGCTCACCGGCGGCACCGTCACCGTTACCAGCCTCGGTGAGCGCGGCGCGGAGTCAGTCACCGGAATCATCTACCCGCCTCAGGTCGCCATCATCGGCTTCGGCCGTGTGTCGGTCCGCCCGATGGTCATCGGCGACGCGGTTGCCGCCCGACCTGCTGTCACCGCGAGCCTCGCCGCAGACCACCGTGTCACCGACGGCCACGCCGGCGGCCTCTACCTCGCCACCGTCACGCGCCTGCTGCAAACGCCGGAGGTTCTATGACCGAAGCCGAAGCCCGCACCCTGCTGCGCGACATCATCGCCGGCATCGCCCCCGAAGCCGACTTTGCCGGCCTCGCCGACGACGAGGACATGCGCGAGGCACTAGACCTCGACTCGATAGACTTCACCAACCTAATCATCGGCCTGCATGCCCGCACCGGACTGGACATTCCCGAAGCCGACTATCATCGCCTGTTCACTCTGGCCGGGGCAGCTGGCTACCTTAGCGACCGCGCGCCTGGGCCATCACCCGCCTGAGTCTCCGCCCGCCTGAGCCGGCCCAGGCGGTCGCCTGGGATCAATTCGTGGTTTGGCATAGCTTTCGGAGTATGAGGCGGACGGAGGCTCCGTGCAGGAAGGTGGGGCTGGCGCGGTTGAGGCGCTCCCAGTCCTTTGCCAATCGGCGGCAGCGATTCAGCCAGGCGATGGTACGCTCGACGATCGATCGTCGAGACAGGACGACAAGGCCGCCGGGTCAAGCAGCCGGAACAGCCGGGAAAACGTGTCGTGGCTCGGCAGGCCGCCGGGCAGCGCCAGGAAGTCGCGGAATAGCGCCTCACGGTCACGGGCGAAATCGGCAAAATCCACGCAACTCTCCGCCCCGCTGTTGTTCGGCGTGGGGTCCTGGTGCCGATCGGCGCGCCATGCCTTTGATCGGACTGCCTGCGTCGGGGTCACTCCGCGGCGCCGATTCACACGCGTGGCTGTCGGCGCGGAAATGGAACGTGGGCGACAGACGAGCACGATCGAAGACGCGAGGGCATTGTTGCCAGACCCGACCATGCGGTTTCCAAGTTCGGTGCGCATGGGCCACGTGCCACTGATCCCAAATCCCGCGCGGACCACCGCGTCGAGAAAGGTTTCCCACCCGGTCGAAGCGGTGCCATCCTTGAGATCCGTTTCGGACTGCTTAAACGCATAATATATCGTAGTCGGAAATCCAGGATGAGCATGTTCGGCCAGGCGGTGCACTGCTTCCGTCATTCCGCCAAGGAAGAACGCCTCAGCGGCTTCTTTGCCGCCATGGCGATAGGGGGTTGCCACCAACTCTTCAGATTTCGGGACAGCTAGAGTGCCGAACAAATCAGGCAAGATAGATTTCAGTGTCCGCCGGAGCCAAACATAGAAAAAATCCGAGAGGTCGGCGTAACCGATGTTATCATAGTAGGGGGGATCAGTAGAAATGATCTTGGATTCGCTCAAATTCTGGTTGGATGCGTTTAACTGTTTGCTAATACCAAACGCCGAGCCCAGGCTAGATGCAACGCCATCGATGCTCTCGGCTGTCCACTCGATCGCTCCAAGGAAGCTACCTGTGCCATCCAAGAGGGTGTTGAGTTCGGCATGATCCCAAGTCATCGGAATGCTCTGCCGAGCGAAAGTGTTCCGCGTCGAATCTCGCTCGGTAAACCAAGTACAGATGGTGGAGCCTCGATCGGCAAGTTTGGAGATTGCAAAAGAAATGTACACCGCCAAGGCATCAGCATAAGCCTGCGCGCCGGTGCCACCGTTGGCGAGGGGGGTGGGGTCGGAGGGGCGGCCGGCGGCGAGGGCGTCGGCCTTGGCTGCCTCGCGCGCTTCCAGCACCAGATCGGAGAAGCAATTCAGCGCCACCAACTGCCGCTGCGTGAATAGATCGCCGAAGGTGGTGAGGCCGTAGTTTGGAGTCTTGAAGTCGCGTGGATTGTCCGGAAGCAACATATCGGGCTTCCAGTCCGGTTTGGCGTCGCGCGCCAACTGCTCATGTTCCTCGGTTGGTGATAGATAGACCCTGCCGCGATCACCTTCGGCTACGATGGCCATGAGCTTGGCACCCATATGTCCAGCTTTGCCCTGCTGCCGGATGTGGTCGTAGCTCACAGCAACATCTGACATCAGACACCGGAACGCTGCACGCTTACCCGCAGTTGTGCCAAGCTTGGCCGCATCCGAATTCTGTGGCTTCCCAACTTTCACCGTGAAGCGATATCCGCCGGCCTCGATCACCGGCGCCACATACGCCTCCTTGCCCGGCTTGGTGGACAGCATGAAAGTGGAGGCCAGGGTGCCGCCAGAGACACCGCCGTCATCGTAGCGGTCGGGCACCAGCAGCCAGCCCTCGGCGCGCTGGCTGGCGATATAGGCCTCGCAGCTTTCGCGCTGAGCATCCAGGCTGTTGAATTCCTTTTCCAACCCCTCGTCGGTGGATTTGCGGGTGTAGACAGCGCAGCGGGTCTTGCGGACCGGGACCGGGGTAGCCGGCACCGCGGCGGGCGTCCTGCGGCTCATGCTCCACCCCGCCGGGTCTTGATGCCGAAAAATGTCCAGCCATTCCAGCGGGTGCCGGTGATGGCGCGGACGATGGCCGACAGCGAGCGGTAGGGCCGCCCCTGCCATTCATAGCCGTCCGGCAGGACCGTAACAGTGTGGTCCACGCCCTGATATTGGCGCACCAGCCGCGTGCCGGTGACCGGCTTGTCGTCGCCGCGGATGCGCCGCAGCACGACGTTGCCGCCGTCGAGTTGCTCGCCCAACGCCTCGAGCCGCCGCAGCGTCTCGGGCTTCAGGCCGCCGTACGCCAGTTCCTGGATCCGATAGGCGAGCCGGCTCTGCAGGTAGGCGCGATTATGCGGCGGCGGCCCCTTGCCGAACAACTCCCGCCATTGCTGCTTGAGGTCGGGCGTGGTGGCGGCTTTCAGCGCGGCTATCGCCATCCCCGCCCCGCGGCGCTCACCGATGTCTCGGTGGGGGAGATCATGGAGCGCGCGCTCGGCATCGAGAAGGCGCGCTGGACCCAGCCAGACCAGAACCGTGTGGTGCGCAGCCTGGTCAGCCTGGGCTTCAAACAGTGCCGCGCCCGCAAGGGCGGCCATGGCACCAGTGCCAAGCGTGAGCGGCGCTATCGGCGCAGCCCCACCTCGGATGCGGCGCAATGAGCGCGCGCATGGAAAGTGGGTCCGGGTCTGCGCCGGTGGGTCCGGGTATGGGTCCGGGTATCGCCCCCTCGGGAAAGCCGCGGATTTCCTGGATGGGTCCGGGTGGGTCCGGGTGGTCCGGGTCTGTCACTCTCTTTTCCGTACAGGGCCTCACACACGTCATAACGTGTACAGGGGGCATAGGGGGGCTACGGAAGAGTAAGCGAATAACCCGGACCCACCCGGACCACCCGGACCCATGGCGGATTTTTGCAGTTTTCGAGACACGCAGACCCGGACCCAACCCGGACCCACACCCGGACCCACATGGACCCACTGGACCGTGGCCAGCACGCGATGCCGATGCGATGGACGCCGCCCGGCCGGATACAGATGTCGCGCACCCGATCCGTGGCCCACCACGCTGGGGCCGCGTTCCTGCTGCTCCCTTCGCATCATCACGGAAGCTTCGATCGTGCAGAACGACACCATCACCACCTATCGATATGACGAGATCATCGAGATGACGGAACCCGCCTCGCACGACGCCGCCAACGAGACGGCCGCCGTTGAGTGCCTCATCGTGGCACCGGGTCTCGCCGCGGGACATCCGTGGCATACCAACGTGCCGCGCCGCCCCGGCTGGTCCCGGCGTGGCGCTGATCTCCCTGCCGCCGTCGGCACGGGGAGGCAGGGATGAGCCGGATCCCGACGCACATCGCTTTGGCTCGGCCGGTCACGGTCCCGCCGGGCGGTCCGCGACCGCCGCACAGTTGTCTCGATCGTAGCCGCAGTCCCACCAACGCCACCGAACTGGATGCGATGCGTCGGCGGGCGTGGCACCAGCACGGCGTGGCGACCTTCACCGTCGATGAGATCATGGACAAGCTGCTGCGCCAGGCCATCGTCAACGAGGCGGTCCGGCGCTGAGGGCGCGTGGCCGCGGCTGCATCATAAATGTCGCGAGTCAGCTCGACATCAAGGGTGGCGCGAACCTCTCTCCGTATTGCAGCGTCAAGGCCGGCATTGGCGGCTTCACCCGCGCGCTGGCATGGGAGGCGGCACCCAAAGGCGTGCGGGTCAACGCGATCGCGCCTGGCCCGGTCGATACCGAACTGGTTCGCCGCAATCCGGCGGAATGGCGCGAAGCGTTCATCGCCCGCCTGCCTGCCGGCCGGTTCGGTACGATGGAGGAAATCGCCGCTACCGTCCTGCTGCTCGCAGGCCCGCATGGCGGCTTCTATGTCGGAGCCACGCTCTCCCCCAATGGCGGCGATATCATGTATTGAAGCGAGTCCCGCCTGGCCGCCGCAAGACCTGAACCAGCCTGAACACCAGGTTGGTCAATTATCGCTTGTGGAATGGCGTGATGATAACTACGCTTCATGCGGGACAGCCGGAATGGCTGCCGGTCGGGGCAATCCCGAGTATGACCATAAAGGGGTGGATCATGGCGTTCATAAAACCGTCGCGCCGCACGTTCATGATTGGTGCGGGGGCAACGCTGCTGGCCACTTCCGGCCGCCAGGCCGCCGCCGCCCCGGCCTTCAAGACTGTCGAGCCGGGTGTGCTGACCATCGCGAATTCCAACGAGATGCCGGCAATCGCGATGGAGAATGGCAAGCTGATCGGCTCGGACGCGGAGATCGTCGAGACAATCGCAAAGAAACTCGGCCTCGGCGTGAAATCTGCGCAGATGGAATGGTCGGCCACCGTGCAGTCGGTCAAGAGTGGGCGCGCCGATATCATGGTCGGCAACATGGGGTGGACGCCGGCGCGCGCCGCGGCATTGCTGATCACCGATGCGATCTACTTCGCGGGCACTTTCGTCTTGATGAAGAAGGACCAGCCGTTCACGGACAAGATCACCGTGGAGGACGCGAAAGGCCACTCCATAGGCACCGTCAACGGCTTCACGATCGTGCCGGAGATGAAGAAGCTGCCTGGGGTGACCGAGGTGAAGCTCTACGACAACAGCGACGGAGTGGTGCGCGACGTGGTGGCGGGGAGGCTCGATTTCGCGGTGGTCGATGCCCCGCTCGGCGATTACATGATCCTCAAGAACCCTAACTGGAACCTCAAGCAGGTTCCGCTGATGCACGATGCGCGGTTCCCGCAGCTCACCAGCAAGCAGCACACTGTGATGGGCATGAACCAGACCAATTTCGACCTGTTCGATGCGGTGAACGCCGGCGTGAAATGGATGTGGAGGACCAAGCAAAATGGTGCGCTGATGCGCAAATACGGCGTCAGCAACCCCGATTACTTGGTTCCGCCGGAGAAGAACCCGCGTATCGGCGTGGATCGTGATGCGGCGGGTAATGTCATCGGGCCAGGCGCGCACCCGACGAAAGACTTCTCGTCTCTGTTCGCCTGATTGATGTCCGGCACCGGTGACGTCGCGCCGACCCCACTGGTCGAGGTCGTGGGGCTGACCAAGCGGTTCGGTGAGATCGAGGTCGTCAAGGATGTCGATCTCGCTGTGCGGATGGGCGAGAAGGTGGCGATCATCGGGCCGAGCGGCTCCGGCAAGACCACCCTGCTGCGCTGCGTCGCCCATCTTGAAAAGCCGACTTCCGGCCATGTCGCGATCGGTGGCGAACGCATTGGCGCCAGACTGGTGGACGGTCGTTGGCGCGAGATGTCGGATCGCGAGATCGCCCATGTCCGCACCGGCATCGGCATGGTGTTCCAGCGGTTCAACCTGTTTCCGCATCTGACGGCGCTGGAAAACGTGATGCTCGGCCCGACCAGAGTGCTGAAGCAGAGCCGCGCCGAGGCAGAGCCGCTGGCGCGGGAACTGCTGCGCAAGGTCGGGCTGGCGCACAAGGCGGGCGACTATCCGGAGCGGCTGTCCGGCGGGCAGCAGCAGCGCGTCGCGATCGCGCGTTCGCTGGCGATGCGGCCGCGGCTGATGCTGTTCGACGAGGCGACATCGGCGCTCGATCCGGAACTGATCGGCGAGGTGCTGAACGTCATGCGTGGCTTGGCGCGCGACGGGATGACCATGCTGATCGTGACCCACGAGATGCAGTTCGCCGAGGACGTGGCCGATCGTGTGGTGTTCATGGATCATGGCCGCATCGTTGACGAAGGCCCGCCGCATGAGCTGTTCCGCTCACCCTCCCATCCGCGGATACAGGCGTTCCTGCGTGCTGTCGTCGATCGTGAGGTGATGAACGAGACGTCGGCACCATGAGTGGCTGGCTGACGACGTGGGAGCTTCTTCCGCTCCTGCTCTTCGCCGCGATTACCACGGTCGAGATCACCTTCGGCGGGTTCATCGTGGCGGCGCTGATCGGACTGGTCCTGGCGACCTTGCAGCGGCTCGACTGGCGCCCGCTGCGGATCATCATCGCGATCTATGTCGATGTATTCCGTGCCGTTCCGGTGCTGACCCAGTTGTTCATCGTCTATTTCGGGCTGACCGAGTTCGGCATCCGGCTGAACCCGCTCTCGGCGGCCATCATCTGCTTCGGGATCAATGGCGGCGCCTATCTCACCGAGGTTTTTCGCTCCGGCATCGAGTCGGTCCATCAGGGGCAGATGGAGGCGGCGCAAATGCTGGGAATGACGCGCCTAGCGGCGCTGCGCATCGTCATCCTGCCCCAGGCCATGCGGGTCGTTCTGCCGCCGTTGGGCAATTTCGCGATCGGCCTGCTGAAAGACACCGCGCTGGCATCTGCCGTCGCCGCACCGGAGCTGATGTTCCGCGCCCGGTCGCTGGTAGACAAGACATTCCTGGCCACGCAGATCTTCTTGGCCACGGCCGCGATCTACCTGGTGCTGAGCATCCCGCTTGGCTACCTGACCCGCCGCGCGGAAGCACGCGTCTCGCGCGGCCGCCGCTGAGGCACGGGCAGATGAGACAGGGGCAGACATGACCTGGGACATCTTCTATACGAGCCTGCCGGAATTGCTGCTCGCCGCCGGCGGGACGCTGCGCATGACGGCATTCGCATTCGTGGTCGCCGCTGTGTTGGGTCTGGTGATCGCTATTCTGCGCCTGTCGGGCGGCATCGTCGGGCGGATCGCGTTCCTCTACATCGAACTGATCCGCGGCATCCCGGCGCTGGTCCTGCTGTTCCTGATCTATTTCGGGCTGGTGCCATTGGGCATCGTGCTGGGCGGCTTTGTCGCCGCAGTGGTGGCGCTTGGACTGAACGGTGCCGCCTACCTGGCCGAGGTCTATCGCGCCGGCATCCAGGCGGTCGATTCCGGCCAGCACGAGGCGGCCCAGATGCTGGGCATGCGCCGCGGGCAGATCATGCGCGACATCACCTTGCCGCAGGCGGTGCCGATCGTGCTGCCGCCGATGGCCAACTACCTGGTATCGCTGCTCAAGGACACTTCGCTTGCATCGCTGATCGCTGCGCCGGAGCTGATGCTGCGCTCGCGTGATCTGGCCGGCACATATTACCTGCCGATGGAATACTACTTGCTGGCGGGGGTGATGTATCTGATCATGGCATGGCCGATGATGCACGGAGTTCGCAAGATGGAGCGGTATTTCGCGCGCGGCCGCTTACAGGGGAGCCGGGCATGAACCGTAGCGCCGTACCCGAACGGGTTGATGCCGTGGTGATTGGGTCGGGTGCGCTCGGTGCATCGACCTGCTTTCACTTGGCCAAGGCCGGGCTCTCGGTGGCCATGCTCGACAAGGCGGAGCTTGCCTCGCAGACCTCGCCGCGCGCCGCCGGGCTGAGCGGGGTGTTGCGCCCTGACATCGCGATGACACGTATCGCGACACGGGGCGTCGAGAAGATCGTTAACTTCCAGGCCGAGACCGGCGAGCCGATGGAGTTCCAGCAGCCGGGAAGCCTGAAGATTGCGCGCCTTCCGCAGCATGAAGCGCAGGTCCATGAAGACGTCGAGCGTGGCCGCGCCCTGGGGCTGGATGTTGCGCTCATCTCCTTCGATGAAGCCCGCCGGCTGATGCCATTCCTGTCAACCGACGGCGTGCGCGCGGTGATGCATATACGGTCGGATGTCTATCTGGAGCCGGTCCAGGTTCCTGCCGGCTACGCCCGGGCGAGCGCGCGTCTCGGTGCGATCACGCTGCCGAATATGCCGGTCGAGGAAATCCTCACCATAGGCGCCGCTGTGGCCGGTGTGCGCACACCGCACGGCGATATCCGTGCCCCGGTCGTCGTTGACGCGGCCGGAGCGTGGCTGCGCGTGGTGGCGGAACAAGGCGGCGCCAGCGTGAAGCTGGTGCCGACCCGCCACCAGTTGATGCTGACCGCGCGGTTGCCGGACGTGCGGCCCACCCAGCCGATCACCCGCATCATCGACGCCAATGTCTATGTCCGCCCCGATAACGGGTCGCTGATGCTCGGGGGTTATGAGTCCGATCCGGTGCAGTATGACATGAGGGATATACCGAAGGATTTCTGTATCGAGAATCTGGAGTTGGATTTGGCGGTGCTGCGGCGCCTGGCGAAGAGTGTCGCCGAGCAGTTTCCGGTTTTCCGCGACGTGGCAATCCGCGAGTTCCGCGGCGGGCTACCGACGATGACGGCCGACGGCGAGCATGTGCTGGGGCCCGCCCCGGGGATAGGCGGCCTTTATGTGATCGGCGGCTGCTGCGTGGGCGGCCTCACCACAGCGCCGGCGCTCGGCGAAATTCTCTCGGACTGGATCACGCAAGGACGCCCGTCCTCGGATGTATCGTTCATGGCGCCTGACCGCCTCGCAACCCAGCTTCCGGAAGAAGTGTTGCGTGATCTGTGTCGGCTGCGATACGCCCATCACTATTGGCCGCCGGAATCGATGCCAAATGATGCTGCGGCCGAGACGCGGATGACCTGACTGACGCAATCAAGCCGATGGCCCGGTGCTGCCAACACCGAGCTTGGTTGGCCGCCGAAGAACACGCGAAGCGCTATCAGGGCGATGCCTGGGACGAACTGATCCAGGCCTATCTCGAGAACGAGATCCAGTGGCTGGAAAACGGCCTCGGCGAGCGCAATGCCTATCGCCATCCCCGTCCCACACCGCTCACCGATGTCTCGGTGGGGGATATCATGGAGCGCACGCTCGGCATCGAGAAGGCGCGCTGGACCCAGCCCGACCAGAACCGTGTGGTGCGCAGCCTGATCAGCCTGGGCTTCAGGCGGTGCCGTGCCCGCAAGTCCCAGCGGCTCCTGTCTTTGGCATGTCGTCGGACTGGAATGCTCGATCCGCGAGTGGGCAATGCAGCGAGGCTGGAACGGCAGGCCGATCGTGCCGGCGCACGGCCAGGGCATCCTGGTCGGGGCGCTGGGCACGCTGGCCATGCATTACGACCTGCTGTCACGGCCCAGGGTCGCGTGACGGATCAGCCCAGTGCGGCGGTGACGTCGCCGAGCGTGGCCATCAGCAGCATCGGGTCACCCGGCGACGCCGTGAAGCCGCAGGCGAGGTAGAAGCGCTGCGCCTCCTCGCCGAGTGCCTGAACAAGAATACCGCGCACGCCGATCGCTTCGGCCGCCTGCAGGGTGCGGAGCAGGGCATCACGCAACAGCGCCTTGCCCAGCCCCTGGTCCCGCAGGCTGCGGTCGACCGCGAGGCGGCCCAGCACCGCCATCGGGATCGGATCGGGCATATTGCGCCGGACACGGCCCGGCGGCGCCGCCGCGACCACCGCCCCGGCAGCCAAGCAGTAGTAGCCTACCACGAAGCCATCGCGGCAGACCACGAAGGTCCGAGACCCGCCGCCTGCCTGGTTGGCCCTGGCGCGGCGGGCCAGCCAGCCATTCAGCGACGGCTCGCCATAGTCGAACATCGAGAGGTCGTGGTCATCGCCGAGCGGCGCGGGAGGCGACAGCTTGCCTCGGCTCACTCCCACGGCGCCTTGGTCTGCATCAACAGGTGCAGCTTCGCGTTCGGCTGCGGCGGCGCGTCCAGCATCGCCGTGAACCTGGCGAATGCCGCCGGCGCCATGCGGAACAGCGTCCGGTCGAGGATGGCCTCACCGGCCGCATGCCGCGCGGCCTCGAGCATGAACTCGGAGCGCGACTTGCCGGACAGCAGGGCGGCCTGATCGATCAGCGCGCGGTCGTCGTCGCGGACGCGGATGTTGATGGCGCCACCCGTGGTGGCGCGAGACGTCACACTCGCAGCCGGCTTGGCGGCGGGCTTGCGAGCCGCAGTGGCGCGGCGCGATGCGGACGGGTCTGGCTTGAGCATGTTGTTCTCCTGGCTGGGTTCTACGCAGATGTGTGGACAATGTCCACCATGCGAGCAGGACACCCACAAAACCGCATTGCGGCGCTGGAACCACTCGCAGTATGATGCAGGCATCGTTGAAGGGATGGGCCGGGAGCCGGGCTGGCTTCCAGCGGATGGCCGAAGATCGAGGCGATAAGACGACCGGAAGTAATAGAATAATATAGATCAAAGTATTGTTCTTTAATTACTTGGTTCCTTCCCGCGAATACTGTATGGGGGGGCGGCGCGCGGTAGGTCGCTAGCGTCAGCCGCTGAATCTGGTTGCCAGGTTGCCACGGCGGGCGGAGCTTACCCGTCAAGCGGCTGATTTCCCTTCGTTCCTCTCTCCAACATGTCCTGCTGACATGCGAACCATGCCGCGGCTTCGGTGCTGCGAACCGGGTTGCCTCGCCATGATACGCGGCGCCGATCATAGCGGGGGCAGGCATCATGTCGGAGGTCACGCCGTCCACGCGCGAGGTCGCCCGTCGTATCGGCGTGTCCCACACTGCACTGCAGAAGGCCGAGCGGGCTGGGCGCATCATGCGCGAGGCGTCGGGGCAATGGGACGTCGAGAAGACTCGCCAGCGCATGGCGGCGACGGCCGACCCGACGCGCTCGCCGCTGGTGCCCGCCATGCCGGACGGCAGCCCATTCGCCCGGCTGAAGGTGGCGCAACTGGCCCTCAAGGTGGAGGCACAGCGGCTGGCGCTGGATGAGGAGAAGGGACGCTTGATCGACAGCCGCACCGCCAACGCCGCAATCGACGAGATCGCCGGCGGCATGCGCGACGCGCTGCTGACCTGGCCGGCGCGGGTGGCGGGGCTGATGGCGGCCGATCTTGGCGCCGATCCGCATCTGATGCAGACGATCCTGCAGCAACATGTCAACGAACTGCTGACCGCGGTGGCGGATCGGTTCGATCCATCGGATATCGGCGTCACCAATGGCGACCCGGCAGCGGCGTGACCGATCAGTGGAGACGCCGCGCCGCCCGGCCCGCGGCCTCGAACGCCGCCGCAGCCGCGGACCAGTCATTGTCTGTCGCACCGGCGAGTCCGCGTAGCGGCGTCAGCGCCGGCCTTGCGCGACGCGCCCAGTAATCGCCGTTCAGGATCGCATACCAGCCGGCCAGCCCGGCCGCCGCCAGGGGAGCCTCGTTGGTGGGCTTGATTGCTACCGGAGTTCCGGCTCTGCCATCCAGGACGGAATGTCGCGCTGCGCATGAAGGATGCGCCACACATCGATGGTGTCTGGCCGTTCCTGGTAGAAGATCAACATGGGAAAGCGGCGTAGTGGCCAGACCCGCAACCCTTCGAGCCCCAATTCGTAGGCATATCGAGGCGAGCCAACACCGGGACTGCGGCGGATCCGTTGAAAGCCCTGCTGGAGAGCATCAATGAACCGCTGGGCGAGTTCCGACCCACCCTCGGCTTCGTAGTGGGCGATGGCTTCGTCGATGTCCTTCCCTGCGAGTTCGCGCGGGATGACGGGTCGAGGCGTCACGCTTGAGACGTGCGACGCACGCGGGCCCGGAGCGCGTCGAAGTAGTCGTCATCGGCGGGCCGACCCGGCGGGCTGGTTGCACCTGCGAGAAGCATGGCACGGAGTCTTTGCCGGTCATGGTCCTTTCGGATCAACTCTCGGACATACTCGCTGCTGGTGCTGTATCCGCCCGACGTGACCTGCTCGTCGACGAAGGATTTCAACGCATCAGGGAGTGAGACGTTCATCGTGGTCATTTGCTGAGAATGTCGCTCTTGGCAAAATTTGGCAAGACCCGTCGGGTCAGGCAGTCCTTCAACGCGATTGCTGCCGCCAGGGGAGACCTGGCGGCGACGTAATGGGCTGGGCGCCGGGTCAGCTGGCGATCCGGTAGACCGTGTAGGATCCCTTCACGCCGTCCCTGTTCGGCCCAGCCATGCGCGGACGCGGTCAGGGCAACGTCCGGCACTTCGACAAGCCGGCCCGCAACGACCTGCACCTGATCATAAAGCCGGTGGCGCTGGTCGAACGCGCCATCCGCAACAGCAGCGAACAGCGCGATACCGCGCTGGACCCGTTCGACGGCTCCGACACCACCATGATCGCAGTGGAGCGAACCGGGCGGCGCGCAGTGCTGGTGGAGATCGACCCCCGCTACGTCGACGTGATCGTGCGGCGCTGGCAGGAGGCGACTCCCGAGGTTGCCGTGCTCGATGGCGCGGACCGGACCTTCGACAACATCGCCACGGCTGAAACGCTGGCCGCCGCTCAGCCGACGCTAACGGGCTTTCTCGGCAAGCCACATCTTGATGAGGGACTGGTAAGGCACGTCCCGTTTGTTGGCCTCGATCTTGATCCGCTCGAGCAGGCTCGCCGGCAAACGCAGCGAGATAGACTTGGTGGACGGCTTCAGGTTGGCGAAGTGCACGCGCTGCGCCTTGCTCCAGTCGATATGATCGGCAGAGTCGTGGCTCTCCCAATAGGCTCGTTCCTCAGCCTCGCTGGTGAACAGCGGAACGGCCTCAGGCTTCCTGGGCATAGCGGCTCCTTTCCTTGCGGCTCATGTTGCGAGCCGAGATCACCCGGATCACCGTACCTTCGCGCCGAAGCGTGAAGGTGACATGTAGCAAACGGCCGGCATCCGAACGCCCGAGGGCATGGAAGCGCGCCTCGACCTGACTGTGCTGCATGTCATCCACCACGAGTAGCGGCTCGTTGAGGAACAGCTGCTCGACCTCGGACTGGCTTACGCCATGCTTATCGACGTTTTTGCGGTCGTTGCCGGCATCTCAGTCGAATCCAACGATATATTCGAGATCAAGCATGCGCTGTATATTACCAACGTATACGCAGCCTGTCGTCAACAAAGTCCAGGATGTCCGGCTACCCCTGGCAGGCTGCGGCGTCGGGCGTGAAGCGGTAGACGGTGTAGGACCCTTTGGTCCGCTCCTTGTTCGCCCCGACCATGCGGACGCGATCGAGCGTCTCGATGGTGAAGCCCTTCTTCTGCAGCCCGGCCAGCAAGCCGCGGGAGGACATGGCTTTCCGGGCAGCTGCGCTTGAAGACCAGGGCAGGCGCCACAACAAGATCGCAGCTGGACCTGTCATCGATGGCCGTCCGCCATCAGGCACCGAACACAATCATGCGGACGCCGGGTGGTCGACGCCTCCATGTTGGCGCAGGGGTTCGCCGACGCAGCGCCCAGGGCGCTCACGCAACGCGCCGCCGTCTACGCTGTGGCGACCGTGGTCGGCTACTTCGGCATGCAGGCAGCGGCGCGCGCACTCACCGCCGGTCTGCTGCCACCGCCGCCGGCGCCCGGGCCGCTGGAGTGGTCGCTCATCGTGCTCGCGGTCGCCAGCTTCGGCCTGGTCGCGCTGGTGCAGGCGATGTTCCCGCTCTGGGCGCACCACCGCGCCGCGGCGGTGCTTCGCGTGCACCTCTCGAACGGCTGCTACGCCAACGCCGTGTTCGACCGGCTGGTCGGCGGCTGGTCTACCCGCAATGCGTCCTGATCCGGGTGGAGCGTCAATCATGTCCCATCCCTGCTGCGAAAGCCGCTTGGACATCGCGCAGCTCGAATCGGTTGCGGACCGCGCGGCGCGGGCCGTTCCGCCAGCCTGGCCGCTGGCGTCGAGCGTGGCGGTCAATCCGTTCAAGCTGGCGCGCGGCGAGCGAGCGCTGCGCCTGCCACGGGCTGCGCACGAAGCCGCACTCGCCCGGCGCGGCCGAGACTGGGCAGAGACGCGTCCGGAATGGGCGTTGGCCGGCTGCCAGGCGTTCATCGCGGCGCCGCGGAGCCGCACAACCGGCGAGAACCAGGTTCAAGCACCTGTTCCCGCACCCGCGAGCATCGCAAGGAAATGGTCGGCATCGGCGAGGCATGTCTGCTTGCGCGACTCACTCCAGCCGGCGAGGGTGCTATACGGCATCGCCATGCGTGGGTTGCCGGCGAGCTGGTCGTGGTGGCGGATCAGGAACGCCCAGTAGAGATAGTTGAACGGGCACGCTGCGGGACCACTCTTGCGTTCCACCTCATAGGCGCAGCCGCCGCAGAAATCGGACATCCGCTTGATGTAGGCGCCCGAGGCCGCGTAGGGCTTGGACGCCATATGCCCGCCATCGGCAAAGACAGCCATTCCCAGCGTATTCGGCATTTCCACCCATTCCAGCGCGTCGGCGTAGACGGCGAGGTACCAGCGCTCGATCTCCCTTGGCGCTACCCCTGCAAGCAATGCGAAATTGCCGGTGAGCATCAGCCGCTGGATATGATGCGAATAGGCGTGGTCGCGAGTGCTGGCGATGGCTTCGCGCAGGCACCGCATTCTGGTCTCGCCGGTCCAGTAGAACTCCGGCAGCGGGCGGTCGGCGTGCATCGCGTTGGCGCCGGCGTAGCCGGGCATCAGCGTCCAATAGACGCCGCGCACATACTCCCGCCAGCCCAACACCTGCCGGATGAAACCTTCAACCGCATTGATCGGCGCTCGGCCAGCCCGGTAGGCGGCTTCCGCAGCGGCGCAGACCTCGCGCGGCGACAGCAGGCCGAGGTTCAGTGCGGGCGCGAGCAGGGAATGATAGAGGAACGGCGCGCTGGTCTGCATCGCATCCTGGTAATCCCCGAAGCGCGGCAGCCCGTGGGCAATGAAATCGGCGAGTGCCTCCAGCGCCTGGTCGCGCGTCACCGGCCAGCCGAAGTCATCCAGCCTGCCGAAATGCCCGCCGAACCGCTGCGCCACCAACGTCATGACCTCGCGGGTGACGCCATCCGGCGCGAACCGGCGGCGGGCCGGCAGGGCCACCCCACGTGGCAGGCGCTTGCGGTTCTCCGCATCGAAGTTCCAGTCACCGCCGACAGGCGCGCCGTCCTGCATCAGAACGTCGTGCTCGCGCCGCATCTCGCGGTAGAAATGCTCCATGCGCCAAACCCGCCGCCCCTTTGCCCATGCCCGAAACCGCGCCCGTGAGGCGAAGAACCGCTCATCGGCGCGTATCTCAACTGGCAGGCCAAAGCGGTGCGCCCACGCTTCAACCAGCGCCTGCACGCGCCATTCGCCGGGTTCCGTGAGCACCAGACGTGTCGCTCGGTGGCGGATAAGCGCGCGTTCGACCTCGCCGGCAAAGCTGCCTGTGTTGGCCGGATCGTCCAGCCGAACATAGTCCAGCCGCAGGCCTTGCGCGCGCAGCGTATCGGCGAAATGCCTCATGGCGCTGAGAAACAGGACGATCTTCTGCTGGTGATGAGGAACATGGCGGCACTCCTGCTCCACCTCCAGCATCAGCACCACGTCGCGTGCCGGGTCGATATCCGTCAGTGCCGACAGATCGGCCGAGAGCTGATCGCCCAGCACCAGGCGCAGCGTGGTCATCGCGGATTCTGAGCCTCAGTCGCCTGCGGCCGGTATCGCGCCGGGCGCCGGCAGCGCTCCGAACAGAAGCGCACCTGCGGCCAGTCCCGCGCCCACTTACGCCGCCACGCGAACGGCCGGTTGCAGGTGGGGCAGGTCTTTTCTGGCAGGTCAGCCTTCTGGCGCATCGCTGGCATGGATCACCACGGGACCGGCGCGCCGCGCCAGTCAAAGAAATTGCCGCTGTCGGCGGCCTGCAACCCGTTGAGCACCGCCAGCAGGTGTCGCGCTGCCTCAGCTGGTGTCAGAACCGGCCGCCTCTCGCGGACGAAGGGTGCGGAGAGGCGCGTTGCGACCGTGCCGGGGTGGAGCGCCACGCAGATCGCCTCGGGATGGGTGCGCGCAAGCTCGATCGCCGCGGTGCGCACGAGTTGGTTTGCCGCCGCCTTCGATGCCCGGTAGCCATACCAGCCGCCCAGCCGGTTATCGCCGATGCTGCCGACGCGGGCGGACAGATTGGCAAACACGGAGCGCCCCTTCCGCGGCAACCGCGGTAGAAAATGCTTCATCAGCAACGCCGGGCCGATGGCGTTGACGGCGAAGACACGAGCGAGATGCGTCGGATCGAGTTCCCGCAGGGTCTTTTCCGGGCGCTGTTCGCCGTCATGCAGGAGGCCGGCCGCATTGATGACCAATCGCAGATCGCCGGCCGGCAACGCCGCCACCGCCTGCACGATGCTGCTCTCATCGCACAGGTCGAACCCGGGCCGCCCCAGGCCGATGACCAGGTCCACTGCGCTGGCAGCGCTGATCTCAGCATGCAAGGCCGCGCCAATCCCGCCGGTGGCGCCCACCACCACCACGATCGCATCGGCCATCAGGCGAACAGGCCCAGTGTCAGTGCGCAGATCGCCCCGGCTGAGAGCGGGAGTCGCAGATATCGGTACCAGTCAGGTGCCATGGCGAGGCGGACATCAGCCATCAGCATCAAGGCAAAGCCGACCGCCAGCAGCACAAGCCCCGCGGATACCGGCACCAGCAAACCAACCCAGGCCACCAGGGACGGCAGCACGCTGAAACCCAGCCGCGCGAATAATCGGGCGGGGTCCGCCTCGGCCATTGCCAGGCCCCAGCGGACGCCCCCCAGGAAAGACAGGATCGCCGCGCCATAGGCGACCAGACCGAATTGCGCAGATGCGTGCAGTGGAGCAGACGGCAATAGCGCGGCCAAAGCGGCGACCGCGAAAGGCAAGAGACCCGAGAAGCCCAGCCAGCCTGCGGCGGGCGGGATGCTGGAGAGTTGTTTCATGGCGGCGGTCCAAGGCATTGAGATGGGCCGGACGCATATGGTGGGAATTGGGGCGGCAACAACCGATCATTTCCTTGAGATCTGGCCCCAGCCACACCTCCCCTCCCGGCTTGGCTGCACCTGCCGCGTTCCTTGCGCAGCGCGACCGTCCGGTTGTCCAAGGCGCAAACGGGTTCAGCAACCGCCCCCATCGTTCGCCGTCGGCCGTGTTGCGCGTGATCAGAACCGGCCCATGCACTTGCGCGGTTGCAACCGGCGGCGCGTCGACGACATCGGCGAACCATGCCGCCAGGGCACTGGCCTTCGCCGGATCGCGGGGACGACCACCTTCGATGTCTCGGCGGGCCAATGCGGGGCATGGGTCGGCTCTCTCATGGAGGAATACGCCCAGGCATAGGCACATTGATCGGCATTGATCGGTGCCAAATGACGCTTTCGACGAGGTCATGTCGCCGCTGCTGGTGCAAAAAAGCGGATGACCGTCAGGCCGCAGCGCGCGGCACCACCTCAGCGCGGATGCGAGCGCCGGCCGCGCGTTCGGCCACGTCTAGCTCATAGGCCTTTTGCAGGTTGAGCCAAAAGCTGGCACTCGTGCCAAAATGCCTCGCCAGACGCAACGCGGTCTCCGCTGTTACCGCGCGATCACCTGCGAGGATGGCAGTGATGCGGTTTGCCGGCACCCGCAGGGCCAACGCAAGGGCGTGTGCGGTCAGGCCCAGCGGTTCGAGAAAGTCGTGGCGCAACACCTCGCCGGGATGAATGGGTGGAAGCCGCTCGGCACTGTCGAGCCCCGAAAAATCGACCCGGGCGGCATCGAGGTCCGTTCGGGAAATCAGCTGCGGCGTCGACATCTCAGTTTCCCCTTACGCTACTAATGATAGTCCACGATCTCGACCTCATGCGCACCGTCATCTCTCCAAATGAAGGCGATACGCCGCTGGCCGTTGATCCGGATGGAGTGCTCACCAGCACGATCGCCGCGCAGGGTTTCCAGCCGATTTCCCGGCGGAACCCGGAGGTCGTCCAGGCGTTCGGCTGCGTCTATGGCGGCCAGTTTGCGCCGTGCTGCCAGGGCCAGATCGCGCGCCATTCCCCGCGGCAGCCTGCCGGAGAAAACCATCGCAGTTACCTTGTCACGGAAGCTCCGGATCACGTCGATACGTATCACGTAATACGATATACGTCAAGTGGCACGCTCCCACTGCATGCGCTCGACCGTCCACGAATTCGGCGGAAGCAAGCCACGGGGTGCTTGCCTGAGGTCAAATGTTCGTCGAGGTGCCCAGCAGCACCGCGGTGTCGATCAAATGGCAGGGCGGGCCTGTTTATACCTGGAATCGCGTGACCGCTCGAGGTTGATCCCATCGAGAGGCGCCGATGAAAGTAGGTCCTTCAGGCTGCGGGTCGGGATTGGAGCAAAGCGCCCGCGAAGAAGCGCTCGTGTAGGGACGGCTCGTTGCGAGTCCACCAGCGCCCTGGCGACCGCTCGGACGAGGGGTGCATCCTCCGGATGCACCCGGACTTCCAGCCGGATGAGGCCGCGACTGCGAAGCCGCTGCCGTCGTACGGCCGCAGCCGGATTTTGTTTCTGGCTACACGGTGTGGACATTGGAAACGCCTGATCGCAACTCGCAGAATGGATACCAGAAATGCATCTCGCGCCCAAGTCGTACCGTCTCACAGCCCCAAGCCGGGGAAATTTCGTATCCAGTTCTGCTTCCTACACCATTCTCCTTCTGAGTAAGCGCCCTCCCCTCGGGGGGACGGGCGTGGGAGGCGCAGGTTTCCTGTGGGTTTGCGGGGTGGACCTGGGGCTCTGGAATTGCAACGAGCGCCCGAATCTCTCTCCGAAGGATCGATTCTCTCCGCGACCTGAGGCTCCGGGGGCTTTGGCCCCAGGTCGGAGTGCATTGAAATACCATAGTTTAACGGTGTATCTTCACACCTACAATTGTAACCGCGATCGCTTGAGGCGGTGGTAACCGGGTGCGAATCTTCAGCCCCGGGTCACACCCAATCGCGATGACGCGATGGCCGCGGCGGCGTGCTTGCCGAGCAGGTGTTTCGATCCACGCCCCCGCGAGGGGGGGCGACCTGGGGCGATCGGCATTGACTGCCATTTCTCGCCCTGCGTGCAAAAGAGCCAGACACTCGGGCGGAAAGCGCGTGCCGGGAAGAAGACCGCCAGATTGACGCTTGTGAAGCGTCGGCGGGTCCTGTGGTGCAACAAAATTGCGGGGAGCACCAAGAAAGGCTGCTTCAGACCGCGTATGAGCGGCCGCGTCCCACGAAGCAGGCTATCGCATGGCTGGTCTTGACAGTGATAGCCATGCATGGCCATTCATGGGCAGTTATAGACACAACTACTCCGATAGAGAAGCATGAAACTGCTCACCGTCCCAGAGGTAGCCTTTAGGGACGTACTACTCGCTGATACTCGACGCAGTGTCACCGCCACAGCGGAAAGCTGAGGTGTTCGCCCTGTGCAGGACAGCGAACTCTATCGGCATAATCCTGACGAGCGCGACGCTCTCCCTGATCTCGCTCGTGGTCACACAGGCCGTGTCAGCCACACTGATCTTCATGGCTACCCTGACTGTTGGAATCGCCTCCTTCGTCCGCCGCTCTTCCCGCCCGCTATCGGGCTGATAGACGTCGCCAAGGCAGCCGTTTCGAAAATCAAGCCGACCATGTGGAAACCCAGTCTGATCGGATTCCGTTTCGTCTTGCGCAAGGTTGCCATCCGGCATGTCGCAGATCACCGGCACCGACCGTTGGCGACTGCTGCTCCTATCTGAGTCGCGCGACGACTATGTCGACCCGGACAATCCGGAGCGCTTCACCGACGCGTTCGTGAATTGGCTGGACCTGTCGGCAGCAGGGTCCGCGTGTGTGACATCCAAGCCCGCGGCCGTCCGGGCTGCCTGCAGGCGCATGTTGACAGGAGGAACCCCGGCTTTGCCGGAAAGCTACGCAACCTATGTGCCGCGACAACTGCGCCGTCGCGACCACCTCGGGCCCCGACCGTCCCCAGAGCGTGCTGATCTTGGTTTGAATTGGGCTGAGCACCATGCTCGAACAGGCGCCCGCCTAGCCTCGAAAGTGCCGTCGGTCCGCCGCTCCGGCTCAGCCGGCGTCCTTTTGCATCTCCGCTCGCCAGGGGTGCTCTTCGCGGAAGCCCAGGACGGTGCGGGCCTTGCGGTTGGACAGCCGCCGGTGACAGAGCGCAGGATGCACGCGTCTTCACCGGGACCACCGGGAATGCCTTGGTCGATCCGCCTCGGCGTCGGCGTATGCCGATAAAGGCAGACGGGATCCAGGCGGTCGGAGGAGAAGCCGCCATGACGGCACTGTCAAAGCAACGAGCGTAAAGCGCGGTCGGACCCGACGAGGGCAGGAGGGCACGGGCTCAGGCCGCGAAGGCACCCCACTCAGCCATGGCGGCTGAGCGGCGTTGTTTGTAGGTACACCGGCGGACGAGGTGTCACGAAGACTTCGTCGAGGCGCCACCGCCATTCGGGGGAGCCCCGGCGGAGGGCGACGCGCCGCTTCCTGATCGCGCCGGCGAACAATGGCCCGAACCTATTCCACCAGAGGCGAACGGTCTCGTGGCAGATGTCGATGCCGCGCTTTGCCAGCAGGTCCTCGACGTTGCGCAGCGACACCAGTTAGCAGGCATACATCATCACGGCGAGGAGGACGACCTCTGGAGAACTGTTGAAACGCTTGATCGGATTGCCCATTGCGGCAGGGTAGGGGCCGACATCCGCCCCGCGCAAGTTACCTTGACAGCGCCCAGGGGCGGGTCAGATCACTTGACGGCCAAGGTGCGTCGAAATATGCTTAGTTTAACGATATACCATGATAGCCAATGCCGAAACAGGCAGGGTAATAGGAGAGTCCTGTGCGCTCCCAGAATATCGTTCCATCGCTGTTTCTCGACTTCATGCAGATGGAGGAATTCGCCAAGCATCCCCTGGTGTTCGCGAAAGGCGATGGCATCCGCCTGACGGATTCGGAGGGCCGTTCCTATATAGACGGGCTGTCCGGGGTGTTCGTGGCGAGTCTCGGCCACAACAACCGGGCGGTGATCGAGGCTGTCACGGAGCAACTGAACCGCCTCGCCTTCGCCCCGCCGCTTCAGAGTACCACGCAGCCGGCGCTGGAACTGACCGAAATGCTGCTGCGCATTGCCCCGCAAGGTGTCACGGCCGTGAAATTCCTCAGCGGCGGCTCGGAGGCAACCGAGGCGGCCATGAAGCTGGCCCGGCAGTACCACCAGCAGACCGGCCACCCCCGGAAATACAAGGTCATCGGCCGCTATGGCGCGTATCACGGGGGCACAATGGGCGCGCTGTCGGCGGGCGGTGGGCGTGAGCGCAAGTCGGTGTTCGAGCCGCTCGGCACCGGCTTCATCCACGTCCATCCGCCGTTCTGCCACCATTGCCCATTCGACCAGACCTATCCGAGTTGCGGGCGGACCTGTGTCTCCCTGATCAAGCGCACGATCGAGATGGAAGACCCGGAAACCGTGGCAGCGGTGATCGTCGAACCGATCTCCATTTCGGCGGCGGGCTTCATGGTGCCGCCGCCCGACTACCTGAAGCGCGTGCGCGACATCTGCGATCGCCACGGGGTGGTGCTGATCTACGACGAAATCATTACCGGCTTCGGCCGCTTGGGAACCATGTTCGCGTCCGAGCATTTCGGCGCGGCGCCGGACATCACCTGCTGCGGCAAGGGCATGAGCGGCGGCTATGCGCCGCTTGCTGCCATTCTGATCCGCGACCGCATCGCCGCAGCCTTCTATGGCGCCGAGGAAGCCAACGTGCAGTTCCACCACGGCCACACCTTCGCAGGCAATCCGGTCGCCTGCGCCGCCGGCATCGCAGTGATCACGCAGATGCTCGAACGCGATCTGGTTGGCAACGCCCAGCGTCAGGGGACCCATCTGCGTGCGCGGCTAGAGCAGCTCGCAGCGCGCCTTCCGATCATCGAGGACGTACGCGGCGTCGGCCTGTTGCAGGGCGTCGAGTTCGCGCGCAATCACTTCCCAACTGTCCCGCAGCCCGGGAAACTCGTGGAGGCCGAAGCAAGGGCGCGTGGGTTGCTGCTACGCTGCGGCCGGGATTTTGCCGCCTTCGCCCCGCCGTTGACGGTGACAGCAGAGGAAATCGACGAGATGACTGGCATTCTCGGCGAAAGTATCGCTGCCGTTAGTGCGAACCTAGCCGCCTAGTCGCATGGAGGTCGAAATATCCGCCCCGTCCGGTCCGCCGATCCTCAAATTCGAGGGGGTCAGCAAGTCCTACGGGCCATTGAAGGTGCTGCGCGATGTCACCCTTGAAATCCGCACCGGCGAGGTTGTCTGCATCATCGGTCCGTCCGGCGCCGGCAAGTCGACACTGCTCGCGTGCGTGAATCACCTGGAGAGCATCGACGCCGGGACGATCTACTTCGAGGGCCAGCCGGTCTACCGATACCTACGCAACGGCCGCGTGGTCAGCGACCCCGAGCGGCGGATTGAGCAGATCCGCGCCGAAATCGGCATGGTGTTCCAGTCGTTCAACCTGTTCCCCCACCTCACGGCGCTCGGCAACATCATCGAGGCGCCGATCCATGTCCGCCGCGAGCCGCCCAAGGCGGCGCGCGAGCGCGGGTTGGCGCTGCTGGGCAAGGTTGGACTGTCGGACAAAACCGATGCCTACCCGCACCAGCTTAGCGGCGGGCAGCAGCAGCGCGTGGCGATCGCCCGGGCACTGGCGATGCAGCCCAAACTTATGCTGTTCGACGAGGCGACCAGCGCGCTCGATCCCGAGTTGGTCGGTGAGGTGCTGCGGGTGATGCGCGAACTGGCCGGCGAGGGCATGACGATGGTGGTCGTCACGCACGAGATGGACTTCGCGCGCGATGTTGCCGACCGCGTCGTGTTCATGGCCGACGGCATGGTCGTCGAGGAAGGGTTGCCCGAAATACTGTTCTCCAAGCCAGGCAACCCGAGGACGCGCCAGTTCCTGCAAACCGTTCTGAATCGGAACGGCCGGAGCGAAGCGCAGAACTGAGTGGGCGACGATATCAATGCCAAAAGAAAGGGAAGTGAGCGATGGGAAAGACCGACACGACCGACAACACGGACCGGCCCGCAGCAACTGGCCTTGATCGGCGGCAGCTTTTCGCCGTCGGCTCCGCCGGCGCGATCGCGGCCGCCGGCTTCGCCCGCAACGCCGCGGCAGCGGAGACGCCGCAGATCGACACTTCGTTCAAGGACTTCACCTTCCCCAAGTTCAACTGCGACGACTCGCTGGTGAAGGTGCAGCACAAGGGCGAACTGGTCGTCACAACCTCCAACGACTGGCCGTACTCATATCTCGACCCGAAGACCAACGCCTTTTCCGGGATCGACGCGGAAATCATCACCAGCGTCTGCAAGATGCTGAAGATCCCCAAGCTGAACGTGCAGACCGTGCCGTTCGATGGCATGATTCCCGGCCTGCTGGACGGGCGCTTCGACATCGTTGGCGATTCCATCCACTACACGAAGGCACGGGCAAAGGTTGTCGACTTCAGTTTCCCTACCTACTACTACTCGGAATGGCTGGTGGTGAAGACTGGCAATCCGCTGAAGGCCAAATCCATCGCCGACCTCAAAGGCAAGAGTTGTGGTGCACTGCTCGGCACCAACTACGCCGAATGGATCCAGAAAACCCCAGGCGTTACCTACACCGGCTATAAAGACTGGCCGTCCATGGCGCAGGACATCCAGAACGGCCGGCTGGACGCCGCCGTCCATGATCAACCGATTGTGGCCGCGACGATCGCCGCCCACCCCGACTGGCAGATTGCGCTTGCCGATGGTTATGAGCCGCACCAGCTGAAGAACCCGGCGGGCTACAGCCGCTACGCCTTCCGCCAGGGCGATGCGCAGCTGCGGTTGGGCTTCTCCGCGGCGATCCAGTGGATGGAGGATTCCGGGGATCTGGAGAAAATCCTCAGCAAGTGGGGGCTCAGCGGCTACAACAACTGAGCCGTCGACCTCCCGGGCCGGCGAAAGCTGCCGCCGGCCCCACGGTCCACCGGTTGGCGCGAACGACTATCCCGGCAGGATATCGAGGAGATATTGAAGCGCGATGTTCATCCTACGGGAAATGATCTCGTTCCTACCACCGTTGCTTGAGGGCGCCTGGATAACCATCATGGTGTCCGTCGTCGCCTATGTGCTGGCGCTTGCAGTCGGACTGATGTTCGGGCTTGCGAGGCTTTCGCAATTCTGGCCCGTGCGTTGGGCCGCTGCCGCCTACGTGCAGTTCTTTCGCGGTACGCCGTTGCTGCTGCAGCTATTCTTCATCTACTATGTGCTGCCGTATGGCGGCATCGTACTCACGCCCTTCGCCTCTGGCGTGATGGGCCTCACCATTAACTATAGCGCCTACATGGCCGAGGTATTCCGCTCCGGCATCCAGGCGATCCCGCGCGGGCAGTGGGTGGCGGCGCGATCCTTGGGTATGTCGCGCCGGCTGCTGATGCGTCGCATCATCTTGCCGCAGGCCATCCGGATCGTCATCCCCGCATTGGGCAATTTCTTCGTTTCCATCTTCAAGGATTCGGCCCTGGTCTCGGTCATCACGATGCGCGACCTGATGTTCAGCGGCGAACTGCTGGCGTCCGCGACGTTCAAGCACTTCGAGATATTCACCATGGTCGCCGTTATTTATTTCGTGATCAGTTATCCGATGGCGAAGCTGATGGAGTATGTCGAAGCTAGGCTTGATACCTCCCGCAGCCGGTTCGGGGGAAAGCCGGCCTGATCAGCGTGCGCGACAGGGGCACAACAATCGCCCAGCGCCGTGCTGGGGTGACCCTGCGCGACGTCGCTGCCGCAGCAGGCGTGTCACCCATGACTGTCTCGAACGTCGTCAACGGTCGCATCGGCAAGATGGGCGAGGCGACGCGGTCGGCCGTCGAGCGGGAGATCGCGCGGCTAGGTTACCGCCCCTATACCCAGGCGCGCAACCTACGCCGATCCGAACAGCTTACGATCGGCATGATCATCCTTGATGAAGCGCCGGCCTTTCTGACAGATCCGCTGAACACCACCATTGTCGCCGGGCTCAGCAACTATCTCAGCCAACGTGGCTACGGGCTGATGCTCCAGGGGGTGCATCCGGAGCGGTTTTCGGGGGCGATGCTGCTCCGGGCCATCCGCACCGACGGCATCTGCGCCATCCTCTCTGGCTCGGACGATCTGCGGCGCCATGCGGCCGAACGCTTGCTGGATCTGGGGCAACCCGTGGTGCTGTTCCAGGAGACGCTGCGCTTGCGCGACCCTAACCTGCTGGTGATCCGCCAGGACGACCGCGGCGGTGCCCGCCTGCTGGCAGCTGCGGTACTGGCCAAGGGAGCGCGCCGGCTGCTGATGCTAGTGCCCGATGTTGTCTGGCCCGCCATGGTTGAACGCACCCGGGGCGTGCAGGAAGCCATGCGTGTCGCCGACAGCCGCGCCAACCTACGCGTCGTGGCATGCCGGGAGAACGACTTCGACGACATCCAGCAGGTCTTGCGCCGGGACATTGAAACCGCCGGCCGCCCGGATGCCGTGTTGGCGGGCAACGACCAGATCGGCATCGCCGCGTTGCGGTTGCTGCAGGATCAAGGGCTTAACGTGCCGGACGACATCATGGTTACCGGCTTCAACGCACTGAACTTCCGCCGCCACACCCAGCCTATGCTCACGACGATCCGTTCCCCGGTTTATGAGATGGGTGTACGCGGCGGGCAGGAACTGCTCGTCAAGCTCGAGGGCGGCCGGTTCAGCGGACGTGAGGTCATCTCCGAGGTCGAATTCGTCCCAGGCGGGTCCATCTGATGGCAGTGTCAAAGCCCATGCAGGACAGCGCGATGTAGCAGTTGGCGAAAGAGGCCCGGATAGAGAAGGGCGCGAGCCGCAAACTACCGAGGAAGTGCGGAGCCTGCCGATGTATCCAGAATATTGATCGGCGTGGGGTTCCGGCGCCGATCGGCGCCCTTAGAGCCGATCCGGCAAGTTTGAATCTACGTTGAGTATCTTGCCTGCCTGCGGAGCATGATGCGGATCATGGCGAGGCGGACGAACGCGGCGGCGGTGGGAATGTGGCGCTCATAGTCGCGCGCCAGCCTGCGGTGGTGGCTGATCCAGCCCAGTGTGCGTTCAACGATCCATCGTTTGGGCAAGACGACGAAGCGGTGCTTGTCGCAGCGGCGCACGATCTGCAACTCCCACGGCCCGGTGTGCTGCATCGCCGCCAGCATCCTCGGCCCCTGGTAGCCAGCATCGCCGATCACGCGCTCGATGAAGGGAAACAGGTGTCGCACCTGGGCCAGCAGCGGTTCCGCCCCGTCTCGGTCTTGCACGTTGGCCGGGCCGACCAGCACTCCGAGCAGTAGCCCGAGCGTGTCCGTCAGGATGTGACGCTTGCGGCCAACGGTCTTCTTGCCCGCATCGTAACCAGACGGGTCGAGCGTGGACCCCCCTTTTGAGCCGCCTTCGCGGTCTGGCTATCGATAATCGCGGTCGTCGGGCTCGCCTCTCGCCCGGCCCG
>Ga0209963_1000653_pt1 | contig 38796 bp, 69 predicted proteins | sample ThiBio_1000_biof_2_FD_183957 | JGI IMG/M metagenome (GOLD analysis project Ga0209963, IMG submission 183957) | Wastewater bioreactor microbial communities from Cape Town, South Africa - Thiocy_cont_1000_biof (SPAdes) | ecosystem: Engineered > Bioreactor > Thiocyanate-remediating >...
ACCCATTGGGGCGATCTTTCTTGTCCTGCCGGACCAGCCGTCCGCCGATGCCGAAAACCAGAAGGCCGATGGAGAGTGCCGTCACCATCCAGGTTGGAAAGTGCTGCTTCAGATCGTCAGGAATGCCGGCCCAGGCGGCTTGCACAATGACGACGAGCGCCATGGCCTGCATTGAAAACCAGCGCCATGCGCTCTTGGCCTCATCCACCAGCTTCATGGGATGCCCTCAGGAAACCAGCAGGACAACCGCGATCACGACGACGATAAACACGCCCGCGATGAACGGTCCGGTCGTGTACCAGGGCGCCGAATTGTTCGGCACGGGGCCGCCGCCGCTGCCCGGAGTGCCTGGCTTGTCGTCGGGATAACGAGGTTCTTTTCCGATTGTCATATCAGCCTCCAAAGATGTAGGCGCCAAGGGCAAAACCCATGGCGAAACCGGCAGCCAGAACGGCCCAGGTGAAGCGATGAAAGAAGGTCCAACCCTTCTCGATTGTCTGCATGGCCATTTGTGCTCTCCTAAATGCCTGCGAGGTCCAATCCCTTCGTCAGGTCTTCGTCACGCCACCAAGGCTCCCATGAGCCGGTTTCGTGGATCGTGATGGCTTTGATCAGGGCGAACATAGTGGAGCGGTCAGAGAGCCGAAGCGGCTCGTCCGGCGCGACGTGCATCCGTTCCGCCACCGCTCTGATGTAAGATTCAGTGTCGTTTTCTTCGCGCGGCGCCCATCGCCGGATAATCGCGCGCACCGTATTGAGCCGGTAAAGCAGCCCATAGTTGCGCAGCAGGATCGCCATGGCCCTGAAGCCATATTCCGGCGCGGCGAAGACGCAGAACGCCGTCTCGGCCCGCTGTTCCGGTGTCATCCGGTCATGCGGAACAAGGCCCTGCCACGGGCTTCCAATGCGGATATTGCCCGGATTATGGTTGCGGACGCTGCGCGGGATCATCTCTGCCTACGATGGTTAATCGGCAAGCGGCTTTCGCTGCCGCCATCCTGTGCTAAGGTTTGGCTGTCGAAATGAGGACGCCGGGATTGCCCCAGAGGAAACAATTGCCCCCAGATACAATCGACGGCACCTATACGGTGGTGGGCGAGAAGCCGAAGCGCGAACCTATTCTGGGTCCGTGGCGTAACGTGCTGGTTTTTGTGGTGATCTTCGGGCTGATCTATCTCTCCAGCATCTCAAAGGCGCTGGTAAAGCATCCAGAAGTCATGCCGTGGATTCCACGCATCCACATAGACGGCTTAGAACCCAGGTAGCAGGCCGCGCTCCTGTTCGCGCTGACGATTTGTGAGTGCGGCTGCGGCTTCGGCCAGCAAGCCAGGGACCGGAATATTGGGTGCCAGTTGAGGTGGGAGAAGTGCGGGACCGGGAATCACCCCTCCGCGCATAAGCTCCGAAGCCCGCCTCGCATTGCGCAATGTGATAGCGGTCGATCCAGCCTTCGCAGCCTCGCCTACGGCTGGTAGTGCAATCGCACCGGCAGGCCCAAATGCGGCAAGACCACCGCCCATGGAGACGGTCCCCGAGACGGGACCGCGAACCGCGAGCTTGCCAACGAGCCGCAAGACATTTTCCGTCTTACCGCCGCGCGCAACGGCCTTGATCTGGGCTCGTTGCTCAGGACTGAAACGAGCCATCGCGCGGTCATTGTTGGCGATCTGGCGGAATCGTTGCCGGACGGCGGTCGCATATCCCGCTTGTGTATAATTGGCGCCAGCGGCATTCTTGGCCTTCTCCAGAGCGTCTTCGATGACCTCGCCCCGGCTAGCCTTGGTCCAAAGATCGCGCGCAGTTTTCAACGCCTCTTGTGCCTGCGGATCGGGTGCACTGGAAAGCTGTTGAGGCGAGAGGTTTTCCATGAAGTCGTCAATGTGGTCCTGCACCACGCGCGCCATGGCACGATCGGCCTTGTCGGGCGACTTTGCGCCCTCTTTCGCGATCCGGCGCAGAATTTCCATCTGCTGAATAGACTGATCACCCGTCGCATCGCCCAGTGCACTCACTACGGCCGCAGACTTCGGATGCAGCATCGGGTGAAAGCCACGTTTCGCAATGTCACTGGTAATATCATTGACCATCTGATCTACGGCAGGCGCCGAAACGGTGAGGCCAGAATTGTCCACAATGGCGTATTGCTTGGCGGCTTCCGATCTGAGCGCAGAGACGGATGGCGCGGGCTGTGCCTTGGCAGGAAGCGGTGCGCCGGCAGTCTTCGCGGGCGCACCAGCGGCAAGACCGCCAACCATCGACAACGCACCGGACAGGAACGGATGATCCTGAGAAAATTGGGCCTGTTGCGCCTCGGCAGCGTCGGCCATGGCGTTCGACTGATCGAGACCGCCAATGAGACCAACCGTTCCTGCAATCGGTCCCTGGAGCGTGGGCATGAACGCGCCGGTTGCTGCTCCCGCATTCCCCTGCATCTGATCCGCTTCGGCGCGCGCGGCGAGATAGCCAGGCGTGTTGCGGTTACGCTGAAGTGACGCCTGATAGGCTTCCTGTTCCGCATCGGCCGCAGAGCGCAACTTCTCGCCAATCGTCTCATTCAACCGGCTGATCGGATTTGGCAACGCACCACCAAAGGATTGCGCCTTGCCTTGCATTTCCGGGATGGAAGCCACTGCGCTGAGTGCAGGGCTGACCACATTCTCCTGCACAAACCGGCCGACCGGGCTCGCCACGACGCGATCAATGAAGGAGGGTTGTTCACCCTGCCTCGGTAGGGCGGCCGCAGGCGTGACCTGAACCGGCGTGATCGGGGTATCTGGCGCCTGCATTTTCTGCACGCGCGCCATCAATTGCGACCGTGTAGTGCCGTCCGGGACATTGGTGATAACGGTGCCGTCAGGCATGCGAACGTCCATGGTCACTCCGGCAATTGACTGAAATCGATGACATTGCCACCAGATGACGGCTCACCACGAATAGGACCGATGGATCGGTCGCCAAGCTGGTCTTTCGGAGGCATTCGGCCCTGAATGAGAGAGAGTATATTTTGATAATGGCGCTTCACATCCATCAGGTTCTGTTTCAATTGTGCCCGAGGTAGACCTGTGTCGAGCGATGCGATGGTTGATTGCAGGAGACGGTTTTCCATCTCTGACACCTGACCAAGCGCACCACCTGTTGGCGATGCATCGCGAAGTGCCTGGAGCCGGTCGAACCCAACATTGGCCTTGATCGTATCGATGGTCTTATCGAGCGAAAACGCACCGGTCTGCGGAATGTTGCGAAGGCCAGCACCAACAGCGCCAGTGGTCCAGCCGTCAATTTGCCCAATGGCGGCATCAACCTTGCTAATGACGTTCTTCGAACCTTCGATGGCCTGCCGGGTCGCCTTGTCTTGCGCGTCCTGATTCTTCGCAATTTTCATTTGATCTGCCGGGCTCATCGGCGCCGAGAACACCGGCTGGCCCGTCCGGCGATCATAAAGCGTGGCGCCGGGCGCTACCGCAATGGGCTGCGATTCCGACACCCGGTTATGCCTTGCCGTCTCTGCCTGCGAAGCGCGTTGGATAGCAAGACCGGGATCGTTCTGCTTCAAGTAAATATCCTGTGCGACGGCCTGATCCGACTTCACGTCGGAGGATTGCAGCACTTTCGGAATGCCATCATCACCGATCCCAATCACCGATCCGGGCCGAAAACCCATGCCCTGCGCCTCTGTGGGAGACAGAATGCGCATCTGGCTTCCAGCCTCTGCCTTTTGAAGGGCAAGGTATGGTGTAGGATCAAGGCCGTTTGCCACGCCTTGCGCCAACAAAGGCGCCAAGTCCTGCTTGGAAGGGATAGCATAGGTCTGCGCGTTAAGCGTGGCCGCCTCTGAACGCAGCTTCGGCGCCTGCGCACTCATGTCATTCATGGCAGGCGTTACTTCGACCGGATTCACCTGGGTAAACGCATCGCTGAGGCGCTGGGCAACAGCGTTCCGCTGGGTCATCTGTGCCTGCTTCAGCACATCGTCAATGCTGTCCGTCTGTCCGCCTGTGGACATATCTTTTAACATCGCACCAAGAAGGGAGAGCTTGTTCACCCCCGGCGTGGCACGACTGGGATCATAGTGAAGCAAGCCGCCAAGATAATCCGTCCCACCGTTCGGGTTGGGACTGCCGCTGAAGAAATCGCCAAAAAGTCCAGCCATCATGCAGCATCCTTCAACTGGTCATAATCGACGGCCAGGCCGAACAAGGTGGGATGGACGGCGGCCGGGTCAGTCTCACGAACTTCCTGCGCAATGACGCCGAGATGCACATCGGTCGGGGCCATATCGTATCGGAACGTCACCCAACGGCGCCCGCGCCGGTCAAAGTGGTGCGTGCGGACGTCATGCTTCAAGTCACCATCAGACAACTTCAAACCCATGGCGCCAAGGCCTTGCCCAAGCGATCCGAGTCCGCCGAGTAGCCCAGTCAGGAACGATCTACCACCTGATTCCGTCTTGTCGCTCGTGGAGTTGATCACGTTCGGGAACAGACCCAGTGCCTGGTCCATGATCTGCTGCGTTTGGGCTGGGTAGCCGATCTGGCGCATAAACTCTTGATATGCGGCATTATCCTTCTGCTGCTGCAATTGCTGCTGGGCATCGCCCACCGCAGAGACCAATCCAGCCTTGGTAAGCGCCGAAGACTGTTGCTGGCCGGAAAGATCACCCAACAAGCCTGCCGCGTTGAGATTGATGCCTGCAGCTCCTTGTGCCGCGTTCTGATTGGCCGTGGCTGCCGCCAGATCGGCGTTCTGGTTGCCGGTGGCCGCCGCGAACCGGCGTGCCAGATCTGATTCCGCCGCGTTCTGCGCATTGGTGAAGTTCTGGCTGTTGAGCCCGGCCAGCGTTGAACCCGCCGTATTGAGATAATCCTTGTTGGTCAGCGAATTCAGCACGGCTTGCCGGGTGCCACCGAATGCGCTCGCCGCCGTGGCTCGCTGATTATCGCTCATGATGCCAGCATCGCGCGCCTGCCCAAGCTGCTTCATGGTCGCGTCAATCACGTCCTGCTGGTACGGGTTCATGTAGGGCGAAAGGTCGGTATTGGCGAGAAGCGGCGCATCGACCGGTGTGGCGCTGATCACGGTGGGATTGTACCCAGCTGCACCCTGAGCCGCACTTATAGCGGCATTCATGGTGTTGTCGCCCAGATTGCCGGTGCCAAGCTGCTTGAGAAGGTCCTGAGCCTGCAATTGCGTCGGCGTGAAATCCGCTACACTTTCGCCCGTGAAGGGTTGGAATGGTGTGTTCGCGATGCCCGATGCGCGATTGTAGTTTGAAAAGAGCAACGACTTGATCTCTGGATCAATCGTGTTCGTTGTCGTTTCGGTGGTCTTTTTTCCGCCTTTGCACATCTTCACAAATCCTTGACTGTGACTGTCATCACTTCTTCGTAGCCCTTGCTACGCAATGCCCTCGCCCAACCTTTGCGCCCGATCAGCGCCACGCATTTGCATCCGTAGGCATGCTTCGCCCAGCGGGTGATGGCCGGCTCCATTTCATTGATCAGTTCCGAAAGGTCGCCACCCACCAAAAAGAAGTTCAGCGCCTTATATTGAGGGTAAACTACGATCTCCGTGACGATTGCCGACTTCTTGCCCGGCCAGAATTGAAAACGGCCTTCCGCGATGCCTTCTTCTATGTCCTGAATGGTGTGCGTGCCGCGCGTAGACGGAAGCGCCGCCTCAATCCATGGTCGACAGCGGGCCCACTCGTTCTGTGCTTCGGTCATGCCGGTGTGGTTGAAAGCGTTCCGTCATTGGCGACGACAAGGCGGTGAAACGAGCCGTCCGGCGCCTGTAGCAGAACCGGTGCGCCCTTCTTCATGTTCCGGTGATCTTCCGCGATCAGCATGGCGCGGGTCTGCGATTGATCGTTCGCGTCATACTTCTCTGGCGGTCTCGGTAGGATCATCGTCTTCCTCCTCCGCTCATGGCGAGGCGCGGGCTACCGACACGCCAATCGGCCATCATCGCCGCCGTGTAGCGCATCTTGGCCTGCCTGCCCGTGATGCGGACATTGGTGGGCGAAGCCAGCGCATAGGGCCCATGGACGCTGGCCGCGCCGTTCGGAAATTGTCGCGTCGTGAGCGTGATCGTGACCTGACCTGCCGTGCGTTCATCCGGGATCAGCTGGTCGGCGTAGATCATCTGATCGCCGTTGCCGATCTCCACCGGCCCGCTCTCGGCGTATGGAATATCGCCGTCATAGTTGAAGCCGACTTCATGGTCGTAGAGATAGCCGTCCGCATCGATCATGATCGGATGCTGGAACACGCCGCGATCCGTGCCGCACAGGCGCGACGGCCGCCCGATGTTCCAGTAATTGTCCCGATAATTCCAAATCACGCAGCGATCGATCTCGTTCGAGCCGGACGAGCAATAGTGCCATTCGATCTCGTCAAAGGCCGAATTCCGCACCGCGTAAATTTTCGAAAGCTGCAAACTGTTGATGTCGGAGAAGACATAATCCGCCACTTCGCACGCCAAGGGCTGAACATAGCCGTTGTAGAGCCAGAACGAATTGCGGCCCATCCACACCGCGCGGGCATCAAGCGCCGCCACACATTGCCGGGAAACGACGCCACAGGCCGAACCGACACGGGTGAAGCGATAAACCAGCGTGTCGGCGGTATAGGTGGCCAGCCATGCGTCCACATCGGTGAACAGCAGCGTGCCGCCCTGAATGACCTTGCCACACATCAGGCTTCCCGCCGTCTGCAACGGAAAGCTGCCCGCCTGATTGGTGTCGGTGGGCGTCCAGTCCGTATTGTCTTCCTGATCGCACCACGCGACGTTGCGCTGATCGTTGGCTGCGCCCAAAGCAAACACAAACCGTTCCGGGGTCACCACGAGGGCTTTGCACGACGGTGCATTGGCGACGGCCGCGGCCGGTGAAGCTGTGTTCAGCGCCCACTCATAAATCTTGCCGTCGTCCGGGCTGACCATAAGCAGGTTTTGTCCCCAGGTATCGAGGGTGGAGACTGTGGCGTCCTGGATCAGCGTGTTGTCCGGGCGGGGCGTGCCGTAGAAGCCGACACCGAAATCCCCCATGCCATAGCCGCCGCCCGTCACAGCGTCGGAACGGCCCACAACGAAGCCGGTGGGCGTGATGTCGTAAATATCGCCAGCACGGTTGGAAGCGTAGAGGTGCGAGTGCGTGGCAATGCCCAGCCATGTCGCACCGGAATTGTCCCGCCATGCCTGAATGGCGCGCGCCGCGCCGGTGACCTGACTGGCAGATCGTTTCTGCCAGCCGCCGATGGGCCGCAGATCGCGGTCGATCCACCGGATCAGATTGGCATCGAAGTAGCGACCTTTGCTCTCAAATTCCGTGCCGTTGCGATAAACACCGGGCGGAAGTGAGAGCGGGAAATATGCTGTCATCACGTCCACGCGAATTGAACGGTGCCGTGACCGCCGTTATCACCGGGAATGCCCGGCGTGCCGGACGGCTGACCGCCATTCGCGGCGCCGCCGGTCGTATTTGTCGTTCCTCCAGAGGCCGCGCCGTTGCCGCCGCCCAACGAGGCCGCGAGACCGCCATTGCCAGCCATGTGGAATGTCCCGGCGGCCAACGTCATATCGACGGTCGAAAGACCGCCACTGGTTGAGCTGGAGCTTGAGCTTCCAGAGCCGCCAGCACCGACGACGTAGCTCAGCGATGCGCCCCAATCGGACGATGCAATCGCTATCGTTCTGATCGCCCGGCCGCCCGCGCCGCCCGCCGTACCGACACTGGCGCCGCCACCACCGCCATCGACGGTGATCGTGACCGCAGCCGCGCCTGCGGGGACCGGTTCAGAGCCGCTGCCAGAGGTGTAAGTGTGCGTGACGGGCGAGAATGCACCGGCTACCACTTCCCAAGCCGATCCGGTCCAGCGCTTCATCTGGCGCAGCACATTGGCCGCGCCATTCCATTGCTTGACACCGGGGAGAAGTTGCCACGCCGATCCGGTCCAACGTTTCGCGCGTGACATTAGACGCTCGTGTCGATCCAGATGTCATCAACCTGAGGCGATGCTGGGGCAGTGGATTGAACAAAGAGGCGAAGGCCCGCACGCCCGCTCGCAACACTATTCCCACCTGTCCCGCCCTGCGCGACCGGCAATGGCCCGCTTGTGAAAGTCGGAGGTTTGGCAAAATTCACTACGTCTGATCCATCAATTGTGATCGGATAGGATTCGGACGAATGATCACCCGCCACGGCAGTGTTGCGTCCGATGTAAAGGGTATTCCCGCCACCAATTAGCGCCCGCCACCGACCAGCAGGTGATGCTTGGTTCGTGTCAACAAAATAAAGTGCCGGGAAAGCTGTCGCGATCTTCTGCGATGCCGCAAAATCATTATTGGCATTCAGTTTTGGAATGTTCGCGGACAGCCGCGCGTCAGGGACAGTGCCAACCAGATTGGCAGCCGGCAAATCGGTCAGATTGGCGCCGGAAACCGCGGGCAATGTCCCGGTCAGATTCGCAGCCGGAATATTCGTGAGATTTATCGCGCTAGCCGCGGGGAGTGTGGCCGGAAACACCGTACTCGGCAGCGTACCGGTTGTCAGGTTGCTGGCATCCGATCCGGCGTCCGAAATAGCCTTCAGCGTGGTATCGATGGTGTCCAGATTACCGTTGACCTTGGTGCCCCACGTGTCGGCAGACGCGCCGACTTCGGGCTTGGTCAGATTGTAATTGGTGGTGAAGGAATCGCTCACACCAAATCTCCTATAGCATGGTCCAAGTCGTCGGCGTGTCGCTGATGTCAGCCCACGACGCCGCAACCGGGTCTATGTCGGTCCAGAACCGCCCCTTCTTCATCGCCACGTCACTACCGGTGAGGACGAACGAACCGGCCTCCGCGCTCAGCGTGTAGGCCTGGGGCGCAAGCGCGGTGAGCGTGGCATCCATGCCTGTCAGCACGAATGCGCCCACATCGGCCGCCATACGGCGTGTCGATTTGAGAAGCGCGGGCAGGCCGGTCAAAACGAAGCTGCCAACCTCTGCTGTCAGCCTTTTGCCCTTGAGCAGCGTTGCCGCGCGGCCGGTGAGCACGAACGATCCGCTGCTCGCGCTCAACTTGCGCGCGGCAGCAAATCCGGCCTGCCGTCCTGTCAGCGCGAATGCGCCGTGATCCGCTGAGAGCGCGTAAGTGCCCGGCGTCTGCAACGACAGGTTTGCGTCTTGTCCGACAAGAGCGAACGCACCGGCCGTTGCCGCGAAACTGCGGGCTGACGATAGGGCCGCAGTCTGGCCAGCAGAAGAGAACGAACCTGATGCAGCAGAGAGGTTATAAGCCGTGCTGCTGCCAGTGCTGGGCTTAAACGCAATGATGGCAGCCGCCCATGCCGCCGGTATGGCACTATAGGACGGGTTGAATGATTTGGTCGGCGTTCCAGTTAGGAGCTGATAACCGCCATCAACTTGACGATCCGAACCGGTCGTGCCCGTTTCTGCCGAGATGGGCGGCGTAGCCCAATTGGCATCTGGCGTGTATGTGGCCGTGGCGCCAGGCACCGCCGCCATCGCCAGCATGAGACAATCGGCGGTCGCCGGTGTGCCCGATGTGATCGACGGCTGACCTGTAGATGCGCTGAATGCGGTCGCCGTGGCACCGCTGTCTAACGGATTACCGCTCGCCGCCCCGGTGATATAGACGGCCGACGCTGCCGCACGATCCGTCCCGGATTTCGTGATCGTGATCGTCTGACCGGCGGCGAGAGCCGAGACATTGTAAGCGTAATACCATGCGCCGATAACATTGCTGCCGATTGCGGATGCAGCGCGGGTATAGGTGTTGCCCGCACTGTCGGTGACTGCCTGACTGCCATAAGTGGTGGCGCGATCCGAGACTGCCACGGCAATGATCGCGCCCGCCGGGACCCCACCAACCGGAACGGTAATCGCGAACGATGAACCACTGGTGCTTCTGCCAGTCCCAATGGAATTGATGCCTAAAGCCATGTGCGCCGCCTATTGCTTACGGCGTGTGTCAGGCCACCGTCAGAATGCCATTTGTGGCATCAAAATCGACTGTGAAGGTGTCGCCGGAGGCCAGCGAAATTGACGATCCATAGTCCCAGAACCCGATCAGCGGATCGGCGGGCGATGTCGGCGTATCGTTGTACAGCACCGCATAGCGGAACTGGGCCATCGCACCCGTCGCCGTGAACACCACATCGGTGCCAACAGCTTTGGCCGTTCCGCCGGACGTGGAAAGTGTGATCGTTGTAGCCGTTCCGCCTGCCGTGTAGCCGTTCCCGGCGCTGATTTCGGTCAGGTCAGCCTTGACGGCGTTCGCTGCGGTGGGCGCCGTGTTCGTCAGCATCACTTTGAAGACATGACTGTCGAAATTGTGCACACCACGCAACGCGTCTTCGGTGAACTGATTGAATTTGTTGAACGACGCCATGCTGCCTCCTATACGACGTTGAAGCGGTCAGGCATGCGGATGTGATGCGCCGTGGTCTCCCGGCGATCCGCGTCCTGAATATCCGCGATGATTTGGGTGTAGAGATTGCCCCAGGTGACGATCCGGTCATCCTCCCGGAGCCATGGGGCCGATTGCAGAAGCGAGCCATAGAGATAGGCGTCGGGATGATCGGTCAGCAGCCAGTTGGTCGTATTGCTGTCGGAGAGCGCGGGGATGCGCTTGTAATAAGTGAGATACGCCGTGTAGCTCTCGCCAGCGGCCGGCGCCGGGCAGAACTCAAATTGATCGCCCACCACCGTGAAGGCTTCCGGCTTGCCCGTGTCGGCGGAGCGCACCGCCTTCATCTCCACAATGGCTTGCGGATCGGCGGCGTATTGCAGCCGGATCGGCGGTGTTCCCGCCAGATAGAAGGATTGCACGCCCGCGAAGTCGGACGGCACCATGGCGAAATCGCTTTCGATGGTGGCCGTCGCCCGCCCGGTCATGCGGCGCACCTTGAGGCGGCGCGTCAGTTGCGCTTCGCACAGACTGATGAAGACGGGGGCCTGATCGGCCACGTCCTGCCGATCCCACAGATAGCTTTTGATCGCGGCCTGCAGGCTGGCGTAATCGGTCACTGGCGCGGCCATCGCTCAGATCCTCCAATGCGCGGTGCGCAGATAGGCGTAGTCCGAGGAATTGAGTTTCTGTCGCAGCTTGTCGAAGTTTTCCGGGGCGTAAGCGTCCCAGCCTTCTTCGCGAAGCCACTTCATCCAGATGATGGTTGGAATGTGCGCAGCCCGGCGGAACGTCTTGTCTGGGCTCCAGCCTGCATCCATGTTCGCCAGTTGCTTGGCGTAATCCAGATGGGGCTCAACATCCTGCGTGGAAACGATGCTGATGGTGCCGTCCTCGTTGTCCACCCATTCTTTGCGAACGCCGGGAACCGAGGTTTCGAACGGAAGTGTAAAGCTCATACCTTTTCGGCAAAGCCATTTTCTTCGAGCGCACCAGCGGTGTCGCTGTCCACCCACAATTCCTCGTCACGATCTGCGTATTTGTCGCCTTCTTCGGCAACGTGGATGCCCTTCGAAACCTTCCCGGCTCCGAATTTGACGACACGGACCTTCACGGCGCCGTCGAACGGCGGACTCTCAACTGCGTTTTGCGTTTCCGCATCGATCTGTTCAGACTGCACTCTGGGCATGTTTCATTCCTTCAAAAAGATGAGGGCCGCCCCACAATGGAACGGCCCCCTTCAGGCTTCAGGGAGTGGATTAGATCGCGCGGATCATCGCGTGCGAACGCTCGTTCTTGACAACCAGCGTGCATTCACGGGTCATCAGAAACTTGGTGTTGTCGCCGGATTTTCCGAGTGGAGCGACCTTGTAACCATCCAGAGTGCCCACCGCCACCATGGACGGCGTGACAAAGGCGGCGAAGTCCGAGATCGCATACGGATGCGGGATCAGGCGCAGAGGCCCGAAGTCCGATACGTATACGTCGGCACCGCCGATGATGGTTGCCAGCTTCTGCCCACTCACTTCAGACCGGTTGGAAGCAATACCGTTGAAGGTGGAGAAGGTCTGTTTGTCCGTACCGCCCAGATAGACCTGAGACGGACGGGCGCCCTTGGAAAACGCCGTCGCCATCACGTCTTTCACCAGTTGTTCAGTGAATGAGCGCGTGGTTCCGGCCGTGGCGGCTGAGACGGTGCCACCGGAGAAGCCGCCATTGCTGCCGCCCGCGCCATTGCTGACGCTGGTGGTGCAGAAGGCGTTGAGCCCAGCAGAGTGGCGCGGCGTGGCCCCGCTTTCCGCGTTGGAGGCGTAGTTTCCGAGGAAACGCATCTCCATGTCGCGGCGAAGTGCGATGCCCTTGAGCGTCTTCTGCCGGTTCAGGTCGGATTTGCGACCGGCCTTGTTGACGATCTCGTTGGTACGAGAACCGCCAGTCGTCTTCTGGAAGATTTGGCAATAGTTGCCGATCCGATCCGTGTTGTTGGGCGAATCGAGCGTGCCAACGTCGTCGCCTTCCAGATGGGCATTCGTGGCCGAAGGCGTATCGAGGCTTTCGGTCTGCCATTCGTGGAAGGTGTTGGTGCATTTCACGGTGCCGATGTTGGAGATAAACGGCGTCTCCTCCGGTTCGACACGATAGATCATGTTTTCGAGGTCTTCGCGGATACCCTTGGTCGTCAGGGTTGTCGCGGTATTGGTAGGCGCAGCCATTTCAAGGCTCCATTGCGTTTTGCAACGCGACGGCGTTCTCAAGGCTTGGGTTCTGGTCGAACCGGGCCTGAAGCTTGTCGATCGTTGCCTGTTTGTGAGAGCGCAGCGGTGGCGCAGAACTCGGTGTGATCACCGGGGTTTTCTGCTTCCTTTGCTGCGCGGCTGGTTTTGCCTTGGCCTGCGCTTGGGCTTTCGCCTGCGCATGGCGGTAGCGGTATGCGTCGTATGCGATGCTGAGAATGCGGGCATCGATGTTGGCGAGTTCGTCCGGCGTTGCCCCTTTTTCCATCAGGAACTTGCCGACTTCCGTCCTCAGCGCCTTGCCCGTTTCCGGGTGGGCCAGTTCCGGCGCCAACGTCTTCAGCTTTTCTTCCTCTTGCGCCACAAACGTCGCGCGTTGCTGCTGGTCGGCGAATTGCTTGGCGACATTGAGCCGCTGCAATTCCTTGCCTTCCTCTTCCATCTGAATGCGGCCACGCATGGCTGCTTCAGGATCGGTGTCGGCCCAGGCCTTCCAATCGATCCGATCCCACTTGGATGCGAATGTCTGTTGGGCCTTGGGTAGAATTTCGTTGAGCGCAGCCACGTATTGCTGCATCTGGGATGAATCGGTCTCGGCCTTCTTGCGCGCCTCTGCGGCGTCCTGCTGGGCCTTGGTGACCGCGGCTTCGCGGAGCTTTTCCTGCTCTGCAACGGCGGCCTGAATTTCGGGTGGCGCCTTGGCGAACAGCGCTTTCTTGTCGGCGCTCCACCAGTGCGGCGCCTCTACGGCAGCGGCTTCCGGCTCGCCTTCGTCTTCCTCGGCGTCTTCGCCGTCGCCATCGTCTTCGGCGGTCTCGGCTTCGCTATCCTCTGCCTCGCCTTCATCACCGTCTTCCGGTGCATCATCATCCGTGCCGGCATCTTCTTCGACCGCGGCCTCGGGTTCGTCACGATCCTGTTCATCGCGATCAAGATCAGCATCAGGGGTATCGGTATCGGCCGCATCCAACTGGCCCACCACATCGTCAATAGAAAGGGCTTCGCTGCCCGCGTCCGCGGGTTGCGCTGCTTTCGGCATATCGTCCTCGCTTGGTTTGCGGCTGCCCTATGGCTTGACCGCGTTCAGGCCAGCTTTCCGTCGCGGGAGGCCTGTTCGATTTTGCCCGCGTTGATGATGGTGCGAAGCTCCTTGCGCACAGCATCGATAGTCTTGATCGTGCGCCAAATATCTTCGCGTTTTTCGGTTTCGCTCGATCCCGTGCCGACCCAGAGCCGGATGGCATTTTCGTGCATCTTGTCGAAGGCGGCTTCAGTCTCGGTCAGTTCGACTGCTGCCTGAGCGGCGCGCCTGATGATGTCCGTCATCCTGGCTCACCTCCGACATTGATCTGCTGTGCGGCATGGAGCCGGGCAGAATGGGTTTTGGTGGCGATGTCGGTCAGGCTATCGAGGCCTGCGATGCGCAGCTTGGCCGCGATCTCCTGCTGAATCTGGAAAACCTTCGTCTGTGAATCGACATCGGCCTGATATTTCTTCGCCGCCAGATCGGATTGCGCCTTGATCTGAGCGATCTGCAGTTCCTGTGCAGCCTTGGCCGCGTTCGGGTCCTGCGGCTGCTGTGGCACCTGATTGCCGGGATCGGTCCAATAGCGTTCCGGGTTCTTGAGGCCCGCCGTCTCGGTCAGTTTGGTCAACAGGTTGTAGACATTGTTCGGCATCACGAACGGGCCGCCGACACCCTGCTGCAAGCCCACGATCTGCGTCATGACGGCCAGCAAGCCTTGCAGCGATGCCTGTTCCTGCTCGCGGCCAGACGCGCCCAGACCGATCTCGATGGTCATGTCGTTGCGTTCGGCCCACTGGCTGGGATCGATGGGCACCCATTTGTTGCGCAGCCGGTATTTGGCCGGCGCCGTCGCGTTCTCGCGGATCAGCGCGTGGACACCCAGGAACAGGTCTTTGAGGCCGGTCTCGGCAAAGATGCGGGCGATCAGGCGCACCCGCTTCTGCGCCGCGGTCATCAGCGCCAGCGCGCCCTTGGCCGTGTCATGCAGCGTGTCGGGGTTCAGACCTTGCGCATTGCGCACAATGCCGGTGCGCTGCTCGGCCATGGTGGAGACATATTCCAGCGCGCCGAACACGTCATAATTCAGGCTACCAGCGGCGAGCGGCTCGATGGCGTTTACATCCTTCACACGGATCGGCCGGCCCGGCTCATTGAGCAGCAGATCGTCAATCGTGAAGTCGTTGGCGCCCTGGTCCGCCACCACCACGCGCTGGTTGAGCGCGAAATAGGCGCTGTCCAGCCCCATGCGCAGCAGTACGGTCTTGATCCGCTGGATTTCCAGTAGCTTGTCGGCCACAGACAGGCCGTGGAAGCGATGGGTATTGATGTACGGCGTCAGCGCCGACATGCGCGAGCCGCTGATCCGCTCCTTGTCGATCAGCACGCCGAAGTCGTTGCCGGTCCTGATCTGCCACAATTCCGGCTTGCCATCGCCATCCGCGTCGATGCGCAGGAAGCTGGTCACCACCTCTACGGAGCGGAGTTCGCCGCTGTCGGCGGTCTCTGCCTCGGATTCGCCCGCCATATCCCGCGCCTGAGCGACACCGGTGTCATTGCCTTCACGCTCAGCCGTGGCATGAAGCTGGGCCACGATGTCGGGATCGACGCCTTGCGCAATCAGTTCCTGGGCGCGCGGGCGCGAGCGGAAGGCGTGATAGGTGGCCTCGCGGATCGAGGGGGCGTCGGCCGAGATGCAGAAATCATCCGGCGGCACGGCCTGAATGCGAGCGCAGCCGGGCGAAACACGGCGTTTCAGCGTGAAGCTGTATGTCGGCAGGCCTTGTGGGCTGTTCGGATCGGGGCTGTCAGGCTGTTCGGCGGGCGGGTCCGGCACCAGGTCCACGATCTCGCCGGACTTTGCCGCCAGTTCCACTTCGATGGCGTTTTTGCCCTCGAATTGTTCCTCGGCGTACACATCTTCCTGCCAATACCAGTAAAACAGGCCGGTTTTTTCCAGCAGGGAATCCTTGATGCCGGTGTAAAGCTGCAGAAAACCATCGTTCCGGCTGAACACCACATGGGTGATGAAATCGGTTTCCTGTTTGGCCGCTTCTTCGTCCTGTTCATCGTGCGGGGTAAAGCTCGCCACATCGTCGCCGCCGGTGAAAATCTCGATCAGGTCCGGCAGGACGGTCTCAATCGCGTCGGCCACATCGGTGGAAACCGCACCTGAACGGTTATCCGGCGGCTTCAGGTCGGGCATATCGCCCTTGTAATAGTCCAGCGCCTTCTCGCGCTGGGCCGAAAGCTCATTGGCGTGCCGGAAACCGATGGAGCGCTCATCTTCCTGCTGACACAGGACGCGCCATTCGTCGTCGTCAAACCGGCTTTCCGTCTTTTCGGTATCGGCCGGCGCGGCGCGGAGTGCCATCAGGCCTTCAGCCCCACGATGTTGGTGGCCGTGGTTCCGGTGGAAAGCACCTTGACGATATGGAGATGAATCACCGCCCCCACAGGCATGGCCTTGAAGGTCACGGTGTCACCCTTGGCGGTCTGCACCGCCACGTCGCCGGTCCCGCCGACATAGAAGCCGACATAATCGACAAAGGCGGTGTCCGACGCGGTAACGGCCGCGGCGCCCTGCGGTAGAAACATGCTGTCCTCTCAGACGATGCCCATGTTGGGCATCTTGATTTTCTGGGTTGTCTTGCGCGGCTCTTCGTAGGCCACGCACATCAGGCCGAAGGCGTCGGCGCCATGGCTTGACCAGTCGTGTTCAGGGCCGAGGCCCACATTCCGCGTCGGGTCTTTCTTCTCGTGATAGAAGCCCAGCGCCTCGCGGCCTGCCTCAGTGGTTTCTTCGTTGAACCATATGCGCGGGAACAGGCGCCGCGCGGCTTCGACCCGCATCATCGCGGCACCCTTGCCCTGGTTCTTGATCACCGTGACCTGGAAGCCTGCGTCCCGAAGGTGATCTTCGTAGCGCTTGCCGGTGATGTTGTTCTCGTTCACCCCATCATGGGGAAGAATGCAGATCGCGTTGCCCCAGCCCCGCTTGCGCAGTTCCGTGACATAGTAGGAGAGGACCTGCCCCACGCCCTCGATGTAATCGAGCACACGGATTTCCCTGTCGATCCATTGCGCGATCCAGATCGCCATGGCGTCGGCATTGGCACCGGAGCCGCCCAAGTCGAAAATTGCCCGCACCGGCAATAACGGATCGGCACTGACATGCCCGATACGCTTCTGCGCCTTGACCTCGGCCAGTTGCTTGGCGAAATAGGCGCCCTCAAACGCCTTGGCGTAACCGCCTTCCCAGATGTGGTCGTAGCGCTCCGGGTAGAGCGCCAGATCGGTCTGACGTTCGGCTTCCAGAACGTCCGTAAACCACGGGTTATCCCGCCAATTGGCCTGCACCACCGTGGCGCCGTCCGGCTTCTTCTGCCGGAGGAATTCGTCAATCGCATCCGTCTTGCGCGTCGGATTCCAGCTCGCCCAAATCTCGCTTCCCTCGGCGCGGATCGTGGGCCGCAACAACGACATGCTGCGCTGAGAAATCGATTGCGCTTCTTCCAGCCATGCCCGCCCGAACCCTTCCAGCGACTTGATGCTATCCGCCGTGTGGTCCTGCATGCCCTGGAAGATGATGATGCCATCGCCGGGCGTTTCGATCTTGTCGTTGAAAATCCGAAACTGGCTTTCAACCCCAAGGCTTCTGATCTTGCTCTCGACCAGACGCTTGCTGGAATGTTCCAGCGTGCGCTGCACTTCGCGGATGCAGACGGACAACAGCCCCGGATTGGCGAGGCTATCGACAACGATCTGCTCGCCGAAGAAATGCGACTTGCCGGAACCCCGGCCCCCATGCGCTCCCTTGTACCGGGATGGCGCCAGCAATGGCTTGAAGACCCGTGCGACCGGGCGCTTCAGAATGCCTGCCTGCACGTCAATCCGCGGACTTCGGGTCCACGATCACGTTTTCAATGCGGGTGAACTGGATCGGCCCACCATCCGGGCCCATAAGCTCATTCTGCACCCGGTCCCGCCATTCCGCCGGGCGCCGGTTCTTCAGCCAAAAGATGGCTGCGGTGGTGTCGGGCGCGATCTTGGCACGGAACGGGGCATAAACCGGCTCATGCGCGTTGGCCGGCATGAAAATCTTCACTTCGTCTTGCTCATAACCGGTGGCGCGCTGATACAGGCTGCGCTCCACCCTTTCGTCCGCAATATCCTTGCCGGACTTTAGGGCCTGACAAAAAGCTGGGTAATCGTGCTTCCAGCGATAGATGGTGCGAACATCGACGCTGAAGAAATCGGCCATTTCCACATCAGTGGCGCCAAGTTCGCACAGTTTTTTTGCTTGGGCTGCAAAGGCCGGTTTGTAAGAGGACGGTCGCCCCTTCTTCGTGGCTGCCATAGGCTTGACCACCTTTCATGTGTGTTCAGTCGTCAACCCTTGAATAGGTAGCTGACCATAACTGATGCGAATAATGCCAACCCTGAGGCCGCGATTATCATCAACGCAGTGTAGACGCATTTCCATACGAAGTCGTCGCGCCGGGCTATGCGCTGAACCTCCCGCCAAGCAATTGCATCGTCGGCTATGACGTAAATCGGGCCGACCGTGCCGAACAGAGCTATGGCACGTGGCCAACCACTACCAATGCGCGTGTTCCGCACCTCTTCTTCACTCAGGGCACAAGCGTATCGGACTTTGATCACGAGCCAAAGGCAACCCAATGGATCACGTCGGCCGCGGTCACGCTGTAGGTGGAGCCGTCGCCCACGGTGAGCTTGCCGCCGGACACGGAAACGGCCGCATCGGACGTTGCCACCTTGCCCGCACGGAGAATCATCACCTGCACCGCTGTGATGGCGCTGAGGCCAGTATCGATAACGGCCGCGTTGGCCGTCGCATCGGCGGTAACCGCGGTATAGGCGCCAGAGGCGTGATAGGCGCTGGTGCCGCGCGAAAGAAATTGACCCTCGGTCGCCATGGCCGGGCCTCCTGTCTTGGAATGTGAGGTGGATACGAAAAAGCCCCGCTGCCCGGTCGGGCGCGAGGCGCAAGAATTGATCGTGCCTAGATGGGTATCACTGACTGCCCGTCGTGGCAAGACCATAATGCACCGCCAATGCGTCGAGCCCGGCAATGAGCAAACCCATGATCTGCCGCCGGTCTGACCCGGCACGGATGGCGTATTGATCCAGGCTCTTGTCGGTATCCTCGCAGATCAGGGATTGGATGACGTGACGCGTGATAGGCGGGGCCGAGGTTATCGCGGCCATATAGCGATCCATGGCATCGCATTTGGCATCGGCAAGATTGCTGCCAGGCGACGGTGAGCCTGCAACACCGATGCAAACCGCGTAGCCGCCGACGGTCATATGTTCGAAGTCGGCCTGCAACCGTCGCCCGGCCTCGAACTGGTGCTCGGCTATACGGCCGTGCTCCAGCATGTAGAGCAGCCGGTCGATTCGCCGCGTGACGGTGATCTTGCGCTTGCCCTCACCCTCCGGGTCACGGACCTCGTAATCAACCGGCGGGTTGTCGTCATAGCCGGGTTGTTTCTGCGCCATCGTCATTGTTTCCCGTGCAACATTTCATCCACAGGCTTAGGCCCGCCGAATTTCATTCTGCGTCTCGATCTCTTTTTGCTGGAGATTCCGCCACATCTGCATCGCCAATACGGCATTGGCATCATCGAGCGTGAGCCGGCGATCTTTCCAAAGATGCTCTTCGCCCGCCTCGATCTTGTCCGCCGTGTGCTGCGCGAATTCCTTGGCGCGCACCAATGCCTTCAGATTCACCGCTTCCGCCGCTACCTTGTCGTGCAGGATCGCGCATTTCAGCGCCCAGGCGACGCTCAAGCGGCACGCCTCCCGGCCCATTTCCGAACGCCGGACGTTGAGCCACCGCTCCCACGCGAGCCTGTCCTCGTCTGGTTTTGCCCGCTTCTGCGCGGATGTGTGATCTCGCGATGCTGCCCGCGCCGCACCCGCAAAATGCCCCACGCTGGGCCATACCCGTTTGTCGTAGCCGTCACGAACGCGACACCACGCATCCTTGAGCACCGGCGCATTGAACCCTTTGAGCGCATCGACGTACTCGCGCATCGCGGCCTGCACGTCAGGCTCCGGCATGGCCCGCGGCGGCAGAAACAGGCGCTGCATCGGTGTGATAATTTCGTTCTGAACGTCCGTCGCCGTCACGGCTCCATGCCTTCCAAAGCGTTGATGATCTTGAAACTTTCTGGATCGTTGAATGCGGGGCGCGGCGGCCCGCGCGATGGCGTGGCTTTGAGTGCCCAGTTGATCCAGGCCAGCCGCCAATTGCGTTTGACCGCGTTGGCGCCGCCCGCGGAAGTCCAGTAATTCGAGAATTTCTCGGCTTCGAGATTGAGATCGACCGGAGGCAGTTTGTGATCTGCTCGCGATTTGGCTGCGGCTTCGATCCACTCGGGTTCTACGGATTGGTCGGAAGACCACCGCGTTCCACGTGCGCCACTCTCTGAGCGAAGCGAAGAGAGTATTATTCCTGTTTTCCCTGTTTCTACTTTGTCCCGCTGCTGTCCCACTTCCGTCCCAATTTCTGGTTCAGCGCTGTCCCGCTCTATGTCCCGCTCTGGTAGTCCGACAATCTGGAACTGATTGTATTTGGTGATGAAATAGATTTGGCAACCGTCCCTGCTAGTGTCCCGGATTGTGTCCCGCTGCTGTACCGATTTTAGAAAGCGTTGTGTTCGGGACTTACTCCATTGGAATTTCTCCGCCAAAAACCTGACCGAAAACGAGAATTCACCCCGCTTCAGATTGATCGCGCGTCCATGCGCACCACGCGTGCGGTGATCTGCCCATGCCGCATTGCCGACCAGCCATATCCAAGCCTCACGCTCGGTGAATGGCTCGTCGGCAAAATCTGGGTCGTCCCAGATGCCTCTGCTAATCGCGAAGACGCTCTGGCCGCGCGCCATCACATCACCATGACCGTGATGGCGCCGGTCTCCTCGCAATAGTAAAATTCAGCCGTAACCACTTCACGCGGCTGGCGCGCGTTGCCCCAACGATATTTGACGGACCGCATTGGCGCGCGCCACGGTAGCGCGCTCAGGAAGCGGCTAACCCCATCAATCGCCGCGAAGGTCTGAAAGAGTTCGTCAGTCGCAATATTTTCCTGCGCGGCCACCACATTGGCCCTGATGGTTTCAAATTGCTCTGCATAGTAGGAATTCTTGGCTGCCCGCATGCCTACGGCCCGGATTGCGTGCAGCACCGTCGTATGATCGCGATTAAATCGCCGCCCGATCATGGGCAGCGACATGGCGGTCATCTCCCGTGCCAGCATCATTGCTACCTGGCGAGGCCATGCGATGCTACGCACGGCTGATTTTCCCACCAAATCGGCATTGGTGATTCTGTAATGGGCGCAGATGGCGCGGCGGATTAGGTATAGGGTGGCTGTGTCGCTCATGCTGCTACCTCATCGAATTTGCCCACCTCGTTTCCCCATGTGGTCCAGCCGGGTCGCTTCGCGCGCGCAAAAAGTTCGAGATATGGACCGTCGACGAGGCGTTCTATCCGGCCATGCGTGCAATCGGGCTTGCGCGAATGTTCCCGGCGCGGCGCGATAATGCCCTGCCGAACATCCTTGCCTTTACGCTTGGGATGACCCCGCGTTGCCAAAAGGCACGGTTCCGTGTTGGCGCGAGTCCAATAGCCGAGGCCCGCGAATGGCGTCTTATCGTCGGCAAAGAGTCGGTATGGGTCCGCCTTCATCCATGAGAAAGCGCACGTCTTATACGTGAAACCCCATGCTTCCAGCACGCGAAACGACTTCTGCAGGACAGGCCAGCATGTCCACATAAAAAGCACGCAATCATCCGCTGCTAGATCGCTGATAGGCAGGGCGCAAATTTCGTCGATCGACATGGTGTTGTAATGCGCATCGATTGCTCGTGACGCGTAACCAGCATCAGTCTTATTGGGCCGCCCGCCCCACAGACTGTTGAATTGCCATGGCGGGTCCGCGAGGATCGCGCGGAAGTGATTTTGAGGTAGGTGCTCCAGCGTCATGCGGCCTCCCATACGTGCCGGACTGGAATGCCGCATTCACGCAGCCGGTCACATGCTTCGCCTATCGAGCGGGCGACTTCGACACGGCCACCGGCTTCAATAATGCGCGGATGGATTTCGCGCTGCGCATCGCTCAGCCGGCCACTCTGCGATTTCAATTCGAGGCCGATGAACCGCCCATGCCACAGGAAAATCAGGTCGGGGACACCCGCCACGACGCCCTGTCGTTTGAGTGCGACGGCCTCCAGCAGATTGCGCGAACCGCCATTCGGAACGGCGAAGAAAAAGCAATTCTTCGGAAGTGCCATGGAAAGCACCTCAACAAGCCTTTCCTGAAGACCCTGCTCTTCCTTCCGCCGCTTGCGCTTCGGCGTGGGCGTATCGAGCCCCATTTTTATCGCGTATGGACGCATAAACCCTCAGTAACCTTACTGGCAGAAGCCAAAAAAAATGATGATCGCCCAACAGATCGCACCACCAAGCAATCCATTGACGATTGCTGTGGCGCTGAGATCAGCACGTGGAATGTTGTCGTTGGAGCGACTAATCATGAATGATCGCTCCAATAACAATAAAGGTTATTGCTATAAACAGCGGTAGAGTGGCGGGCGAGAGAACCCAAAACCAATTCCATGTAATGACGCCGCAAAGCTTCAACACGATGAAGATGAGCGTCAGAACTTCGAGAATGTTCACGCTGCCTCCCTCTCCCGCTCTATCCACCAGCGATTCATGCCGCCCGCCGCATCGCTAGAGCATTGAGAAATTCCGGCATCTTCACTTGGGCCAGCCGCGCCATCAGCATATCGACCTGATCAAGGTCCAGATTGGCGTGAATGATCTCGGCCGCCTCATCCGCATTGGAACGCGCGACAGCTTTATCGGCGTATCGGTTTAGTTTTTCGTCTTCCTGCCGTTCGCGGATTTCGATGATCTTTGCGCGCTGTTGATCGCGCGGAGCTTTCGCGATCTCGTCCAACACGGTGCCTTTGTCGAGATCGGTGCCTTTCACTTCTTCAAGCACTTCCGGCTCGATCCTTTCAGCGCGGGCGACTTTCTTCTGCACCGAACGCGCGCTCTTTCCCGTCGCTGCTGCGGTTTCAGATGCGAAACCCTTGTTCCCACGCCCTTCAAAACTACGAATATTGTTCGCGGTTTCTCTCGCTTCCCAAAGCTCCTTCCGTCGCGCCAAACATTGCGCCTCCTCTGCTTCCGTCAGTTCGGAGCGGCAAAGGTTTTCGTCGATCTCCCATAAATCGCGATCAATCGTGTCCGCCGAGGTGACGAAGGCATCTACGTCCATATCCAGGCGGCGGCACGCTTCGACGCGATGTGCACCAGTCACCAAATTGGCAATGTCGCTATCGGGTGTCTCGAACCAGATGGTTACCGGCGTTTGAAGGCCGATCTTGCGAATCGAATCCATCAGCGCGAGAACACGATCATCATCAACACGACGCCGACCGCCTGGCACCCGAATGGAATCGGGACTGATCTTGAGCAGCTCCATTATTTCAACCTCGGAAATGGTTCGTCGGGAAGTTGATCGCCGCGCCAGCGAAGCGCGCCCAGCTTTCCGGTCGTGCGATAGGCATTCCACGCCTTTGCCACGTATGCTGCTTTGAGAAGGGGCGACATGCCCCGTCCCATGGCGCGTTCTTTGATGTCTGCGTTCAGGACGCTGCGAAGGCGGATCACCGGATGATTCTTGTCGCGACCGCTGATGTTGTTGCCGGTGGCGAGTTGGTCATAAAACTCCTCTGCCACACGTTTGGCCTGTAGCGACGATAGGTAAGCCAAGGCCGTGAACACACTGCCTGCACCCCAGCCTGTATTGGTGAAAAGGTTGCAGTGTTTCTTTACGAATGGGCGCGCTGCGTCATGCAATTCGTTCATATAGTGCCATAGCTCAGCCGATTGCGGTTCCGCATGCGGCTGTATCATCATGGCAGTGTTGTCATAGCGCCAGACCCATCGCATCGTCGCCGACAGCAGCGCGTAATTGTGCTCGCCATGAATAGCAAAAATGTCCGCAGCCGTGCGCTTTTTGCCGATGTCAATCTTGTCAAATGCGCTCGGGTCAACGCCAAACATCAATGTGATTGGGATGGTAACTTGCGCCTGAACGCATGCCTGCAATCGATGTTGTCCATCGAGCAACGCACCATCCGTTGCAACGATTATCGGCTGACCCGTGTATTTCCACAGACCGCATTGCATTTGTTTTGCGTATGAATCAACGACCGAATCCGCCAGCGGACGATTGGATGTATTATGTTCAAGGATGATCTGCGCCATCTCTGGCGTCAGTTGAACCTTGAATGCCTCCTGCGGAGGGTTTGCGATAAGCCATCGCAGCTTTTTCTCAAACTGTCGGCCAGACCGCATTTCTTCCGAGAATGATCCTTGTTTCCGAAATAGCTCAGGTTCATCAAACATTGGCGTTCCTTCCGCTTTCTGGCCGCGGCCCATGATGGTTGCAGCCCAGTTTGACAGAGGTGTCATTCCGCAGATTCCTTTGCAGTGTGTCTGCGCTGATAAGCATTGAATGCGCGCGTAATCGCGCCCGCGAATTCCGCTTGGCCGGGAAGAATCAGGCCCACATATTCAGCAAACGCCGCTGCGAATTCGGGATCGTCACGGCAAAGATCGACAAGGTTGTCGAAGCTGATTTTTGAGCGGCGCTGACGGATATTCTGAACCGCCTTCTCCGTCATGCCGGTGGCATTGACCACCTCTATGACGGATCGTTTTGAAACCTGGGCGGCAAGCCAATCGCCGTTGGCAAGCTTTACGCTCGCAACAGAAGAGTTATGGGGGCGCCGCCCGCCAAGACTTCTCGGGTATGAACCGTTAGAAAAATTCATCGTGTTCCGTTCCAATGATTCGCGTGGAATGGAAGAACACGACGTTGAGCTTGTGGGCTCGTCATATAGGGCTGCCGATGTTGCGAGCATCAGGCAGCCCTTTCATCCTGATAGGGACCCGCGACAGCGGCGGACCAGTGCCAGCCGTTAGCGCCACCATCGCGGGACTGGCCGGCCGCGGGGCTGGCCAGTGGGGCAAAGGATGTGAATCGTTTGGAAATAGGCCGATGGCGAGGATTGACCTCCTCCACCGGCCCACCTTCCCATGCTGGTCCACACACAGCAGGAGAATTCATGGTTACGCCTAATCCCGCCGCGGAGTGTTTCGCGGCAGAAATGCTCATGCATTCCGCGCGCGGCGCCGCCGTTCGAGCGGAAAAAGATGATGTCGCGGCCCGATTTGAACGCGCGTGCGAGATGGCCCGACGCGGAGAATTGTCGTGGGCCGATGCCACCAGACTGTTCCGGCGCGCAGCCTGGGATCGCGACTTGATAAAATGGGATATCGAGACCGCGCTCGACAGCGCGGAAGACCTCGCCGTCGATGGCACGGATGAAGGCATGGAGGCTGCGAAGCTCATTTCGAACCTCGCAGATCGCCTTTTACCGCTGATGGAAGATGACGATATAGCCAATACCAGCGGGCAAGCCGATGACGAACCTCTCTGATTCGGATCAATTGATCGCCGTATCTCGGCGCCGCGACGTTCGTGTTGCGCCGCTCAGTCCGGCAAAACTCAGGAAAATTGGCCTCCAACGTATCCAGAATAATGATGCGTCGGGCCTTCATGAACCGGGCCACGTCCCCTATCGCGAGATTGCGCGCCAAGGCCGTCATGCAGCCTCCTTGGGGGTGGGGGTGGAGAGACGGGCGGCGCAGGTTGTGGGCATCGACGCGGGCCGGCAACAGTCAATGTCGCCTGCCGAGTTAATCTTGATGCGAGATGAATTTGGATTTCTTACAGAATTGTCAGCAGCATATCTCTCAACAAATAGGAGAGAAACGCTGTGGATATTGGAATTATTGCGACAACGGAGCGATTTGATATGAGCCGACATAAACAGCCGCCGCTCAGCGAACCCGCGTTGATTGATTGCGTCTATGTCACCGGAATGGGCATCGAAATCGCGGACAATGTCGTCCGTTTTGTCGGCTGGAACCACCTCCCCGTGCTTGCCTCCGAACATGAGGAGCGACGTATAGTGGTTCGCTTCGCCATGTCGGTCGCTCAGGTGCGGAACCTGATGAGCGTTTTGCGACGCGGAATGGAGCGCGGTCATTGAGTGCGTCATGCCACCCTCTGATCCATGAAATCATTGGCGGTGACCGCTCCATCCGTGCATTCGGCAATCCGCTGCATGGTCTTCCATGCGGGCCGAAATTGACCCAACTCGATGCGGGTCAAGGCGCTCTGGGAAATGCCGATGCGCAACGCCATCTCAACGGCGCTGAGCGCATTGGTCTTGCGATATTCTCGAAGTTTTTGACCACCATACATGCGGCCTAACATACGCCATACGTATAATGCGTCAAGCGTATATTATACGCGGGACGGAATACACCGCGGCGACCGCCTCGGGCAAAATGGTGATATGACGAAGAAGCCGCCCTATCGCCGTACATTCATTGCCGACTGGCGGTCCTATCGAAATTTGACCCAGGATGACCTGGCCGAGCGCGTAGACACGACCCAGGCGACTATTTCCAGACTGGAGACTGGGCATCACCCTTATTCGCAAAAGATGCTCGAAGACATAGCTAAAGTCTTGGAATGCAAGCCTGAAGACTTACTTATGCGGCGGCCGACAGACGGGGACCCTATTCATGTGATCTGGGAGAATATCCCCATCGAGGACCGGGCCCAGGCGACGCAAATACTGGAAACATTCGCCAAACGGCAGCACTGAACCTTACGGCTATTAGCCCTTCCCTCCTATTCCACGGATCACGCGACCCGGCGGCCGGCCCGTTTGATATGGCCGCCGCAGCCCCGATGGCGAGGGATTGCGAAATCAAGAATTAACTCTTTGATCCAGCGAAACATTCAGCCTTCGCCGCTGGCCGGATCAGAATACTCGAAATAACCACAGCGGGCGCAGAGATAGCCAGGTCCGAACTGCCGTTCGACACGGACGATGGTGCCGCCGCAACCTTCGTGACGAAGCCCCAGCCGCTCCAATAACCGGTTCCATAGTCCACCCCTGCGCCCGGCATTCGCCGCGCGCACGTCCCCCGTGTGCTTGTCCATAATGCCGCCCCAACGTTCCCCACCACATACTGACACCGGTGGAAATTTTGACGCAAGGGTTGTGTCGTTCCAGGATTAACAAGGACCTCCTATCTCCTTCCGCGTGCGAGAGTAGGTAGGAAAAATATTCGTGTAGCGTATTATTCGCTTGACGTATGATATACGTCTTGCGTATATTCCCCTCGAACCTACTTCGAGGGACAGATGGCCCAGCCCAATACGATCTTCGACATGATGCTGAACGTAGCCCGGCCACGGCCCCGCTACGTCTACCCGGCCCGTATCGCAATGCTGGTGCGGAACGCCCTGATGAAGGGCGATCAGGATGGCATCATCGCCTCGGTCGATACCGACATTCAGACCATCGGTGCCAATCGCTATGCGGTTCGCCTCCACGACATGGATGGCACGGCTTACCGGATCACGGTTGAAGTTGAGTACGAACCCACCTCTCACACTGATGAGGTGGCGGCGTGAGCGGGACATTCACACCGGGACCGTGGGCGGTCCGACATGTCAGCGCCCCTTCTGATCGGCCTTGGTTGATCGGGAAGGCAGACAAATCTGGAACGGCCTTAGCTGCGGCAAACTCAGAAGCCAACGCCCACATTATCGCCGCCGCACCGGACATGCTGACGGCGCTGCGCTTGCTCATTGCGGACTTTGCCGATTACCCGGCGAGCGACCGCCCTTGCCACGCATTTGATGTTGCCCGTGCCGCCATCGCACGCGCGGAAGGCGGTGCGTGATGGGCAATAAAATCGAACTTAAGGGCGAAGGCGATATCCAGATCATCAAGCGCGAACGTGTCCGCATCGAATGTGAATTCTGCGGTGAACCTGCTGATGAACGGCACACCTACCTTCTTCCAAACGCCAGACGGAATCCGGGCTCAAGTGCATATCGCCACGATGATTGCACGTGGTGCAGCGACCATGAGGTCTTCACCTGCGCCGACTGTCGCAAATCAGAATTCCTTGGGCACGCACCCAGTGCCGAAGGCTTCGAATGGTGTAGCACATTCGCTCTAAGCGACCGCTTCGCGCATATGTTTCTGCACTGGAAAGAGATTGAGATTGCAGATCCTTCAGTCGCCGCGACCGATCTTCTGACGGCGTTTAAAGATTTGGTTTCTGACATCGACGACGTTGACGATGGCCGACTTCCTTCTGTTTCAGCGGCAACATTGACGCGTGCCCGCGCCGCCATCGCCCGCGCTGAAGGCGGTGCGCAATGAGCAAGCACACACCGGGGCCGTGGCATACCGACCCTGAAGTTGGTCACCAAGCCGTCATTGGACCGTCTGGATTCATGGTTGCGGACTGCGCGATCTTTTCTATGCGGAAAGGTGCGCCAACTGACGAACAGTGCGAAGCCAATGCCCGACTGATCGCGGCCGCGCCCGACCTTTTGTTCTCGCTCGCATGGCTCCTTGATATCGAGGGACGCACTGATCGCGAAACTGTCACAGAAGAGCGCCCACTAGCACTTGCGGCCGCACGTAAGGCTATCGCAGCGATCAAAGGCGGTGCGCAATGATCCGCCGCTTCCTCACCCGCATGCTGATTGCGCTGGGCCTACGCCATAGTGAGACGTGCGCCGGCCGCATCCATCGCATCGAAACACAGTTTGGCACGATGGAATTCTGCGCGGAATGCAAACACCGATATCTAATCGACCGTAACGCGGGAGAAGGCTGATGCTTCAGGGCATAACAATTAAGTTCGTTCCGGCACTTATCTTTGTCGTGCTCGCGATAAACACAATCGCCGCAATTATGAAGTGGTGGTGACAATGCCCATCTATGATTGTGGAAACCCGGATTGCGATGAATGCAAGCGTGAGTTCGGGCCAGATCGTACTGAAGCGGTCACTAACTATTTCCGCCGATATTGGTGTTACACGCCGCATACACACGTCGCAGGCACAACGCATGGGCTGGACATTGATACGTGCGCGCGGTGCGGTCATGACATCCGTCATAACATACATGCAAGACAGCGCTGATGCACTATCGCGGCACACCTCTCTGCGACTGGTGCGAGCAGGAAGTCTGCTCAGACGACGCGCTCACTTATCGCGATGGCATGGACCTTTGCGAAGATTGCTGCGCTGGCCGTAATCGCGATTGGCAGCGTGGTTTTGTCATGGCGATGGACGATCTCAGCTATGGGCTGAGCCAATTATTTGCTGCGAAGGAGGCCGCGGAATGATTGACCTGCAGAAATATTGTTCGACCGATTCAAATCAACCTACGCTGCATCATCCGTTCTCAGGGGGCGACTACAGCTATGCCACTAACGGTCACGTCGCTATCCGTATTCCTCGGCGTGATGACATTCCAGAACGAGATGGTTCGCCGAGTATCGAGAAAATATTCACTGACATTACGTCTGTCAGCCGATACGAGCGCGTACCGGCGTTTGAGTTTCAGCCCGTCACGCACGAATGCGACGGCTGTAACGGCGGATGGGGTGTGCATGACTGCCCTGATTGCAGATGCGAGCGCGATGACTGCGACGGAACGGGCAAAATTGAGGAACAAGTTTCCGCCTGTTTCTACGGCACATTCTACAACGCGAAATACCTGACTTGGCTGCGAGAGCTTGGCGCCGAACTGGGTATTCCAGCAACACTAGATGGCTTGTTCATGCCAGTGCCGTTCCGATTCGACGGCGGCGACGGGCTCCTGATGAGAATGAATGGTCCTTACAACAAGCACCTTGGAGAAATCGCATCTGAGGTCACAACATGACCCGGCTCTCCGAACTCGCATTCATCCTGCTCACCGCTGCTGCCTGCATCGCTGGCACGCTGGCTCTCGCCCACCTGATCAACGCTTATCACTATGGAGTGATGTGATGGCCGACATAACCAACATCAGCCCATACCTCCGTCCTCACGCTGATTACAGCCCGTCCGATTGCGATACGCAGGCGGTGATCGGCGCGCATGCAGATTACCGGCCGGGAGATTACAGATTCGCGAGGCAGCAATCGGCTTCGATGCGCGAGGCGGAAATCGTCACACTGCCCGCACTCAAATCATGGCTGCGGATCGGGCTGGAAGCGTTCTGTCTGGCGGCGTTTTTCGCGGTTTGCATCGCATGGATAGGATTTGGAGGCTGAAATGGCAGAACGCGCTGATCTGATTGAGTTGAGCCGCGAAATGCAGGCGCCGATTGAAACGGCCACCACCGCGTTGACGCCCATGGACATGCTGCATCGGGCAGTATCGCAGGGCGCCAATATAGATGTGCTCGAAAAGCTGATGGCGCTTCAGGAGAGGTGGGAAGCCAATCAGGCCCGAAAAGCATTTGATGAAGCAATCGCGGCGGCAAAAGCGGAAATCCCGACAATCCGCAAGAATAAACATGTCGGGTTTGAGTCCCGCAAGGCTGGCGCTTCACGCACGGACTATTTCCACGAAGATTTGGCAGAGATCGCGCGCGCGGTTGGGCCGATCCTCAGCAGACACGGCCTCTCCTATCGCTTCCGCACGAGTTCGACCCCCAACGAGCCGGTATCGGTGACCTGCATCATTTCGCACAGCATGGGCCATTCCGAAGAAAACACGCTCATGGCTGGCCGTGATGATAGCGGCAACAAGAATAGCATCCAGGCCATCGGCTCTACAGTGACTTATCTACAGCGGTATACGCTCAAGTCTGCTCTTGGGTTGGCCGCAGCCGAAGACGATGACGGTCGTGGCGGAGCGGACAAAACGGGATCGATTGACAGCGATCAAGTTCAGCACATCCGCGATCTGATGGAGCGTGTCGGCGCCGATATTCAGATCTTTTGTGAGTACTTCAAGATCGAAGCGATCCCCGATCTTGCGGCCAAGGATTATGAGCGGGCCGTGACCATGCTCAATCTCAAGGAAGAAAAACTGGGGAAGCGCGAAAAATGAAGGTCATCGAATGCGAACAACGGTCTCCAGAATGGTTTGCCGCGCGCGCTGGCCGGGTCACGGCATCAAAGATTGCCGATCTAACCGCCCGGACCAAATCCGGCTGGGGCGCGAGCCGGACGAATTATCTCGCCGAACTGGTTGCGCAACGGCTCACGGGAGACATCCCAGAGGGTTTCACCAATGCCGCCATGCAATGGGGCACCGATATGGAACCGGAAGCGCGGTCAGCCTACCAGTTCATGACCGACAATGCCGTCACTGAGGTGGGATTTGTTGTCCATCCCACGATTGATGCCTCTGGTTGCTCACCGGATGGCTTTGTACATGCAGATGGCATGGTCGAAATTAAGTGCCCGAATACCGCTACCCATATCGACACCCTGCTCGGCGCGCCCATCGCGGATAAATATGTCAAGCAGATGCAATGGCAGATGGCGTGCTGCGAACGCGCGTGGTGCGATTTTGTCAGTTACGACCCACGACTGCCTGCACATATGGCCCTGTTTATCCAGCGTGTGCAGCGCGACGACACGTTGATCGCTAGCCTCGAACACGACGTGCAGGAATTTCTGGGCGAGGTGGATGCGCGTGTCGCCGCTCTTATAACCCGCTATGGAAAGGCCGCGGCATGACCGACAAGCCGATCCTGATGCAATGGAATGGTGACGGGTTCACCCCGGCCTCGCCGTACTGGACGCGCGAAGCCGACAAGCTTTTCGTGATCGGCCAGAAATATGCGCTGATCGAGCATCAAGACCGGTCGATGAACAGCCACCGGCATTACTTCGCCGCCGTCAACGAGGCCTGGCAGAACCTGCCGGAGGAACTGGCCGGCCAATTCCCCTCTGCCGATCACCTCCGCAAGTATGCGCTGATCAAAGCTGGGTATTTCAACAGCCAGACGCTTGTCTGTTCCTCGAAAGCCGAGGCAATCCGCATAGCCGCCTTTATCCGGCCCGCCGATGAATACGCAATTGTAAGAGCGGAAGGGGCTGTCGTCACCCGCTTCACCGCGAAGAGTCAGAGCGTAAAGGCCATGGGCCGCGAAGATTTCCAGCGCAGCAAGGATGCGGTGCTGGATGTGCTGGCCGACATGATTGGCACGACCCGCGGCGAATTGCAGAGGGCGCAGGCTGCATGACCACCGACGCCGAAATTGCAGAAGCAGCCCGGCTCAGTCGGAAACGTGTCGTGGGAAATTGCAGAGCATGGCTCCGCGTGCGCTGGGAGGGTCTGTCCGACCGCGACCGTAAGCTCTGCGAGCGGGTAATGGAGATCGTCCGCAAAGGCGATGGCGAGGCCCTGGAAACCGCTCTCGCCAATAAGGAAGTGAACGGCCTGTTTCTGGACGGCGCTCTCTATTTCGAGAGGGCGGCATGAAGCGCCCCGCCATCCCTATGCGCGTGAAACTTGATGTCGTAATCCGGCAGGAAGGCCGATGCGCCTGTGGCTGTGGGCAGAAACTCGGCTCACTTGAAGAAACCGAATTCGATCACGTCCCGGCGCTGTGCTTCCGCGACTTTGACGAAGCGACCGGCGAATTCAACCCGCCGGCCAACGATCCGACGCGCATCTTTGCCAAGCGGGTGGAATGCCACCGGCAAAAAACGTCCGGCACGAAAGCAACATCTGCCGGTTCTGACATTCATATGCAGGCGAAGATCGACCGGCTGAGGGGTCGCACGAAGGCCAAGGCCAAACGGTCATGGCCGAAACAAGTAATGCCTGGCGGCCGCGATTCAGCTTGGAAGAAGCCGATGCGCGGGGGCGCCGTGCGGCGGGATAAGGAGAACGCATAGTGGGCGCGAACAGCAAGATTGAATGGTGCGACCACACTTTTAATCCGTGGATTGGCTGCATGAAGGTGAGCCCGGCATGTGATCATTGCTATGCCGAAGCGCTGATGGACCACCGCTATGGCAAGGTGACATGGGGCGGACCGCGCAAGCGCACGTCGCCGTCAAATTGGCACCAGCCGCTCCGCTGGAACAAGGCGGCGGAAAAATCAGGGAAGCGCGCGACCGTCTTTTGCCTTTCCTTGGGCGACATCTGGGACAAAGAGGTTCCGCAGCAGTGGCGCGATGATCTGTTTGACCTGATGGATAAGACGCCATGGCTTATCTGGCTCCTGCTCTCCAAGCGGATCGGCAATGCAATCCGGCATTGCTACGACCTTGGCCGAGGCCTGCCAGCGAACGCAGCGCTTGGCTCCACAATGGTCAATCAGCCCGAATGGGATCGGGACGCTGAGAAGCTGATATACGCCAGCAAATATCTAGGCGCCTTATTTTCGTTCGCTAGCATCGAACCCATGCTGGGCCCCATCGACATGGGTAAAACGATTCCCGATTGGGTGATCTGCGGCGGCGAGAGCGGTCTCAACGCACGACCTATGCATCCCGATTGGCCACGCTCGCTACGCGATCAATGCGCGGTCAATGATGTGCCCTACCACTTTAAACAGTGGGGCGAGTGGGCGCCCGATACCGGACCACTCCCGGACGGACGAGACCTCATTATGGCCGGGCAAGCCAGGTGCGCCGTGTGGAGCGGTCAAGCATGGCGATATGCGCGTAACGGTTACGAGCCTGATCCGTTCGAAGGCGATGGCGGATGGGTTTATCGGCTTGGCAAGAAGCGCGCCGGCCGTCTTCTCGACGGCGTCGAACACAACACATATCCGAGGGCAATCTCATGACGATCAAACGCAAACCTCTCAAGCCTGCGCATGGATGGGTCGTGGTAGGGCCGGATGGCCGGTTCCCCGACTATGACGACATTCGTTACACCAAAGAGGCAGCATGGAACGCATATGAGGTGTGGGGCGCCATGGGCGGAGAGACACGCGCCGATTTAAAGCGCCAAGGCTACCGCGCTGTTCCTGTCGTGGTGATGGAGAGGGGGAAGAAGTGAAGATCAGCCGAGTTTGGGCAATGCCGTCGCCGGAAACATTCACTATCAAGCCTCTGCGTGAGCTTGTCGAACGGCATATGACGACTGGTGGTCGTTGGATTGATCCGTTCTGTCGTGACAGCGTCTTCAAGGCGCGGTGCGTCTTTACGAACGATCTTAACCCGAAGTTTGCGGGCACCCACAACATGGACGCGCTCGACTTCCTAAAACTATTTCCAGATCAAGAGTTTGACGGCGTGCTGTTCGACCCCCCGTTCTCGCCACGGCAGATAAAAGAGGAATATCAAGGGTTCGGCGCGATGGAAGGACCCGATACGAGCCGCCGCTTCTATAGCCAAAAAAAGCGCGAAGCCGCGAGGGTTCTGCGCGTTGGGGGGGTCGCAATCGTATGTGGTTGGAACTCGCTGGGCCTTGGCAAGAAGAACGGCATGGAGATCGATGAGGTGCTGCTTATCAATCACGGGGATCAGCACGACACCATCATCACCGTGTGTCGAAAAATCAGAATGACCAATGCAACTGAACATGAGCCAGCCTTGAAATCCGGACGCTCCGAATTCTGGAGGCGGCCATGACCACCCACCCCACAGACGCTGAAATCGCTGAGATTGAGCAGAGGCTCAAACAGTATGGATGGACCGAAGGGTTTATGTCTCTCTGCGCCGCTGCCAGAGACCGCAACCGGCTGGCCGGCGAATGCGCCAAGCTGCGGGAGGCGATCAAAGAAGTAATGGCATTCCAGATATCAGAAGTTCTCGAACGATGCGGTGGTCGCCGTGCGGGCGTGGCAAAGGAATGGGTTGATCTCAAGAGGAATTTGCGCTCCGCCGCCCTCTCACAACTGGAGACCGACAATGGCTGACCCAATCGAAGCTGCGGCGCGGGCATACGGGAAAAAATTTCCCCTCGTCGATCTTGGCGCACTCGTAGACGCCCTCACCGCAGCCGACGCCGCGCGCATCAAGGATGCGTCGAAGGTTGTTCATATGCTCGAGGAAGCCGCTTCTTCGGAAGCAATGGATGCGTATGGCCGTGATGAAGTATCGCGCAGGCTCGTTCGCGAAGCCGCCGCTCTCATCACCGCCCAGACTGCAAGGATTGATGCGCTGGAAATGGCGCTGAAAGAATTGCTTGAAGCCAGCGAAGCGGATTGTGGCACTCCTGGAATTTGTGACGAAGACGACGAAGCCGTTGGAGCTAGCCAGAGCGAAGATGGCACTATCGAACCAATGGCGACGACCTTTGGTACACTTCGCCACGCCCGCGCCACGCTGGAGGGGAAGTGATGGAAGATTGGAAGCTCACGGGCAAATGGGGCGATGAAGGAAGCGACAATGCTTTCTGGAACCTGGAAACAGGCGCCCCCACCGTCAGCCATTTCGGCAACGCACTTCAGGTATGGGCCATCTGCCAAAACAGGCCGCGCGTCACAATCGCGGAAGCAGCGTTGGCGTTCAACGTGCCGCCAGCGCGCATCTATGAGGCCGTTTATGAGCATTATTGGATGCTGATCGAGGGGCCGGGGGATGATCCCACCAATGACACTATCGAGCATGACGGAGAGTGATGATGCCACTCACCGACCAGACCGCGCGCGAACTGACAGGCAACGAAATCGCCGCGCTCAAATACATCGGATCGAACATGGATGCTGCGTCTTATGGGATATGCCGTGCAGTTTTTCCGGCTCGTCAGAGGGAGCACGCGGCGGCAGGCTCGGCCATTGCCGCGCATCTTCGGCGCAAAGGATTAGTGATGCGCGGCCATTGCGCCGGCACCTGGCGATTGACCGAAAGGGGCCGCACCGCCCTCACCCGCGCACAGAAGGAAATGGGCGATGGGTGAGTGGAAGCCGATTGAGAGCGCGCCGAAAGACGGAACGCATATCTGGGCCTATATTCCGCGCAAAACGATACCGCAGCAAAATGGCAAGCGACTAAAGCACAATTGCGCCCATCAACGGGAAATCTGGTGGTGCGACGGGCCAGTAGGTGGCCCGAAACACACGCCTCCGCAGCATGCAATCGTGCTGGCAGAAAAACATGCGGGCTATTGGACGGCGAGTCGCTCAGGCTTCCGCCCAATAGAGGGCGCGCCTACCCATTGGATGCATTTGCCCCCTCCCCCACCACACACAGAGAGGACGGGATGATGGAGCGCATCAACAGCGACTTTGCATTGCTGGACGTGAAACGCGGCCGTGTCGAACTCGCCCGCCGGATCAACCGAGGCGAGAACAGAATCCCCGTCACGATCCGAGGCTATATCACCACTGTGCATGGCCATGATGATGGCACCTCAATCGAATTTCAAGTGGAAGTGACTGATGCCTACGAGAGGGAGAGATGAAGCGCTACGCCTGTAGCTATCAATTCGACGGCGGTCATTACGCAATCACAATCCCGGCTGCATCGTGGCAAGAAGCGTCGGCACGGATGCGCGCCATTGGAATGACGGGATCGGTTGATGGCGAACTGGCGATGGAAATTCCGGTTACCCCAAGATCATGGTGGCAGACGCTATTTGGATGGCGGCATCCATGACCCTCCCCCCACATAGAGCAATGGGGCGGTGATGGCGCTGCGTGCCGTCATTTCACCGGATACCATCGTGCGGCCCTCCGCACGGGTGAAGACGGTCGCGCAGATGCTCGATTGCGACGAAAGTCAGGTCCGTCGAATGGTGGCCGCCGGCACATTGAAATCCTACCGGCTGGGGAAGCGAGGTATCCGCATCTATCTGGACAGCGTGGCCGATTTCCAGCATCCACAAGCTAAGCCTAGGCCAACAAAGCAGGAATCGTCACAAGCTGGGCGCCGGGCCCATCTCCACGCCATGGCTGAGTTGCGGGCGCGCGGAATCGTGTAGGCTTCCGGCGCCATGACTGTTTCCTTCAAATCATCCAGAAAGCGGTGGACCTATGATTTCCGGCTCAACGGACGCCGGTTCACGGGCTATTGCGTGGATGCGCATGGCGACCCCGTCACATCCCGGAGCGCGGCGAAACAGGCCGAGGGCGTGGCCCGGCGCCGCGCCGCGATGGAGCCGAAGGTTGCTAGACCCGACGAATTGACGATGGCCGGTGCCGCGGCCGCGCTGATACCGATGTGGGAGCGGCAAGCCGACTGGAAGAATAAGAAACGCTACCTGAAAGAGCTTCTGGCCTATTTCGGCGCCGAACGGGCAATGGCTTCTATCTCCGAGGCCGACATACAGGATTATGTGTCGTGGTCCATCCAGCAGAATGTGCGGGTTTGGACCGGGGGGCCGACAAAAGAGGCTGATCTGAGACGCCCTGAACGGGCCACGCAAATGCTCTCGCGCACCCGTTCTCCGGCGACGGTGAACCTCCATCTGCATATGTTGCGGCAGATATTTGGCCGGGCCGGTAAGGTCCGTGACGCGCTTGGAAATCGGGCCATTGCGGAGATGCCGAAGATCCCGGTGCTGGACACGGCTAAGCGCCGGGCCCGTCCGGTCCCGGACGATGTGCTCTCCCGGCTCATAACGCTCCTGCCAAAGCATGTTTTGGAAGCGATTTACGTCACCCTGTTTTTCGGGCTTCGCAAATCAGAGGTGTTCTCGCTCCAGACATTCCAGGTCGATTTCCGCGCGGGCGGCATCCGGCTGGAGGCTGAAAACGTGAAGGACGATGAGGATGCGTTCCTCCATGGTGCGCCGGAGGCCATGACGTTCCTTGCCTTGCTCTGCGGCGAGGCCGCGACCCGGCGGACCACCTATCTCATCACCTACGGGCACGGCGATCTGTGGCGGCCGATCAAGAGCCCGCGCACGGCCTGGGCCACGGCCATGACGAAGATCGAGGCCGAGTTCGGCCGGAAATGGCGCTGGCATGATTTACGGGCGGCGTTCATCACCCACGTCGCCCTGACCAGCGGGCCCGAGATGGCCCGCCTGCTCGCCCGCCATAGCGAATATAAGACGACGCTGGGCTATGTTGCGGTTGCCGATGAGATGCGGCGGGAAGCAGCACGCCGGGCAGCGGTACGGCCAGCCCTGTCGATGATTGGCGGTGGAAAAGTTACAGACGGAATTCACAGACAAGAAAGCCGCTTGCAAAAGGAAACTTCTCAAGTCATTGAAACAAAAAAGAGACCCCGTAGCTCAGCAGGATAGAGCATCAGATTCCTAATCTGAGGGTCGGGCGTTCGAATCGCCCCGGGGTCACCAACTTTTCTGCGCAGCAGGACTATCCGCCGAGATCCTGTTTCTTCTGGAGATACTCCTCACGCTCGATTTCGCCGCGGGCATAACGCTGTTCCAGAATGGAGAGCGCCTCGCTGCTGCGCGCAGATGAGGAGGGTGGTGGTGATGATGGTGGGGATGGCGGTGTGGCCATTGACGCATTCTGTGCGTGTTGCACCGCCGGGTGATTGCGCGGGCGCAGCAGCATCACCAGAAGCACGATCATGGCGATCGCGAAGATCAGTGTGATCAGGCCGTGAAACGGAAACCACCAGAAGAACGGCCAGAAGAATGACCAATGGCCGAACATCATATCGCTATTCATCGTGCAAAACCTTCAGAACAGAAAAATCGCCACGGCGCCGATCAAAAATACGGCCATCGCCACCTGTAACAGACCGAACATCAACCGGAACAGCCCGAGCACCAACAGGAACGGGATCAGAAGCACGCCCGCGATCCCGACGAACGCCGCCACGGCAAGCGCGGAGAGCGTAAAGCCGATCACGCCCCACACGGCGGCAAAGAGAACAGCCAGAAATGTCAGCATGGGGAAAGACCCTCATACCAGCCACGTTATACCATCTAGGAACCGCGCGGACCGTTGCCAAGGCGAGAGTCGACGATTTTCCTGGAGCAAAATCGGATTCGACGGAATCCCGATTTCGCTCCAGCTCATTGTTTTGTCGCGCAATTCGCCGGAAAACCGTTTCACACTTTTCCGATTGCGCTCTAAGACGCCAGCCGGCGTGCCGATACCGCCCCAGGTGACCAGGGAAAGGCGATATCCGCCCGCAGCTTAAGCAGCTTGCGGTCCTGCCCCTTGTAGGAAAAACCGGCCAGCAGATCGGCGATGAGCGCAAGCCGCGCCTCCTTCTTCACATCGGCCCGCACCACGGTCCACGGCGCCAGCGCATGGCTTGTGTGCGCGAACATCTGATCGCGCGCCTTGGTATAGGCAT
>Ga0209963_1000659_pt1 | contig 37374 bp, 26 predicted proteins | sample ThiBio_1000_biof_2_FD_183957 | JGI IMG/M metagenome (GOLD analysis project Ga0209963, IMG submission 183957) | Wastewater bioreactor microbial communities from Cape Town, South Africa - Thiocy_cont_1000_biof (SPAdes) | ecosystem: Engineered > Bioreactor > Thiocyanate-remediating >...
GGCTCAATCCGCCGCCACTCCACATCGCTCAGCCAATAAACCTGCTTCGCCATCCAAGCCCCCAGATCATGGAAAGCTTGAATCACATAGCCCCGCTCGTGGGAATCCTTATTGAGTACGGACCCTAGAGGCTCTCGACCGCGCAATCAGAGAAGGGGTTACACGAAATCAAACAACAAACATGGGTAACGGGCTATTTGGAAGTTATCGACTAGCTCAACTCTCAGGAGGCTCTTTTCACATTTATTCTGGCTTTGCATCACTAACCTTTGCTCAAAAAGGTGGGCTGCATGTCTCGCAGGAAGCGGTACCGTTTGCTGGAACATTGATTGTTTGTTCTATCAAAGTATCGGACACAGAGCTATTGTCGGAAGCGCTTACCTTTCGAGGGGAACGCTATAGCCCCTATTCAGTAGCCGAAAGAATCTCAGAGGATGAAAATCATCTGTTGATTTTGGCAAAGGAGAGTAATTTTTTTGGTTCAAGGCCCGCCGCGAAGCCTGTTCGGCAAAAAGTTGAAAATTTGGTTAGAACGACAAGCGCTCATATAAAGATCGACTTGTCCGATGTAACCCTTATATCAAGCAGCTTCGCTGATGAAGTCTTTGGCAAGCTGTTTGCAGATCTGGGGCCCTTGGAGTTTATGAATCGTATCACGATACTGGGCGGGACGAAGATTGTCCGTCAACTGATCGATAGAGCCATTTCGCAACGAGCCGCGCTTGGTTTAGCTGCGCCTGAAACCAGTAAATAAATTCCGTTGCGCGGATGCGAAATGCCGAAGACGCCTAGATTTGGCTTTCCGGATTCGCACTGGTCGGCGTGAACAGAAGTAGTTTGTCGCCCAGCGCGCCCAGAATCACCCGAGACGGTATTGCTCGTCTGGCCACGGAGCGAAGTGGCCGGTCCATCGACCAATGAGTTCATCTGTAGAGTTGAAGCTCGGGCCGGGGGTCGGGGACAAAGCCGTCCCTGTTGGGCATCTCTACCTTCGGCAAGGTCTTCGCATCCATGGTCTCATTCGGTTTGATGATCTTGGCTTCCGACAGGATGTAGGCGACCAGCGCATACACGTCGTCGTCCTTGAGCGAACCGGGCGCATTGAACGGCATCGCGCGCTTGATGTAATCGAACAGCGTCGTTGAGTATGGCCAATAGCTTTCGACGGTCTTCACCGGCGACTTGCTTGCGAGCGTGCCCCGGCCGCCAATCAGACGATCACCGCCTATGCCCTTGGCCGGATTACCCTGCAGCTTGTCGCCATGGCAGGCGGCACAGGTATTGGCAAAAATGGCCGCGCCTGCTTTTGCCGTGCCGCTCCCCGGGGGAAGTCCCGCGCCCGACGGCGAGATCGCGAAATACCTGGCCATCTCATCCGCTGTCGCATCCCGACCGAATCCGAAGTGATCGATCCTCGATTGGGCGCTCGCGCCGCCGGAGAACAGGCAAATGCCGATCGCAAGAGCGAGATATTTCCTACGCATGGACATTGGTCACATCTCCCGCCTCGCTGACGGCCCAGCTCTGGATCGCGTTGAGGTGATAGACCGAACCGAATGGCCCGTTGTCACCGCGGATCGCGATCAGTTGCTTGAGAGTGGGCTGGACATAACCGGTCTCGTCGATGCAGCGGCTCTGCAGCACCGCAGCCTTGCCGTCCCACATCCATGGAAAGCTGAAACGCACCGTGCACATCGGCTCGGGAAGCGATTCCAGGCGCGCCGGATACCATGTCGTTCCTGAATCGAGCGAGACATCGACGGACTGGACCCGCCCGCGCCCTGTCCATGCAAGGCCCGTTATGTTGTAGAATCCCGGACCCGGCAGTTTCATGTCGCCGGACGGAAACGTGATGACCGACTTCGCATCCATGTCGAGCGTGAAGATGCGCGCCTTGCCGTCTCCGAGGAGATCAGTGTACTTGGACGTCTCCTCGCGCGTCATGAACGGCTTGTCGCTGACCTGCAGCCTCCGCAGCCATTTGATGTGAGTGTTTCCCTCATAGCCTGGAAGCAGAAGCCGCAGGGGATAACCCTGTTCGGGGCGGATCGCTTCACCGTTTTGCCCGTAGACGATGAGTGCGTCCTTCAGCATTTTCTCCATCGGAATGCTGCGCGTCATGACCGCGGCGTCGGCGCCTTCCGCCAGCACCCAGGCTGCACCTTCCTTCAATCCGGTCTCGCGCGCGAACGTCGCGAACTGAACGCCGGTCCATTCGGACGTGCTGAGCAGCCCGTGCGTTCCCTGCACGGTCTTCATCGTCGGCTTGTTCCACTCCGTCAGGCCGTTGCCGGAGCACTCGATGAAATGCTTGCGCGTCACCGAAGGCAGCCGCTTGATGTCGGCCATCGAGAACGTCATCGGCCGACCCACCATGCCGTGGATCAGCAAGTTGTGCCGGGCAGGATCGATCGTCGGGATCCCGCCGTGATGCCGCTCGAAATGAAGTCCTGACGGCGTGATGTTGCCCAGTCCCTTGTCGAGCGGAGTAAGACTCCAGGAGGTGTTCGCGTTGGGCGTCGGATAGCGCACGCGGACTTCTGTCTCGAACTGAGACCGCGTTCCATAGCTTTGATCCGCGACCGGGCGTCCCTGCTCTTTCGTCGGATCGTCCGGCACAGTGAAAAACTCGGCACCGGGCGGCGCTTTCGCCGTCTCGGCATGGGCGAGCGTGGCAGCACCGGCTGCGCCGACGAGTGATCCCGCCGCGACCAAGAAGCCGCGCCGGCTTGAGATCATGCGACGCGGAAACATTCCGTCCTTGCAGTCGCAGTCTTCCCGGAGACGCTGGGCGATCTGGCGCTGCTCGGCTATCACCATCTGCTCGGCCATGTGGCGAGCCTTGTCGTCGTAGACGACCTTTTCATCGCTGTTCAAGTTGCGCTCCCTAAGAGATCCTACGACCAATCGACAACCGCACCACGCCTGGTGAAGTCTCGGCTTGACGTTCAACTCGAATTCTCCGCAAAGCTGATCCTCGCGGATGATGAAGCGTAGCGGCGGCCCGGCTGGCTTGTGAACTAACATGGTAGTGAACACGGCTTCGACCAAAGTAGGCTCGACAACGCGTTTCTCAGCAGTGAAGGCGGCGCGGATCATGCGATCGAAATGACCTTTGCGGGAAGGTTGCGGTATGGAACAAGGCTTCCCATCTGCAGACGGCGGCACATTTCGCTGTTACGCACATCACTTGACATCAAACAGAGAAACCAAAGGCATCCCCATGTCATTTTACGATTCCGCCGCTCCCGCCTTCCTGCAGACGCTCGGCGCCCTCTCCGAAATTCTGAAAAAGGCCGAAGCTCATGCGAGCGCGCGAAAGATCGCGCCCGAGGCCCTGCTGACCGCGCGGCTCTATCCGGATATGCTGCCGCTGACGCGCCAGATCCAGATCGCCTGCGATTTCGCCGTGAAGACCTCCGCGCGACTATCCGGTTCGGAGGTGCCCAGCACGCCCGACACGGAGAAAACATTTGACGATTTGCAGCAACGCGTCGCCAAAGCGATGGATTACGTGAATGGTATTGCGCCAGCCAAATTCGAGGGCGCAGACGGTCGCGACGTCACCTTTCCGGCAGGCCCGGACAAAACGATGACGCTGAAGGGCCAGCAATATCTCAGCCAGTTCGCCCTGCCGAATTTCTATTTCCACGCGACGACCGCCTACGACATCCTGCGCCATAACGGCATCGAGATCGGCAAGCGGGATTTCATGGGCGTGAAGTAAGATCCGGTCGGGCAGCTATCGCAGAAAAGGCGGGCGGCGCTCACGACCGCATTCCTGCGTCCTGCCGACTCCGGCCGCTCTGTGTGCGCTGGGCGGCAAGCCAGTCGTCGAGCGCTGCGACCTCCGCCGGCGACATCCGCAGGCCCAGCTTGGAGCGACGCCAGACAATATCGGCTGCGGTACAGGCCCATTCGTCCGCCATAAGATAGCGGACCTCGCTCTCCGTCAGCGTCGCGCCGAAGTCACGCCCGAGATCGGCCATGGATGTCGCCGCGCCCAACGTCAGGGCCGCGCGGCTGCCGTAGGCGTGCGCAAGACGATTGGCGTGCGCGGGCGCGAGGAAAGGATAGGCGCGCATCAGCTCCGCCGTCAGCGCCCCGATTGCCGACACCTCCATGTCGCCGCCGGGCAGCGGCGCCTTTGCGGTCCAGCCCTCGCGCGCCTTCGTGCCTTTCAGATAGGGTGACAGCTTCTCCAGCGCTTCCTCGGCAAGCCGGCGATAGGTCGTGATCTTGCCGCCATAGACCGACAGCAGTGGAACGCCGCACGGCGTATCGAGTTCGAACGCGTATTCGCGGGTCGCGGCCTTGGCTTCGCTCGAGCCGTCGTCGTAGAGCGGTCGAACCCCGGCATAACTCCAGACCACGTCCTGCGGTGTCACCGGCTTGGCCAGATATTCGCTGACGGAGGCGCAAAGATAGGCGATTTCATCGTTTGAGGCCTTCACCCTGGCCGGATCGCCCTCGTAGTCACGATCGGTGGTGCCGATCAGCGTGAAGTCATCCTGATAGGGAATCGCGAACACGATCCGGGCGTCGCTGTTCTGGAAGATGTAGGCGCGGTCGTGATCGTAGAGCTTTCCGACCACGATATGCGACCCCTGCACCAGCCGCACGTGGGCGCGCGCATTCACGCCCGCGCCCAGGGTCAGCACCTGTTCGACCCAAGGGCCACCCGCATTGACCAGCACCCGCGCCGCGACGGTGCTGCGCTCGCCGCTCAGCGCGTCCTCGACCGTGACGTGCCACAGGCCGTCGGCCTGACGGGTCTCGACCGCACGGGTCCGCGTCCGGATGTCGGCGCCGCGGTCGGCCGCATCGCGCGCGGTGAGGACGACGAGGCGGGCGTCATCGACAAAGCAGTCGGAATATTCAAAACCCTTGCGGTAACGACCGGCGACCAGCGGCTTGCCGACCTCGTCGCGCGCGAGATCGACCGAACGCGTCGGCGGCAGCAGCTTCCGCCCGCCGATATGATCGTACAAAAACAGGCCAAGCCGCAGCATCCATGTCGGCCGCAGGCCCGCGTGATGCGGCAGCACAAAGCGCAGCGGACGGACAATATGCGGCGCGATCCGCCACAGGATTTCACGCTCGATCAGCGCCTCGCGAACCAGATGGAATTCGTAATATTCGAGGTAGCGCAGCCCGCCATGCACCAGCTTGGTCGACGCCGAAGACGTGCCGCTGGCGAGATCGTTCATTTCGCACAGGAACACCGAATTGCCGCGCCCCGCGGCATCCCGTGCGATTCCGCACCCGTTGACACCGCCGCCGATGATAGCGAGGTCGAAAACCTGGCCCACGGACACATCCCCCGCCTTAAACCATATTGGCGCCAAAACACCATGTCGCGCCACCAACTCGTAACGCTACCATGTCGCGGTGATGTTCCGAAGTCGACCCGGGGGGGCAAATCGACGTCAGAATGGAAATCTCGGCAAAGCCCGGCGAAGCGATTTTACGAAATCCGGACACGAGGATTTCTGCGCGCGCTGCTTTGCAGCACGTTCCGCGTCGCGGGCGCTGCGGAATAGCTTTCCGTCCAGTGAGCTGAACCGCCGTGAGGCCGAAAAGAACCGGAACCCGGCGCGATCGCGCACAACGATGCCCGCGGATTCCGAACCGACTTCGATGATGTAGGTCTTCGACATGTCCCACTCGCATTTTTCCGGCCGAGAAGGCCGCGCCGATAACGGGCAATGGCGGGAAACGTTCCCTGTCGTACTAACAGGATATGGACATGGTTCTGACATTCGCAACTAGAATCGGTCGAGGATGGCGCCGGCCGGATCAGCGGGTTGCGGATGGCTTGCGGTATCAATCGCTCGGAGGAGGTGGCGAGCTGGTAAGACGCAACGCCGTCAGATCAGAAAGGGAATGGTCGGCTACGCCGGAATTTGCACGCCGGCCTGCGGGACCTCGCGCGGATGGCCCTGATCGTCGATCGCGACATAGGTAAACTTGCCGTCGGTGACGAGGATGAACTGCATCTCCTTGCGCCGCATGACCCAGGCTTCCAGGTGTACGGTGATCGAGGTCCTGCCGATGCGGACCAGCGTGGCGTGGACGGAGACGAGATCGCCAACGAAGACCGGCTTGCGGAAATTCATGGCGTCGATGGCAACTGTAACGGTGCGCGACTTCGCGAGCTTGGACGCGAAGATGCCACCACCGATATCCATCTGGCTGAGCAGCCAGCCGCCGAAAATATCGCCGTTCTGGTTGGTGTCCGCAGGCATGGCCAGCGTGCGCGTGCAGAGTTCGCCAAGCGGCGTGGTCTCATCGATCGCCGGGGCGTGAATGGCTGTTGCGTCGGTCATGGGATCGTTCGCCTTGTAGCAACGGAAACATCCTCGCTCTCCCCGCCGGGGGCGAGACGAGCCAGGCTCGCTCTGAGAGGGAGACTTAGCTTGTCGAGAGATTCGATCCCCCTCGTCCGGATTTGGCGCTTCGCGCCAAACCCGATCTCTCCCCGTGGGCGAGAGGTGAAACGATCGCGGCCCGTCAACATTGCCATCATTATTTGAAGGTATCCCAGCCGGCATCCGGCGCAAAGCGAACGCCGAATTTCTGCGCAAGCTCACGCAGGTTGGCGGCGACGTTCTCGGGGCCGCGGCTGCGCGCATAATTCAGCGGCCCGCCGCGGAACGGCGCGTAGCCGGTGCCGAAGATCATCGCGCCGTCGACCAGGTCGGGATCATCGACGATGCCTTCGCGCAAACACGCGACGCAAACATTCGACATCGGCAGCACCAAACGATCGATCATTTCCGGCGTGATCTGCGACCTGCTCGCGGTGCCCTTTTCGGCCTTGCCGTCGCGCCATATGTAAAAACCCTGACCGGTCTTGCGGCCAAGCTCGCCCTTCGCGACCTTCTCACGGAGCCACTCCGGCGGAGGCGGCAGCAAATCGCCGAGCTTCGCGCGCAGCTCGTCGCCGACGGCGAGACAGATATCCAGCCCGACCTGGTCGGCGAGTTCGATCGGCCCCATCGGCATACCGAATTTTTCCGCGGCCGCGTCGATCACGGTCTTGTCGATGTTCTCATCCAGCATCAGCATGGCTTCGAGCATATACGGCGTCAGCGCGCGGTTGACGAGAAAACCCGGCGAACTCTTCACCGGCAGCGGCAGCCGGTCGATCGCGCCGACGAACGCCATTGCTTCTTTCAACACCTGCGGGTCGGCGGCATCGTGGCTGACCACCTCGACCAGTTGCAGCCGCGACACCGGATTGAAAAAATGCACGCCGACCAGCCGCCCCGGATGCTGCAGCGTGGTCCGCAGCTCCTGCAGCGGAATGCTCGAGGTGTTGGTGGCGAGGATCGCGCCCGGCTTCATTTTCGGCTCGATCCCGGCATAGACCTTCTGCTTGAGTTCGAGTTTTTCCGGAACCGCCTCGATGATGAGATCGGCATTGCGCACGCCCTCGCCCTCGAGGTCGGGCATCAGGCGGTCGTGTGCGTCGCGAATGTCGGTGCGCTTGCGCATGATCTTGCCGTAGAGGACCGCGGCGCGCTTGATCGCGCCGGCGATCGGCTCCGGCTTCATGTCTGCGAGCGTCACGCGGATGTCCTGATGCGCACACCAGGCTGCGATGTCGCCGCCCATGGCGCCGGCGCCGATGACGTGCAGGTGCTTCACGACATTGTCGCCGCCGGCAAGTTTTTTCATCTGCTCGCGCAGGAAGAACACCCGGATCAGGTTCTGCGCCGTCGATGTCACCATCAAGCTGGCGAAGGACCGCTTCTCGGCCGCCAGCATCCCTGCCTTGCTGCCGCCGTGCTTCTCCCAGAGATCGATCAGCGCATAGGGAGCCGGATAGTGCTCTTGCGGCGCCGCCTTCTCCACTTCCTTGCGCATCCGCGGGGCGAGAAAGCCCCGCACCGGTCCGAGGTTGAGCAGCCGATTGAGTGCGCCCGATCGGGAATGCCTCAGCTGACCGCCGATCACATCCTTCACCGCCTTGCGGACATGGCGCTCTTGCGTCACGGCATCGACAAGCCCCAGCGATTTCGCTTTGCGCGCATCGATGGTCTTGCCGGTCAGCATCAGCGTCATCGCCTGCATCGGATTGACCAGCCTGGTGAAGCGTACTGTGCCGCCGAGGCCGGGATGCAAACCGAGCATCACTTCCGGAAAGCCGAACCGAGCGTTGTCGATCGCGATCCGCGTCCGGCACGCCAGCGCCACCTCAAGTCCCCCGCCAAGGCAGAAGCCGTGGATCACGGCAACGCTCGGCACCTTCAGCGCCTCCAGCCGGTCGATAATCGCGTGGGCGCGGCCGATGGCGGTTTCGACATCGGTCGGATCGGCGGCGCCGCGGAATTCGTTGACGTCGGCGCCGGCGATGAAGCCGGACGGCTTCGCCGAGCGGATCACGATGCCGGCGGGTGGATGGCCTTCCAGCACGCTCACGATCGCGCCGAACTCCTCCATCACGTCCGCGGCCAGCGTGTTGGCGCTGGAACCGGCGCGGTCGAACAACACCCACGCCACGCCATCGGCATCGCGCGTCAGTTTGAAGTTACGATAGGGACCGTCCGCATCGGGTTTCGGTCCAAGCTCCAGCACGCGATCCTTGAGAACGTCCAGTACTTTCGAATCCATGACGCCCTCTCAGCAGCAACCGGCGTGTCGGTCATCTCTCCCATAGGGAGAGGTCGGATCGCATCGCCAGATGCGACCCTCAACCAGCGCACGATCCCCCCTCATCCCACCCCTCTCAGAGCGAGCTTGGCTTGTCTCGACCCCGGCGGCGAGAGGGAGTCGGGCAGTGTAGGGGGCGTGTTTTGCAGTCAATAGCGTGTTTCCTCGCATCATATTCACACCGTCTCGATCAGCATGGCGCCGCCCTGCCCACCGCCGATGCATTCGGTGGCGACGCCGCGCCTGGTGCCGAGCCGCTTCATGGCATTGACGAGATGCAGCACGATGCGATTGCCCGAGGTGCCGACGGGATGACCGAGGCTGATCGCGCCACCGTCGACGTTGAGCCTGGCGCGGTCGATCGCGCCGGCCGCGCCGTCGAGGCCGAGCACCTCGCGGCAGAATTTCTCGTCTTCCCATGCGGCGAGACAGCCGAGCACCTGCGTGGCGAAGGCCTCATTGAGCTCCCATGTCTCGACGTCAGGCAGCGCCAGCTTGTTGCGCTTCAACAGCTCCGTCGCCGACAGCACCGGGCCAAGCCCCATGATCGAAGGATCCAGCGCCGACCACTGGCTGTCGAGGATCATCGCCTTCGGCTTGAGGCCGTGTTTGATAACGGCATCCTCTGATGCGAGAATGGTCCAGCACGCGCCATCGGTGATCTGCGACGAATTACCGGCGGTGACCTGGCCCCACGGCCGCTCGAACACCGGTTTTAGCTTCGCCAGCGTCTCCATCGAGGAATCCGGACGCACGCCGTCGTCGTGATCGAAGAACTTTCCGTCGTGCGCGAACGCCGTTTCCACTTCGCCCTTGAGCCAGCCTTCGGCCTGCGCCTTCGCCAGCCGCTTGTGGCTTTCGACCGCGTAGGCGTCGGACTGTTCGCGGGTGATGCCGAACAGATGGCCGACCACCTCGGCGGTCTGGCCCATGTTGAGTTCGGTGATCGGGTCGGTCAGCCCGCGCTCGAGGCCGATGATCGGCTTGAAGTCGGGCGGCCGCGCTTTCGCGATCGCCTTGATCTTCTCAACAATGCCCTTGGCACCGGCGACGCCTGCGAACCAGCGCACGCCCTGCTGCGGCCAGACCAGCGGCGCATGGCTTAAAGCCTCAGCACCCCCCGTCAGGATCATGTTGGCGTTACCGTCGCGGATATAGCGATAACCGGTGTCCATCGACTGCATGCCGGAGCCGCAGTTGATCTGAACCGTGAACGCCACCATCGCCTCGCCCATGCCGAGCCGCAGCGCGGCGACGCGGGCCGGATTCATCTCATCGGCGATGACGTTGACGCAACCCAGAATGACCTGATCGAACGCGTCGGGCGCGAACGGCTGGCGCGCCAGCAGCGGCCGTCCGCACTGCACCGCCAGATCGACCGGCGTGAACGGCCCCGGGCCGCCGCGCGCTTTGAGAAAAGGGGTTCGGCTGCCATCGATGATATAGACCGGACGCGCCATCAGCCTGCCGCCCTCGATTCACTCCGTTCCTGCACGATCTGCATGCCGATGGCCTTCTTGAGCGGCGACAGCGCTTCCGGCGCGAAGTCATCAACCTCGATCACGCGGAGCACCGCCTCGTGCGCCGCCTTGTATTGCTCGGCTTCGACCGGGGTGATGACGCCCTGCTTGATCGCCGCGTCCGTATCGTGCAGGTGCGCCGCGCGCATCCGCCGGAACACGTCCTCCGCGGCGGTCACCAGCAGAAACGCCTTTTCCAGCCGCGCCACGCTATTGTCGTCATCCACCTGCGAAAGATCCGGCGTCAGGCGGTCGCGCGCGACGGACGGCTCCAGCACGAGTTGAGCGCAGGCATGCACGACCTTGTCGCTCGGACCGCGCCCACGCGCGCCCATCGGCTGGATCATGATTTTGAGCATGATCGCGACGACGCGGTTCGGCAGGTTAGCCAGAATGTCGGCAAACCGCTGCTCGATGGTGCGGAAACCGGTCGCCATGCACCATTGCACCGCCGGGAGATCGATCTCCTGCCGGCCCTCGTCGTGCCAGCGCTTGAGCACGGCCGACAGCAGATACAGTTCAGAGAGAATGTCGCCGAAGCGCGCCGACAGCATCTCCTTGCGCTTCAGCTTGCCGCCGAGCGTCAGCAGCGCCATGTCCGCGCACAATGCAAAGGCCGACGCATAGCGCGAAAGCTGACGGTAGAAGTCCGTCACCGGACCTGCATCCTCCGGTGCAGGCGCGAACGCCCCCCAGCTCCAGCTTCGGCCCCAGGCGCGGAACAGGTTGGTTATGCTGTGGACGACATGAGCCCAGAACGCCTTGTCGAAGGTGTCGAGGCCCCTGGCCTTGTCGGTGTCGCCGAGCGCATTCATCTCCCGCAACAGGTAGGGATGCGCGCGGACCGCGCCCTGCCCGAAAATGATGAGGTTGCGCGTCAGGATGTTGGCGCCCTCCACCGTGATCGAGACCGGCACCCCGCGATAGAGATTGCCAAGGTAGTTTTGCGGGCCATCGATCACGGCCTTGCCGCCGTGGATGTCCATGGCGTCATCGATCACGATGCGCAACCGCTCCGTGGCGTGCAGTTTCATGATGCCGGAAATGACGGCTGGATGATGCCCCTCGTTGAGCGCGGCGCAAGTCAGCCGTCGCGCCGCGTCGATCAGATAGGCTGTGCTGGCGATGCGGGCCAGCGGCTCCTCGATGCCCTCGAACTTGCCGATGGGGATACCAAACTGCTCGCGGACGCGGGCATAGGCGCCGGTGGTGCGCGCCGCGAAGGCCGCGCCTGCCGCCGACAGCGAGGGCAGCGAGATGCCGCGTCCGGCGGCCAGCGCCGTCATCAGCATCTTCCAGCCCTGACCGAGACGCTCCTTTCCGCCGATGACGTAGTCGAGCGGAATGAAGACGTCCTTGCCCCAGTTCGGGCCGTTCTGGAACACCTGCATCGCCGGGAGATGGCGACGGCCGATCGACACGCCCGGCAAATCGGTCGGGATCAGCGCCACGGTGATGCCGAGGTCTTCCTGGGAGCCGACCAGATGATCCGGATCATAGGCCTTGAAGGCGAGCCCCAGCAGCGTCGCCACCGGACCGAGCGTGATATAGCGCTTGTGCCAGTTGAGCCTGAGCCCGGTCACCTCGCGGCCCTCGAAGGTGCCCTTGCAGATGATGCCGGTGTCGACCATCGAGGCGGCATCGGAGCCGGCTTCCGGGCTGGTCAGGCCGAAGCACGGAATTTCATGACCGTCGGCCAGGCGCGGCAACCATTTTTGCTGCTGGTCCCTGGTGCCGAAGCGCATCAGCAATTCGCCGGGTCCGAGCGAATTCGGCACCATCACCGTGACCGCGGCGGTAAGTGAGCGCGACGAGATCTTGCGCACCACTTCCGAATGCGCATAGGGCGAGAAACCGAGCCCGCCATACTCGGTCGGGATGATCATGCCGAAGAATTTTTTCTGCTTGATGAAAGTCCAGACCTCGGGAGGCAAGTCGCGCCACGTCCAGTTGATCTTCCAGTCGTCGAGCATGGCGCAAAGCTCGTCCACCGGGCCGTTGAGGAACGCTTCTTCCTCCGCCGTCAAGGTCGCCGGCGCGGTCGCCAGCAGTTTCGCCCAGTCAGGATTGCCGGTGAACAGGTCGGCGTCCCACCAGACGTCGCCGGCCTCCAGCGCCTCGCGCTCGGTATCCGACATCGACGGCAGCACGCGGCGCGCCCAGGAGAAGATCAGCTTGGAGATCACGTCACGGCGAAAACTCATCGCAATGTCCTCTTGTTCGGATCATCCGCGGTGGGTCGACCCGGTATCGCTACAGGCAATGACCTTACACCCATTAAGAGGAAATACCCGTATAAAGGCAAAAGCGAGTTTCATTTCATGGTTTCACAATTGAAAATTAAGCGAAATTTTGTAATTTGAGGTCAACCTGCAAACCGCATGATAGCGCAAGAATCCCAAAAACGCGATTTGCAACAGCGGGATGGTGCCGCCAGTCACAAGATCAAGCGAGGCAACGCGACGGACGAAAGACGGCGACCGTTTTGAACGCGCCGAAGACCACACCGTGATTCGCGTTCGCGAATCGCGAACTTCAACCCACCTGTTTTTGCCGCGCAACAGCAGATCGGCAAGCACGGCATCGGTCATCCGCCCCGGCTTTGTCAACGCCTCGCGCGATCATCCGGGAATGGAAGAAACGCATCATCACCGTGCGCGCCCATAGCGCCGCTTGACGAACGCGCCGTACCGCCCCTTCGACGATCTCCTCAACTCAGCGACGCACAGGATCGGCGGTGATTGGGCACGATCATTTACCGTTCGCAATAGTCTGGCCGGCGTCGGGAAGCCGGGGTCGCGAGGAGTTTGCCTGCTCGAAGATTGGTAAAATTTTAATCAGGCCTGTTCAAAGATACCGCGGGCTTAGGTTTCAACGCGAACCGCGCAGGCACTGCGGGCTTTGTCGCCGCGCGCATCAAACATCAAAGAAGCGTCCGTAAGCCGAACCGTCAAAAGATCGGAGGCTAATTCGCGTCCCCTCAAAGCTGTGGACCAATAGACCTATGGATCAGTGAGAATTCACCTGCATTGGAAGGAATCCAAAAATGAAGGCGAAGATAAGCGTTACTCTTCCCGCAATCGTCTCGGCGCTCGTCCTGATAGGCGCCCTTTCCGCCGGAATTGCGGCCTACCAGGCCTACGAACAACGACAGAAGTCCCAGGCATTTCTGGAAGTGAATTACATCTCGCAACTGCTGTTGAAAAGCGCAGGGCAATGGGCGGTCGAGCGCGGGCTGACGAACGCGCCTCTGAAATCGCCCGACGCCCTGCCCGCCGAACTTCGCCCCCGGATCACCAGCACGCGGCAAACCGCCGATCATGCGTTTAAGGAAGCCGCTCAACTGCTGCACGGGCTTCCGTCGATGAAATCGGCAGAAGCGCAGATCTCGGAAGCCGAGAGCACGTTCCAGGGGTTCGTCGGCTTCCGCATGAGGCTCGACGAGAACCTTCCCAAGCGGGGATCGGAGCGGAATCCGGAGGTCGTCGAGAGTTTTTCACCGACAATCACCAAGCTGATCGACGTCTCCGGCAACAGGTTGCGCCTGACGATGGAAACGCTGAACCGCCCGCCGACTGCGGCGCTGGCGCAAATGGTCAACATTCGTAATTTGACCGCGCAGATGGCCGAGAACGCCGGACGGGAGCGCGCATTCCTCGGAGGAATGGTTGGCTCCCACGCCAAAATCAACATAACCGGCCTCCGGACCATCGCCCGCTACCGCGGAAATGTCGAATTGGCATGGGAAACGATCTCGCCGCTCCGGATGCGCACCGACCTGCCGAAGAAGGTGGCGGATGCGATCACGGGCGTCGAGAACGATTATTTCCAGACCTATGGGCAAACGCGCGACAGCGTACTCGCGACAGCAGAAAGCGGCGAGTACACGATCAGCGGCAACGACTATGTTGCGCGGGCGACCACCGCGATCAATTCCATTCTGCGTCTCGCCGAAGCGGTCGGTGAAGCAGCCGACCAGGAAGCCGCGACGCAAGCTGCGAACAGCACGTCCAAACTGGTCATCTCGGGATTGATCCTGCTCGGCTGTATCGCGCTCGCGCTGGTCAGCTTCTGGATTGCGTTCTCGCGGATCCTGCGGCCGTTGTCGGCGCTGACGGGAGCAATGGGCGAACTCGCGAACGGCAACTTCTCGGTGGTCCTGCCCGGACTCGATCGCAAGGATGAGATGGGCGACATGGCGCGCGCGGTCGAGACCTTCAAGGTCAAGGCCGAGCAGAAGGCGCGCGACGAAGCGGAGGCCAAGATGAAGCAGGATCAGATTGCCGCCGAGCAGCGCAAGGCGGACATGCACAGGCTGGCCGACAGTTTCGAGGCGGCGGTCGGCGAAGTGATCCAGACGGTCTCATCGGCAGCCAACCAGCTAGAAGGTTCGGCGACCGCCCTGACCCGGACGGCCGAGCAGACCCACCAGCTCTCCTCCGCCGTCGCCGCGGCCTCCGAGGAAGCGACGGTCAACGTTCAGTCCGTGGCATCCGCCAGCGAGGAGATGGCGGCGTCCGTCAATGAAATCAGCCGGCAGGTCCAGGAGGCGTCGAGGATCGCAAGCGAAGCGGCGCAAAAGGCCCACAGCGCCGACCAGCGGATCACCTCGCTGTCGCAGGCGTCGACCAAGATCGGAGACGTGATCGAACTCATCAACACGATCGCGAGCCAGACCAACCTGCTGGCGCTCAATGCGACGATCGAGGCCGCTCGCGCAGGCGAAGCCGGCCGCGGCTTCGCGGTGGTGGCGTCCGAGGTGAAGGCATTGGCCGAGCAGACCGCCAAGGCCACCGCCGAAATCGGCCAGCAGATCGCGAGCATCCAGTCGGCGACAGACGACTCCGTCGTCAACGTGAAGGAGATCGGCGTCGTCATCGGCAGGATCGCGGAGATTTCCGCGACGATCGCCTCGGCGGTCGAGGAACAGGCCTCTGCGACTCAGGAGATCTCCCGTAACGTCCAGCAGGCTGCGGCGGGGACCTCGGAAGTGTCTTCCAACATCATCGAGGTCAGCAACGGGGCCTCCGCGACAGGCGGCGCTTCCACGCAGGCGCTGGCGGCGGCAAAGTCCCTTGCCAGCAATACCGACCGTCTCAAGCTGGAGGTCGACAACTTCCTGGCAACGGTCAGGGCCGCCTAGAGCTATTCCGGCTTTGATCGAATCAAAGCCGGGCTCTAGCTCTTGTTTAACGCGTTTTCTTTACGCGAACCGGCATCCGCTTCGCTTGAAAACGCTATAGGCCGGATGCAATGGGGGTCTGCTTCGTCGGTGACGATCAAACCTCATTTCGTCCGAGACAATCATCATGAGTGGGTTGCTTACGCGACCCGCTCATGGATCTTCTGGAACTTTCCTTAAACGGACTGCCGAGCGCCGATCAGCACCCCGGAACCCTCCGAAGCTCACAGCGTTGTCGAAGCCCAACGTAAAAGGAGAGGACTTATGGGTTCCGCTACCGACAAGATCAAGGGAACGGCCAACGAGGCAATCGGCAAGGCCAAGCAGGGCGTCGGCGAAGCTATCGGCTCCGACAAGATGCAGGGCGAAGGCGCACTGCAGGAAATCAAAGGCAAGGGCCAGAAAGCGGTCGGCGAGGCCAAGGAAGCGGCCAAGGAATCCGTCAACAAGGCGGCGGACGCGGCAAACAAAAATCTTTGATCTGAACGTTGCCGTTTAAACAGAGGACCGGCCTTCCAGCCGGTCCTCTTTTGGCGCCATCACCGATCCACGCACCTGTCATCCACGGGTTTCGCGACGCGGCGCGGACTGCTAAACCCGCGTCATGCTCAGGGTCGCCGCTCTCTATCAATTTACGTCATTGCCGGATTTCCGCGAGTTGCGCGAACCCTTGCGCGTGATTTGCGCCGGGCTTTCCGTCAAGGGTTCGATCCTGCTCGCCGAAGAAGGCATCAACGGCACCGTCGCCGGCCCGCCCGACGCCATCGATGCGTTGGTGGCAGAGCTACAATCGGGTCCGCTGTTCTCCGGCCGGCTCGACAATCTCGAACTGAAATTCTCGCAGGCATCGGTGATGCCGTTCGCGCGGCTCAAGGTCCGGCTGAAGAAAGAAATCGTGACGCTCGGCGATCCCGCTGCCGATCCGACCCGCGCGGTCGGCATCTATGTCGAGCCGAAGGACTGGAACGATCTGATCGCCGCGCCCGGCACGCTTCTCATCGATACCCGCAATGCCTTCGAGGTGGCGATGGGCACCTTCGAAGGCGCGATCGATCCGCAGCTTGCGCGGTTCGGGCAGTTCAAGGATTTCGTCGCGCAAAAGCTCGATCCGCACCGCCACCGCAGGATCGCAATGTTCTGCACCGGCGGCATTCGCTGCGAAAAGGCGAGCGCCTACCTGCTGTCGCGCGGCTTTGAGGACGTCTATCACCTCAAGGGCGGCATCCTGAAATACCTCGAGGCCATCCCCGAAAGCCAAAGCCGCTGGCGGGGCGAATGCTTCGTGTTCGACGAGCGAGTGGCGCTCGGCCAGGGGCTGAAGGAAAAGACCCGCACGGGCCCGGTCGTGCACGGAGAGCCCCGCGATGACTGACCGGACCCTGGCTGATCGCGTCGACGCGCTGGAGATGCGCCTGACCTATCAGGACGAGACCATCGAGGCGCTGAACCAGACGGTCACCGCGCAATGGAAGCAGATCGACGCGCTTTTGCGGCAGGTCGCCGAACTCAGTGAGCGCGTGCGGGAGGCCGAAGCCGCGCGTCCCGCCCCCGCCAACGAGCCGCCGCCGCATTATTGAGAGCAGCGTTTCCGCCGGGCCCATGCCGCCGTTGATCGGCAACCGTTATCGGCTTATCACGTAGGTTGCGCGATAAAGCGTCGTTGCGCGCTTTCATCGCCACGCCGCCACAAGATCTCCGGAAAGGATCGCATGACCGCGGAAGTCTCGATTGGGGACGCAGACGCCGCCCGGCTGACGCCGCATCCGCTGCGGACCGCTATCCTGGGCGAACTGCATGCGCGGCCGTTCACGGCATTGTCCGTTCCCGCCCGTATCCTGCATTTCGCATTTGAGACGGCCGGCGAGCGAGCCCAGGCCGACCGCGACCATCTCGCGGCGTTCTGTTCGGCGCGCGGCCTGCCGGTGCCGACCTTCGCCGAACGGCACTATCGGGTCGCGTTCGGCACCACCGTGCTGCGATGGGAGCAGCATTCCGAATTCACGACCTATACCTGGGAAATGCCCTCCCAGCCTGACGGAATTCCGTTTCATCCAGCAGCCGCGGCACTCGCCGCCCCGATGCAGCTCGTTCCGCAACCCGGTCCGCTTCTTGTCGCCATCGACATGCACGTGCTGGCCGACGGGCCCGCCGTCCAGCCGCCGGAGCGGCTGTTTGATCGCAACAGCCTCGCGCTTGCTGAAAACAGCGACGGCGCGGCGATCTACGCCACCGACTTCCAGCCCGATCCGTCCGGCTTCGTGAGAATTCTGATCGTCGACCGCAAACTCAATCCGGATCGCGCCGGCGCGCTGGCGCAACGCGTGATCGAGATCGAGACCTATCGCACGCTCGCTCTGCTCGGCCTGCCCGAAGCGCAGCGGCTCGCGCCTTCGATCAGCGCGGTCGAGCAGCGGCTCGCAGAAGTGACGGCCAAGATGCTCAACAGCGGCAATCTCGCCGACAACCGCCACCTGCTCGACGAACTGACGGCGCTGGCCGCGGAAGTCGAGGCCGGCGCGGCGGCGAGCGTCTTCCGTTTCGGCGCCAGCCGGGCCTACTACGAGATCGTGCAGCAGCGGCTGACGACAATCGGCGAGCGCAAGGTGGCCGGGCTGCCGACGTGGACGTCGTTCCTGGCGCGGCGAATGGCACCGGCGATGCGGACCTGCGTGACGACCGAGGCGCGTCAGGAGAGCCTGTCGCTCAAGCTGTCGCGCACGGCGAACCTGCTGCGCACGCGCGTCGACGTCGAACTCGAGCAGCAAAATCAGGAACTCTTGAAATCGATGAACGCCCGCACCCGGATGCAGCTCCGCCTGCAGACTACCGTCGAAGGGCTATCGGTCGCGGCCATTACTTATTACGTGGTCAGCCTGTTCGGCTATATCGCCAAGGCGCTCCACGAGTCCGGGCTGGTCCGGATCGAGCCGGGCTACCTGACCGCGGCCTTCATTCCGGTCGCCGCGCTGTCGATCTGGTCGGTGGTGCGCAGCATCCGCCACAAGCATATCGGCCGCGGCGGCTGAAGCCTCATCACGCTCCGGGCTTCGTCTAAAGCCTTTCACCGTTTCATGGAAAAGTGCCTTCCAGAAACCCGGTCAGCCGCTGGCGGATGATGCGTTCGGCATCCGCGATGATGCGATCGATCAACTCCTTGCAGCTCGGCACATCGTGGATCAGGCCCACCGTCATGCCGCAGCTCCAGGCGCCGGCATCCATGTCGCCCTCGATCATGACCTTCGGATAAATGCCGGCGACCTCCTCGATGATGTCGTTGATCTTGAGGTCCGCGCCTTTCTCCCGTTCGATCTCCATCAGCCTCTCGACCTTGCGGTTGTTGAGCACGCGCTCGGTGTTGCGCAGCGCGCGCATGATCAGCCGGGTATCGAGTTCGCTGGCCGCGACCAGCGCCTTCTTGACGTTGTCATGCACCGGCGCCTCCTTGGTCGCGATGAAGCGCGTACCCATGTTCATGCCCGAGGCGCCCAGCGCCAGCGCGGCGACCAGGCTGCGCGCGTCCGCCATGCCGCCGGAAGCCACGAACGGAATCCTGAGTTCGTCGGCGGCGCGCGGCAGCAGGATCATGTTGGGGATATCATCCTCGCCGGGATGACCGCCGCACTCGAAGCCGTCGACGCTGACCGCGTCGCAACCGATCTGTTCCGCCTTCAATGCGTGCCGTACCGCGGTGCATTTGTGGATCACCTTGATGCCGGCCGTCTTGAGCGCGGGCATGTATTGTTCAGGGTTGCGGCCCGCCGTCTCGACGATCCCGACGCCGCCCTCCACGATCGCCTGGATGTATTCGGGATAGGGCGGCGCGGTAAACGCGGGCAGAAACGTCAGATTCACGCCGAACGGCTTGTCGGTCATGTCGCGGCAGCGCGCGATCTCTTTCGCCAGCAGTTCCGGCGTCTTCTGCGTCAATCCGGTGATGATGCCGAGACCGCCCGCATTGGAGACAGCGGACGCGAGCTCCGCGAAGCCGACGTAATGCATGCCGCCCTGGACGATCGGATGCCGGATGCCGAACAATTCGGTGATGGCTGTTTTCACGGAAAAACCCCCGGTTCGCTCATGGTGATAGCGGACCGGCAAACTCCCATTCCGCTATCGGCCGGGCAAGTGGACTGGCCGCCGGACGCCGGGTCAATCTCGCGCCAGATCATTCTCGGCGCCTTGAACCGGCTGCCTTGACAGACCGCGTCAGGTCGGTTTCACTCGTAGAATTATTCCATTCTGTGACTGTTCTGTTGCTGGATGAAGCAGCGTGCGCTGCGGAAGAGGTTGCGGTGCCGCTTCGTAAAGCACCCGCGGCTTCTCCGCGCCGGAAACGGTGCTCCGAAGACTGAATGACACTGCGGACCGATGCCATCGAGCAGATCATGACAGACCCCGAAAAGGAAACGACGGAGCGGCATCAGCACGCGCCCCGGATGTCCGCCGAGCATGCAGAACCCGGCGTCGGACAGATCGGACTCATCACTCATGAGGACGGTCTCGTTAGGGATTTGCTGATCGCCGAGTGCGCCGCAGCGCTGGCCGCGCTGGGCTATCGCCTGGGCGGCGTCGTTCAGTCCAACCCGCACCGGGAAGGCCGGCGCCGTTGCGATATGTATGTGAAGGATCTGCTCGGCGGCGACGAGGTCAAGATCTCACTGGATCGCGGTAACGAAGCGAGGGGCTGCCGCCTCGACCAGGATGCATTCGCACGCATCGACGCCTGGATCGAGCGCGCGGTGCTCGAACATGTCGATCTGGTTGTCATCAACAAGTTCGGCAAGGAAGAAGCGCAAGGCCGAGGGTTGCGGTCGGTCATCGCCGAGGCCCTGATCGCCGAAATTCCGCTGATCATCGGCGTCTCCGAACACAACCTTGATGACTTTCTGGCGTTCGCCGGCGAATCGGCCATCCGGATGAAGCCCGATGTCGAAGCGATAACCGCATGGTGCCGGAACGCGATTGAACGCCGGGCTCATGGTCGGTGCGAGCCGGGATTGCCGTCCGTAGAACGCGAGGCATGAGCTGCATTCATGACGGGTCAGCCAAAAAGCTGCTGGCCGGAGGAACTCGAAAAGGCTAACTTCGACTTTGACGGAGGGGCGAAGACTGCGCGTGTCTGTATGATACACGCTCCTGTCCCTTCATGCCGTCGCCGGCCGGGGCCTATGGCTCCGACGGGCCCCCACCCGAACAGCAAGTTCCTTGTTCTCCGGCGCAAACATGTGAAGCGACGCGATGGACGATAAACAGATCCTCCAGAATGCAACGCGCAGCGCAGCCCAGGCGGGCATGATCACGCTCGTGTTTGAGAATTTCACCGCCCAGCTCATCAAGTACGTTCTCAGTGGGCAGCTCCTTGACGAAGATTCCCTGATGATGCTCCGCGACAACTGCATCCGCGACCTGAAGAACTCCACGATGACGGGAATGTCTTTGGAGGAGGAAGCCGAAATCTTCAGGCAGGCTGTCGAAAACGCGGAGAAGCTGCTCGACGCCGCGATAATGCGGGGGCGGGAGTTCTAGTGGAGTGAATTTGACATTCGCTACCCACTTTGCAGCAAACCCGTCAGGCGAATGTCAAATTCAAAACTCCACTAGAAACCTGATAGCTGCTAGTAGTCCTTTGATTCTAACATTTGCAGGAACGCCCTGCCGCAACGGGATGCAAATGTTAGAATCGGACCACTAGTCTGCGAACGGTTCTGCGTCGATTCGCTTCCCCCTTCCACCGCCCACACCCGGCATACCCTGTTGCCTCCCATTGCCCCGGCATTGCCGATTTGCCGGACCGCCGCACGTTGACGCAATGGTTGCAGGCCCGTACATCAGGCGGGCGACCCGCTGCCATGACACCTGCGAAGGGTCTTGCGCGGGACCTCTCCACAACAGCATGTCGGCCGACCTGTGCGGGCCCGATCCGGCGAGCGAGGTTAACCGAGAGCGGCGACAGCCCTTGACAAGCCTCGTCGCGCGGGCTTCCCAACTGGTAGCCGGAGCACGACAAGGGTTTCCGGGTCGAACCGAAAACCGGGAGTTAAAAGCAAGAGTTAAGAGAATGAAGTAGCCCGTGAAATAGTGCTTGACTCGGAAAGCTCGTAGAAGTCTTGCTCGGCCTTCACCCGTGTTACGGCCTGCACGCCCAAGCCGCACCGTTTCGCGGCGCTCTAAACCAGAGAACCAGAGGCTTCAATCATTGCGCGCACCCATGACGGCTTCGGTTGCAAGCTGTGTTGGTGGTCGGAACTTGAACACTCTGGCAGGCGCAGCTTTGAACGACGCGCGTTCCGGGCGGCCGTGCGAATGCGGCGATGGGAAGATCTTCACGAGGCCGCCGATCGAGGCTTTCGTGCCGACCGCGCAGCGTGTCAGCGTGGATTCGACCTTGACCGGTTGATGACACGGCGAAGCTGCCGGATTTGTCCAGTTTGATGACGATGCTATAAAATCAGTTGTTCAGTGAGGTCCCCTACGATGTCGCAATCGCGTCCGGTATCCGTTAACAGCACGATCGAGGACATGCAGGCGGAGCGCAACTCGCTCGAAGCCTTTGCCAGTGATCGCGCCCGCGACTTCGTCGGCAGGCAGCCGGTTATCGCGCGCGTCACCGAACTCTGCACCTCTCCGGCGAAAGCGCTGTCTCCAACCAGAGAAGGTCCGCCATGGGGCATCTGCATCACCGGCGATCCGGGCTCGGGCAAGAGCGCGCTGTTCGGCGAACTTCTCCGTCGCGTCAGGGAGACCGACGCTTTTGTGCTTGCGCACGCCGCCGGCGCCACTCCGCAAGCCTCATCGGTCGACGCCATGCTGCGCCGCTGGATCAGCGAACTCGGCAGCGCGCTCGGGGTCGGCGACGTTGACCTCGCTGCGAATATCGAACCCGAGATTGTCGAGAGGGCTTTCGCCTCGCTGCTCGCGCGGATGTCATTACAGCGCCGCGTCGTTATTCTGATCGACGCGATCGACCGATTCAACAAGACCGTGCGCGGGAAGTTCACGACCTGGCTGCCTCGGCCATGGCCGATCAATACGCGCCTTGTCGCAACCGGCATCGCCGGCGGCGCCTCCAAAGCGCTGGCCGAGCGTTCGGGCGTGGAATCGTTGACTCTGCCGCCGCTCGACGCAACCGAGGCGCGTGGCATCATCGATACCTTCATCAAGCGCCACCGCAGCAAAATCGGGCCGGCGGTGATCGATGCGCTGCTGGATAAAAAACATGCGGGTTCTGCCGCGTTTGGCAATCCGTTGTGGCTGGTGCTCGCCCTCGAGGAACTTGAGTTGCTCAACACCGAATATTTCGCCGACATGCAGCGCGAATATTCCGGTGATCCGGGCGAACGCCTGCAAAATGCAATGATGGACACCGTCGGAGGCATGCCGACGGACGTTCCGCGCCTCTATCGCGCAACCTTCGACAGCGCTTCGACAGCGTTGGACGCCACGCTTACGTCGGCGTTCATCGGCCTCACCTCCGCGAGCCGGTCGGGATGGCGGGATAGCGACTTCCGTCAACTGCTGCCGCAGGTCAGCGGCGAACCCTGGGACGAGAAGCGTTTTGCCGCCCTGCTTCGGCTGTTCCGCGGCCAGATTCACCAGCACGGCACACTCGCGCAGTGGAATTTCAACCATCCCCAGGCGCAGGCCGCCGCCCGCTCCCGCTTGGCGGGGCTGCGTCTCTCCAATCCCCAACTGCATCAGTTGATCGCCGACTATCTTCTGACCCTGACGCCGGACGATCCTCTGCGCGCGTCCGAAACCATGGTGCACCTGCTGGCGGGCAAGGACGCCGCAAGCGCCGCCCGATACTATGGCGATCCATCGTTGAGCAATGCGGAATTGCAAGGCGCTACGCGCGCGCTTGCTGATGCCGCGATTGCGCCGGCGGCCGGCACGCCGGCAGCCGCAGCGCAAGAGATCAGCCGGTTGCTCGACAATCCCGACAACTCCGTCCGCGCGCATGTGGCTGAGCGCTTCCTTTTCAATCTCGACGAAGCGATTGAGCGGCACGTGTCCCCCGATGTCCGTCTGCTCGTCCTGAATGCAATCGTGGGAGCGTTCGAGCAGTTGCTTCGCACCGATGCCGACAATGCGGGCTGGCAGCACGCGCTGTCTGTTGCGCGCGACCGCGTCGGCGACGTGCTGGTGGCGCAGGGCAAGCTGCCCGACGCGCTGAAATCATACCGCGACGGGCTTGCGATCAGAGATCGGCTGGCGAAGGCCGATTCCGCAAACACCGAGCGGCAGCGCGATCTGTCGCTGTCGCACGAGAAGATCGGCGACGTCCTGGCGGTGCAAGGCAAACTCACCGAAGCGCTGGAATCCTTCCGTAGCCAGCGCGCGGTCACCGAACGGCTGGCGCAGGCGAACCCCGGAAATGCCGAACTGCAGGTCGGTCTGTCGCTGTCGCATGAGAAGGTCGGCGAAGCGCTGATGGCGCAGGGCAACCTGGACGAGGCGCTCGAAGCCTTCCGCAGCCAGCTCGAGATCACCGAGCAACTGGCCCGCGCCGCCGACACCGATGATAACGACTGGCAGCGCGACCGGACGCTGTCCTACGATCGGGTCGGCGAAGTGCTCATGGCGCAAGACAAGCTGCCCGAGGCGCTGGAGGTGCTGCGGAGCGGCCTCACGATCAAGGAGCGGCTGGCGAAGGCCCATCCCGACAACACCGGCTGGCAGCGCAGTCTGTTGCGCTCTTATGATCGCATCGGCGACGCGCTGGTGGCGCAGGGCAAGCTGCCCGACGCGTTGACATCTTTTCGCAAGGGACTTGAGATCGCCCAGCAGCTCTCGCGCGCAGAGCCCGACAACGCCGGCTGGCTGCGTGATCTGTCGGTGTCTCACGGCAAGATCGGCGACGTGCTGGTAGCGCAGAGCAGCCTGCCCGATGCCTTGAAATCCTTCCATGAAGGGCTGACGATCAGACAGCGGCTGGCAACCGCGGATCCCGATAATTTCGACTGGCAACGCGGCCTGGCGGTATCCTACGATCGTATCGGCGACGTGCTATTGGCCCAGGAGAACATGGCCGGCGCGCTGGAAGCCTTCCGCGACCAGCTCGCGATCGCCGAGCGGCTGGCGCAATCCAACCCCGGCAACACCGGCTGGCAGCGCGATCTGTCGGTGTCCCACGAGAAAGTCGGCGACGTACTGGTGGCGCAGAGCAGTCTGCCCGAAGCGTTGCAGTCCTTCCGCAATGCGCTTGCGATCAGAGAGCGACTGGCACGCAACGACCCCGGCAACACCGCCTGGCAGCGCAGTCTTTCGGTGTCGCACGATTGCATTGGCGACGTGCTGGAAGCACAGGGCGACGTGGACGAGGCGCTGAAATCCTACCGTAACGCGCTTGCGATCAGAGAACGGCTGGCGCGAAGCGATCCCAGCAACGTTGTGTGGCAGCGTGACCTGACGGTGTCCTACGCTCGTATCGGCGAAGCGCTGGAAGCGCAGGGCAAACCGGACGAGGCGCTGAAATCCTTCAACGAAGAACTCGCGATTCTCGAGCGGCTGTCGCTCGCCGACCCCGGCAACGTCGACTTGCAGCGTAGCGTTGCCGTGAGTCAGGGACATCTCGCCGAGATGTATCGTCGAGCTAATGACCGCGACAATGCGCTGAGCGCGCTGCGGCAAGGGCAAGCCGCCATGACGCGGGTCGTCATGCGCGCGCCGGACAATGCCGGCTGGAAGAAAGATCTCGACTGGTTCAACGAGCAGATCGAGACTTTCCCGGAATAATCGCCCGCTCCCTGAGCAAGCAAGATCGGCAGCGACGCGCTTTTATTTGGCGTCGCTCGCGATCGGCTGCGCGCACACGGCCACCCAGCCGGCGCCTCTCCGATGCCCGAGCCCCGAAGATGAAATCTGTTGGCGCGGCATAGACCTACCGTTGCACGATATGCAGATATCTGATATGCATTTACGTGATAACGGGACCGTCCAAGAGGTCGGGAAAAATCAACAGGGGGGAACGCAATGGCAGATTATGCGAACGCCAGCGTTGTAATCGAGACAGTGCCGCCGGCGGAGATGGGGGCCGCGCTCGCCGCGGACGCCGCCAAGAAGGCTAAGTTCGGTACCATCCATCTTCTCATCCGTGGTTTTCTATGTACGCCCTTCCTGGCCTATGGAGCCTGCGTGACCTTCGCGATGGTCGCCGCCGGGATCCCGCTCGGCGTGGCCGGCCTTGTGTTCCCGGCCGGTTACGTCACGCTGAGCTTCCTCGGCCTGGAGATGGCGACCGGCAGCTTCGCGACGATGCCGATCGGCATGTACGCCGGAACGGTCACGCCGTTCCAACTGGTCCGCAACTGGACCTGGACTCTGGCCGGTAACCTGCTCGGAGGCATCTTCTTCGCCTGGCTGCTGTGGTTTTCGCTGACCAAGGGCGGATCCATCGAGCCGGACAGCATGCTCAAGGTCATTGCCAAGACCGCCGAGGCCAAGGTGAGCTATATCCACTACGGCATCATTGGCTGGTGCGCCGCCATCGGCAAGGGCGTGCTATGTAACTGGCTGGTGAGCCTGGGATCGGTCATGTCCAAGGCGACCCGCAGCACCGTGGGCCGGGTGGTGCTGATGTGGATCCCGATCGGAATGTTCTTCGCGCTGGGCTTCGAGCACACCGTGGTCAACATGTGGCTCTTCCCGACCGCGATCCTCTCGGGCGCCAATGTGAGCATCTACGAGTGGTGGGTGTGGAACCAGATCCCGGTCACCATCGGCAATATCCTGGGTGCGATGGTGCTCAATGGCACGCTGTGGTACTTCACTCATACCTTGCAAAGAGAATAAGCTGAACTAACGACTCAACCGGTCATTATGCCCGGCCTTTCGCTTCTGCTGAAGCGAAAGGCCGGGATTTTAATTTAACGCGTTTTTTCTTACACGCGAGCCCGGACCTAACCCTCTGGTCAAGCCTGAGGACATGCGTTCAAAACGCTGTAAGGGTCGGGTATGGACGTTTTAAAACCGGGACCTCCAAAGCGCAGATCGCCCGATACCTCCGCAAAGACGCGCTCCGCGCTGGAACTTTTGACCATAGAGCCCGCTTCTGACGGAATCAGCGGGGCTCTATAATTTTGATTTGATGCGCTTTCTTCACGCGAACCGGTCCCCCACTTCGCTCGAAAACGCTCTAACGCGTGAACAGCCTCGCCGCCTGTACGTCTCCGCTTCCTGACATTTTCTAACGAAGCATGCCCGCGGAATTGAACCAGGGGCAGGTCCGATTCGCGCGAAGATTATACGTCGAGAAAAATCATGAAGCCTGCGGCTGATCCGATCGGAAACGGAAAGGCTTCAGTCAAGGACCGTTCCGGACGACACGGAGCTAATCCGGCACCACGCCGCCGCAGGCTGCATAGCCGTTTGACGAACCACGATGCTTCGGACCCACTCTACCCCCCGTTATCCCGTCTTCGCTTGCCGGTCACTTCGGAGCGGCAAAGCCGATCGCGGGCCGTATACCAATGGTGCGTAAGAAGCGTCTTATTTTCTCGGCATGGCCGCGCGGGCGAGGACATCCAGCAGGCCTTCCGTGGCGTCTGCATCGGCCTCCTTTATTCGCTCCGCCATTCCCAGCGCCTGTCGCCAGCGGGTGACGCGTTCGCCAAGCGCGTTCAGGCGGCCAAGAACGGCAGCGGCACGATCGTGGTTCTGTTCGAGAAAGGCGCGGCCCTCGTCGGTGATCGTGAAAAGTCTCGGGGGATCGGTGGACGCGGTCAGATGGCCCGACTCCACGAGACTGGCCAGCATCGGATGGACCTTGTTGGGACTGGGCAAAAACCAGTCGGCCGTCATTTTCTCGATCGTCTGAATGACTTCGTAGCCACGACGAGGCGTCTCGGAAATGAGCGAGAGCGCAACAAGACGCAGATCGTCCTCGGCCACACCCTTTGATGATGGAGCCGTCATTTTTGTTCTCCGTCAAGAAATCTCTGTTCGAAAGAAACCCATATTACATTGTAACGCAAGACATATTTCTCCGGCAAGCGGTCCGTCCTCGCGATGCCCCGGGGCGCTTCGCACGTCCCGTTCGGGACCTGCAAACGTTCGGCGAACTGTTCCCGGCACCGCGATGTCGCGTCGTCATTCGGACGCCGCTGGAAAGGTTCGGAACCTGCGTCAGGCCACTTCATAACATTTCCGCGGGGAGTGCTCACTCCGGCCGCGGCGCAAAATCTTCATCAACCTGCTTCGCACGGAGGTCGCGTGGCAAAACCTGATTGCCCTGCCCGTCGGCGACGGAGGACCTGAAACGGCCTTGCGATCCAGAGCACCTTGGCTTAAAGCAAGGCGCCCACGAAACGCCTTTTACTTCGGTGTCTGCAGTCCTGACGAATTCACCCACGCGTCGATATGAGCGGCTGCATCGGCCTGACGCACCTTCGCTAACGCTTCATCCCTGCGAGCGCCGGGAGGCAGTTCGTCGGCTGTCTTGCGGGCGTTTGCCGCAAACTCGACCAGACGATCCTTCAAAGGCCTGAGCTGAATAGAACCACGTCGCACCCTCATTGGCGTGCTCCCTCGTTTCGAGAGGCGGAGCGCGAGCAGCGTTCTCCTCACCTCTATACAGAGCCACAACCCTCGTGGTGGTCTGGTGAGTGTGCGCCTTCCGCTCCGGAAATGCGAGTCGATTATTCACAAAACAACTGGAGCGATTCAAAACACCGCAGCATCAAAGCCGGAAATTCGATCGAACAGCGAAATCACTGTTTTGTGTCTGCCGTCTCGGTCGCCCGCCAAAACCATGCTGCGTGATAAGAAATGCTTTCGGCCTATCCAAAGAATAATGAATTGCCCGGATCGCCGAATCCGGGTTGTGATGCGTAGATCACCGTTCGGTTCCCGGCCCGGTTCAGGACGCCGCAACCGAGCCTGTTGAAAATCGGCTCTTCGGTTTTGAGGAAAATGAGCGAAACATCCGCCACAAATTTGCCACCCAATCATATTCGGGCATTGATCATCGAAGCGCGCGCCCTGATCTTCGATGTCGACGGAACGCTTGCCGAAACCGAAGAGGCCCACCGTCAGGCGTTCAACACGGCCTTCGCCGGAGCGGGCCTTGATTGGCACTGGGACCGCGCGACTTACAAGGAATTGCTCCGGGTCGCAGGAGGAAAAGAGCGGATCCGAGCGTTCGACAATGCGCGAAACGGACAGCCGCCACTGTTGTCGGATTCCGAGATTGCCGAGCTGCACCAGATCAAAACCAGGCTCTATGCGGAGTTGATCACCGAGGGTGGCTGCCCGCTTCGGCCGGGCATTCGGGCCCTGCTGGATATGGCGCGCCAGCGCGGTCAGCCCCTGGCAATTGCAACGACGACCTCGCGCGACAACATCGATGTGCTGCTTTCGGCGTCGCTCGGCAAGGACTGGGAGCAATGGTTCACAGCCATTGCCGCAGGCGACGAAGTGAGAAGGAAGAAGCCCGCGCCGGACGTTTATCTGAAGGTCCTCGACAAATTGAATCTGCCCGCGAAAGAATGTCTCGCTATTGAAGACTCCGGCATCGGCCTGGCCGCTGCGACCGGCGCCGGAATTCCTGTCTTGATCTCACGGAGCGCTTATTTCAGCGACGATGACTTTTCAGGTGCCGCTTGCACGGTCGACGATCTGACAGATGTGACAGGCGTGCGGGAATAACCAGAAAGGTTTTTTGACAACCTGCCAGAGTCCCAACTTCGCCGGACTCAACCCTAGCCCGAGCATGGTCTTATCTAAAAATCGGCTTTCCCTTTTCGGGATCATGCTCTAGGGACGAGTCTCGAGGTCAGCTCGGCGTTGACCATGGTCATCAAAACAGCATTCAAGACAGACCATGGTCCTCCTCGTCCGACATTTCCATTTCGGCCGGGACGGACGGCTTGCGCGACGAGCGCTTGACGGCTGTCGGCCATTGCGACGCCGGGCGTCCCGTCCAGACATTTCGCCGAGCGGACGCCGGCGCTTTCAGATCGAGAAGCTCGCGCATTCGCGGGATACAAACGCGTGCGGCATCGTAGTGCTCGATGACAAAATCGCGGGCGGCCTTTCTGATTGCGCAAAACCGCTCCGGATACTGGAGTGCTTCAACGACCTTTTCAGCAAGCTCGTCAACGGCGAAAAAAGGAACCAGAAGACCGTTATCCCCGGAACTGATGACCTCACGTACCGGCGCGGTATCGGATCCTATCACGAGACAGCCTGCGCTCATCGCTTCCAGCGCCGACCAGGACAGCACGAATGGATACGTCAGGTAGACATGCGCGGATGACACCTGAAGTGCTGCAATAAAAGTATCGTATGGAACACCGCCCATGAAATGAACGCGTGACATATCCAGCCGATCGCTCACCTCCTCCAGAAAGATCGACTTCCAGTTGCGGCCCGCCGGCGGCGGAAGGCCATAAGACAGCCCATCCCTGCCGATAATGACAACCTGCGCATTGGGCCGATGTCTCAGTATTTCGGGAAGCGCACGCATGAAGATGTGGTAGCCCCTGAGCGGCTCAAGATTGCGCACGACGAACGTCACGACTTCATCCGAGCGGCCGACCTGCCGGCCGTTCGGAAGCATCAGACGCGCCTGTGCATCAGGTCGCACGCGGGACGTATCAATCCCTTCATGAATGACTTCTATCTTGCTTTGATAATGCCTTGGAAAAGTCGACTGCTGCCAATATGTGGGCGAAATTCCGACATCGCAGTCGGCGAGTGCTAACAGGGTTGTCGCATTCTTGAGCTGAAGCCCGATGTGACCGTCCCGACCGGACATCGGAAACTCCGGATCAAATCCAATGTCGCGCCCTTCTGCACCGTAATAGAACTCGCAATAGACCAACTGCCTCGCCTTGGGGAACATGGTGCGCAACGGCAGCGTTTCTCCCCAGCCGGGATGCGCGAGGATCACATCCGGCGAGAAGCCGGACGTCGCGAGCGTGGAAAGACTGTAGAGGACCTGCTCGGCCCGACGACACTCGAGATCGAAACGTCTCGCAAATGGATGCGTTGCTGAGACATCAGCATCGGGAAGTGCATATTTAATCAACTTGACCGAAGACATCGGCTGCGCATTCGACGCGCCGACGGCGGCAAGTTCGAAACCCGGCTGGGCGGCCAGCGCCGCCGCGAGATTGCGGTACTGTGCGGGGAAATTATTGTGAACGAATAAAATCTTCATCGACATGACATCCAGGCTGTGCGCGTGCGTCGCCTTTTAAGTAAAAAACTTTCCCCAGCGAACCATTCAATAGCAATCTCGTCCAATTCTTCCTCGCCTGATTTATCGCGCGTTGACAAGTTCCAAATGAATTTGCACTTTCATCGTCGAACTTGATTTCCGTCTGACATCTTCTTGCCAGAAAAATTGTCGATCCTGCGTTGCCTGGATATGAATTCCGAAGTCCCTGCATAGTTCGATAACAATTCAAAATACAATGGAAAGCGCATGGCATTCGCGATGAGCCCCAAATTGACACAACCACCGTCCGACTACTCGCCGCAAATCCCGCTTCAGGATTGGAGCAGCTTTAAGAAGCTGCCCGACACCGCCGAGAGCATCGTAGATTCCATCATGCTGCTGAGAGACGAGAACGACATGTTACGCAGGATGGCTGCATCGCTAAGCGTGGAAGCTGAAGATATCCGGCAATCTCTTTCATCGACGAAATCGACCGGCTTGCCGGTTTGATATTCTATGAGGGCCACCCCGGTCATGAGCGACCATCATTGAGCATTCTGGACAGGTATCGTGGAATGAACGTTGATCGGTTTGGTCCCCCAGCGGGAAAAGGCGACAGGATCGAGGCTGACGATTTTGAGACAGGAAAATGGCGAAGCGCCGATCATGTCGCGCAACCGATCGATCGTTTGTTCGTCTCTGTCGCGACAGCAGGCCTTCTGACACAAGGCGACCTGCATGATGAATTTGCACGGCTGAAGGAGACGACAGGTGGATCTGTTCCAGGGCACGACGAACGACGCTGAGCAACAGAAGGTGCTGAGTCTCGACCGCGGACTGTTCTTCGTAAATTACAAAAGCGCCGATGATTCCGCCTCGCCGCCGCGCGTGACGGTCACTCCCGCCGAAGGCCATGAAAGGCGCATGGAGATCATTCTGCACCCCGACGCAACCGGGCCGACGTTGTGGCAGCCGAAATCCGGCCTTGTCGTGCGGGTCAACACGCCCGGCACGTTGCAGGTTCAGGTTCAGCCGGCGAAACGCGGCGGATCGCGAGCCGCGATCGTACGCATCGAACAAATCCAGGCAGGGCAGGCACCCGCTGGGCTCGGTGAAGGCAACCGCGCAGGGCTTCACACGCACGTTGCGACCGAGGGCCTGAAGGTGCTCGGCCATGTCGCGGGACGCGGCGATATCGTTGTCGGACCCAATGCATGGATCGCGGGTCCGGCAGCGCCGTCACGCGTCGAAGGCGTGGCTCTTGAATGGCCGGACAGGCCCGCAAGCGTCGATATCCGTTACGCGGTCCAGTTCGCCAACGGTCAGTCCGGCAGCGGCAGGATGGTGCCGCTCGGCACCTATGCCGGCACCCGCGGCCGGGCTCTTCCCCTTACCGCCGTGGTGCTCGAAATGAGCGGCGCCGATGACCTGAAGTTTGTCGCTGAAGCTGGATTCCTGAATGCGCCAACGCTGCGCGCGGTCGGCAGGCGCGTGGTGTTGGCGGGTCCGACCAACCGCGAGCCGCTGGTCGGAATTCGCATCGGCATCGAGCAGACTGCTCCGGCAGAACAGGACGCACGAGCAACGCCGCGCAAGTCCGCAGGTTCTGCGCGGGTGAGAGTCTTCCGCAGCCAGCAGCGTCAGGCGAGCGCGGTCTGATAAACAACCGACTTCCACTTTCGGATACGTACGGACGGCCAGCAGTCGCGAAGCACAGCTCAGGCGCTCACCGGTCAGGACAACGCCAGATGATCCTCAGGACCGCGAGTGACACTCAGGCTCCTGCCGGATTTGGTTCGCACGTCAAGCTCGAACGCATGGCCGCGCAAGCGATCATGGATCAGGACTTTCTCGCGGCGTTCAAATACGCGGACAGGCGTTGCCGGGTCGGTCCCTCGGCTGCGCATTGCTTCGTTCTTCGGGCGGAGGCGAACTGGAGGCTGGAGCGCAGCGATGCGGCTTTGGCCGATCTCGCCGAGGCGCTTCTCGTCGATCCGTCCGATCTTGCCGCCAACCGCAGGATGCTCGCCTGGGCAACGGGCGATCGCCGGCGAAGCGCGGCCGCCAGTCTGATCGGCCGCGACAGCAATCCGGCGATCCTGCGAGCCGCCATCGAGGAATTACGCCGTGCAGGGGATCGGCACTGGACCGCCTGTTCGGTGTTTGACAACCATGTAACGGGCTGGGTCGCATGGACCAAGGCGAACACGATCGAAGTCAGTCTTGCGTTTGAAAACGGCAGCCTCACCAGCACACTTGAACCCAATTCGTTTCATCCGCTGGCTGGCATGGAGATTCAGGCGACGGCCTTCCTGGTTCGGCGCCCACCATCCGACGCGCCCCAGACGCTGACGCTGACCTGCGGCGACGAGACCATCCACGTGCACCGGCTCGCACCCAACCTGTCCCCTCCGCCGGGTATCCGCACCGGCGCACGCCAATCAGCCGCGCCACGATCCGATGTCACCGCGCCCACCGTCATCGTTCCGGTGTACCGGGACGTACAAGCAACGCTTGACTGCTTCGACAGCCTCATCAAGGCGCGCGCGTCATCCGGAGGACAGCCCTTCCGCATTCTGGCGGTTGATGATGCCACGCCCGAACCAAAACTGCGGCGTTATTTGAAGGAGCTCGCTGCGGCCGGGACTATCGACCGTCTCATCAACGAGACCAATCTCGGCTTCGTCGGCGCGGTCAATCGCGCGCTGGAGGCTCTGCCGACGGGCGACGTCGTGCTGCTCAATTCCGACACCATCGTGCCGCCAGGTTTCGTCGAGCGATTGTCAACAGTGGCGCGCTCCGCGCCGGATATCGGGACCGTTACCCCGCTGTCGAACAACGGCGACATCTTTTCGTTTCCGACGCCGAACGATCTCAATCCGATGCAGAGCTATGAGAGAATTCTTGAGATCGACCGGGTCGCCAGCATCGCCAATTCCGGTGACGTCACCGACGTCCCGAGCGGCATCGGCTTCTGCCTCTATATTACGCGCGACTGTCTCGCCGCCATTGGCGGGCTGTCGGACAATTTCGAGCGAGGCTACCTCGAGGACGTCGATCTCTGCTTGCGCGCGCGCGCCGGGGGTTTTCGCAACGTCTGCGCTCCGTCCGTCTATGTCGGCCATCACGGCTCCAAATCCTTCCGGCACGAAAAGCGACGCCTCGTGCTCCGCAACCTCGAAATCCTTGACCGGCGATTCCCTGACTACCGGCGGGAATGTCGCGCCTTCGAGGTCGCGGACCCGTTGCGGCCCGCGCGTGCGAAGCTTGATCGGGCACTGCCATGGCCTTCTGAGCCGTCGGTGCTGATTCTTGGCAATCGACGGAGCTTCGCCGCCGTCGCCGAGGAGCGGGCCCGCCATCTCCGCGAACGCGGCAAGCGTGCGATTCTGTTGTTGCGGGAGCGCGACACCGTTCATCTCAGGGCGGCCGACGGCAGCAGCCCGCAGACTGTCCGTTTGAGTTTCGACACCGACGCGGCCATCGCCGATACCGCCGACACCATCGCCCGGCTGCATCCCGATCGCGCCGAGATCATCGAGCCGAATCCGTTGCCGCGACTGGTCGCGCTGCTGCGGAAATTCGGCGTTCCCGTCAATCCGTGGGTGACGGCAGCCGACCTCGGCGAAGCCGTCATCGCGCTTGGCGACGAAACGCCGTTTCTTGCGTCCGGCAAGGCAGCCAGGGCGTTTGCGAAGGCCCGCTGGCCCAACCGCAAAATCGTCCTTAAGGACTGGCCGACCCTTCCGCTGACGCTGCCGCGGGTTCGCGGCGCGCGCCGGTCGCTTGCGATCGTACCTTCCGCCCCCTCGCCTGCATCCTTCCGCCTGATACGAAGTTTGGCGGAGCACCTGGGGCGGCGGGAGCCATCCAGATCGATCGTCGTCGCCGGTAAGACGAGTGACGACGATCGTCTGATGTCCTACGCGAATGTTTTCGCCACTGGCGCGGTCACTGCCGGCGAGATCGGCGATGTACTCGCACCGCACCGTCCGGGCTGGCTGCTCACCGACTTCGAGAGTCCGGCATTCGGGCATCCACTCGTCGAAGCCGCAAGGCGCGCTTCGATACCTGTCGCGTACCGCGACTGGTCCGCCGGATCGATCAAACCGCGCAAGCGCGATCTTGCAATCCCGACAGACGCGGACGATTGCGAACTGGTCGAAGCTGTTATCGCGTGGATCGAGCGATCCAGACCATGACGCGCGTCATACCAGCCCGCAAGCTGCCAATCGTCGAGCCGGAACTGGCCAGTCGGCTCGCGCTCGGCAATGACGGGACGGTATCCGGCTTCGTGTTCGATCCCCAGACTCCGGAACGCCGCTTCACGGTCGACATCCTGCTTGACGGCCTGGTGGTGAAGACGGTCTATGCCGATGCTTTCACGCCGGAATGCTATCAGCAAGACCTCGGCCATACATGCGGTTTTGCGGTGGCCATTGATCCCGATCTGCTTCGTGCCGCCCGCCATCTTTCGGCGCGCCTCGCCAATCTCGGAACTCCCATCGGCCACCCCATCGACCTTGAAAATAATAGCATGGCCGCTGTCGGTCTGCGCCCGGCCTGCAAGCTGCGCTGGCTGGGTGGCCTGCGTTTCCAGGGCTGGATCGACAGCGAAGCCGCCGTGACGCTGGAAGCGATCGTCGATGGAGAAACCGTCGCACAACTGCGCGCCGCATCCTGGACTCACATTGGCGGCGAGGTCGAGGGAGAGGCTTCGCGCAACGTTCGCGCTTTCGATTTCCACGTCCCGCAACGCTTTTGCGACGGCCGTGTTCATCGAATCCTGCTGCGAAAAGAGGACGGCGAACAAATCCCGACAATGGCCGTCTTCGTCGCATTCCCCGATGGCCTCACCGGATTGATCGATCTCGTCGGCGGTTACGACGCCGAGCGGCTGCGCGGCAAGCTATACGATCAACTCATTCCCGCCTCGCTGCCTCTTTACGACTATGCCGACTGGCGCGACCGTTTCCCGCTGCCGGAGCCGCAACCGAGTTCGCTTCGGCTGGCCGTGGTGATCGCCGGCAGTGATGGCGTGCAACAGACGCTGTCCACGCTGGAAACGCAAAGCAACGAGAACTGGACGGCGGGGGCGATTGACGGTCTGCCGCTTCTGATCGACAGCGACGCCATGCTGGAATTTCTGCAGAACGCCACGCCAGACGCGAGCCACGTTGTGGTGGCCATGGCGGGTGTTGCGCTGGAACGCAACGCGCTGGCGCGCATTTCCGCCGCTTTCGACGCCCATCCTGATGCAGCCGCCATATATGGCGATCTCGACTTTCTCGCTGACGATGGCCGCCTGTGGCCGCTTGCCTTTCCGGCGTTCGATTATGAAAGAATGCTCGAACAAGGATATTGCGCGTATCTGTTCGGGGTGCGGCGCGACGCCCTGATCGCAGCCCTCGCGGCGCGCCCGGACAACATCTACCGCCTCTTCAATAGCTTGCTGGATCGGACTGGCCCGCAACAGGCGGATGTCCTTCACCTGCCCGGAGCGCTGGGGACGATGCCGGGGTTCGATCGGGCAAAAGCCGGCCGATTGCTGGCCGAAGCCAGCCGTCTGCACCTGCGGGCGCGCGGACTTGATGCGGAAATCACCGAGCAGCGAGGCAATTTCTTTCCCGCGGTTCGGATCAGGCGATCATACGTTCAACAGCGGGTCACGGTGGTCATCCCGACGCGCGATCGCGTATCGCTGCTACGCAAATGCCTCGACAGCATTGCACCCGCGATCAAGCGCTGTCGTGCCGATATCCTCATCATCGACAACGACAGCGCCGATCCGGCGACGATCGGCTTTCTTGCCGATCTACCACGGCGCGGCATCCGGACTTTGCAAATCGAGGGACCATTCAATTTCGCACGACTCAACAATCGAGCCGCCGCACAGCTTGACACCGACATCCTCTGCCTCCTCAACAACGACATCGAGGCAAGCTCCGATGACTGGCTCGAGGAGATGCTGGCGCGCCTGGGCCAGCCAGACGTCGGCGCGGTCGGCGCGCTGCTGGCCTTGCCCGGGGGCGTCGTTCAACACGGTGGCGTCGTGCTGGGCATGAATTTTTCAGTCGCTCACGCCTGCACGGACCGGGTCGGCGATGACCCCGGCTTTCTCGATCAGCTCCTCGTTGCGCACGAATGCAGCGCAGTGACCGCGGCCTGCCTCGTGACCCGCCGAAGCGACTACCTCGCGGTCGGCGGAATGGACGAAAACCGTTTCGCCGTGGCGTTCAACGACGTCGACTATTGTTTGCGCTTGCGCGAGGCCGGCAAACGCATTGTCTTTACGCCGCACGCGAAGCTCATTCACGCCGAGTCCGCCAGCCGCGGCAACGATAACCGCGCCGACCGGCGAGACCGGTTTGAACATGAACTCAACCTGCTGCGCGCGCGCTGGGGCGAGGCGCTCAACGATGATCCGGCCTACAATCCGCAACTGTCGCGCGACGGCATTCCTTATGGCGGCCTGGCCTGGCCTCCCGGGCAACGGAACCCGCGGTACAACCGTCCGCCGATCGCTCGCGATTTGCCGCTTGGGTTCTGACAAGCTGCCGTAGGTTTCGGGTCTGTCTTAGCTGCGTTGAACCAGACTGGTCGCTCATCTTTGGTTTGGGCATGATCTTTTCCGAAAACCTTTTTCCACTTTTCGGTATCATGCTCCAATTTCTTGATTGGCGCGTTTTCTTCACGCGAACCGGATTCCACTTCGCTCGAAAACGCTCTAGGGTCGAGACTCAATTGATCCACCAAGTCAGGGTAGCGGCCAAGAGGATTGTAGAGAGGAAGATATCGGCCCGCTTGTCATAGCGGGTGGCGATGCGTCGGAAATCCTTGAGGCGGCAGAACAT
>Ga0209963_1000661_pt1 | contig 37344 bp, 34 predicted proteins | sample ThiBio_1000_biof_2_FD_183957 | JGI IMG/M metagenome (GOLD analysis project Ga0209963, IMG submission 183957) | Wastewater bioreactor microbial communities from Cape Town, South Africa - Thiocy_cont_1000_biof (SPAdes) | ecosystem: Engineered > Bioreactor > Thiocyanate-remediating >...
TAAGTCATGACCACCGCAAATCTCGTTCTGGCGCTTCGAAGTCTTTGCGAGTGCGAAGTGCCGGAGATCACAGGTCAGGGAATCGAAGAGAGCAGTGATCGCACAGCAATCGCTTCGCTGGTCGATCTCGGTGCACTGACTCACATCAATAATGCCGAGACGGTCTTGTGTCTTGGCTGCGACGTTCCGCATTCAATCGGCGTCGAATATGCCGGCGACGGAGTCTATCGCGCATTCTGTCCCGATAGCGGATATCAGCCCGTTCTGCCCGACACGCTGCGGCGGTTTGTGGTCGACGAGAACTGGATTGCGGGCAGCATCGCGACTGCACTGGGACTGAAGTTCGTCAAGCCGTCGACCGCATCGACTGTCATTCGCGTTGGACGGGCGCGATTCGGCCCCTATGCGTGCGAGTTGTTCGTCGGGCGCCGTCTCTCCGAGAAGGATCGATTCGAAGATGCCAAACGGACTGTTGCAGGGCAGATTCGATCGGCGCCAGCAATCATCCTGACGTCGACAGCGCTCGATTTGATCCCCGGTGAAGCACCACCACGCTGCGCCCTCATTCCGCTCGATGAGGTATTGCAGGTCTCCGCCAGCACGATCTCGATCGACGAAGGGCCTGTCTATGCGGCGCTCCGAGGAACGGACCTTCGCTTCCGGAGCGATGGTATCGGCTTCGTGTTCAGTCCTGGGTTTCGCTCGGCAGTCGTCGGGGATCAAGAATATACGTTCACTGATAAGCAAGCGCTCGCGGTGGAAGCGCTCTATGAAGTGCGGAAAAACGGTGTACCTCGTCTTCATCAAACCGAGATTCAAGGCGCGGCCGGTACAAACCAACGCGTCGGACAATTGTTTGCCGGCCATCCGGCCTACGGATCGCTGATCAAGCATGACGGTTCCGGATACTACTGGCTGGACCTGTAGCGGCAGGCTGCGCGCCAGACTTTTTTCGAGTCCCCGCGAATTCGCACAGATCTTCGCACACTGACCGAACCAAGAATCCCACAGGGCATGCGCCATCCTTCGCGTGACTTCGACACGCTTTGGTTGGCCCCATGGACATCAGGCATCTCAATCAAGTTCAACTCGCCCGGCGCTGGAGCCTCAGTCCCCGCACGTTAGAGCGCTGGCGGTGGCTCCATCAGGGCCCGCAATATCTGAAGATCGGCGGGCGGATCGTCTATCGGCTCGACGATATCGAAGCCTACGAGGCCGCGCAGCTTCACGCTCCGACCGCCAAGCCTGCCGGCGGGCCTGCAGCCGCCAGCCGTACGTGAGTGCCGTCCGCAGATGACGGCGCCGTCCCAGCCCATCACCCAGATCGCTCCCGATCCCGTGTCGATCGAGACCTTCGTGAAGGTCTTGTTCGACTACTGCGAGGGCTGGGTCGCGGTCAGGGAGTTCGCTGAAAAGGGCAACGCCGGCCAAGCACCTCGCACTCCGTTCTTTCCGGCCGATGCGAATCTCGCACGGAACATCGTGAGTGAGGCACAGCGAGCCGCGGCGAGTGGCCTCGCGCTCTACGTCGTGCCCGGCACCGTGTCGGCGCAGGGCAAGGCCAAGGCCGATGACGTGGTCGCGATGCAGACTGTGCTGATCGATCTCGACCACGGCGATGTCCGGACCAAGCGCGATCATCTTGCCGAGCATCTCGGCCCGCCGTCGCTCGAGGTCATCTCGGGCGGAACCACCGAGGAAGGTCAAGAGCGACTGCATCTTTATTGGAAGTTGACCGAAGCCGCCGTCGGTACCGACGTCGCTACGGTCTGTAAGCTGCGGTCGCTGATCGCGGCCAAGGTGGGAGGCGATCCGTCGTTCGGTTCCGCGCATCAGCCGATTCGGGTCGTGGGTTCGATCTATCGCAAGGGCGGCGTCGAGCGCCTGGTCACCGTCAGAGCCCAGCGAGCACTGGAATACGACCTGAGCGAGCTCGCCGAGAGGGTGGAGGCATTGCCCACCATGGCCGACGGCACGGCCATCAAAGCGGTAGAAGGCGGTGCGAGCAGGGAGCCGACCGCCACGCTGCTTGCCAAGCGCGTGCACGAAGGCGGCATCGACGGTGTCACACGGTTCGACGCGCTGAGCCGCGTCATCGGTTACTGGATTCGGCGTTGCGGCGAGGGGCATGTCTCCCGCGAACAGGCCTGGGAGGAGATCGTCTCCTACAACGACGCCTGCATCGTTCCCCCGTGGCCAATAGATCGCCTCAAGCAAGAGACGAAGCGACTCTGGCAGCGCGACGGCGAGCGCCGGGAAAAGGCGAGCGGCACCGCCGCGGAATTCACCGAGGATGCGCTCGCGCTTCAGTTTACAAAGAGCCATGGCGAGGATTGGCGTTACGTTTCCTCCTGGGGCCAATGGTTCGTCTGGACCGGCACGCATTGGCAGCGCGAGAACACGCTGAAGGTCTACGACCTCGCCCGCATCGTGTGCCGCGAAGCCGCCGCGGCCTGCGAGACCGTCAAGCTACGCGCCAAGATCGCGTCCGCCGGCACGGTGGCGGCCGTCGAGCGGCTGGCCCGCGCCGATCGTTCTCACGCCGCGTCAACCGACATCTGGGACGCTGACCTCTGGTCGCTCAACACGCCCGGCGGGGTTGTCGATCTCCGGACAGGCATCCTTGTCCCGCATCGACGGGTAGATGCAAACACCAAGATCGCTACCGCCACGCCGCGCGGCGAGTGCCCGGCCTGGCAGGATTTCTTGGCCACCGTCACCCGCGACGACGGCGAGCTCGAAGCCTATCTCCAACGCGTCGTCGGCTATTGCCTCACCGGGATCACCGGCGAGCACGCGCTGTTCTTCCTCTACGGCACGGGCGCCAACGGCAAGTCGGTGTTCGTCACCACCATCGCGGGGATCCTCGGCGACTACGCGACCGTCGCGCCCATGGACATGTTCATGGCGGCGACCGGCGAGCGGCATCCGACCGACATGGCGGGGTTGCGGGGCGCCCGCCTCGTTACAGCCACCGAAACCGAACAGGGGCGCCGCTGGGCCGAAAGCAAGCTCAAAGCATTGACCGGCGGCGACAAGATCACGGCTCGGTTCATGCGGCAGGACTTCTTCGAGTTCGTGCCGCAATTCAAGCTGGTGGTCGCCGGCAACCACAAGCCCGCCATCCGCAATGTCGACGAGGCGATGCGGCGCCGGCTCCACCTGATCCCGTTCACGGTGACAATCCCGCCGGCCCAGCGCGACCAGAAGCTGCCCGAGAAGCTGTTGGCTGAGCGCGACGGCATCATGGCGTGGGCGGTGGACGGTTGCCGCGAATGGCAGCGCATTGGCCTTAAGCCCCCGGCTGCCGTCTCGGCCGCGACCGATGAGTACTTCGAGGCCGAGGACGCGCTCGGGCGATGGATCGAGGAGACGTGCGAACGCGGGCGCAATCTGACCGAGACGAGCGGTGTGCTGTTCGCCGCCTGGAAGGTCTGGGCCGAGGCTAACGGCGAGTTCGTGGGCTCGATCAAACGCTTTTCCGAAAACCTGGCGAGCCGAGGGTTTGAACCCTACCGCGATCGTCATGCCCGCGGGTTCCGCGGACTTGGCCTGCGGTCGGGCGGCAGCGGCCGGACCGAGATGGAGTTCTGACCGACATGGAGCACGACATGAAGTCCAACGAAATCAACCGTGTGACGGATGTGACGGATCACTTCGATATCAACGTCACGCGCGCGCACGCGCGCACGCGTGAGGGGATTCCGAAAGCATCCGACACATCCGTCACGCAGCGAGCCAAGCAGGCTTCGTCGCCGGCGCGCCGCATGATCGGGCGCTCCCCTGAGCCATCCGAGACCGAAGCGATCAAGCGCTACGGCTGGCGTGATCAGGGCGTTCTTGTCGTCCGCGCCGACGACCACCGTCTCACCTGGCCCGAACGCGAACTGGTCCGGCAAATCGGATCGCGGCTCTATGGCCGCACGCCTCGGGGAGACCGGCGATGAGCGAGTGGCGCTGGACGGAATCGATGATCGAGGAGCGCTTCGTGGAGGCGGCCGACGTCATGAAGCGGCTGCCGGATGTGTGCGTCCCGGGCCACTTCAATACGTGGCCACGGATGCTCTACGAGTTCAGCGACCTGGTGAGCCAGGAGCCGCCCCGCATTACGCGGGTGAGGCCGAACGCCGCCGCGATCAGCCGCATGGAGGAGACGCTGGACTGGCTGAAATGGCTGGAGCCGATCGACCGCAAGGTCGTCTGGCTGCGGGCGTCGGGCGAGCGGTGGAAGACCGTGTGCTGGAAGGTCGGGCTGCACCGCGCCGCCGCGCACGAGCACTGGCTCTACGCCTTGTGCGTCATCGCGTGGAGACTCAACGGGCACCACTTGCCGAAGGGTCTCTCGAAGCGACGCTTCATCGAGCGGACGATTGCGGCGTCAGCGTAGTGCAGCGAAAATTGTCTGCCAGACACTTTTCGCTCAGACAGAATGGGCCGGATTCGCTAGTTTGGTTGGCAGGATCGCGAGACGCGCGTCGACGATCCGGTTCACTTCAGCACGTACCAGGTCGATCGCCCGCCGCCCTGCTTTGCGAGATAGCCCTTCTCGACCAGTTGCCGAAAGTGCTCCTTGAGCGTGTTGCGGCTGACGCCGGTCAGCTTGGCGATCTCGCCGATGCTGACGCGGCCGTGTTCGCGGACGTGGTCGAGAATCTGGACTGAGTGTTCCGGCAGGCTTGAGACCACGAGCTTCTCACGCTCGATCTTTCTCGCCAGCCGCTCCTTCTGCTGGCGCAGCGCGCGCAGGAAGAACAGAAGCCACGGCTCCCAGTTGGGGCTGTCGGTGCGGATCGTTCCCTGTGTCTGCCGCAGCGCCAGGTAGTAGCCCTCCTTGCTCTGCTCGATGACGCTCTCAAGCGAGCTATAGGGCACGTAGGCGTAGCCGGCGCGCAGCAGCATCAGTGTGGTGAGGATGCGGCTGAGCCGGCCATTGCCGTCCTGGAACGGATGGATAGCGAGGAACACGACCGTAAAGATCGCGATGACGAGCAGGGGATGGAGGCGCTTCTCCTCCGTCGCCTCGCCAAACCAGGTGACGAGTTCGGTCATCAGCCGGGGCGTATCGAACGGCGTCGCGGTTTCGAACACGACGCCGATCTGCTTGCCGTCCTGGTCGAAGGCGACGACGTTGTTGGGGCCGGTCTTGTAGCCGCCGCGGTGCCGCTCGTCCTTCTCGCTGTGGACGAGCAGGTCGCGGTGCAATTGCTTGATGTGGTTTTCGGTGATTGTGATCTCGTCCCACGACCGGAACACGAGGTCCATCGCTTCGGCGTAGCCGGCGACCTCCTGCTCTTCGCGGGACGCGAAGGACTTGATGTCGAGGTTGGACAACAGGCGCTCGACCTCGCGGTCGGTGAGCTTGCTGCCCTCGATGCGGGTGGAGGAGCCGATGCTCTCGATGGTGGCGACGCGCCGCAGCGCCGACAGCCGTTCAGGCGCGATGGTTCCGAGCGCCCGCCAAGCGCCTTTGAACTCGTCGATCTCGGCAATCAGCGCCAGGATCTCCGGGGTGATCTGTATGGTGTCGGTCCAGATGCTCACACCCGAATAGACACCCAAATCCACCCAAATAGCAAGGCCACCCGAATGCCCACCCAATTCCACCCGATTGGATTGGGCTTAAGGAAAGGGAAGGCCGGGAACCTTTCGTTAGCCGAACCGGCAGCTAAAGGATCGAGCCCGTCCGGCGGCTCGCGGGTCCTTCCTGGCGGAAAACGTATGCGGGGGGCATCGGCCCGAAATCTCGCTACCGCCAGCGGAAAAATCTGAGTTACCAGTTACCACGACACGTTGGCGCCTGTGTGCCCTAAAGGGCCGCAACGGTTGGCGTTTTCGACCGGCCCCCTGGTAACCGCCGCCTGGTAACAGGCGCGCCCCGGTTACCACGCCCGTCGCGGTACTCCGCCCAACACGAACCACATGACGCCCCGACTGCCCGACATGGTCGAGCACTGGCCGCTCGACCGACTGATCCCCTATGCGCGCAACGCCCGCACACATGCGGACGATCAGGTCGCGCAAATCGCGGCGTCGATCGTCGAGTTCGGCTGGACCAACCCGATCCTGGTCGACGCCGAGGGCGTCGTGGTCGCCGGCCACGGGCGGCTGCTGGCCGCGCGCAGTCTCGGAATCGATACCGTGCCGGTGGTGGTGCTCGGTCATCTGACCCCGGCGCAGCGACGCGCCTACGTGATCGCCGACAATAAGCTGGCGCTCAACGCCGGCTGGAATGAAGAACTGCTCGCGGCCGAACTGCATGCGCTCAACGGCGAGGGCTTCGATCTTGCCCTGACCGGATTCTCGGACGCCGAGCTTGAAGCGCTGATGGCGCCGCTCGGCGACGACGGGGAAGCCGACGACGGCGACGACGATGCCGCCGACGAGACGCCCGCGCCACCGCGGCAGCCGGTCACGCGATTGGGCGATCTCTGGCTGATCGGCCGCCATCGTCTTGTCTGTGGCAGCAGCACCGATGCAGCAGTGGTCTCGCGCGTCATGGAGGGGAAATGCGCGTCGCTCGTCTTCACGTCGCCGCCCTACGGCAACCAGCGCGACTACACGACCGGCGGCGTCGGTAATTGGGACGCGCTGATGCAGGGCGTGTTCACAAGCCTCCCGGTCATCGACGAGGCGCAGGTTCTGGTCAACCTCGGTCTGATCCACCGCGACAACGAGTGGCAGCCCTACTGGCAGGGCTGGCTCGAATGGATGCGCGAGCAGGGCTGGCGCCGGTTTGGACTCTACGCTTGGGACCAGGGCCCGGGTCTGCCTGGAGACTGGAACGGACGCCTGGCTCCAGCCTTCGAACTGCTGTTTCATTTCAATCGGGTCGCGCGCAAGCCCAACAAGATCGTGCCTTGCAAGTGGGCGGGCCACATCAACGACACGCATGGCGGCATGCGTAGCCGCGACGGTCACGTCGGGGAATGGAGCCATGCCGGGCAAGGCGTGCAGGAGACGCGGATTCCCGACAGCGTCGTCCGCATCACGCGGCACAAGGCGCGCGGCATCGAAACCGAACATCCGGCCGTGTTCCCGGTGGCGCTGCCTGAATTCGTGATGCGCGCCTACAGCGACGACGGCGATGTCGTTTACGAGCCGTTCGCCGGATCAGGAACGAGCCTGATCGCGGGCGAGCGCACTGGCCGGGTCGTCAAGGCAGTGGAGCTCGCCCCGGAATATGTCGACGTCGCCGTTTTGCGATGGCGCAAGCTGTTTCCCGATCAACCGGTCGTCCTTGCCGATGACAAGCGCACCTTCGAGGCGACCGCGGCGGCGCGCGGCGTCAAAATCGCCGATGCCGCCTGACGAGCTTTCGGTCGAGCAGTGGCCGATCGAGCGGCTTCTGCCCTACGTGGCGAACGCGCGGACCCACCCCGACGAGCAATTGGCGCAGATCGCCGGCTCAATCGCGGAGTTCGGCTTTAACGTGCCGTGCCTTGTCGATGAACGGGGCGTACTGATCGCAGGCCATGGCCGGTTGATCGCGGCCAAGCGCCTCGGCCTTTCGGACGTGCCGGTCATACGGCTCGGTCATTTGACCGACGCGCAGGCTCGGGCCTTCCGTCTCGCCGACAATCGCATAGCGCTGAATGCCGGGTGGGACGAGGCGTTGCTCGCCGCCGAGCTCGGCCGGCTCAAGGAGGACGGGGTCGACCTCGAGCTGCTTGGCTTCGGGGAAGACGAGCTCGATCGCCTGCTCGACGGCCTCGATGGAGAAGCCGGCGCGGACGGCGAGGACGACGTTCCCGAGCCTCCGACCGAGGCGGTGACAATACCGGGCGACCTTTGGCTGCTTGGCGCCCACCGCCTGCTCTGTGGCGACGCGACTGTCGCGACCGATGTCGAGCGGCTGCTCGACGGCAAGCGTCCGCACCTGATGGTGACGGACCCGCCTTACGGCGTCGAGTACGATCCGAACTGGCGCAATGAGGCTGGGGTTTCCGCGACCGCGCGCACAGGCAAGGTCAGCAATGACGATCGTGCCGACTGGCGCGAGGCATGGTCCCTGTTTCCGGGCGACGCAGCTTACGTCTGGCACTCGGGTGTTCGGTCGCGAACCGTGGTCGAAAGCATGGAAGCCTGCGACTTCAAGATCCGCGCGCAGATCATCTGGGCCAAGCCTCGTCTCGTGCTCGGCCGCGGCGATTACCATTGGCAGCACGAGCCCTGCTTCTACGCAGTGCGCAACGACGCGCACTGGCAGGGCGCGCGCGATCAGACGACGCTGTGGACGATCGGCGCCGGCGCCGAAGAGGACGAGGCGACGGTCCACGGCACGCAGAAGCCGGTCGAGTGCATGCGCCGGCCGATGATCAACAACAGCACCAGAGGCGACTTGATCTATGAACCGTTTGCAGGATCGGGATCGACGTTGATCGCGGCCGAATCCATCGGTCGGGTCTGCCTCGCAATGGAACTCGACCCGCGCTACTGCGACGTGATCGTCGAGCGGTGGCAACGAAACACGGGCGGCCGGGCGATCCGCGACGGCGACGGTCGATCCTTCGAGGCGTGCAAATAAGGATTTGTTAAGGCTGAACAGGCTGGACTAGAAGAGGCGCTGATTCGCACAAATCGAGGCATAATGCGGTCGAGCACGCTTTTCACGATTGGGTACGAGGGTAGCTCGATCGCCGATTTTCGGGCGGCGCTCGAAGCGGCGCAAATCAAGCTCGTGATCGATGTTCGTGATGTTCCCATTTCGCGCAAGCGCGGATTTTCCAAGACTGCGTTAGCCACTTGGCTTGCTTCGGCGGGTATCTGCTATCTGCACCTGAAAGGCTTGGGAGATCCGAAACCAGGGCGAAACGCCGCGCGCGAGGGCCGCTTCGCTGATTTCCGCCGAATTTTTGCGGCTCATTTGGCGAGCGACAAAGCCCAGGCTGATCTGGCCCGGGCGGTCGAAGCCGCCGTCGACAACAGGGCCTGTCTCCTCTGCTTCGAGCGGGATCACCATAATTGTCATCGGTGCATGGTCGCAGAAGCTATGACGCAAAGGCGTGGCTTCAAACTGGTACATCTAGGCGTTCGTTCTGGGCTTGCGACGAATCGCATCCCCGCATTCGACTGCGCGCATGGTGGAGCCCCAGCCATCCTCGGGTAGCGCCGAGGCCGTCGTAATCGTCAAGGCCGCCCCCCAGGTCGGGCAGCGGCATGGTGAGACAGTTTGCTGCGCGGGTATCGACCTCTACGGCAATTGGCTGCGACTTTATCCGGTGTCGTTTCGGACGTTGGATGAAGGACAGAAATTCGGAAGATGGGACCGGATCAGGTTCAAGTGGCGTCGTCCAAATGATGATCCGCGGATCGAAAGCCGACGCGTCGATCAGCAGTCGATTGAAATCGTGGGCGAGCTGAAGCCGGCCGAGCGAGAAGCATTCCTGGCGAAATTAATCGTCACAAGCCTTGCATGCGAACGAGATGCGGGGCGCAGCTTTGCACTCCTGAAACCAGAAATACTAAGCTTCAATGCCGAACGTAAGAGTGACGCGGAACTTGCCGAGGAGAAGAACCGATTCGCGGCATTGCATGCGCAAGCCGATCTTTTCAACACCAAGCCAGTGATCCCGTACCATCCGTGTCCCTACCATTTTCGCTACAAGTACAAAATTGACGATGGGGTGCGTGAAGGTACCTGCCAAGACTGGGAAATCGAAGCGACGTTCTTCAATTGGAGCAGACGTTACGGTGAACAGCAGGCGCTCGACCACATGCGGCGGGTCTTCGGTGAAGAGTATCCGACCAAGGGCATGCTGCTCGCCATGGGCACACATTCACTTTATCCAGACACGTGGCTCATCAATGGCGTGATCCGCCTCGACGAAGTGCGCCAATTATCGCTGTTCTGACCAAACCCTTCATTGGCTCATTTTGGTATGCAGTCTCGCTTCGCATCGCTTGTCGAGGCAATTGCGAATGTTGTGCTCGGCTATGCCGCCGCAACGCTCACACAGATTCTCGTGTTTCCTCTGTTTGGGATCGTGATCAGCCTCGCGCAAAATATGATCCTCGGCGTCATCTTTACTGCGGTCTCACTCGCGAGATCGTATCTGCTACGTCGAGCCTTCGAAAACTATCGGCTGCGCCTGCAACGGCAGAGCGCCGCCGAACAATGAAGCCCGGCAGCGCCCTCAAGTTTCTGGCTGGTAGTCTAGTTTGCGATCCGGTAGACCCGGCCGCGGGCCTCGATCTTTTCGGAGGTGACGTTGAGGCCGAGCTTCTTCTTGAGCGCGCCGGCGATTGCGCCGCGCACGGTGTGAGGCTGCCAATCGAGTGCCTTGACGATTTCGTCGATGGTTGCGCCCTTTGGAGTCTTGAGCATCTCGATCAGCTTGGCTTGCTTGCTGTCCGCGCGCGTGCCGCGTGCCTTGCTCTTTCCGGACTTACCGGCCCGGGTGGGCTTCGCTTCGGCGTCCGCCGCGGTCTCGGTTTCGCTTTCGTTGGAGGCTTCGTCGATGCCGAGCGCCTTGAGGGCCGCTGGCGTTGCGCGCAGCGTCAGCCGTCCGCGCCTCTTATCCTCGCGCCAAACCGTGTCCTCGCGCTTGGCCTGCACCTCCTTGATGAGGTTCTTGTTGAGCAGGCTGCCGAGCACCTTCGCGGCTGCGCCGCCGGGCAGCTTGGTGGTGAGCGGATAGACCGATCGATCGGGCCGCTGGCACGCAGCGGAAAGAACGACGAGTTGCGTATCGGTAAGCGCCATGATGGGCTCCTCGCGTAGTCGAGCCGCGACCATCGCGGCCCTTCTACTGCCCCAAGCCCCGCATCGGAGCGGGGCACAACTGTAAGGTTGCGCACGCTCGGTCAGCGCTTGCGCGACAGCACGCGATCCATGGATTGTTGGAAGGTTTCGCCAGGTCGGGCGGTCTCTGCGGCATGACGGATCGCGCCGAATAGCACCAGTTGCACGCGCCTGACGGCCTGTTCGAGCGTTTCGCCGGGGAGCACGGTCGCCCCGCAGTTGGCGAGAAATTTCTGCAGCGTGGGTTCACGCGCCGCGGTAACGCGGGCGCGAATCTCGGCAGGCGTGAGTCCGGTCAAGTCCTCCATGATGGCGTCCCCCGAAATATCGATGGCGCCCATAGATGCGCTGCTTTGGCCCTGAGCCAAGCGGATAATCGGAACATTTGATTGCTTTTCTGGGCCTTGGCTTCGCCATGGGATTGTCCATTCGCGCTTATGCCCGGCAGCGGGGCGTCAGCCATGTGGCCGTCCTGCGTGCGATTAAACAGGGCCGCGTTCCGCAAGAGCCGGACGGCACCATCGATCCGGCCAAAGCGAATGCCGCGTGGGAACGCTCGACCGATCCGGCGCGTGCCAAGTCGAAATCGACGCCGAAACCCGACGCCGCAAAGCTCAAGCCCGTTGCGGAAGCCGCAGTCGGCTCCGTGCGCGAGACGCTCAAGGAGCAGGGGCTGCCCGCGGGCGGCAACGTTACCTTCGTACAGGCGCGCACCGCGCATGAGATCGCAAAGGCACATCTCGCCCGTTTGAAGCTGCAGGAACGACGAGGCGAGGTCGTCGATCGGGCGCGCGCGACCGCGCTCGTATTTCGGCTGGCCCGCGAGGAGCGCGATGCTTGGGCGAACTGGCCGGCACGGATCGCGGCATTGATGGCATCCGAACTGTCGGCATCGTGTGGCGACATCATCGGCCAACCGGTCGAGATCGGAGCGCACCGCATGCAGAAGCTTCTGGAGACGCATGTCCGCGGCCACCTTGCCGAACTCGCCGCCATCCGGCCTGAGTTCCGATGACGGCTTCGGCTTCGACGGTGCCGACGATCTCCGCCAGGCATGGCGCGACGGGCTAACGCCCGATCCGGCGCTGACGGTTTCGGAATGGGCGGATCGACATCGGGTCTTGAGTCCGCGGGCTTCCGCCGAGCCCGGGCGTTATCGGACCGATCGTACGCCCTACATGCGGGCCATCATGGATGCACTCTCGCCGGCACATCCGGCGCGCCGCGTGGTGTTCATGAAGGCCGCGCAGGTCGGCGCAACCGAGTCAGGCAACAACTGGATCGGCTATGTCATCCATCATGCGCCGGGGCCGATGCTCGCCGTGCAGCCGACCGTCGAGCTGGCCAAGCGCTTTTCGCGCCAACGCATCGATCCGCTGGTCGAAGAATGTCCGTCGTTGCGCGAGAGGGTGAAGCCGGCCCGCTCGCGCGATGCCGGCAACACCGTCCTGTCCAAGGAGTTTCCGGCGGGCCTGCTGGTCATCACCGGCGCCAACAGCGCGGTGGGCCTGCGCTCCATGCCGGCGCGCTATCTGTTTCTCGACGAGGTCGATGCCTACCCGCCGTCCGCCGACGAAGAGGGCGATCCGGTCGCACTCGCCGAGGCGCGCACGCGCACCTTCTCGTGGCGGGCGAAGACGTTCCTGACCTCGACGCCGACGATCCACGGGTTCTCGCGCATCGAGCGCGAGTACGAGGCATCGGACCAGCGTCGCTTTTTCGTGCCCTGTCCGCATTGCGGTGTGCTGCAATGGCTGCGGTTCGAACGGCTGCGGTGGGAGAAAGCAAAGCCGGAAACCGCGCACTACGAATGTGAGGCTTGCGCGGTGGCGATCGAAGAGCATCACAAGACCGCGATGCTTGCAGCCGGCGATTGGCAAGCGACCGCGGAAGCCGCCGATCCCGCTACGATCGGCTTCCATTTGTCGGCCCTCTATTCGCCGGTCGGATGGTTCTCCTGGGCCGACATCGCGCGAATGTGGGAGGCCGCGCAAGCGACGGATGAGGCCAAGCGCAGTTTCAAGAACGGCGTGCTCGGCGAAACTTGGATCGAAACTGGCGAGGCGCCCGACTGGCAGCGGCTCTACGACCGTCGCGAACCCTGGCAAATCGGCACCGTGCCATCCCGCGGCTTGTTCCTGACCGCGGGTGCGGACGTCCAGAAGGACCGGATCGAAGTCGACGTCTGGGCCTGGGGCCGCGGCCTCGAAAGCTGGCTGGTCGAGCACCTCGTCATCGATGGCGGACCCGACCGAACGGAAAGCTGGGACGAACTGAGCAGCCTGCTGGATCGCACTTGGCTACACGCGTATGGCGCGCGACTTGGTCTCGCCAAGCTCGCAATCGATACCGGCTACGAGTCGCCCGCCGTTTACGCCTGGGCGCGCAGAGTTGGCCACGCGCAGGTTGCGCCGGTTAAGGGCGTTGAGGGTTTCAATCGGGCGGCACCGGTGGTGGGCCCGACCTTCGTGGATGTGACCGAGGCCGGCCGCAAGCTCCGCCGCGGCGCACGGCTTTGGACGATCGCCGTCGCGACCTTCAAGAGCGAGACCTACCGTTTCTTGCGGCTCGACCGACCGACCGACGAAGAGATCGCAGAAGGTGCTTCCTTTCCGGCGGGCTTCGTTCATCTGCCGCGCGGGGTCGAGGCGGAATGGGTCAAGCAGCTCGCCGCCGAGCAGCTCGTGACGGTGCGAACCAAGCGCGGCTTCACGCGCCTGGAATGGCAGAAGATTCGCGAACGCAACGAGGCGCTCGACTGCCGCGTCTACGCCCGCTCGGCCGCGTGGCTCGCGGGCGCCGACCGCTGGACCGACGCGAAGTGGCGTGACCTCGAGGACCAGGTCGGGCCGGCCCCCGATGAAAGTGCGGTTTTGTTGCAGAGCGAGGCGCAAGGCCTGACCGCGGGCGTACTCGCGCGTGCACCGGCCGCAGCCGCCAAGCGCCGCTCCGATTGGCTCGCCGTGGACAAGGGATGGCTGAGGTGATGTGGACCGATAACGAGCTGGCCGCACTCCGCCGCGCCTACGCATCCGGGACGCTGCGCGTGAGCTATGACGGCCGCACCGTCGAATACGGCTCGGCCGACGATCTCTTGAAGCGCATTCGGACCATCGAGCGCGAGATCGCGGCTGCGTCTTCCGCTTCAGCGCCTGTCGCCGGCTATGCCGGGTTTTCCCGCGGCGATCGTTGATGGCGCAAGCGACCTGGCTTGATCGCGCCATCGGCGCGGTCGCCCCTCGTGCCGCCGTTCGTCGTGTCCTGGCACGGCAAAGCTTCGAGGTGCTGACGCGCGGCTACGACGGCGCGGCGCGCGGCCGGCGCACGGACGGCTGGCGTGCGCCGAATACATCGGCCGATGCCGAGATCGCGATGGCCGGCGCGCTCTTGCGCGACCGCATGCGCGACTTGGTGCGCAACAATCCGCACGCCGCCAAGGCGGTGTCGGTTCTGGTCAACAATATCGTCGGCGCCGGGATCATTCCGCGCGCGGCCAGCGGCAACGAGAAGCTCGATCGCGAAGTCGACGCGTTGTGGGAGAGTTGGTCTTCCCACTGCGACGCGGACAGTCAGCTCGACTGCTACGGGCTGCAGACGCTGGCCTGCCGCGAGATGGTCGAGGCCGGCGAGGTGTTGCTACGGCGCCGCCCGCGGCGGGCGACGGACGGGCTCGACGTCCCGTTGCAGGTGCAGATCATCGAAGCCGACCTTCTGGACGGCACGCGTAACGGCGATCTCGCCAACGGTGGGCGTGTTCTGCAGGGCATCGAGTTCGACGCGATCGGCCGTCGACGCGCCTACTGGCTGTTCGGCCAGCATCCCGGCGATCATGCGGTGTCTTTGAGCCGCAGACTCGATAGTGCGGCAGTACCTGCCGGTGACGTCGTCCATCTCTACGAAAAGCAGCGCGCGCAAGTGCGCGGTGTGCCGTGGGGCACGCCGGTCATGCGGGCACTGCGCGACCTCGACGATTGGACGCAGGCCGAGTTGGTCCGCAAAAAGACCGAGGCTTGCGTGGTCGGCATCGTGCTCGGTGCCGACGAGGGCGAGCAGGGCATCGCCCCATCCGTCGTGGATGCCGATGGCAATCGCGTCGAGCAGTTCGAGCCCGGGCTTATTGCCTACGCACGCGGGGGCAAGGACATCAAGTTCAATCAACCGGCCACGACTGCGGCGGTGTCCGAATGGCTGCGGGCGCAGTTGCATATCGTCGCGGCTGGATTTCGGCTGCCCTACGAACTGCTCACCGGAGATCTGAGCCAGGTCAACTATTCGTCGATCCGCGCCGGGCTCGTCGAGTTCCGGCGCATGATCGACGCCGTTCAATGGCAGCTGTTCATTCCGATGTTCTGCCAGCCGGTCTGGGACTGGTTCACAGAGCAAGCCTGGGCAGCCGGACGCCTCCCACAGCCAAGGATCGCGGTCGCATGGTCGCCGCCGCGCTTCGAGGCGGTCGATCCGCTAAAAGACGCCATGGCCGACATGCTGGCGATGCGATCCGGCACGATGACACTGGCACAAGCTATCGCTCGGCAGGGCCATAACCCGGACGCGGTGCTTGCCGAGATCGCGGCGATGAACGCCAAGCTCGATGCGCTCGGGCTCGTTCTCGACAGCGATCCGCGTAAGGTGACGAAGACTGGGGTGATGCAGGCAGATCCAGCTCCCGCAATCTCGCAAACTGACTAGGATGGTTGCGAAGTCCGAGGGGCATCGGAGCGCGCGGACGATCAACAAAGAGCGTTACACTGCTTTTTCATTCTGTCATTCTTGGCTGAATTGTCTGTGCTCCAATCTCGGCGACTCTCCATGGAAACGAACATATTCGTAAGCGCAGCCACGGCGGTCGGTGGCGGCTCGCGCGAACCTACATCAAAGCTCAACTTCCTATGGTTTGATCGTGTGATCGTCGAGGATATCGGCGAAAAGGATTTCTCTCGAAAATTTATTCAAACAGCATCCGTAGATGAGAAAGAACAACGCTATCTAAGCGACGTCTTCGTTCCGATGTCAGATGTCGAGGGTGGTTCAATTGCAAAGCTAAGAGATGAATTCCACTTCGAAGGCTATCCTCGTTGGGAGGAAGGCGACCAGCACAGGTACGATTACCCGGAACCCGAAGAACCAAGACAATTTGCGCACAACGCGCTCCTTGCATACTTCGAAAAGCGTGCGGGTGTTGCGCGGTTCAATGATGGTTACGACATTGAGCAAGCAGAGGGCGCCGCGAAAACTGCGGTAGACGCTGTGCGTGTCTGGGCTCTCCTGAACAATCGCATTCCGTGCACCATCGCCTGCACGCTGGAAGAGCGCCTAGCTATCGATCAGATGTTGCACTTCGCCAGGCAGAACGCGCCGAATGTTGAGCCAGCCGATCTAGTTCAGAACGTCGCATCTATCGTCCTGCCGGACGTTTCAGTGCTCACTTGGAGTGAGTTGATCGCAATCAAGAAGAGTGGGGAATTTGGGGGCTTGCGAGAGAAGATCATCGATATCTATCGATCGCGTCACGACTATGATGATGCGGCTAAGGCCTTTGCGGCCGAGGCACGTCAACTCGGCAGAAAAATTGTAATCAAATCCAAACCGACGCCCATCCGCGCTCTCGTAGACCTGGTAGCGACCAATCTACCGGCTGGAATGTTTAATCCGTACTCGATCTTCGTCGGGTACAAAAAATTCTTGAGCGACTGCCGAGAGGCATCTGCCAATCAGTGGGTATACACACTGGCAGAGTTAGAAGAGCGGGTCGCAAAGGCCGCCGAGCTGAGCAAGCCAACCTAAGCAGACAAGCCTGCTTAACAGTTCGTCTCTGAACTAAGCCAACGGACATAAAATGCTTGGCATCATTGATGTGCCTGCCTTGCGGCGGGCCGCTGACCTATTGCCGACCACGCTCGACGAGAAGGATCGCTCCATCGAAGTCGTGTGGTCGACCGGCGCTCGCGTGCGGCGCCAGCCGTTCTTCGGCGAACCGTTCGACGAGGAGCTGAGCATGGACCCTGCCGAGGTCCATCTCGATCGCCTCAACGCCGGTGCGCCGCTCCTCAAGGTACATGATCGGTTCGCCCTTGAGGCAGTGATCGGCTCGGTGGTGCCGGGCACGGCGCGTATCGAGAACGGCCGCGGACTTGCCCGCGTGCGCTTCAGCGAGCGCGACGATGTCACTCCGGTCTGGAACGATATCCGGAGCGGGCACATCCGCGCGGTATCGGTCGGATACCAAGTTCAGCGTTACGAGATCACGCGACCGAATAGCGGGCCTGAACTGTGGCGCGCAGTCGATTGGACTCCCTTCGAAATCTCCGCGGTCCCGGTCGGGGCCGACCCGGCGGCCGGCTTCCGCTCGGTTGACTGCTTGATGCCCTGCGTCCTCGACCGGGATGACGCGACCACTCCCAGGAGAAACATCATGGAAAATGCACAAGCCAAGCCGGCGACGCCCGACCCGAACGCCGCCGGTGATCTCGCCTTGCCCGGGATCCTCGATCACAAGGAGGAAGGATTGGAACAGCGATCACGAGCCGACGCACGTCCGTCTAAGCCCGCTCAGGTGGCGGCCGAGACGGTGGCGCCGACGCCTGCCGCTCCGACGGCGGAAGTACTCGTTGCGCGCGCCCAGGAAATCGAGCGCGACCGGGTCTCGACCATCTACGATCTCGCGGCCCGGCTCGGGCTGGAGCGTGCCTTTTCCGACGACCTGGTGAAGCGCAATGTCGGGGTCGACGAGGCGCGGCGCGTGATCCTCGACAAGGTCGCCGAGACTGCGGATCGGACGCGGGTCTTCCCACATGTCTCGGCACCGCTCGGCGGACGTGACGAGCGAGTGACTCGCCGCGACGCGGTGGCGAATGCGCTCCTCCACCGCTACAGCCCGACGTTGTTCCCACTCAGCGAACCCGCGCGCGAATACCGCGGCATGACACTGCTCGAGCTGGCGCGCGAGTTTCTGGCGAATGCCGGCGTCAATGTCCGGGGCTTCTCGCGCGACGAGATCGCAACCCGCGCGTTGCACTCGACCTCGGACTTCCCGGAAATTCTGTCGGCGGTCACCAACAAAACGCTGCGCCAAGCTTACGATGCCTATCCGCGCACCTTTGTGGCCTTCTGCCGGCAGGTGCTCGCGACTGACTTCAAGGCGATGAACCGGGTCCAAATCGGCGAGGCGCCGCAGCTCCTGAAGGTCAACGAGAGCGGCGAGTTCAAGCGCGGCACCATCGCCGAGTCGAAGGAGAGCTACCGCATCGAGACCTACGGCCGGGTGGTCGGCATCACGCGGCAGGTGCTCATCAACGACGACCTCGATGCCTTCACCCGCATCCCGGCGATGTACGGCACCGCCATCGCCACGCTCGAAAGCGATGTGGTCTGGGCGATCGTCACCGCCAACGCCGCGATGGCCGACGGCGTGGCGCTCTTCCATGCAACCCACAAGAACCTCGCCGGCACCGGCGCGGCGCTCAGCGTCACCACGGTCGGTGACGGACGTGCCGCGATGGCCAAGCAAACCGGTCTCGACAAGAAGACGGTGCTCAACATCCGCCCGTCCTTCCTGATCGTGCCGGCGGCGCTGGAACTCGCGGCCGAGCAGTTGATCGCGCAGAATCTGGTGCCGGCAAAGACCGGCGACGTGGTGCCACAATCGATCCGCACGCTCACCCCAATCTCCGAGCCACGGCTCGACAACGCGAGCGCCACGGCTTGGTATCTCGCCGCCAATCCCGCCCAAATCGACACGATTGAGTACGCCTATCTCGAAGGGCAGCAGGGCGCCTACATCGAGACCCGCAACGGCTTCGATGTCGACGGCGTTGAGATCAAGTGTCGACTCGACTTTGGCGCCAAGGCCATCGACTGGCGCGGCCTCTACAAGAACGCCGGCGCATAACCCTCAAGCCCTGAACTCAGACTGACGGAGCGGGCGGCTTTGAGCCGCCCTTCGTCGTTTCAGAAGGACATCTGCCATGAAGAACTATGTTCAACCCGGCAATACCATCACACTCACGGCACCCTATGACGTCGCGTCGGGCGACGGGCTGCTTGTCGGTGCCATCTTCGGTGTCGCCACCGGCGCCGCTGCGAACGGTGAGCCGATTGAGGCCGCGCTGGTCGGCGTGTTCGATCTCAAGAAAGTCGGCTCGCAGGCCTGGGCGGTCGGCGACAAGATCTATTGGGACAACACCGCCAAAGAGACGACCAAGACCGTCGCCAGCAATACGCTGATCGGTGTTGCCATCGAGGCGGTGGGCAGCGGTGCCGGCGAAACGATCGGCCGCGTGCGTCTCAACGCGAGCTTCTGACCACAATGACGGCGTTCGCGGCCGCGATCGACACGCTGTTTGGCGATCCGGCGCTTGCCCGCGACGCCCTTTGGCGGCTCGGGGGGACCGGTGACGGAACGACCGTCCGCGTCATCCCGAAGCGCCCGGACCAAGTCGTCGGCTTCGGTGACAGCCGTGCGGTCGTGCCGACGGTCTTGATCGACGTGCGCCGGGTGGACGTGCCCAATCCGGCGTCCGGCGACTCGGTCGAAATCGAAGGTGAAATCTTCGCCGTCATCGCCACGCCCACCATCGACGCAGAACGACTGATCTGGACCTGCGAGGCGTCCCCGCAGGGCTGAGCCGATGCGGTTCTCGATCAAAACCGATGACCTCGCCAAAGGCTTAAGCGAGGTGGAGGGTGCAGCCGCGCGCTCGGTCACCGCTGCCATGCGTGAGGTGACGGACGGGCTCAAAGGCGAGCTGCGAGCCGACGTCATCGATGCCGGACTGGGTCAGCGTCTCGCCAACACCTGGCGTGGCAGAACGTATCCGGAAGGGGCGGTCAGTCTTGAGGCCGCATCGTTCGTCTGGTCGAAAGCGCCGAATATCGTCGATGCCTTCGATCGCGGGGTGACGATCCGATCGCAGCGTGGCTTCTGGCTTGCGATCCCCACGCCGGCCGCGGGCGTCAAAGGCATCAGCGCCACCGGTGCAATGAAGCGGATCACGCCGGGCGGTTGGGAACGTCGTACTGGGATGCGCCTGCGCTTCGTATATCGGCGCGGCGGGCCGTCGCTGCTCGTTGCCGACAATGCGCGGCTTACTAAGCGTGGTCTTGCGCGTGGCAACACCGGTCGCACGCGCAGCGGAGCCACCTACACCCGGCTCGCCGGCCGTTCGACGGTGGTGGTCTTTCTGCTGGTTCCGCAGGTGACGCTCAAGAAGCGCTTCGATATCGCGAGCGTTGCCCAGCAATGGGCCGACCGCGTGCCCGGCATCATCGCCAATCGCTGGAGATCGACATGATTGATCGGCCGATCGCGATCGTCCTGACGCTTTTATCGTTCGTCTTCATCCTGTGCGTCACGGTGGGACTTGCGCCGTGAGCAGCAAGCGCGAGCAGGTGCTCGATGCGATCAAGGCGCTGCTGTCATCTGCACTGCCCAATGCCGATGTGAGACGCAATCTCGCAAAGCCCGAGCGGATTCCGCCCGGTGGTCTCGTGGTCGTTCGCGATGGCGATCCAGGCGAGCCTGAGGTGATGCTCTCCCCGCTCGTCTACGTCTACAGCCACCGCATCCCGATCGAACTCGCCGCCTACGAGACGTCTTCGCAGTCGCCCGAGCAGGTGCTCGACGAAATGCTTGGCTCGATCGGCGTGGCGGTGTCCGGCGACCGCACGCTCGGCGGCTTGTGCGACTTCATCGAAGCGCAGGCGCCGGCAACCGACGATGTGGAAACCGCGGGCGCTCGCGCCGGCCGGTGGGCCGACGCGGCCATCGTCGCGGTCTACGGCACCTCCGACCCGCTGAACTGAACCAAATCACTATCAGGAGAATTCCATGGCACGCGCACGCGGCGCCAACGCCGTTATGGCTGCGGCATTCGAGTCGACCTACGGCACGCCGCCGGTGGCCGGCTACAAGAAGCTGCCCTTTGTCTCTTCGGCGCTGGGCGACGAGCAGAACCTGATCGCAAGCGATCTGCTCGGCTACGGCCGGGAGCCGCTGCCGCCGAGCCGCGACGTCGTCAACAACGAGGGTGACGTTGTCGTCCCGGTCGATCTGCGCAACTTCGGCTATTGGCTGAAATTGCTGCTCGGCGCACCGACCTCGGTCGAAGACACAGGCGTCTTCACCCACACGTTCGTCTCGGGCGCACTCACGCTGCCATCCATGGCGATTGAGGTCGGCATGCCGGAAGTCCCGAGCTACGGGATGAACTTCGGCGTGCGCGCCAATTCCATGAAAATCCAGCTGCAGCGCTCAGGGCTCCTCAACGCCACTATAAGCCTGATCGCGCAGGGCGAGACCAAGGCCGGATCGTCCGGCGCAGGGACGCCGACCGAAGCGGTGATCGAGCGGTTCTCGCAATTCATGGGCGAGATAAAGCGCAACGGCACCGTGCTCGGGCAGATCGTCTCGGCGGAACTCACCTATTCCAACAATCTCGACAAGGTCGAGGTGATCCGGCCGGACGGTCGGATCGAGGATTCCGATCCGGCAATGGTCAGCGTCACCGGCACCGTGAACATTCGCTTCGCGGATACGGTCCTCCTTGACCAGGCGGTTGCCGGCACCGCGTGCGAGCTGTCGTTTGGGTGGGAGATCGATGAGGACAAGTCGCTTCTGTTCACCGTGCACGAAGTCTACCTGCCGAAGCCGAAGCAGCCGATCACCGGGCCGGGTGGCATTCAGGCCGCCTTCGCCTTCCAGGCCGCAGAGGATCCGACGTTGCAGAAGACGCTGACCGCAGCGCTGGTCAACGACGTGTCGGCCTACTGATCAATTATCTCACTCCGAGAGGCTCCCATGCTCAAACTCGCGTTCGACCGCGAGCCGTTCTGGCTCGACATGGTCCCAGGCGTCCGTGTGCAATTTCGACCGATCACCGTCGCAGCAATTCTGCTCGCTCGCACCGCCGCGGCCGATGTGCTGCGGGCAGGCAGCGAGGATGCGATGGTGAAGGCGGGCGTCGCCTTCACGCGTTCGCTCTCACACTCAGGCATCGCCGGGTGGGAAGGGATCGGTGATGCGGACGGCAAGCCCGTCGAGCCGAACAAGGAGACCATCGATGCCGCCCTGGAAATCTGGTCGCTGTTCGATGCGATCGACCGCCTCTACGTCGGTCCGGCGCTGATCCAGGACGCGGAAAAAAACGCCTGATCGCTCTCGCCGAATGGCACTTCGGCGGGGGCGATGGCTACTGCGCGGCCTGTTCGTCAACCTGTGCCACCTGCCCATACATCGAGCACGCTCCCCAAACATCTGACGGCATCGCCGCCTGGGGCGTGCTCAAGCGCGCGGCCGGACAGGTGCGTGCCGTCATGGGCGGCGTCTACGCACTCGATTTCGGCGCGGTGCTGATCCTCGCCGACGCCATGGGCGCGCTCAACACGCTGCTCGTCGAACTCCTCCCCGAGATCGAACCGATCATCGTGCGCGCCTACGCCCGAGACTCCGAATGAGCACGACGCAACCGCGAGCGTAAGCGAGCGATGTCCACCACAAATGTCTCGATCCGCCTCGGCGTCGAGGGCAAGGCGGAGGTCAAGCGCGCCTTCGACGAGGTCGGCAAGGCGGGACAGGACGCGTTCCGCGGCGTCGGCACCTCGATGGACGCCGCGGGCGCCGCGGCAGACCGCGAGACGCAACGCCTGCAACGGCTGGCCCAGGCCGCCAAGCAGGCCGCGGCTGCCGATCAAGCGCAGCGCGGCTTCAATACCGTCCTCGGCGTCGGTGCGGGGCCGTCCAAATCTGCGCGGGATTCCGCCGCGGTGTTCGAAGAGGCCGCGCGAGCCGCTGAAGATCTTGCGGCCCGCACCGCCACACTGCGTGCCCAGATCGATCCGCTTGGCGCTGCGCAGGGGAGGCTCAACGCCGAGATCGCCGACGCGAATGCCCTATTCAAGGCGGGCGCGATCACCGCCACCGAGCAAGCCGCCGCGCACGCCCTGGCGCAAGCCCGCTATGACTCCACGGCGAGAGCCCTTGGCGGGATAGGCTCCACCGGCAAACTCGCCTCGCACCAGCTCGTCAACCTGAGCTATCAGCTCAACGACGTGGTCGTCTCGCTCGCGAGCGGCCAGCGCCCCCTGATGGTGCTGATGCAGCAGGGGTCGCAGATCGCGCAGATCTTCGGCCCCGGCGCGGGCGTCAGCGGCATTCTGCGTGGCGTCTGGCAGGGCCTGACCAGCCTGATTTCGCCGACGGTCGCGATCGTCGGAGGCATTGCGGCGATTGGCGCTGCGGTCGGCTACTCCTATTACCGCTACATCGAGTCCCAGAAGGAGCTTGAGGTCGCGCTCGCCGGCACCGGCCGGGCTGCCGGCGCGACGGTCGGGCAGATCGAGCGGATTGCCGAGCAGTCGGCCGCCGCCGGCAATGTCTCGGTCGCCGCCGCCCGCGAGATGGAGGCCGCGTTCCTGCGAACCGGCAAGATCGCGGTCTCGCAGTTTGAAGGTCTGATTAAGGTCGTCAAGAACTACGCAGCGACCACCGGCACCGATGTCGCAACCGCGACCAAAGAGCTTGCCGGCGCCTTTGCCGACCCGATCCGGGGAGCGGACTCGCTTAACGAGAAGCTCAACTTCCTCGACGATCGGACGCGGCAATACGTCCGCACACTTGCCGATCACAACAACCGTACCGATGCCCAGCGTGTTCTGCTCGATGCGCTGAAAGGCAGCCTGGTCAACGCATCCGAGGCAACCACCGCGCTCGGCCGCGCCTGGGACTTCGTCGGGCGCATGGCGTCGAATGCCTATGACGCTATGGGCCGAGCGATCTCGCGGGCGCTCGACGGAGCGCCGATCGACGAGCGGCTGAAGGAGCTTCAGCAGGAACGTGCGCGCCTCCAGGCGCTGATCGAGAACCCGCCGACCCGCTTCGCGGCCCAGGCCCGCAACTTCAACACGCGGATGCTGACGGAGGTCGACGCCGAGATCGCCAAGATCGAGGCCAAGCTCGCCAACATTGAAGTCCGGGCGAAGGAAGCGAGAGCCAACGAGCTCTCGGTCCGCGCCGGCACGGTGGCGCGCGATCTCACGCCCGGCTTCGACGAGCTGCAGACGCTCAAGGCCCGCCAGGCGCAACTCCGTTCCGCGCTCGATGACCCTCTGATCCGGCAGAAGGTCGCCGACCTCAAGCAGGTCGAGACCGCCTATGACGCCGTCACGCGGGCCATCCGCAGCTGGCTCGATCCGGCCGAGAAGGCCCGCCGCCTCGACGAACTGGAAATCCAGGCCCTTCAGGCCAAGACCCCGGCGCAGAAGGCGGCCATCGCCGAAGAGCGGCGGCGGCTTGAACTCGCCGGACAGGCGATCCCGGTCGCCATTGCCGAAGCCGACATTACGCGGGCCGGCACCAAGGCGCGCGCGGACGCCACGCAGGCGCATATCGACCAATCGCGTGTCGTCGAGGTCAACACCAGGGCAACGCTCGGCCTGGCGGATGCTTGGCTCAAGGGGGCAGCGGCGGCCCAGCAGGCGGAAGTCCGCCGCAAGGCGCTGACGGAGGCCGTGCAGAATGGCGTCGATGCCGAGACCCGAGCCCGCGAGCTCCTTCGCGAGCAGATCGCGGAGCAAGCTGCGCAGTCCGCGAAGTCGGCCACTGATCTGACGGCTGAAGCCGCTGCGCAGCGCAAGCTCAATGACGCCGTGGCGGCCGGCACGATCTCCACCGAGCAAGCCCAGCGACTGATGCAGGTCGAGCAGGCGCTCCGTCCGCTGATCATCGCGCAGGCCCTCGCTGAAGGCGATGCCAAGACGACGCTCGCGCGCGTCATCGATGCGCTGCGCGGAGCCTATGCGCGGCTGCACGGCGAGCAGGCGCGCGCGGCCGCACTGCAGACGATTGAGGGCCAGAAGAACCAGATCGAGCTGTTGCAGAAGCAGATCGAATTGACCGGCCAGGGCGAGTCGCAGCGGGCGATCATCATTGCGCAGCTGCAGGCCGAGCAGCAGCTACGGCAGAAGGGCATCGATCTCGCCAGCGCCGAAGGCCAGGCGATCCTCGCCAATGCGGCCTATATCGAGCGGCTCAACCAGGAGCTCGCCCGCTCTAACGGCGCAATGCAGGCGCTGCAGGGCATCACTGACACGACTTTCAACCACTTTGCGACCCTGATCGCGCAGGGCAAGACCGACTGGAAATCCTGGGCGGATGCCGGGCGCGCGGCGCTCGCCGACATCGAAAAGGAAATCCTGAAACTTGCCGTCCTCAACCCGCTCAAGAACTTCCTGTTCGGGACGAACCTGACAACGCTCAACAATGTCGGGGGCGTCCTCGGCGGCCTGTTCGGTTTCAAGTTCCACGAAGGTGGCGTCGTCGGGGTGGGCGGGACGCCGCACTGGGCACCAGCGCAGGTCTTCCGCAACGCACCACGCCTGCATGACGGTGCGTTCCTTTCGCCGGACGAAGTGCCTGCGATTCTGCAGCGCGGCGAGCGCGTGCTCAATCGCGCTGAGGCCGCGTCCTACGGGCGCGGAACGAAGGCGGCGCCAATCGTGCTCAATTTTGCGGTCACGACGCCGGACGCCGCCTCGTTCCGGCGGGCGCAAAGCCAGATCACTGCCGACATGGCGGCGGCGCTGCGGCGCGCGGAGCGCAACCTGTGACCGGATTCCATGACGTGCGGTTCCCCGACGCGGTGGCGCGCGGCGCGACGGGAGGGCCAGAGTTCTCGACCGACATCATCGCGGTCGCCTCGGGCTTCGAACAGCGCAATGTCAACTGGTCGGCCGCGCGCGCCAAATACGACATCTCGACCGGCATTCGCACCCGCGAGCAGATGGCGGAGGTGATTGCTTTTTTCCGCGCCCGCAAGGGCCGCGCCTATGGATTCCGCTTCCGGGACTGGAACGACTTTGAAGCGGAGGCCGAGCCGCTGGCGCCGACGGCGGACCCGCTGATCTGGCATCTGACCAAGCAATACGCCTCAGGCCCCTCCGCCGACCAGCGTGTCATCACCAAGCCCGAGGCCGGCACCGTGGTCGTTCGCGTCAGCGGCAGCCCGGTGTCGGTCGATGTCGATCACCTCACCGGCCTGGTCACCTTCAGCTCGGCGCCGGCCGCGCAGCCCTATGCCGATTTTTTGTTCGACGTGCCGGTGCGCTTCGACACCGATCACCTGCCGGTGATGGCAGTCGCCTACCACATCCAGCAAGTCTCCTCGATCGCTTTGATCGAAATCCGGACCTGACCATGAAGACTGTTTCGGCAGCGCTTGCCGCCCATTTAGCCGGCGAGGTGACGACGCTTGCGACCTGCTGGCGCCTGGAACGCACAGACGGCTGGGTCCGCGGCTTCACCGATCACGACCAGCCGCTCGTCATTGACGGTCTGACCTACGTGGCCGCAACCGGATTCCTGCCGAGCGCGATCAAGTCGGGCGCCGACCTGTCCGTCGATAACCTTGATGTGGACGGATTTCTCGACGACGAGGCGCTCAAAGCGGAGGACCTGTCCGCGGGCCTGTTCGATGGCGCCAAGATCGACATCTTCCTCGTCAACTGGGCCGACCTGTCGCAAGGCCGCGTGCTGCTTCGTCGCGGCTCGCTTGGCGAAGTGAAGCGCGCCGACAACCGCTTCTCCGCCGAGATCCGCGGCATTGCGAATCGGCTGCAACAGGTTGCGGGCAAGCTATATTCGCGGCTCTGTCGCACCGACCTCGGCAGCGCCGAATGCAAGGTCGTGCTTGGGCCGCTAACCGACGATCTCGCTATTTCAGCGGTATCGAGCGGCGACACCTTCACGGTGCCAACTGTGCGGCCAACGGGCTTCTACACCTTCGGCGTTTGTACCTTCCTGACAGGCGCGAACGCGGGCGCTGCGACCGAAGTGCTCCAACACAATGGCCAGTCGATCCAGCTGTTCACGCCCATGCCGCGGCCGATCGCGGGCGGCGACCAGGTCCGCTTGATCGCCGGCTGCGACAAGACTCCTGAGACCTGTCACGCCCGGTTCGGCAACATCCTGAATTTCCGCGGCGAGCCGCACATCCCGGGCAACGACAAGGTCTTCTCCTATCCGATCAAGAGCTGATGTTCACCCGGGACGCAGTGATCGCCGAGGCGCGGAGCTGGCTCGGCACGCCGTGGCACCACCAAGCGTCGCTCAAGGGCGTGGGCTGCGACTGCATCGGCTTTATCCGCGGCGTCGCCCAGCCGTTTGTCGGGGAGATCGCGATCCCGCTCGACTATCCCGAGACATGGCATCTCTATCGCGCCGAGCCTCGGATGTATCTCGGCTTCAAGTCCCGAGCCGAGGAGATCGACCCGACAGAAGCTTTACCCGGCGACATCCTCTTGTTCGGCGCCGGCAAGGGCCCAGCCCATCACTGTGCCTACGTCTCGCCAGGCGATGGTCTGATCCACTGCTACCGCGAGGCCGGCAAGGTGGTCCAGCACGGCTTCTCGCCGTGGTGGCGCGCAAAGCTCCGCCATGCGTTTCGGATGCCGGGCATCTCCGACATCTGAATTCGAAACCGCTGATCCTCAACTGACCATGCTACGAGCCAAGTAGCCGAGAGTATGGGCAATGCACTGTGAGAATCCATCAGTGGAGGCGGTACGTATAGCTGACGGGCGTAAGCTTCGCTTGCTGGGGTCGCCAAGGATCCATGACAAATCGCTTTCCACCTGATGCTTTCTTCCCTTTGAGTCGAATCGAGTGCAGGACGAAAAGCACGCACGAATTGCGCCGGTCGCATGCATGCTTCACTTCATTGTACGTAAGTACGATTGCATCTCCATCCGTCGTGGTGCCCTTCACCTCAACATGAAGCTCTTTAGTGCCTCGCCTGCACAACAGATCGTACGAGCGACGGGCCGAGACATCATCCACATCGAAGCCTTCATTGCGGAAGTATTTCTTTGCAATCTTCATTGCATGATCTTCGAGGGCTCGTCTTTCAAGCGGGTTGCGCGCGAATCCTTGACCTTTCGAGCGAGCAAGCGCCTCTTCGGCCGCAATAGCGCTGTCTAGTTCGGCGGCTGCCTCCGGTTTGTCGAGAATGTTGCTCGCTTGATAATCATCGATGAATTCCAGAGCCTGACCAATCCATTGGGATCGCTTACGTGAGCCATCCCCAGCCAATGGATAACAAACATTCGATTGCCCCATGCCATCTTTTCCAGCGGGAATTTCGAACGTTCGATTCTCTTCAGGCAGGAGAACACAATTGCGTCGCAGCGCAACGCAAAAATGTCCGTAGCCTCGCGGCTTGCCGGGCGAACGTCTGGCGTTTGTGCGGAGGACCTCCGCGTCTTTGTGCCAGCCCACGATGACTTGGCCACCTTCTGGGTGTCGACGCGCAACAAAGATCACGAGAACGTGCTTCAGCTTTTCCTTGTCTGCGCCATCGGGGTCAATGCGTTCCAAGGCAATCTCGTGGCTCGACATAGTCGGCTGGAAGTACCCATAACAGCGGCCGTCCGTCTCTCGGAAATTATAAACTTCGTGGCCGATCTCTCGCTTGTTGTAACGACCGCCGCCTATTGGCCGCTCGTCACCTGGAACTGGGCCGCCATAGAATCTCATCCACCCCACGCGGGCAAACAGCACTCTCCGCTGCTGAGCGCGATTTTGGCTCTTGATCGCCATCGATCCTCCGTTCTTGCGAGCGGATAATTGGCTCGCGCCATCAGCAAATATCCCCTGCCACTGCTGCAAATCTTACCATGTCTATCCATCATTTCAGATCGGCAATGACGAAGTGATCAATCACGATGGCTCGTATCGTCCTCACCGTCGGCGGCTATGTGCTCGGCAATCTGCTGCTGCCCGGCCTAGGCGGGGCGATCGGTGGCCTCGTCGGCGGCTACGTCGGCGGCATTGTCGACCAGCAGCTGTTCGGCGGCACGGCGAGCCAGACCGTCTACGGCGCACGCATGCAGGACCTGCGCGTGCAGTCGTCGAGCTATGGCGCCGTGATCCCGCTGCTCTACGGCAAGGGTCGGATGGCCTCGAACGTCATCTGGATGCGCGGCTTCGACGAGGAGGTCCGCACCGAGACGCAGACGGTCGGCGGCGGTGGTAAGGGCGGTGGCGGCGGCGGTACGACAGTCACCAACGTCAGCTATCACTATTACGCAGATGTTGCGGTCGGCCTCTGCGCCGGCCCGATCGCAGGCGTGGACCGGGTGTTCGCCGATGGCAATGCCTTCGAGGACGACAAGGTCGGTGACATGCGGGTCTATCTCGGCGACGAGTCGCAGACGCCCGACCCACTCATCCAAGCCGTCGAAGGCGTCGATCGCACGCCGGCCTATCGCGGGCTCGCCTATGTGATGATGGAGCGGCTCTACATCACGCCGTTCGGTAATCGGCTGCCGAACCTCACCTTCGAAGTCGAGACGTGATCGGTGGCCCAGCTCGTGTTGACGCTCGCGGGCGGCGTGCTCGGCGGCGGCATCGCGGGCGGTCTCGGCCAGTCGCTGGGCGCGCTGTTCGGCGCCTATGTCGGCGGTATCCTGGACAACGAGCTGTTCGGGCCGCAGCAGGACCGGCGGACGGTCGAAGGCGCGCGCCTCACCGAGCTCAACCTGTCGGGATCGGCGTATGGTCAGACCGTTCCTACGATCTGGGGCCGGATGCGCGTTCCAGCGAACATCATCTGGGTCCGCGGGATCCGCGAAGTGGTGCGCACCGAGACCGAAACCGTTGGAGGCGGCGGCAAGGGCGGCGGGGGCGGAGGCGGGACGCAGACCATTACACGCACGAGCTACCACTACTATGCCGATGTGGCGCTCGGCATCTGCGAGGCCCCGGTCACCTCGATCTATCGCATCTGGCTCGACAAGACGCCGCTCGATCCCGAGCACGTTGATGAAATCCGCACCTACTTTGGAGACGAGACACAAACGCCTGATCCGCTGATTCAGGCCGTCGAAGGAGCGGACCGCACGCCGGCATTCCGTGGGCTTGCCTACGTGGTCCTCGAAAACCTTTACCTCACGCCTTACGGCAACCGTTTCCCGAACTTCGAGATCGAGGTCTATCGCGGCTCGCGCAGCGATGTAGCCGATGCCCGCCACCTCGTCCGCAGCGTCTGCCTGATTCCGGCGAGCGGCGAATGGGCCTACGAGCCCAACGTCGTGCGCAGCCGCGTGCGCAATTCCAACATCAACAGCAATGCCGGCCGGAAGGCTGCCGACTTCGCGGTCTCGATCGAGAACCTCCGCCGCGAGGTGCCGAACGTCGAGTGGGCGAGCCTCGTCTACGCGTGGTTCGGCACCTCGGTGGATGTTGCGACCTGTTCGATCCGGCCCGAGGCCGAGTACGCGATCTACCCGGACCGGCTGCCGGACACGACGCCTTACCTCTGGTCGGTGATGGGAACAGGCCGGCCGGTGATCGGAGGGGGCGGTGGATGGCCGCTCGTTTCCTCGTACACGAACCCCGACGGCTCGCTAGGGCTCTATTACGGCGGCACCATCAACGACGGCTCGGTGATCCGGGCGATCCAGCACCTGCGCAGCCTCGGCTACAAGGTGATGCTGTACCCGTTCCTGATGATGGACATCCCGCCGCCCGACCCGTCGCCGTTCCCATGGCGCGGTCGGATCGGCGGCGCGGCAGCCGACGTGGCCAGCTTCTTCGAGCGGCCGGACGGATACCTGCGCTTCATCCGCCATTGCATGTCGCTGGCCGAAGACGCGGGCGGCGTCGATGGTTTTGTCGTCGGCTCCGAGATGGTTGCGCTCAACCGCATCCGCGACGGCAGTGGCAACTATCCTTCGGTGCCGTTCTGGCAGCAGATTGCATCCGAAGCGAAGGCGACGCTCGGGTCGAACTGCGTCGTCACCTATGCAGCCGACTGGTCGGAGTACCGTTATCACGATCGCGGCGACGCGAACGTCGACTTCCCGCTTGATACAGTCTGGGCCGACCCGAACATCGACGTGGTCGGGATCGATGCGTATTTCCCGCTCACCGACGCGCCGCGCGCGGTCTACGACAAGGCGGCAATCGCGGCCGGCTGGGGCTCGGGCGAACTGATCGACTACTTCTATGTCACGCTGGCCGACCGCGACCTCGAGCGCCGCGGCTTCGATCCGCAGCGCTCGCCGATCGACGACCCGTTCTGGGCCATCAAGGACATCCGCACCTGGTGGGAAAACCAGCACGTCCCGCGCATTGCCGGCGTGCCGACCGGGCCCGCCACCGCCTGGATGCCGCGCGGAAAACCGATCTGGTTCACCGAGTACGGCTTCCCCACGGTTAACTGCGCGACCAACCAGCCCAACGTCTTCATCGACCCGAAGTCGATCGAGAGTTTTGCGCCCCACTACTCCAACCGCGCGGTGGACCGCGTCGTCCAGCGCGCCGCGATCGAAGCCACCGAAGAGTTCTGGAACGAGCCGGCCAACAATCCGACCTCGCCGGTCTACGGCGGCTCGATGGTTGGCCGCCGTTTCGTCTGGTGCTGGGACGCGCGGCCTTACCCGTTCTTTCCGGCACTGACTAACGTCTGGTCGGACGGCGAGAATTTTCGGCTCGGCCACTGGATCGAAGGAAAGATCGGCAACATGCAGCTCGCGGAAATTGTGCGTGACCTGTGCTTGCGAGCCGGCCTTGCCGAGAGCGAGTTCGACGTGACGGCGCTCGATGACGAGGTCGTCGGCTACGTCGTGACCGAGCGCAAGCCGGTGCGCGATATGATCGCCGTCCTGCAGACGGCGTATTTCTTCGATGCGGTCGAGACCGACGGCGTGCTCGCATTCGTCAAGCGCGGTGCCGGCACGCCGATCACTCTCGATCCGAACGACCTCGGTGCCAGCGAGAACGACAGCGACCGCTCGCGCGTCAAGGTCGAGCGCACCCAGGACACCGAGCTGCCGATCGCGGTCGACGTGGTACACATCGACGAAGGCCGCGACTACCAGTCTTCGACCGTCACGGTTCGCAAGCAGGTCGGGCAGTCGGAAAGCGTGAACACGCTGAGTTTTCCGATCGTGCTCACAGTCGAACAGGCCCAGGCGATCGGGCAGCGGGCGCTGCGCGAGATGTGGCAGGGCCGCGAGGCCGTCGATCTGCGGCTACCGACGCGCGCCATCAGGCTCGACCCGACCGATACGGTGGAAGTCCCGATCGACGGCGTGTGGCGCCGCGTCCGCCTCACCGCCGTCACCTTCGGGAAACCTGGGCTCGTGCTCCTGCGCGGTGTCGCGACCGACGGCGGCATCCCGGAGTTCTACACGGCACCGACCGGCAGCGGCGTGCTGCCGCCGTCGGTGCCCGAGCCGGTTGCGCCGATCCGGGTCGAACTCCTCGACATGCCGATCATGATCGACAGCCACGATGCTTCGGCGCCGAGCTTCTATGTGGCGGCGTGCCCGATGGGCACCGGCCGCTTCCGCGGCGCGACGCTGTTCCAGCCGACCGCCGATGCGCTGGACTATGTGGTCGCGGCCGTTGCCGGGCTGCCATCCATCATGGGCGAGACTGTCACCGATCTGGCGGCCGGACCGTCGTGGCGATGGGACCGCGTGAATTCGGTCGAGGTGCAGCTCGATTTTGGCTCGCTGCAAAGCCTCGCCGACGAGCGGGTGCTGGCAGGAGGAAATGCCGCTCTCGTCGGCGACGAGGTCGTCCAGTTCGCCACTGCCGAGCTCATCGCCGAAGGCCGCTATCGACTGAGCCGCCTCTTGCGCGGCCAGCGCGGCACCGAACAGGAGATCGCGCTGCACCCGGCCGGGAGCCGGTTCATCCTGTTAGACCCGGCACGCCAGCCGCGCCCCAACTTCTCGGTTTCGCGTATCGGCATCGAGATCGCCTGGCGCTATGCGCCGGTGCCACAGGGACCGAGCGGTGATCTCTCGGGCGAGATCGTGTTCACCAACACCGGCAACGGCCTCCGGCCGTTCGCGCCGGTGCATCTCAAGGCGGTCCGCGAACCATCGTCCGGAGATGTTCAGCTGTCCTGGATCAGGCGCACGCGCGTCGGTGGCGACTCCTGGCTCAATGAGGTGCCGCTCGGCGAAGAGACCGAAGAGTACGACGTTCTGATCCTCGACGGCGCGAGCGTCGTGCGCACCATTCGGTTGGCCAGCCAAGGCACCCTCTACACCGCCGCCCAGCAGATGGCCGACTTCGGCGCGCCGCCGGCGTCACTCGCATGGCGCGTCGCCCAAATCTCGCGCGCCTACGGCCGCGGCGTCACCGCCGAAACCCTTTCCACTCTCTGAGGACCATCCATGCCGACGCCCAACTTGGGCCTGCCGCAGGTTGCGGCAGACCAGGCGCAGAAGCACGTCACCGTCAACGAGGCGCTGTTCGACCTCGATGCCCTCGTCCAGCTCGCGGTGCTCGATCGAAGTCTCGCTGCCCCACCCGGGTCGCCAACGGAAGGCGCCCGCTACATCGTGGCCGCGAGCCCGACCGGCGCCTGGGCCGGTCATGCCAACCACATCGCGGCCTGGCTTGACGGCGCGTGGCGGTTCTTCGTCCCCGGCAATGGATGGCTCGCCTGGGTGGTCGATGAGGCGGCGCTGCTTGCCTGGAACGGCTCGGCCTGGGTCGACGCGCTCTCGGCTGTCTCGGCGATCCAGAACCTGGCGCTGCTCGGCATCCGCACCACGGCGGATACGACCAACCGCCTGGCCGTGAAATCCGACGGCGTGCTGCTCAGCCACGACGATGTGACCCCTGGCACCGGGCACATGCGCGTCGCGTTGAACAAGAGCGCGGCAGCGAAGGACGCGGGCTTCACGTTCCAGGACGGTTTCTCGACGCGCGCCCTGTTCGGGCTCATCGCCGATGACGACTTCACCATCAAGGTCTCGCCTGACGGCTCGACCTTCTATCTCGCCCTATCCATCGACAAGGACACCGGCCACGTCGGCCTCGGCGGCGCGACCGCAGACGCCAACAATGCGCTGATCGTCAAGGGCACCGCGTTCCTATTCGACCGCGAGACGGACGATGTCCGTTTCACCTTCAACAAGGCGGCGGCCGGCGATGATGTCGCGCTCACGTTCCAAACCAACTATTCGGCCCGAGCGCTGTTTGGTCTGCTCGGCGACGATGACTTTACCGTCAAGGTGTCACCGGATGGCTCGAATTACTTCACCGGCTTCGTGGTCGACCGCAACACCGGCCGGCTCAAGCTGCCGCTGGCGCCGAAGTTCTCGGCCTACACCAACTTCGACAACTACATCGCAGCCAACACCTGGACCAAGGTCCAGTTCAACAACGCCGACTCCAACGACCAGAGCGCCTTCAACGGCAGCAACAACAATTTCACGGCACCGTTCGCGGGGACTTACGTGTTAGGCTTCTCGCTGCGGTTCAAGGCCAACGCGACGGTACCGACCAAGGTGATCGCGACCTTTTACAAGAACGGCGCAGAACTCGGGCGCGGACGCGCTGTGTCTGGCGCGCCCGTCGATGATGTCACCAACTACAACCTGACCGTTCTCACGCCGCTTGCGGCGAATGACGTGGTCGACGTTCGGGTGAATTTCGCCACCAACGATGGCTACGTCGAGAGCGACCAGTCGCACTTCTGGGGCCACTACGTTCCATAACGGGCATCTAAAGCCCGAGAAGCGCGCGCAGTTTCTGCTCAATGCCGGCAGAGTCGATGCCCTTCTCTTCGGTGGTCGTCACGAGGATTCCCGCGTCTCCTTCACCCTCGTCTTCCGGCAACACCCCTTGAGAGCGATACCAATCCAGCTTCGCTAGCCAGCGGCGTCGATATGCTGGTTCAGTCAGCAGCCCAAGGTGCTCCAGAAAGACGCGCCGACCAGTCTCTGCGTCTTCAATCGTGAAGTCAGGATATCGAACGCTACCGTCCTGCCCGGTGAAGGGTTGTTCGTAGGCGTAGGTGATGCCAAGGGCGTGAAGCAGATTGGCAATGATCACCTCCGATTTTGAGCGGACGAGCTCGCCGCGTGTGGTGCGGTGAATGAGGCCTTCTTCGAGGAATGCGCCGACATGCTCGACAGGCTTGGGGTCGGAAAACAGATTTGTCAGCCGACGGGCGGTCTCGGAATGTTCGAATAAAGACAGCTTTAGGAGGGCTCGAAGGTCGCCCTGGTGAAAGAGGACCACTTCTTCGCGTTGACGAGTCAATGCGGTGTAGAGAAGTTCGCGCGAAAGCAGGCGGCAGGGGTTCGGGATCACGATGAACGTCATGCCGAATTCGCTGCCTTGGGCTTTGTGGATGGTCAATGCATAAGCGAGCTCCAAAGGCGCTTCGCCTTCATCGCCGAAATCACTCCCTCCAAAGCCAAACTTGAAGCCGGGCTGCGAAGAGAATTCGACCTCGATCTTCCAGGGTAGCTTCTTACCCAGCCTTGGGTTTTGCTCCCATTTTTTGGATTTGAATTGACCTACGACGAGGCCAATCTCGCCGTTGGCCAAGTAGGCCTTGTCCACTCTTCGAAAGGCGTTATCAACGACGTCGTAGCGCCTCGAATTGGCGACATTGATCACTTTGTCGCCGTACAGGACGCCTTGTGCGCCCAACGGCTTGCAGGTCTTTCGTTCCCAATATTTTTCGGGCTCGGCCCAATCACGCGCTTGCCGTCGGAAGGTTTTCTGAAGCCATCGATTCAAGCCATCCACGCCCGTCTCGCCGGTCCGCACGGGCGACAGAATTTGCCACGCTTCAACGTCGGCGCCTCCTCCGCGACGGCTTTCGATGCCCATGGCATCTTTCTCTGGGCGAGAAGGGTTGAAGTACACTGCCTTATTGAACGGACGACCGCCAAGGCTGATCTCGAAGGTGGCGTCGTCCCGCTCGTCGTCGAAGCCTTGCCTTTTCGAAATGGCTCGCGTCGCCTCCTTGATCTCAGCAAAAAGCTTTGTCTGGAGGTCGGTGTCGCCTTCCCAGCGAACAGCTCGAATTCCGATCGACTTGCCGCTGGCCAGACGATCCCAGGCTTCATCAGCACCGGGATCGGGAGCCTCTCCCCCGAACCACCTCGACAAGATGATGTCGTCACGAGCCGCCGGCGGCTGTCCCGCCGCGACTGATTGCTCGGTCTGCCGGCGCACGATCTTAAGTTCCGCATACCCGGCCGGCGCCTTATCATCTGCGACGGCATGGTCGCCATTCAGGTAGCGGACGATGTCGACAAAGGGGCGACCCGCGCCGATCGGCGGGAGCTGCCTTGGATCGCCCACCAGGATCAATCGCTCGACGGCCGTTGTCTCTATAGCATCAAGGGTGGCCGCCAATTGGTCCTCGGTCAGCATCGAGCACTCGTCGATGACTACAGTCTTGAAGCCGCGCTCGCGGTTCGCGTCATCGGTAACGCGATAGGCCCCAGTCAGTGGGTCATAGCGTCCGAGTGCCAACAAGAATTGCGCGAGTGTGTAGGCCTGCGCATTGTTGGCCCGCTTTTGCATCTGAACCCGAGCTTTGCCCGTCGGAGCAAGCAGGAGGACACCCCCGGCGGCGACCAACGGCAACGACAGGAGGGCCGTCAATAGGCTCGTCTTGCCCGTGCCAGCAGGCCCAATCAGAACCGAAAACCTGGACCGATAAATCTCCTCCAGCGCTTTGGCTTTTTCGATACGCGCAAGCTCCTCTGTCTCGGGGTCGCTCGCGTCGGCAAACGGCGGAAGCTGCTGGTCGATGAGGGCTCGCCAATCGTGCTCACCAGCATGGCGTTTGCCCGCGAGGCGCCGCTTCACACGAGCCGAGATGAGGTCGCGTGACTCTGCATACTCCTGGAGCTGCCATGCGGGCGTGCCATCCGCCATACGGGCGACGGCGATCCTTGCCTTCAAGAACGTGCCAAATGCCTCGATCCAATCGGCGCCGATTGCGCATTGGGGCGAGATGTCGAGGTCGCGGACGCGCTGCACGAGCCAAGATTGGGGAAGCAAGGTATGCCCTTCACCGGCTGCTCGATCGAGCGTGGTGATCATCAACGCGCGGCCGCGACGAGGATCAATCGCCTCTGCACAGCGGGAGGGATCAGGCACGGGCACCGCTGCCGCAACCGTCGCGTCGGGGAACAGTCCATGATCGATCGCCGCTGCTGAAATCGGGTCGATGCGTTCGCGGTCGTCTTCGAAGCAGAGATACGGATTCGCCAGAATTTCTGCGTCGGAGACCGTGATGGCTGCCCGCTTGCGTTCCTCGGTTACAAACCATCGGGTCGCCTGATCGGCAGTGATCTCGAATCTGGCAAGCAGCTTCAGCAGCGCCCGCCGTTCTGGCTTCAGGCTGCCCCAGAGTTTTGCCGCCGTCGAACCAATTGTAGCTGCCAAATCGGGAGCGAGCAGTGTCGGCTCGTGAAGCACCTTTTCGACGAGCGGCCAAGGGTCGCGCACCTCCTGAGATCCGTCCGCGTGCAGCTGTTGACCAATTGCGTGGGCAACAAGGGTGCCGTGAGTCAATCCGAACGCTGTTAGCGCTGAGCCAAGACCGGGAAAGGCACCCCGAAGGCGCCAGATTCGGTTGAGCTGAGTGTCGACCCAGCCCCGAGCGGCGGACCAGTTGCCAGGCACCACCTTTTCGAGCCGCTCCAATAGCGACGCGCAGGCGAGCAGAACCGTGATCGCCTGGTCATGCGTCACATGCTCAGTGCCAATCGAGAACGCGTCCCAGTGTTCCTCGGGCGCGTGGAGCACAAGACTCGATAAATCAATGCTCGGGTCT
>Ga0209963_1000662_pt1 | contig 37300 bp, 40 predicted proteins | sample ThiBio_1000_biof_2_FD_183957 | JGI IMG/M metagenome (GOLD analysis project Ga0209963, IMG submission 183957) | Wastewater bioreactor microbial communities from Cape Town, South Africa - Thiocy_cont_1000_biof (SPAdes) | ecosystem: Engineered > Bioreactor > Thiocyanate-remediating >...
AGCTTGCTCGGCCGATCCGGCACCTGGAAGCGGGGCTCCACCTCGTCGGATCGCAGGTATTTGCGGATCGTGTTCCGCGACAGTCCCGTGCGCCGTGCAATCTCCCGGATCGAATGTCCATCCCGCAGATGCCAGCGTCGGATAACGCTCAGTAACGCCATGTCTATCACTCCAATGTCCCCTGCGATCAACCAGCAGGGGTGGGTTCAAACATGGGTCACTTCTCGATGGAAAAATCCCTCAATCCCGGGTCAGTTCTCGGCGGAAATCAACACGATGAAAGCATCCAGCGCCTTCGTCGCACGGCGGCCGTCCGTAAACATCTCATCGAGCAGTTCGTCATCGAGATCAGAAGAAGACCAACACACATTGCCCGCCAGCTCGAAGCAGACCGTGATGCTCCACCAAGAGAAGACGGCGCGCTGCACCATTTCGACCGGTATGGCCCACGTCTACGCATTCGTCATCGGACGCTCGGCCAAGATGGCAGCGCTCTCGGGTATCGATTTCCGGCCGTGCGGCGTCGACGCTCTGCTTCCACCAGCACCACCGCTATTTCCTCAACCCGGCCGCAAGCCTCTTGAATATAGCAGTCGCTAACTTTCGAAGTTTATGCTATCATTGCAAATCGTTCTCATTTGCATGAAGGACGATCTGATGAGTGAGGAAAGCCTCTGGCTGAAGCAAAAGCTCGACCGAAGGCTCCTTTTGGCGGGCAGCCTCGCCGCAGTAGGGGGTACGGTCGCAGCGGCAGGCAGCGCCCGCGAGGAGACGAGCCGCGCCGGTCATGGCGCAGCAGCTAGCATAACGGCGCAGGAGCCGCCGACGCATCTCGCGGTCCATGGCGCGATGATCACGGTCGGTGAGGTCGATGATGCGAAGAACGGCTTCGATCCGATGAAGCTGCTCGGCGATTGGGACACGGGCTCGGTGTCGAAGCTGCCCGACGGGCGTACATTGCGCAGCTTCACGATTACCGCAGAGGACAAGGAGATCGAGATCGCGCCGGGCATCATGTTCCCCGCGTGGACCTATAACGGCCGCGTGCCCGGGCCGTCTCTGCGCGCGACGGAAGGTGATCGCCTGCGAATCGTCTTTACCAACCACGGTTCGCATCCGCATTCCATGCACTTCCACGGCATCCATGCCGCGCGCATGGATGGGGTTCCGGGCGCCGGCTTGATCGATCCCGGCGAGGAATTTGTCTACGAGTTCGACGCCAAGCCGTTCGGCTGCCACCTCTATCACTGCCATGCGCTGCCCCTGAAACGGCACATCCACAAGGGCATGTATGGCGTCTTCGTGATCGACCCCGACCCTGCCCTGCATTCCGAACAGGAGGCGGTTGCCCGCTCGCGCCTCCTCGGTACGCCCGAGAACGCCAGTTGGCAGGAATTCGTGATGGTCATGAACGGCTTCGACACCAATTTCGATGACGAGAACGAGGTCTACGCGGTCAACACAATTGCCCACGCTTATGCGAAGAAGCCGATCCGGATCGTCAGGGACAAGCCAGTCCGCATCTATCTCGTCAACGTGGTGGAGTTCGACCCGATCAACTCCTTTCACCTGCACGCCAATTTCTTCGACTACTACAACCAGGGCACGACGCTGACGCCGACGCTCAGGACTGTCGACCTGATCACCCAGTGCCAGGCCGAGCGCGGCATCCTCGAGTTCCATTTCAGGGAGCATGAGCCGGGCCTCTACATGTTCCACCCCCATCAGTCGGAGTTCACCGAACTCGGCTGGGTCGGCATGTTCGACGTGGTGGAGAGCGTGTCGTGACCGACGTAACCCAATCCCCTTCCAGCGTGCCTTCCCGTACCCGTCTGGTGTGGATCGCGCTGCCGCTCGCCGTCCTCGGGCTGGCGATCGCATGGCTGATCTCGACAGATCCACTGTCGGGCTTTCGCAATGGCGCGCCGCCGGTCGAGAATCTCACCTTCGAGCGGACGATCCTCGGCCCTGAGGGTATCCAGGTACTGGTGAGAGCCGGCGGGTCGGAGCCGATGACCATCGCTCAAGTGCAAGTCGACGATGCCTACTGGCAGTTTACGCAAAATCCACCTGGACCGATCGCTCGCGGCAGCACGGTCTGGATTGCGGTACCGTTCCCTTGGGTGCTGGGCGAGGCGCACACGATCAACGTCCTAACCAACACCGGGGCGTTATTCGCGAATGAGATCGATGTTGCCGTCCCCACGCCGACACGCGATTCCATGAGCTTCGCCTCACAGGCGATTCTGGGCGCTTTCGTCGGCATCCTGCCGGTGGCGATCGGCCTCCTGTTTTATCCCGCGCTCAGAGGCGTCGGCGCAGTCGGCATGAATTTTCTCCTGTCGCTGACCGTTGGCCTGCTCGCCTTCCTCTTTGTCGATGCGCTGGAGGACGCGCTGGAACTCGCCGATGAGGCGGCGGCCCTGTTCCAGGGAGAGACCATGGTCGTGCTAGCAGCAACCGCCAGCTTCCTGCTCTTGATGGCGGCCGGCCGTCGCAGCGGAACGCCGACCGGACTAACGCTCGCGACCTTCATCGCACTCGGCATCGGACTGCACAATCTCGGCGAAGGGCTGGCGATTGGCGCTGCCTTTGCATCCGGCGCGGCCGGGCTCGGTACCTTCCTTGTGCTCGGCTTCACCTTGCACAACATCACCGAGGGCGTCGGCATCGCCGCCCCGATCCTGAGAAAGCGCCCGCCCCTGTGGACGTTCGCCGCCCTGACGCTGCTCGCAGGCGGACCGGCGGTCGTCGGCCTATGGATCGGCAGTCTCGCCCATGCGCCGCAATGGTCGGCGTTGGCATTGGCCATCGGCGCCGGAGCGATCCTTCAAGTGGTTGTCGAGGTCGTCTCGATGCAGCTTCGACAGCGGGTCGGTGGGGCTCGGACGCTGCTTGCACCGACCGCTATGGCGGGATTGGCCGGGGGTGTCGGCTTCATGTATCTCACGGCGATGCTGGTGAAGATCTGAGCGAGCCGATTGTAGTGGCACCCCGTGGTCGTGACGATGTTGAAAGTTGGGTTGGTGCGGTGCACAGGGGGGCCTGTCGAGAAGCAGGAGCATCGGGTTGAAGAAATACCGGATCGCCGTACGCAAATCGTAGATGAAGCCCTGGATTCCGGTCCGGATTGTGTCGGGGGCGGCGGAGCGGCAACCCCTATCGCGCTGCCGTGAACCTTCCGTATATCACCAGGAAATCAGCCGCCGGGGTGGTGATGGACAGCCATTGTGTCAGGCTAGCACTGCCTATGCAGCCTCGTATCTTCGACCTTATATTACCTGAATGTATGCTCGACTACCGTTTTGGCAGCCATTCGACCGGCACCGAGCACAAATAATTATACTGACGCTTGTTGTGCTGTGCGGTGCTCTGGGTCTCACGACTCCGTTTTCTTCCGGAGCCTCGGGCTTGGCTGTCGTGTTGAAGCTGGAGGGCGCCGTCAGCCCAGCAACGGCGGATTATGTGGTGCGCGGTATTCGGCAGGCCGCCGAGCGCGGCGCGAAACTGGTCGTCCTTCAAATCGACACGCCGGGTGGGCTCGACACATCGATGCGCGAAATTATCCGTGCCATTCTTGCGTCGCCTGTGCCGGTCGCCAGCTTCGTGGCGCCGAGCGGCGCGCGGGCCGCCAGCGCCGGCACCTACATCGTCTATGCGAGCCACATCGCCGCCATGGCGCCGAGCACAAATCTGGGGGCAGCCACACCGATCCAACTTGGCGGGGGCGGACTACCATTCGGCGGCGATGAAGAGCGCGACCGGGATCGCTCGAAAGAGGGCAACGGCGACAAATCCGGCGCCCAGGACCAAGCTCCACACAATGCCGCGGAGGCCAAGGCGATCAACGATGCCGTGGCCTACATTCTAGGATTTGCGGAATTGCGCGGCCGAAACGCCGATTGGGCTGAGCAAGCCGTACGGCGTGCCGCCAGCATCTCGTCGAGTGTCGCTGCGCGCGAACACGTCGTCGATTTCCTTGCTTCCGGCATCAACGACCTTATCGCCAAGACAGATGGCCGCATGGTGCGTGTCGGCAAGGAGACTGTCAGAATCAATACCGCCGGCCTTTCTGTCGAGGAACTGGAGCCGGACTGGCGCACCAAATTCCTCGCCGTCATCACCGATCCCAATATCGCTCTGATCCTGATGATGATCGGCATCTACGGTCTGATCTTCGAATTTCTCGCTCCCGGCACTTTCGTACCCGGCACCATTGGCGGCATCAGTCTACTGCTTGGTCTCTACGCTCTCGCGCTGCTGCCGGTCAGCTATGCCGGAGCAGGCCTGATGGTGTTAGGCGTTGGCTTGGCTGTGGCCGAAGCCTTCGCTCCGTCTTTCGGCGTATTGGGAATCGGCGGCGCTCTGGCGCTCGTATTGGGAGCAACCATTTTGTTCGATACCGACGTGCCGGGCCTGCAACTGTCCTGGCCGGTAATCGCCGCCGTTGGCGTGGTCAGCGTGGCCGTCAGCCTTATCGTCATGCGCCTGGCGTTGGTCTCGCACCGGCGCAAGGTGGTCACCGGCCAGGAGGAAATGATCGGCGCATTGGGCACCGTCCTAAGCTGGAATGGCAGCGAAGGCCATGTCCTCGTCCACGGCGAGCGGTGGAAGGCGAGTTCGCACGGCCCAATGGTTGCAGGCCAGAAAGTCCACGTCACCAGACTGTATGGCCTGACTCTCGAAGTTGCGGCTCAAAGCACAAACGATGTTGCCGGCGCTAAAGCGGAACAGGAGAATCCCCATGGAAATCTTCGGTGATCTTGCATTCTACCTCGTGCCGATTGTCATCCTGCTGCTCATCCTGGCGTCGGCAATCAAGATCCTGCGAGAGTACGAGCGCGGTGTCGTATTCACGCTTGGGCGCTTCACCGGCGTCAAGGGACCGGGCCTGATCCTGCTCGTGCCCATTGTGCAACAGATGGTGCGAGCCGATCTGCGAACGCTGGTGCTGGACGTTCCAAGCCAGGATGTCATCTCCCGCGACAACGTGTCGGTTCGTGTTAATGCGGTGCTCTATTTCCGTGTAATCGACCCCGAAAGGGCGACGATTCAGGTTGAGGATTTCATGATGGCGACGAGCCAGCTCGCGCAGACGACGCTGCGTTCGGTCCTCGGCAAGCATGACCTCGACGAGATGCTCGCCGAGCGCGACAGGATCAACAGCGACATTCAGGAAATACTCGACGTCCAGACCGATGCCTGGGGCATCAAGGTCGCCAATGTCGAAATCAAGCATGTCGACATCAACGAATCCATGATCAGGGCGATTGCCCGTCAGGCCGAGGCCGAACGTGAGCGGCGCGCCAAGGTCATCAATGCCGAGGGCGAGCAGCAAGCCGCACAGAAGTTGCTCGAAGCCGCGGAAATTCTGGCAGGGCGACCGCAAGCCATGCAGCTTCGCTATCTCAACACGCTCAACACCATTGCCGGCGAGAAGAATTCGACCATCGTTTTTCCGTTCCCGATGGAGCTTGTAGATCTCGTAGCGGACCTGAAAGGAAAACTCTCGCAAAAGGCGGCCAAGGGCTAATGCCAATGTTCTCGGATCAAACCGCACCGCGCGGAGAAGCCGGGCTCCTTAGCGAAGGTCCAGCGATTTCCCGGTAAGCTTGCGCCAGCACTGTATTCGCACAGCGCGGAGCAGCTTCCGCGCCACTGGCCCCCTCGATCGCCCTTGGCAGATGTTCGGCGATGTCCAACCGATTGCATCGGCAGGATCGTTGGAACAGAATCAGGAGGTCTCTTTCCAATTTGTCGTTTTGAGGCATCATAGGATAGCTCCTTCAAAACGCCGGAATAAAACCTACAGGTTCCAGCAGCGGGAAGGATATGAATCACCTTCGCCAGGCAGGCGGAAATCCTTAATGTCAACAGGACCTAAATCATCGAACTGATGTCCGATGCAAAGCTGGGATAGGCGAAAATGATGCCCTTGATTCTGTTTGCGGTAAGGCCTGCACCCATCGCCATCGCCAAGAGGTTGATCTGTTCCTCGGCGCCGGGACCTGTCAGATGCGCGCCCAGGATCTTGCCGGTCCCCTTTTCGACCAGGACCTTATAGGCGCTGTGCCTGGTGCCGACGCGCAGCGACGAGTACCAGCCTGCCGTCTTTTCGAAATGGGTATCGAAATCCAATCCCTTGTCGCGCGCTGCCGCTTCGGACAACCCGACAGAGGCCACCTGCGGCAGCGTGAAGACGACGCTTGGGATCGGCGGGTAATTCACCTCACGCTCGTCCTTGCCGGCAAGCAGGTTCTTGCCTGCGATCCGACCTTCGTAAGCCGAGACAGGGGTCAGCTTCGGTCCGCTGTCCGCACAATCGCCCGCGGCGAAGATCGCCGGGTTGGTGGTACGCATGAAGGGGCTGACCTTGATGCCTTGGCGGCTGTACTCAACGCCCGCAGCTTTGAGGTCGAGATGGTCGATATTGGGCACGCGCCCGGTCGCATGGACCACCAGGTCGCAGCTGACGGTTTTCACTTCTTTCGGTGTCTTGTACGCCACCGTGAAACCCGCACCGTTCTTCTCGATCTTCAGGACTTTGGCCTCGGTACGCAGATCAATGCCCAGATCCGCCGTCGCTTCGCAGAGAATCTCGACGAGGTCGGGATCGAAGTTGCCCAGCGGCCGGTCCATCATTTCAAGAACCGTCACTTCGCGCGCGCCGGCTCGCTTCGAGATATGAGCGAATTCCATCGCAATGAACCCACCGCCAACGAAGACGACCCTGTCCGGTCGTTCGGGCAGCTCCAGGAAATCGGTGCTGGTCGCCAGAAGCTCCTCACCGGGGATGTTCAACGTCATCGGCCGAGCGCCGGTGGCGATATGAAAGTGCCGGGCACAGAGGGTCTCGTCATTCACCTCGATTATGTCGTGCCCGGTGAAGCGCGCCTCGCCGTGCAGCACGGTGACGCCGGCTTTCTTGAGCCCGCCCTCGATGCGGTCGGGCATCGCGCCGGTGAACGTGCGCTTGAAGGCGATCATGGCTGTCCAGTCGACAGAGGTCTTTGACGCCAGCCCTTTGCCGTCCAGGTTGCTGGCCCATTCGACCCCCTCGGTTATGGCGATCAGCATCTTCTTGGGATCGCAACCGCGCAACGCACAGGTGCCGCCGAAAGGCAGGCTGTCGATGCTCGCAACCTTCCAGCCGGCGTTCGCGGCCATCCGGGCGACACCGTTTCCTCCCGTCCCGCCGCCGATCACGATGAGGTCGTAACGTTTGCTGTCGGCCATTATTTTCCTCCGATCCGCTGCAGATTCTTCGCTCCGGGTACGCGTAAGAGGTCAGAAAAAGAATTGTTCCCGGAGACGGGCTAAGATCGAGCTGAGCATGAGGATCATGCCGCCCGTTGGATTGGGAGCCGATAGCAACAAACGCTTAACTCAATTTGCCGCCCATTTTCAAACAACTTCCCTTGGGCACGAGCTTGAAATCGGTCGGGGCAAAGTCGACCGTGGACTGACCATTGCAGGCATGCAGGGCGCTCGCGCAGTCGTTCTGGCCGGCCTTTGCGACACCGTAGCATTGCTCGGCTGCGTCAGCCTGACTTATCGGCGAAAACGCCTGGACCGATTTATATCCGCCATAGAGCGCGGCGGCGAAAGCGGCGATGACAAAGGCGTCGGTCACGAGCAGCCGTTTGGCGGCATCGACCTCCTGGCCAGGAGCCTGAGAGATGCTTGCCGGCTCCGCCGCACATGCCGCGATTTGCCGACCCCTCCAGGCATCCCAGACGCTGCCGGCGACGAGCACGCCCAAGCCGCCGTAGACCAAGACGGGCAGCGGATAGAGACCGGTGACGAGCAGCCAAAGACCGGCCACGCCTATAACGCCTCCAGCCAAGCCGACCCAGAAAGGCGCCAGGCTGCCGTGCCTTCGCGCCGTGCCGAACAGGAACCAAAGGCTGACGGTCACGAAGCCGGCAAAGAGCGGAAACAGATAGGCGTCATTGATCAGGAAGCCGAGTCCGACGGCACCCATCGCAGCCAGAACTGCGGGAATTCCAAGACAGCAGGCTGCGGCTATGCCAGCGCCGAGCACACCGCCGAACTGCTTGATCATCTGATTGATCGTTTCAGTCATCACATCCACCTCGCGATCTGCCACGCCCTGGACGGCTGTTTTTATCCAGCACAGCAGGAAAGCTTCGCCACGTCCTTGCCGAAGCCCTGCGCCGCGAGCTTCAACCCTTCAACCGTGGTGAGATACGGGAAGATCGTCTCGCCAAGCGCTTTCGCCGTCATGCCGTGCTTGAGGGCCAGCACCATCGTCTGGATGCTGTCGGCGCCCTCGGGCGCCAGGATCTGCCCACCGAGCAGACGGTCGGTCCTGGCATCGGCGACCAGCTTGATCAGCCCGCGTGCGTCGCGCGCGGCCAGAGCCCGCGGCACCTGCTCGAGAGAGACGAGCGAGGTCCTGGTCTCGAAACCCGCGGCCCGGGCGGCCTCTTCCGTCAACCCGACACCCGCCACCTGCGGATCGGTGAACGTCACCCAGGGCATGGCGGCGTTGTCATAGACGAGGCTGTCGCCGTTCAGCGCGTTTTGCGCGGCGAGCCTGGCGCCGTAAGCCGCCATGTAGACGAACTGGTCACGGCCGGTGACGTCTCCTGCCGCATAGACCCCGGGCTTCGAGGTGCGCATCCGCTCGTCGACGGCGATGCCGCCATTGTCGGAGAGCCTGATTCCCGCTTCAATAAGTCCGAGGTCATCGGTGTTCGGCGACCGCCCAGTGGTCAGAAGAACCTGCTCGGCGGCTATCACTTCTTCCGCCCCTTCGGCGGCGATCGTCAGTTCAACGCCGCGGTCCGTCCGCTCGATGTCGCGATAGGCAAGGCCGGTGCGCACGTTAATGCCCTCGTAGCGAAGATAGCCGGTCAGAGCCTCGGAGATTTCCGGCTCCGACTCCGGCAGCAGGCGGCGGCGGGTGACGAGCGTCACCTCGACCCCGGCGCGGGCGAACATCTGCGCCAGTTCGCAGCCGATATAACCGCCGCCGATCACCAGCAGGGAACGCGGCAGTTCACGGAGTTCGAGCGCGGTCGTGCTGGTAAGATACGGCACGTCCGCGACACCGGGAATGTCCAACTGGGCCGGCGACGAAGAGCCGGTCGCAATGATGATCTTGCCGGCCGTGATCGCATCGCCGTTCACGATCACGCCCTGTCCGTTGAGGCGCGCGGGCCCCTCCAAATAGGCAACACCGTTATACTCGGGCAGCAGATCGACGTATTTCTTCTGCCGCAGGGCCGTGACCAGCTCGTCCTTGGCGCCGATCAGCCTGGCCCAATCGACGACATTGGCTTCTCCGGCAAGGCCGGGAAAACGGTGCGCGGCGCGCGCGCCATGCAGCGCTTGCGCCGCACGGATCATCGTCTTCGACGGCACGCAGCCGACATTGACGCAGGTGCCGCCGATCGTGCCATGGCCGATCAGCGCCACATTGGCGCCAAGCTCCGCGGCGGTGATTGCGGCCGAGAAGCCGGCCGATCCGGCGCCGATGACCACGAGATCATAGCGCCCGTTCAGCGCGCAGCAGTCCGACAAAAGATTCTCCTTCAGTGTTTTCCGGTATCGGCGCGCGGCCGGTGTCGCCGCAGGAGGAAACCGTCGGCGACGGCGGCAATGATGAGGACCGGGAACAGGCGGTAGATTGCGGCGGTGATGGCTCCCACGCCAATCACGCCGGCTGCCACGAGCAGGATCGGCGCAAGACAGCACACCGCCGCAACGACGGTCCCAACCAGTCCAGCATGAAGGAGGGACCGGTCGCGCATGATCTCAACTCCCGGTCGCGTTCGCCGGATAGCCGACATTGGTCGAGGCGGCGGCAATGGCCTCGGCGGTGGCGACCGACGGATCATAGACAACCGTCGCGGTCTTGGCCTTGAAGTCCACCATGACGGACTTCACGCCGGCGACCTTCTGCATCGCCGTGCGCACGGTGATCGGACACGCGGCACAGGTCATGTTCTCGATGGCGAAGGTCTGCGTCTTTTCCTTGACGGCGACCTGGGTCGTCGCGGACTGTGCCGATACGGGGGTCGTGAGCGGGAGCATGGCGCCGCCGCTCATGGCAAGGGCAAGCGTAGCCAAGACGGCTTTCGGGATATGCTTCACGGTTTGTCTCCTATGCTAATAGAACAGCGGTGCCCACCAGCCGATCGTCACGGCGAGGGCGATGAGGATCGTGGCGACCCAAAGGGCCGTCTTGGTAATCATGGAGGATTGCGGCCGGGCACAGTAGGAGCCCGGCTCGCACGCCGGCTTGGCCTTGAAATAGACCTGCCAGAAGCCAAGTCCGAGCGGCACGAGCGTTGCCGTCGAGATATAGGGCTTGAAGGGTTCGAGCATCGTCAGATTACCAATCCATGCGCCGGAGACACCGAGCGTCACCAGTACCAGCGGCACGATGCAGCAGGCCGACGCCAGGAAAGCGCCGATCACACTCAGGGCGGCAAGCCCGCCCTCTCGTCGTGCCGGATGAGTGGCTGCCTCGGTGGAATTGATTATCTCGCCAGCGATTTCATTCATCGACGACCATCCTCGATTTTCGAACGAAGGCAGGTTAGTCTCTGTAGTAAGTACAGGCTCAAGGGAAAATTTTGCGATGAGTTCTCCTCTTTCCGCCAAGGGACTGCAGCGCCATCAGCTGGCCCGCCAGACCGGATGTCATCTGGAGACTATCCGCTACTACGAAAAGATAGGCCTGCTGCCCGACCCGCCGCGCACCGCCAGCGGCTATAGAATCTATGATGAAACCCATGTCCGCCGCCTGCGCTTCATTCTGCGGGCACGCGAACTCGGCTTTGGCATCGATGACATCCGTGGCCTGCTTCACCTTGTCGATTGCAGAAGCCAGACCTGTGCTGAGGTGCAGCGCCGGACGGAGCCGCATCTCGCCGAAGTGCGTGCCAAGATCGCCGATCTCCAGCGCATCGAGGCGATCCTGGTCACGATGATCTCGCAATGCTCGGGCGAGGATGTCCCGGAATGCCCGATCGTCGACGCATTTGCGGCATGACGACGGCTGTCGGCTCGATGTTGGCGCTGGGGACCGTGGCAGGATCGCCGATTGCATGCCTTCCGAGCCCGACATCCATCGGTTGGACCGGGTTGGATGATGGTCAGTCTCGGCCTTACAGTTTGGCGCTGAGTTGACAGTGGCTTGGTCTTCGCGGGCGGGTCCTTTCTGCAGGGCGGCTGGCAGGTGATCCTCGGGTAGGATCTCGCTCTCTCCCGCAATGACCCCAAGATGGCTATTCGCGCGGCATCGCTGCACTTCAGGGCGCGACGAGCGGCCACGGTACTTTCGTCCAGGTATTAAATCCGAGGCCATGAGATTTGGCAGCCAGGGCCGACGTTCGGCAAGATCCTGCGCCAATGCAAACAACAGCCTTCCGTTTGGTCGGCCCTCAGCAGCGTCTCGGCCGCGCGTCGACGAGTTTGATGAGGTCGCTGACGACGAAACGCGTTTCGATCGGTTTCAGCCCTGCCGCGGCCAGGTGCTTCTCGACATCACGGTCGAAGCTGGCTCCATAGGCCCAGCCTATCCATGGTTCCCACACCCGCGCCAGCGCGCGCCGGAAGGCGCCACTGGGGCGCACATATTCCAGAAGCCTGATCTTGCCGCCGGGCCGAACGACCCGGCCAAGCTCGCTGAGCGCGCGAGCATGCAACTCTTCGGGAAGCACGCAGAAAAGAAAGGTTGCGACGGCCGCATCGAAGTAGCCGTCAGGAAAATCGAGGTCTGTCACATTCATGACCCGCAGTTCAACCGATGCCGGCGAGGTTTTTGCCCGGCCTGCGGCGCGCCTCAGCATGGCCGGGCTGAGATCAATCCCGACGACCTCGGCGCCGGGCGGATAGAACGCCATGTTGCGCCCCGTTCCGACCCCTGCGTCGAGCAGGCGGCCGGACAAATCATGGAAGATTCGGGCGCGGATGCCTCGATAGCGGCCATGCTCGAACGGCAGGTCAAGCAGGTCGTAGAACGGCGCGATCCTTTGATAGCGGCTGAAATTCTCCATGTTTCGCACTATTACTTGCTGGAGCGCACTGTTCAATACGCGCTGTTGTTCGGTGGATAGCTGAGTCGTCGCCGGATGATCCTGAGCGTCGGCACGCTGGCGGAACAGCACGTATGATCGATCTGGAGCAGTGATGGACGGATAAGAAACGTCGTCTCCTCCGGCAAACGGCTACAGCCATTTGCAATCTAGCCCCTTGAATTTCGGCTTGACCTTCCCGTTGCTGGAACCGGTAGGCTTTCAGGCGTTTTGAAGGAGCTGTCCATGACACCTCGAAGCGACAAACTGGAAAGAGATATCCTGATTCTCTTCCAACGATCCTGCCGATGCAATCGGATGGACATCGCCGAACATTTGCTAAGGGCGATCGAGGCGTCCAGCGGCATGGAAGCTGATCCGTGCGGCGCGAATACAGTGCTGGCGGAAGCTTATCGGGAAATCGCTCGACCTCGGCCAAGGGCCCCGGCTGCTCCGCGCTGCGCAGTCTTGGAACGCCTTAGGAGAGAGAATAGATGAGCTTTTCTTTCCATGGACACAGGAGCGGGCGGGCTCGAGTGCTGGTGCCGGGTGCCGGGTGCGCGCATTCGCGTGCCGAGCGGGTTTTGCGAACAGCCAACCCAGTCAACATTTACGTGACCAAGCTCTCCCGCTGCGCTGGGTGAAGCGCTGCGGCGGAACAGGGTGGCCGTTGCCGCGGATCGCCGGAACCGAACAACTGTCTTGACACCGTACCATGCTACGGGATGCAGACTTTCATTGGTGAGGTGATCGCAATGCCATTGACCATAGCGCGAGCGGCGCGGGCCGCCGATGTCGGCGTCGAGACGATCCGCTTCTACGAGCGGCGCGGCCTGATTGCCCAGCCGCCGAAGCCGGCGGAGGGTTACCGCACTTATGACCGCGATACGGTGGCGCGCGTCCGCTTCATCCGCCAGGCGCAGGTTCTCGGCTTCTCGCTGCGCGAGATCGAAGAGCTGCTGGGCTTGCGCGCCGACCCTCGGGCCGACTGCGCCGGGGTGCGCAAGCAGGCCATCGCCAAGCGCCGCGAGGTGGAGCGCAAGATCGCCGGGCTTGAATGCATCCGCGATGCCCTCGACACGCTGATTGCGCAATGCCCGGGCAAGGGCGCGCTCCGCACCTGCACGATTCTGGAAGCAATCGAGAATACGCCGCCCAGGCCATCGGGCGAGATCGCAGCGCTGCCCGAGAGCGGAACGCGGAACAGGAAAGGGAAAGGTCCAGACACCATGAAATCCACGACATTGGCCATTGAAGGCATGCGTTGCGACGGATGTGCGCAGACGATCAAGGCCTTGATCGGCACGGAACCGGGAGTGAAGGCCGCTGAAGTCTCCTTCAAGGATGGGGAGGCGCGCATCCTCTATGATCCGCAGGCGATCGGCGAGGATCGACTAGCGGGCGTCATCGAGAAGGCCGGATACCGCGTTCCGGCCCGAAAGACGTGACCGAACTCGGCCTTCTGAATTTCGTCCTGCTGCCGGTCGGGCTTGGTCTCTTCGGCTTTGTCGAGCCATGCTCGGTGGGAAGCAGTCTAGTGCTGGTAAAATTTCTCGAGGGCAAGAGCGCTCTCGCTAAGCTCGCACAGGTCAGCATGTTCACCGCCACTCGCGCGCTCGTCATCGGCATGATGGGTGTACTGGCGGCGCTCGTCGGTTCGCAGTTCCTGGGCATGCAGAGAGGCGCCTGGATGTTTCTCGGCGCAATCTATGTCGTCATCGGTGCGTTGTACCTTATGGGCAAGGCCGGGCTTCTGACAACCACTTGGGGGCCCAGCCTTGGCCGCATTTCCGGCCTCAAGGGTTCGGCCGGGCTGGGCGTCCTGTTCGGCCTCAACATTCCCGCCTGTGCCGCGCCCCTGCTTTTCGCACTCCTGGGGATGGCTGCCGCCGGCGGTACCGCCAGCGGAACGCTTGCCGCCGGCTTCATTTCGCTCGGCCTATTCGGCCTCGCTTTGTCGCTGCCGCTGGTGCTGGCGGTGCTCTTTAACCCGGCGCGACGAGCACTCGACTGGGTGGCGGGCCTGTCGAAACGGCTGCCGGTTTGGACCGGCGTCGTCCTGATTGCTCTCGGCCTGTGGTCGATCGGCTTCGGCCTGTTCGTGGACGTCAAGGCGTGATCGCCGACATGGAATTCGCTCCGCCGTATTCTTCCTTGACTCCGTAGTTCAGTACGGCGGGTAGACTCTGGTTCAAGTGATGTCGGCGCGCTCGCCGACGACGAACAAGAACCGGAGCTACCCGCGATGAACACCACAACTCTCTCTGAAACTGGGGGCCGCCTTTGGAGCGAGGAGCCGGCAAGCCGGCCGGATCGCGCGCGCATTCGCGCCCGCATTGGCGGACTGCACTGCTCGCTGTGCACCGGCACCATCGAAAAGGCGCTCGGTCGTCAGCCCGGAGTCGATAAGGTCGCGGTCAGCCTGACGCATGAGCAAGCGCTGGTGGAATATGATCCGAGCGTCGCGCGGCCAGAGGCCCTGCTGAAGACGCTGCGCGATATCGGCTACACGATTCACGATCCTCGCAAGGTCCGGCCGTTCGAGGAGGAGGAGCGTGATCTGGTCCATGAGGGCCGCCGCTTCCTGGTCGCGACCGCCTTAAGTCTGCTCGCCATCGTGCTGATCGGCAATTTCGCAGCACCGATCGCGATCGCTCTCCATGGCATCGTCATCGCGAGCCTTTTAGCCTTCATCTTTCTCGTGCTCAGAGCGCGTGGTCTGTGGACGGCCGTCAGTGGTGCTGCCGGCGTGAGCGTACTCGCGGTTGGCTTGCTGCTCCTCAAACAGCAGGGGCTCCTTGTGGAGGAGATCCTCTGGCTCGTGGCAGCACTCGCCGCCACTCTGGTGTTCCTCGTCGGACGGCATATCCTGCTGATGGCGATGCAGGCGCTTTGGCGCGGCATCCTCAATCAGCACGTGCTGCTCGAGACCGGCGCCTTCGCCGGGCTTACCGGCGGCGTAATCGGTCTCGTCCTCGATCCGCCCGGCTATCCGACCGCAGCCTTCTTCGCCGTCTCGGTGCTGATCACCACCTACCACATCTTCTCCGAATGGCTGTCGCTGATCGTCAAGACGCGAAGCTCGCAGGCGGTCAAGCGTCTGCTCGACCTGCAGCCCGAGACTGCCCGGGTCGAGCACGACGGCCGCGAGGTGGAACTGCCGATCGAGGAGGTGGTTATCGGTGATCTGGTGCGTATCCGCCCGGCCGAACGCCTGCCGATTGACGGCGAAGTGATGAGTGGTCGCTCGGCTGTGGACCAGTCGCTCGTCACCGGCGAGCCGATTCCGGTCGAAAAACAGAAGGGCGATACGGTCATCGGCGGCTCGATCAACGGCACGGGAACGCTTCTCGTCAAGGTCACGGCCGTGGGTGAGGAAAGCTTCCTCGCCAGGATCGTCCGCGAGGTCGAGGACGCGCGGGCGCTGAAGCCAGGCCTTCTCCATCTCGTCGATCGGGTGCTGCGCGTCTACACCCCCACCGTTCTGATCGTCTCTGCGCTTGCTTTCCTCGGCTGGTGCCTTGGCTCCTGGTTTTTCGCCGGACAGCCGGATGTCGAGCGCGCGGTGTTCGCCGGCTTGAGCGTGCTCGTCATGGGCTATCCCTGCGCCGTTGGTATCTCGGCACCGCTGTCGATCGTGCGCGGCGCCGGTAAGGCGGCCGAAAAAGGTATCCTGATGCGTACCGGTGAGGCGTTCCAGGGCTTCCGCCTGGTTGATACGGTCATCTTCGACAAAACCGGCACGCTGACGGAAGGACGGCCCACCGTCCGGGAGATCGAAGTCGTCGACGGCAGCGAGGACAACCTTCTCGCCATTGCGGCGGCCGCCGAGACCTCCTCCGAACACCCGCTAGCACGAGCGATCGTCAAGACCGCACTCGATCGCGGCGTCGTTCCTCCGGATGTCGATTTCTTCGACGCCATCCCCGGCCAGGGCGTTGTTGCCCAGATCGAGGGCAACGAGACCGTCGTCGGCAGCCCAGCTTTCGTGGCGGGTCGCGGCATCGATCTGGCGTGGCTCGAAAAGCGCATCGGCACTCTGGAAGAGGCCGGGCGCACTGTGGTCACGGTCGCCCGAGATCGCCATCCTCTCGGCATCCTCGCCCTCGGCGACCGCTTGCGGGTCGAGGCGGCCGACACGATCAGGACGTTGCATCATCGTGGACTCAAGACCGTGCTCTTGACGGGCGACAATGAGCGCGCTGCGCGGCGGATCGCGAAGGAAGTCGGTATCTCGGAGATTCGTGCCAGCGTGCTGCCGGACGAGAAGGCCGTGCTCGTCCGCCGGCTGCAAGCGAAAGGCCGGGTGGCGATGGTCGGCGACGGCATCAACGATGCACCGGCCCTCATGCAGGCCGATATCGGCATCGCCATGGGCGGCGGCACCGACATCGCGATCGATTCCGCCGATATCATCATCCTGTCGAACCGGCTCGACGCCATTCCCATCGCCTATGAGACGAGCCGCCGCGGCTACCGCAAAATGCTTGAGAACGTGTCGCTCGCCTTCGTCTTCAACGGCATCGGCATCCCGATCGCGGCCACAGGGCTTCTCTTTCCGGTGTGGGCGATGGTGGCGATGGCGGTGAGCGTGACCGCGATCTTCTTCAACTCGCTTTGGGGCCGGCCAAGGCTGTTCTTCGACGCTATCCTGAGCGTCGGCCGTCCCTTGCCGCGGCCAGCGAAAGCGCTATGACGGCGGAGTCGCGGCTATGGGGCATGCCGCTCGTCAGAAGCTCTTACCGGCTGGACATTCAACTCATGGATCTGCCGCCGGACTGGCGTCGACACGACGCCTGGACTCAGAGAGGGCCGATGAATGTCATGAAGAACGCTTGACGCTACGGTTGCGCGTGCCAGCGGTAGTTGTACCTGTCGTCACGCGACTATTCTTAAACCTTGGTTACGGTACGAGTTGAGGGTCTTCAGCCCATCTATTCCGGGATCAGCCGCGATCGTGCGCCCAGGTAGCGGTTTTGTGACCGCATCGGACAGCTTTCCCGTTACGAGCCGCTAGGCTCGGCCGATGAGGCGATAGCGTTGTGCGATAAATTTCCTTGGAGACGTCGGCTCCGGCTGTTTCATCTGCGGGATGAAAGCCTCACGATCCTGGTGTGGCAGGTCGGCAGCGTGGCAGTCCAATCGATATTCGCCGCCTTCGCTGGCCGCCGGCTCCTCAATTGATACCGGGCGGGCGGTCCGCAACGCCATGACGTCATTCTCGCTTCGGCGCCGTAACCTTTATTCCCCGCTCGGCGAACTAATAGAAGCAAGTCTTGTGGCTTACCGGCTGGCACGCGCCAGGCCGCACCTACCCAACCGATCGGAGGAACAAATGTCCAACCGCACCCTATCCATCGTCGTCGCCACCGCTTTTGCGGCTGCCGTAGGTTCTCTTGCCGCGGCCCCTGTCAGTGCGGCGGGAATGAACAAAGCCGACATGGAAAAAATGATGAAGGAAAATCAGGCCAAGACCATGAAGGCGATGAAAACCGGCAAATTCGAGCAATGCTACGGCGTTGCCTTGAAGGGACACAACGACTGCTATGCCGGCGCCGGCACCACCTGCGCTGGAACCAGCACCGTCGATTACCAGGGTAACGCCTTCAAGCTGGTAAAGAAGGGAACGTGCACGACGATCAGCACGCCGAAAGGCCATGGCAGCCTGAAACCGATCGAGAGCTGATGCAATCGACAAAACCGGGGTGGACGACGCCGTCCGCCCCGGAAATCATTCATCAAGGCAAGGAGGAGCCCTGTCATGGCCCGAAAAAACGATGATGCCGGCGTGCCGCGGAAAGTGCGGATTCCCGCGCGGGCCGGTGTCGGCCTTAAGCCTGAGCATTACCGGACAATCCTTGAAACCGTGCCCGATATCGGCTTCTTCGAGGTGCACGCCGAGAATTATATGGGCGCGGGCGGCCCGCCGCACCGTTACCTAACCGAGATCCGCGAGCGCTATCCGCTGTCGCTGCACGGCGTGGGGCTCTCGATCGGCGCCGAGCGGCCGCTCGATCAGAACCATTTGAGCCGGCTGAAGGCGCTTATCGAGCGCTATCAACCCGGATTGTTTTCCGAACATCTGGCCTGGTCGACGCACGATACCGCCTATTTCGACGACCTGTTGCCGGTGCCCTACACTGCGGAATCGCTTTCACGCGTCGTTTCCCACATCGACGAAGTCCAGGAAACGCTCGGGCGGCAGATGCTTCTGGAAAACCCGTCAACCTATCTCGCCTTTGCCGAAAGCACCTATTCGGAAATCGACTTCATTGCCGAGATCGTGCGGCGAACCGGATGTGGGCTGTTGCTCGACGTCAACAATGTCCATGTCGCATCGACCAACCAGCAATGGGACTCGATCCGCTACATCGATGAATATCCGCTTGGGTCCGTGCAGGAAATCCATTTGGCCGGTTATACCCCCGAAGCGGACGAAAAGGGACGGCCGCTGCTGATCGATACGCATGACCGTCCGGTCGATGATATTGTCTGGAATCTCTACGAGTACACGATCGGGTGTCTCGGCCCGGTGCCGACCCTGATAGAATGGGACGCCAACGTGCCGGCATGGCCGGAACTCAAGGCCGAAGCCGATCGGGCGGAGGAGGTCATGTTCTCAGCCCATCGAAAGGAGCAGACCCGTGCAATCGCTGGCTGACAGGCTGGGCGGCTTTGCCGCTGCTTTGTTCGATCCCGCGCTTGCCGCACCTTTGGGGCTCGTCGGGCCGGACGGCGAGCCGAGCCCAAAAAGGTTTGCCGTCTACCGGAACAACGTCATTGTCGGCCTGGTCGGGGCGCTGAAGGCCAATTACCCGGCCGTCTGCCGCATCGTCGGCGAGGAATTTTTCGATGCCATGGCGCGCGTTTTCGTGGCTAACGGCCCGCCCACGTCGCCGGTCCTCCTCGATTACGGAGCCGGATTTGCCGATTTTATCGCTGGCTTTGAGCCGGCTGCCGACATCCCCTATCTCGCTGACGTAGCACGGCTTGAGCGCGCCTGGCTTGAGGCCTATCACGCGCCTGAAGCAACCCCGCTGACGCCCGAAGCCCTGGCTGCCATCCCTGAAGACCAGGCGGCCGGTCTGACGTTCGATGTCCATCCCTCGCTGCGCCTGATCTGGTCCCAGTTCCCGATCCTCACAATCTGGCGGATGAACATTGGCGACGGCGTTCCAGCTCCGGTGGACATCAAGGCCCGCGGGGAGGACGTCCTGGTGGTGCGACCAGAAGCTCAGGTTGAAGCTCGCGCGATACCGCCCGGCGGCTTCGAATTCGTGGAGGCTCTGCAACAGGGTCATTCGCTGACCGAGGCCATGAAGACGGCGCTTTGCGCGGATCCACGTTTCGATCTCGCCGGAAACGTCCGAGACCTCATCGCCGCCGGAGCGTTCATCGACTGCCACACGTCGAGCGAACCGGGGCTGCTCATGCGAGGGGTAGGAACATGACACAGACTCGGAACGGAACGAACTGGAATGGCGTAGCGAACGTAGAGCAAAGCATTCGCCTCATCCTCGAATGGCTGTCATGGGCCGCTTATGCCGTGGCGCCGCTTGTGCTTCGCATTGCGCTCGCCGTCTCGTTTTTTCGCTCGGGCCTGACCAAATGGGATGGGTTCCTGGAGCTGTCTCCCACAGCGGCGTTCCTGTTCGAGGAGCAGTTCAAACTGCACATCTTCGGCGGCGTCTACGGCCTTCCGGCGCCGGATACGATGGCGTTGTTGGACAGCGTTGCCGAGATCGTCCTGCCGGTCCTCCTCGTCATCGGGCTTGCGACCCGCTTCAGCGCGCTCGGCCTCCTTATCATGATCGGTGTCATCCAGCTCGTCGTTCCGGAGGGTTGGGCGAACTTCCATCTCCCCTGGGCTGCGATGGCGCTCTCGATCATAGCGATGGGACCCGGCCGCCTGTCGCTCGACTACCTGATCAATGAGGTTTGCCGCTCCCGGACATCAGGGGGCGCCGCGTGATCTCCGTTTCGAGGGCCAAACCGTATGCCGACGTTCTTCGGCCGTTTGCTGCCGCCGTTGCAAAGGCCAAGGTTTGACGCTTATGGCAAAGGTGCCTCGCAACACTGTCTCGCATCTGAGACTCGTACCCGGCAATGACCCGCGCGACGCGGCTTCGACAGACGGTGCCGACCAATCCTGCCGTCCAATCCCTGACATTGACTGGGCGATCCTCATGGCGCGCGCCCAGGACGGCGACGCGAAAGCCTATCTTCGACTTCTGGAAGAGATGACACCCTATCTCCGCCTGCTCGCATCGCGTCGGCTTTACGACCGGCAGGACATTGAGGACGCCATCCAGGACGTTCTTCTGACTGTTCATGCCATTCGGCATACCTATGATCCCGCGCGCCCGTTCGGACCCTGGCTGGTGACGATCGCAAGCCGCCGTTTTGTCGACCGTCTGCGCCGTCAGAGTCGTCAGAAGGCGCGAGAGGCGCCTTTGACGCTTGAGCACGAAACCTTTGTGGAGCATCGAGCGAATATAGAAGAGAGCTTGGAGCGAAGGGAATTGGAAGGTGCCATTGAGAATCTCCCACCCAGGCAGCAGGAAGCCATTCGTTTGCTCAAGCTCAAGGAGATGTCCCTGAAGGAAGCTGCAAAGACGAGTGGAATGTCCGTTGTCTCTCTCAAGGTAGCCACGCATCGCGCTCTGAAAAGCCTTCGCAAGATGCTGGTCGATCGGCGAGACCCATGATCAATACCTCCGATCTCATTACATCGCTTGCCGCCGATCTGGCGCCGGTACGACGCCTGCGGCCGCCGCTCGTACGTGCGAGCTGTTGGCTCGTGCTTGCAGCGATCGTTATGGCTCTGCTCGCGATAGGCCAGGGTCTTCGAGTGGATATTGCTCAGCGTCTCGGCGATCCCAGTTTCGCCGTAGGCATGATTGCTTCGCTTCTGACAGGCGTACTCGCGGCAATCGCGGCGTTCCTGGTCAGCCTTCCTGACCGATCGCGTCTTTGGCTGCTGTTGCCGGTCCCGACGCTGATCCTGTGGCTATCCAACATCGGTTATCAGTGTTTGGATCGGTGGATCGCCGTCGGCCCCGACGGCATGAGCCTCGGCGAGACCGCGCGCTGTTTCGCGACCTTGGTGCTGACAAGCCTGCCGCTGTCGCTCGCGATGCTGATGATGCTGCGCTACGCCGCCTTGCTCCGGCCGACCGTCACCAGCGCGATGGGTAGCCTGGCAGTCGCGGCGATCACCGCGACGGCGCTTTCGCTGTTCCATACGCTGGATGCCACCGTGATGATCCTGATGTGGAATGTCGGCACGGCAATGGTGTTTGTCGGGCTGGGAAGCCTGTTTGGGCGCAAGATGCTCTGCTGGGGTTCACCCCGCACGCCGCTTGGCCGGAACTGACCGGGATGCGTCGCGCGATCCCGGCGCGCGAGATTTCCGGGGATCCTACGTCGCGAAATCACTGCGGGGACTGCCGCAATCTTGCAACTAACCAGGAGCACTGCAGTTGTCTCACATTTCTGCGCACCTTCGTCATGCTATTCGACCCCAGAGCGCAAATAACAATTCCAGATTTCAAGCCCGTTCTACGAAAACGGAAGACGCCATACCGGTCACCGAAACGATCGACCGACAGTTGGATTTGCGTTGGTTCCTAACCAGGACAGTACAGGCTCTCATCGTGCTGCTTTCTCTCTTTTCCGCAGCTTCTGCACTAGCGCAGCCGACGGATGGCGACGTCCTTGTTGGCGCCTTCTCCCAGGAATCGCTTGCGAACTGGCAGAGCCGCTCGTTCAAGGGCGAAACCACCTACAAAATCGTCAAGGATCGCGAATTGGGTTCAACGGTTCTTGAAGCCGTCAGCGAAGGCGCGGCATCCGGCCGCTACAGAAAATTAAAGATCGACCTCACAAAAACGCCATACCTCAACTGGTCATGGAAGGTGACCAATATTTATCCCGGCATCGACGAGACCGTGAAATCCGGCGACGACTTTCCAGCCCGCATCTATGTGGTGATCGAACGCGGACTTCTCGGAGCGCGGTCGCTTGCGCTGAACTACGTATGGGCCAGCAAGCATCCCCTCGGCGACGAGTGGCCAAGTCCGTACACCTCTCAGGTTCGGCTAATCGCGAGCGACAGCGGCTCGCAGGGGCTCGGCTCGTGGGTTCATCACAAGCAGAATCTTCGGACGGATTTAAAGAAGGCATTCGGCGAAGACATCTCGGAAATCGACGCCGTTGCCATCATGACCGACACCGACGATCACAAGGGCCGCGCACTGACCTACTATGGCGATATCTGGTTCAGTTCGAAATGACCGATGTGCGCTTGGCGATTGGCACATGGTCAAAAGCTATACTATCATCGACCGGTCAGAGATGACCTGGATCGGGAAACCGGCGAGACCGCCACCGTAGAGATCAATGACGTCCTGGTTGGTAATGCGGATGCAGCCGGAAGCCTGTCGGAGTCGGCGCAGCCATACAGCTAAACAGGTCTCGCGAATGCGACAAGGCCGGATTTCAGCCCCGCAATTTCCTGGAAGAATTCTGTTTCGAGGCGGCCGCCCTGTCAGGGTCTTTCAACATGTGCGGATGAAGCCAGTGTCGGAGCAGATACCAGGATGCCGCGCCTACGATGATCAGAACGAGCCAAATCCACCATGGGAGGGTTCCGACCTGATCGCCCATGACGACCATGAGTATGGTAAGCGGCAAGATGCCGATACCGGTAGCCCAAGAGAACGTCCACCAGGATATCCGGGAAAGCCCGGCAGCGTAATTGACCAGGTTGAAGGCGACGAGAGGAAAGAACCTGGCGATCAATACCGCCCGTCCCCCTTGCATGGCCGCCCAGTCGTCGATCGACTGCCAACGCTTGGCAGCAATCATGCGCTCAATGAAAGGTCGGCCAAGGATGCGCGCCAGCGCGAACGCAAGGAGCGCCCCAAGCATGGCCCCGGTCCACGTGATCACTGTCCCCAACACGGGCCCATAGACCAGTCCGTTGGCGACGGCGATCAGTTCGGCCGGGAAAGGGATGAAGGAATGCAGCACCATCAGGCCTATGGAGCCCAGGATGCCCCACATTCCCCAGGATCGGATCACGCCTTCTATTTCTTCAATGGAGAAATCAAAAGACCAGCCGAAAGCAAAATCCGCCGCGATCACCAACAGCGCGGCGAAGATCAGGGCGGTCATCATCGACCAAGCGATTGTTTGATTCCGCATAGCGGCCCCCACAGGTGTCAATCGGTCCGCATCGCGGCTTTTTCGCGCCACCTGGAGGATAGAAAGTCCTCGGGCGGGGCTGTTCCGCCTCAAAAAACAGATACCCGTGCCGCCGCCGCGTCGGTGATTGCGTCGAGTGCAGTCGTCATCTTGTCTTTCACCGATAACTGTCGACGAATCGCCGGTCGATCCAGCGCTTGAGCCAGAGAGCCGGCGGCCCTTTGAACCACAGCGATCCGCGCTGCATCAACGCCGAAGTGCGCCCGAGCCCGACGATGGCGAGATAATGCCTTTGAGGCACGAACACCGTGAGTGGCGCGCCGGCGAGCGCCGCGCCAAGGTTAGCGAGCAGGACCGGTGCCTGCCTGACGGCATAGACACCGGCGTGCGGTAGGGCACGCCCGTCAAATGTCACGCAATCGCCGAGAGCGAAAATCGAGGCATCGCCCGCGGACTTCAGGAACCTGTCCACGATCAGCGCCCCGTCGCCGTCAATTGGAAGGTCGAGCCGGGCATTGATGTCCGGCGGCACCAGACCTGTAGCATTGATGACGATATCGCAGTCCTCACACGTTCCGCCATTCACGAAAACACCGCCCTCCTCCACGGAAGTGACGGCGGCCGGCCAGCGGACCTCGACACCGATGCTACGGAGATGCCGTATGAGGGCGGCCGCGGCGCTGCGGGGAAGATGCTTCAACGGCTCGGATCGGTTGTAGACCGTGATTTCCATGTCGTGCCCGTGCAGATCGGACAGGGCGCGTAGGTTGGCGGCGATCTCGACCCCGGTTACACCGCCACCGACCACCGCGACACGGAGCACGGCGGGGTCGGCTCTCTGCCACTCTTCTTCGATCCGCTCCCGGAGCATAACCAGCGAACGAACCGACTTGACCGAGTAGATTTGCCCACTTTTTCCGGGCAATGGCGGCGGCGCACTTCCGAGGTTGAGCGAAAGCAGATCGAATTCGATCCGCCGACCGTCTTTCAGAAGCACTTCCCGTGTCGCGCGGTCGACCCCGATCATTATGCCGCGATGAAGCTTGACATGGGTGCCGGTCGCAAGCTCGCCAATGTCCACTCGATCGGCTTGCGGTGGGAAAAGCCCGGCAAGCATCCCGGTCGCCATGCCCGAATACCAGAAATCGTCCTGTGCAATGATTGTGACTTCCGCGCCCAGACGTCTGAGCACATCGGCGTTTTTCAAGATATGAAGATGGGCATGGCCAGCCCCAACGAGCACGACGCGCTTGGTCACTGTCCCACCCAGTCCTCTGCCAGGGCGACTGCCGATCTCGCGATACTACGCACCCGCTCACCATCGCCTCCCGCCCGCGCTAGCACCCGCATGGCGATCACGGCCGACAGCAACTGTCGGGCCGTTGCGCGGGCATCTTGCGAGCGTTGACCGGGGGTGCCAGGAGCAAGTCGTTCCAGCGCGCGATGGAAACCGTCCTCTATTTCGCTAAGGCTCGCCTCGATCAACCCCGCCAGTTCAGAATCCCACGGCGCAACCTCCATCGCCGAATTGACGAGAAGACAACCGCGACGATCCCTGAGCGAAGCCTCGACGAGATCGTTGAAGAAGACGCGGATGCCGACGATCGCATCGTTGCTTGCATCGAGCTCGGCGATGCGTCGCCTTGCATAAGTATCGATGTAGGTATCGAGGCAACGCCGAAACAGGCAACGCTTGTCGCCAAAAGCGTTATAGAGGCTGGCGCCTGTAATCGACATCGCGCTCGCGAGATCACGCACGGACGTTGCCTCGTAGCCGCGACGCCAGAACTGATCCATTGCAGCGGCCAGCACCGATGGTTGATCAAAAGTTCGTGGTCGCGCCATTCGGCTTTCTCTCCAAAGCCTGTTCCATGCCTCTGCCCTTGCAAGATGCATCGAACCGTGCATGTTTTATATCGAACGATCTAAAATGAAAACCCGCCTCACGACGCCACGAAGGATATGCCCGATGACTGCCTCATTTCCTCACCTGCTTCCACGTCAGGCCGTGCCCGAATTGCGAGTACCGGTTGTCGGAGGACGCGCCTACGATATCTGTAAAGAAACACCGGCAACCTTCTCGCTCGTCGTTTTCTATCGCGGGCTGCACTGCCCGATCTGCAAGACCCAGCTCAAGGATCTCGAAGCCAAGCTTGACGAGTTCGAACGCCGGGGCGTTTCGGTCGTGGCGATCTCGACCGACAACGAGGAACGCGCCCTCCAGACGAGTCTTGACTGGCAATTGCAGCAACTGCGCATCGGTTATGACCTGTCCCTCCCTGTGGCCCGAGAATGGGGCCTTTATATCTCTGGCGGACGCGGAAAGACATCGACCGGAGTGGAAGAGCCCGAGCGCTTTTCGGAACCGGCGATCTATCTGGTGCGCCCGGATGGCACGCTCTATTTCGGCAGCATTCAAACCATGCCGTTCGCGAGGCCTCATTTCACCGACATTCTGGGAGCGATCGATTATGTGATGAAGACCGACTACCCGGCGCGCGGCGAGGTCGATGTAACCTTTGAGTCCGCCGAAGCGAAATAAAGGGAAGACCCCATATTTCGGCGCCGAGCGTGGCCGCCGACCATCAAGAGGCCGCTCACGCATGGATCATGCCGAAACATTCCGCCGTCCGACCAAGATCATCGGCGCGGCTCTCTTCGCCGCCATGGTCCTCGTTCTGGCTGTTCTGATCAAAGGTCATGTCGATTTCGCCGAGGTGACGAACCGGCTTGCCGCAGCAAGAGGCTGGATTGCCTCGCATTCCAGCATCGCGGCCCTCTCCTTCGTCACTGTCTATGTCACCGTGACCGGCCTGTCGCTGCCTGGCGCAACGGCTCTCACGCTGATCGGCGGCAGCCTGTTCGGGCTGTTGGCGGGAACGCTGCTGGTTTCCTTCGCGAGCGTCATCGGCGCGACGATCGGCATGGTCGTCGCGCGCTATTTTCTGCGCGATTTCATCGAGCAGCGCTTTCCCGATGCCGTCGCCAAGATCGATAGCGGCGTAGCAATGGACGGCGCCCGCTATCTGTTTGCCCTGCGTCTCATTCCGGTCATCCCTTTCTTCCTCGTCAATCTGGCGATGGGCCTGACGCGCATGCCCGTCCTCACCTTCGCCTGGGTGAGCCAGCTCGGGATGCTTCCTGGCACCGTTGTCTACGTCAATGCCGGCCAACAACTTGCTTCCATCGAAAGCGCCGGCGACATCTTGAGCCTCCGCATCATTCTCGCATTCGCCGCGCTGGCGGCATTGCCTTTCGTGGCCAAGGCAGGGAACGCGTGGTGGAGTGGCCATAACGCTCTTGGAACCTGGCAGCGGCCTCGGCGGTTTGACTACAACCTTATCGTGATCGGTGCCGGTTCCGCCGGTCTCGTGACCGCCTACATCGCAGCAACGGCGCGGGCTCGTGTGGCACTCATCGAACAGGGGGAGATGGGCGGAGATTGTCTGAACACCGGGTGCGTGCCATCGAAGGCGCTGATCCGGTCCGCCAAGCTTGCGCATGAAGGAATGCGGCCGGAGCGTCTCGGCCTCACCGGCCGATTGGAGCCTGATTTCCCTACGATCATGCAACGGATCGAGCGGGTAGTCGGGCGTGTCGCACCGCATGACTCAGCCGAACGGTATCGTGCGCTTGGCGTCGACGTCATCAAGGGGCATGCGAAGGTCGCCGATCCGTGGACGGTCGAAGTTGACGGGCGGCGCCTGACCGGGCGGCGGATCGTACTTGCAACCGGCGCCGAACCGGCGATACCGCCAATACCGGGCCTGGCGGATGTCGAACCCCTGACCTCCGAAACGCTGTGGAGCCTGTCCGAGCGGCCGGAACGGCTCTTGGTTCTTGGCGGGGGTGCCATCGGCTGCGAGCTTGCCCAGAGCTTCGCTCGGCTTGGAAGCGAGACCACCGTTGTCGAAGCCTTGCCGCGACTTATCGCCCGCGAGGACGGAGACGCCGGCGAAATGATGCGCGCTGCGCTTGCCTCGGACGGCGTGACGATCGTCACAGGCGTTGCCGTCAGCTCATTTTCCCGCGACGGCCAATCGAGACTGGCGCATCTAGCCGATGGAAGAGAATTGGCCTTCGACCGTGTCCTCGTCGCGGTCGGCCGTAGACCGCGCACGTGCGGTTTCGGTCTGGAGGAACTCGGTCTTCTCGAAGACGGCAAGCTGGTGGTCGACGACCGGCTGAGGACCCGCGTGCCGACGATTTTCGCCGCTGGAGATGTCATCGGGCGCCTGCAGTTCACGCACGCCGCTGGCCACTACGCCTGGTTCGCCGCCATGAACGCTCTGTTTGGCGACTTCAAGAGATGGAAGGTGCACACAAAAGCGTTCCCTGCGGTGATCTACACCGATCCCGAGATTGCTCGCGTCGGGCTGAATGAGACCGAGGCACGCGAGCGAGGCATCGCCAGCGAGATCACCCGATATGACCTTGCCGAACTCGATCGCGCCATTACCGATGACGCCAATGAGGGATTCGTCAAGGTTCTCACAGTCCCTGGCAAGGATCGCATACTGGGCGTCACCATTGTCGGCGCGCGTGCCGGCGACATGCTCAGCGAGTTCACGCTGGCCATGCGCCATGGTCTTGGCCTCAATGCAATTCTGCGGACGATCCATCCCTATCCGGGATGGACGGAGGCGGCGAGAGCGACAGCCGGCGAATGGCGCCGGGCGCATGCTCCAGCCTGGGCGCTGGCATTGTCGGGGCGCATCCTTCAATGGCTGAGGGGGTGAGGCCATGTTCGACCGCCACCTCCTGCCCTTGCAGAAGCGCCTGCTGGCCCCGCCGGCGGCATGGCTTGCAAGGCGCGGCATCGCCGCCGATGCCGTCACGTTTCTCGGATTTGGCGTCGGGCTTCTCGTCGTTCCTCTCCTCGCAAACGGGCACTTTTTCGCGGCGCTTGTCGTCGTCCTGGCGAACCGTACGCTCGACGGTCTCGACGGTGCGCTCGCCCGACAAACGCAGCCAACCGATCGCGGCGCCTTCCTCGACATCGCCCTCGATTTTGTCTTCTACGCACTCGTGCCTTTCGGCTTCGTCCTTGCCGATCCGGCTACGAATGCCTTGCCGGCCGCGACGTTGCTGCTTGCCTTCATCGGAACAGGCAGCAGCTTTCTTGCCTTTGCCGCCATTGCAGGCCGCCGCGGCTTGTCGTCCACCAGCTATCCCGCGAAGGGCATTTACTATCTGGGTGGGCTTACGGAAGGGACCGAAACCATCGCCGTCTTCGTCGCGATGTGTCTGTGGCCGACCGCCTTTCCCTTCATCGCCTACGGTTTCGCTGGCCTGTGCGCGGTGACGACGATCACCCGCTGGTGGTGGGGATGGCGGGCGTTCGCACCGGCTACATCGCATTGCGCGCGTGGCAAAAGCGGCCCGGCGATAAAGGTCCAAAAATTCAGGAAAGAAGGCGAATTGCGATCATGACTTGGAAGACGGTACTCACCGTATTGGCAATGGCCGGGCTGTCCATGATGTACGGGCCCGCCCAGGCCTCCAGCCGCTGGGACGAGATCGTTTCCAAGGCGCGCGGCCAGACGGTTTACTGGAACGCCTGGGGCGGAGATGAGAGGACCAATTCCTTCATCGACTGGGTCGGAAAGGAAGTTCAGGCCCGCTACGGGATCATCATCCGGCAGGTGAAGCTTTCGGATACGGCGGAAGCCGTCTCGCGCGTCATCGCCGAAAAGACCGCCGGCCGCGACGACGACGGTTCCGTCGATCTCATCTGGATCAACGGGCCGAATTTCCTGTCGATGAAGGACAAGCACCTCCTTTATGGGCCGTTCACGCAGTTGCTGCCCAATTATCGGTATGTCGACACCGAGAGCAAACCCTCGAACGTCACGGACTTCACGATCCCGGTGGACGGAATGGAGTCGCCGTGGCGTCTTGCCCAGTTCGTCTTCAACTACGATTCCGCCCGCGTGAAAGATGTGCCGCGCACGATTCCCGACTTCGTGCCCTGGGCCAAGGCGCATCCCGGCCGCTTTACGCACCCCGACGTGCACGATTTCATGGGCGCCACCTTTCTCAAGCAGGCGCTGATAGAGCTGGCGCCCGATCGTCAGCGATTGCAGCAGCCGGCGACGGATGCCGATTTCGAGAAGGAGACGGCACCACTATGGGCCTGGTACGACGAACTCAAGCCTCTGCTCTGGCGGCACGGTCAACAGTTCCCCGCGAACGGGCCGGCGGCGCGGCAGCTTCTCAACGACGGCGAGATCGACCTGTCGATGTCATTCGACCCCGCCGAGGCCGCAGCCTCGGTCGAAAGCGGCCTGCTGCCCGATACCGTGCGGACCTATGCGCTTTCGGGCGGGACCATCGGCAATACGAGCTTCGTTGCGATCCCTTATAATTCGCCGCACAAGCAAGCAGCCATTGTCGTGGCCAATTTCCTGCTCGACCCGGCAACCCAGGCCCACGCTCAGGACATCCGCGTCCTCGGCAGCTTCACGGTTCTTGCCCTCGACAAGCTTTCGGCTGAACAGCGCCGGCTCTTCGCTGATTTGCCGACGAGCCCGGCATTGCCGACCAACGCGGAATTGGGGCCGGTTCTCCTCGAACCGCACCCGTCCTGGATGACGAGGATCACGGACGAATGGATGCGGCGCTACGTCAAATAAGGGTCCGTATTCGCGGCCTGTCCCTTTTCCCGACCGGACTGCGCCCATGGCATATGGTCAGCGCCATTGTTTTCGGCGTGCTTGGGATTCCGATCGCGGCCGGCCTGTTCTTAACTGTGCTTCCCGCATTCGGCTATCTGCCATCGATCGGCGGCGAGGCTCTGAGCCTCGATCCATGGTGCGAGCTCTTCCATACGCCCGGCATCGCCACCAGCCTCCGCATCACGGTGACAACGGGGCTTGTCGCAACCCTTCTTGCATTGGTTTTGTCGTTCAGTTTCTGCGCGGTTGTCCATGGCCGGATGCGTGATCGCGGCGCCGAGAGCTTTTTGGCACCGCTGCTTGCCGCACCCCATGCCGCGATGGCGATCGGGCTCGCCTTCCTGATCGCGCCGAGTGGCTGGCTGATCCGCCTCTCGAACCCCTGGCTGACGGATTACACCGTGCCGCCGGACATCGCCAGCGTCCATGACCCGTGGGGCATCGCCCTCGTTCTCGGTCTTCTCGTGAAGGAAATGCCATTCCTGTTGATCGTCATCCTGGGGGCTCTGAACCAGATCCCCGTCGGTCAGCAGATGCGGGCCGGCCGCGCGCTCGGCTATGGGCAAGGCGTGGTCTGGATCAAGATCATCGCGCCGCAGGTCTATGCCCAGATCCGCCTGCCTGTCTATGTCATCCTGGCCTTTTCGCTCTCTGTCGTCGACATGGCGCTGATACTCGCGCCCGGGAATCCTCCGCCCCTCTCCGTTGTCGCGCTCAGATGGTTCATGGCTCCCGACGTCACACGATACCTCCCAGCCGCGGCAGCAGCGATGCTTCAGTTGCTGGTCGTTGTCGCAGCGATCGGTCTATGGCGTTTCGGTGAACAAGGCGTCGCCCTGATCGGCCTCTGGTGGATGACGCGTGGCGGCCGGGGCGTGACCGGAGAACCAGGCCTGAAGCTGGCGGCGGCTTTCGCGATGATCGGGCTCGCCTTGGGGCTTGGCAGCCTCGTGACGCTGGCGATTTGGTCATTTGCCTGGCGATGGCCGTTTCCCGATGCGCTGCCATCGACCTGGAGCCTTGAAATCTGGGGGCGTCAGGCTCATACTCTCATTTGGCCGTTGGCAAACACCATAACCCTTGCTGGATTGGCCACCGTCGCCTCGGTCTTCCTCTCCATCGCTTGGCTCGAAACCGGGGACCGCATGGGCAGACGGCGGCAAACCGCTGTGTTCCATCCGATCTATATTCCTCTCCTTCTGCCGCAGATCGCCTTCATGTTCGGAGCACAGGTGCTCGTCTTGAAGCTTCGAGCCGACGGCACATTCCTGGCGGTCGCGTGGGTGCACCTCCTCTTCGTGTTCCCTTATGTGCTGCTGGCGCTCGTCGATCCCTGGAAGGCGCTCGATCCGCGTTACGCGCGCTCCGCATCCGCCCTCGGCGCTTCTCCGGCAGGCACGCTGATACGCGTCAAATTGCCCATTCTCCTCAGACCGATCCTTATCGCCTCGGCTATCGGCTTTTCGGTGAGCGTCGCGCAATACCTGCCCACCTTATTCGTCGGTGGCGGGCGCCTCGCCACACTCACGACCGAGGCGGTTGCGATGGCCAGTGGTGGAGATCGCCGGGTCGTTGGTGTCTTCGCCTTCCTGCAGACCCTACTGCCCTTTACCGTTTATCTTGCGGCGTTGATTATTCCGCGGATCGTATTTGCCGATCGCCGTGCTTTGTCGGGGCGCACATGACCAACGCGTTAATCATCCGCTCCACCTCTATCTCGGTCGGCGGCAAGATGCTCGTCTCGAACCTGGATCTCGTCGTCGAGCCTGGCACCGTGGCAACCGTGATGGGGCCGAGCGGATCGGGCAAGTCCACCCTGATTTCCTTCATCGGCGGCCATCTGGATTCCTCCTTCCACGCGACGGGAAAAGTTCTGATCGGCAGCCGCGATATAACGGACTTGCCGGCGGAGCAGCGCGGCATCGGCATTCTCTTCCAGGACGATCTTCTTTTCCCGCATCTTTCGGCCGGCGCAAATCTCGCATTCGGACTGGCACAATCGGTCTCGGGGCGCGAGGCGCGGCGGCAGCGCGTTGCGGAAGCACTCGTAGAAGCCGATCTCAGCGGGTTCGAGGAGCGCGATCCGGCAACGCTTTCGGGCGGCCAGCGTGCCCGCGTCGCTCTGATGCGGACGCTTCTGGCGGCACCAAAGGCACTGCTCCTTGATGAACCGTTTTCCAAACTCGATTCCGATCTGCGGCGCGAGTTCCGTCGCTTCGTCTTCGACCGCGCCATTGTCAAGCGACTGCCTGTCCTGCTCGTCACGCACGACGCGTCCGATGCCGAGGCAGCCAACGGCCGAATAGTGAAGCTTGCGTCGTGATGACCAAGAGTGAATGAAAGGCGAACGATTGCTGAAGACGGCAACAACGATCGTCACGGCCAAGGATCGCCACGCTCGATGTAACGATTTCCTCCGGCCGGTAGTGGAGAAGGGCGACCGGAGCCGGCCACTCCAAGTTGACAGGGCGAGCCCACAAATGTAAGTTCGCGTTAGTGGTGACTAACGCGAACTTATGGGCAGCGCTCGGAGATTCGACGAGGCGCACGATCTTCGAACTGCTGGTCGAACAGCCTTGTTCGGTCGGCGGACTCGCTCGTGCGCTGCCAGTTACCCGGCCAGCGGTCTCTCAGCACTTGAAGGTACTCAAGGACGCCGGGCTCGTGGCTGACACACGCGCCGGCAAGGAACGCATCTACCGTGTCGATCCGGACGGGCTGGCAAGGCTGCGCGCCGAAATCGACCGGTTCTGGAGCAAGACCCTGGCGGCCTACAAATCGGCCGTCGAGCAACCAGCGAAGGAATAGGCATGAGCAAGCACCCAGCACCTGCCCCGGTAAAGCACTTCATTGTTGTCGAGGCGCCTATTGCGCATGCCTTCAAGGTTTTCACCGAGGATTTCGGCAGTTTCAAACCCCGCGAGCACAACCTACTCGCCGTTCCGATCGCAGACACGGTCTTCGAACCCCGTGTCGGAGGTCACATCTACGACCGAGGCGTGGATGGCAGCGAATGCCGTTGGGCCCGGGTGCTGGCCTTCGATCCACCCAACCGGCTGCTTCTGAGCTGGGATATCAGCCCTCGCTGGCAGGTGGAAATCGAACTGAACAAGACCAGTGAATGGGAAGTTCGGTTCACGGCTGAGACGGAGAACCGAACCCGGGTCGAAATCGAGCACCGGAATCTCGAACGGCATGGCGAAGGCTGGGAAGGCTTGCGCGGCGGGGTCGACAGCGATCAAGGCTGGCCGCTGTACTTGCGGCGATTTCACGACCTCTTTCCCGTCAGGCGGCCTGACAGCCGTGCCGCGATTTAACGGGCAGCACTCGCCAGCACCATTTGGCTACTATGATTCCAAGGAGCGGAGAGAATATGGAAGCCTATTGGTTAAGTATCCTCGGCGTGCTCGCGCTCTGCCTGTTGTCCGTCGTATTGGCGATTTACTCGGGATCGTCAAAGGGATTTGCAGGAGCGCTTTCAGGTCCGGTAATCCCGGCAGACGACGCCAATCTTCTCTACAGGATCGACCGCGTGCATATGAACTCGGTCGAAGCACTGGCCCCTTTCGTTGTACCGGCAGTGCTGGCCATGACAGTTGGCGTCGGACCCGCAACGCTGGCGACGGTGATGTCAGGTTACCGAACCCGACGGCTCCGCCGGTTGCGAGTACGCACGCCGCTTCTACCCTGGCCGATCCGCCGCGATAAACCGAGTCGGACGCCGTCGAATTCGATGCGACGACGCAGCCCGGCATGGAAACATCGGTTGAACCCTGGATCTTGACCGCCTCGGAGGCGGTTGGGTCCAGAGCGAGCACACAGGCGGGCTGACCGGGCTCCACCTTGACATAGGAGGAGCGATGGGCGGTCCAGTTCAGTGCGCCGACAAGACCCTGATGATGAATGGCGGAGGCGGCGGAGATGAAATGCGCCTGACCGTCCTGGTTCGCGGAAATGTCGAATTCGGGCAGCGTCTCGACGTTGGCGATCTGCAAATCCTGGCTTGTGGGGATCAGCATATTCGCCGCGAAGAATTTCTCGCCCAACTGGTGAAGATCGGTCACCGTCATACCCGAATAGTAAACGGTGCCGACGGCGAGTGCGGTCGCGTCGAGTGCGTTCTGCAGCTTCGCCGCATCGTTCCTCGTGCCGGTGAAGTCCACCACTCCCGCGACGGCGGCCATGAGCGGGACCATCGTGATCACGGTGATCAGAGCGTAATTGCCGCGTTCACAGGAAAGAAAGCGCTTCAACATTTTCAGGCCGCCAGAAAACCTGCCGGCGGAGCAGAATGCGTATCGCGACTTAATTATTCGACCACAATATCAATAAAATGCCGTCTTAATTGCAAACCAGCAACGGAAAGCAAGTAAGCACGGGAGATTAACGCCAAAGGCTATGCTCTTTCCGTGTCCATCGGCAGATTTCATCGCAGCCAAAGGGAATATCCCTATGTCTGGCGATGGGAGAAGCCCGGTCGTCTAGGATGATCGGTGGGAACCGAGACGACCGGGCCCTCGCTGCGGTCGGTTCAGCTTCGGCCGCTTGGCCAAGTTAATCCAAATCATGGCAAGGGGATGTCGGACCTTAATCCGACATCCCCGGTGCATTGGTCCAAGCTACCGGTTCGAGTGGAACTTTTGCTGTTATCGCCGGCGTAGACCATCTCGCAGCTAGCGCCCGCCGCGTTGCTCGTTCTCCTTCGGCTTCGGCTTCGGAGCGGCGTTGGGCAGCTTTTTGCCCTTGGCGAGGGCATCCTCGTCGCAATGGAATTGTCTTGACCCGCCGGGATGACTGCGTCGCCGGCGGGCCGTGTTGTGTGTCTCTGGTTCTACTTGGACCGGGCCGTGGAAGATGATGACTCGTCGGTCTCCGATGAGGTCGATCGGGCTGTCTTCGCGGCAAGGGCTGCCTCAAGCGCTTCAAGCGCTTGGGGCGAGGCCGGCGTCGTCGACACCACTCCGATGGCATGGCCAAGCCCCGTCGTGCTCTTGTCTTTTGCTGCGGTGGAGGTTGCCATGCCATGGCCGGCATGACCCATGCCTGCTCCTACTCCAGCCCCGTGCCCGCCGCCGTTGCCACCTCCATTTCCGGCACCGTTACCATTTCCACCATTACCTCCATTTCCGCCGCCATTCCCGTTCCCGCCGCCGTTCCCGCCGCCCGCCGCATGAGCTGCATCCAAAATGGTGTTTGGCAAGAGCGCCGAAGCCGGGCCGGCCAACAGGGCTATCAGAGAACAAGATGCGAGAAGCCGATAGGCACGTTTCATTTGAATAGCTCCTTGGTTGCAGGTCCCGCCGAATAGTCTGAGTTTACCAGCAGTTTGGCGATAAAAAGACCATTAGGGCCGATGCGCATTAAGCATCGGGCTAAGGTTCCATGCCTCAACGATGAAAGATCGGCGGCCTTTCGATGGCCAGCCTTTTGCGTTTGAGTCTTCGCGACCCCGGTGCTTACAGCCGAGTTCCTCGCACCAGTGCTCGATGATGCCGGTCGGCGAACCTCGGCAAGGGACCGTTTTGTCGGTTAATTCAGATCACCCGGCCTCATCGCGGTGCTGGAGCGCCTCGTGAACGATGTCCTTGAGCGAGACACCCCATTCGGGCTCAAGGCTGTCTATGTCGATCCCCGCCTCTTTGGCAGAAGCGCGACAGTGCCTGGCGAGTTCGGCTGGATCGCCGCCGTTTTGAGGGAGATTGACATCCAGCCAAGCCTGTATGAACCCACGCGCCTCGGCGTTCATAGCTGCAATCCATGTTAGTGAATTATGACGACTTTGCTCCGGCGATCGAATTTCGTCCAGTGGGCTTCTCGCGACGCGGCCAGGGTGAGGATTTAAGTTTTCCACAGCAGCCCGGCCGATCGCTAAAAGCCGAGCGATCCGATTAAGGTTTCGGTGAACTGCTGAGCGGGATAGTCATCGCGTGGGAACCCAAGCCCCCCGCCCGCCCCACAGGCGCTCCGGCCAGTTGTCAGGTCGGGGCGTCTTTTTTGTTTGTACGCTACCTCGCCTTGAGGTGGACCAGTTTCTGAGACAGGGGGCATAAGGTGGATCGCCCGATGAGAAGGACCAGAGCGAATGGTCGCGAGGTCGGACAGATCTTCTGTCCGATTGATCGTAACCTACTGAAGTCCTTAACGCGCTTTTTATCGTACTGACCTATAGCCGGATGACTGGCAGGCATTGGGTACGGGCGGTAGTCAGCGTGCAAACGGAAACTGTTGAAGCAGTGTCCGTCGTCAGGGATTTTGGGACAATTGACGCTTTGAGCAAGTCCGACGAGGACTGCCCCGGCCAGTCCTTCGATCCCGCGCGCGAAGGCGGGGAAAGCGCGTGGTCGGCCTTCCACGATCCTTACCAGCCACCCGCGCAGGGTGATAGATACTACAGCGACCGCTGCAAGCGTGAGCGCAACGCCGATCATCATCGGGTGATGTCACGTTATCGGCATCTGAACGCGGTGGGATTTGCGGCGTTGTTGTCAACAGCCGGTTGTTACAGCGTTCCATTTCGCCATGGCTTGCAGACGATGGCCTCGGATATCGGCAGCAGAGCGTTGGGAGCGAGACGGGACGAAGAGGTTGCGGATGGCGGAGAAGATAGAGATGAAACGCTGCAGACTTCCCGGCGATCGGAAGCCCTGCATTGACCGTTCTCGTTTTCGCAGCGGTACGTGGGAATTCTCCGCGCGGTTGTTCAATCCCTTATGCGAGCGATGCTCGACCTGCGGCATCACCTGACGCTTTGCCGCTCCGTAGGAGCGCAACTTGTCGGTGATCATGCGCTTGGGCGCCAGTCCCTGCTTCTTTAGCAGCCGCGTCAGCAAGCGTTTGGCCGCCTTGGTGTTGCGCCGGGTCTGGACGATTTCGTCAAGCACATAGCCGTCCTGATCGACGGCACGCCACAGCCAATGTTTCTTGCCGGCAATCATGATGGCGACTTCGTCGAGATACCAGATATCATTGGGGCCGGGCTGCTTGCGGCGCAGGCGCCGGGCGTAGTCGTGCCCGAACTTCCTGCCCCAGCGACGGATCGTCTCGTAGGAAACCACGATGCCGCGCTCCAAAAGCATTTCCTCGACATGGCGCAGGCTCAGCGGAAACCGGTAATACAGCCAGACCGCGTGTGCGATGATCTCGGCTGGAAAACGATGACGCTTGTAGCTGACGGCGGACGTACTCATGCCAGCGCCCCTACACCCCAAAGCGCTCACCAGAAGTTAATGTGACAAGCCCGCGCGCTCCTCTTTATCTGTTTTCTTCGATCGGAGCTTGGGGATCGTTTTTCTGTTCGGCAGCGTCGTGTTCGCCTTACAGCGCGGCGGGCCGGCAAATGTGGAATGTTGTCTCGGGTCGATGATC
>Ga0209963_1000668_pt1 | contig 36661 bp, 36 predicted proteins | sample ThiBio_1000_biof_2_FD_183957 | JGI IMG/M metagenome (GOLD analysis project Ga0209963, IMG submission 183957) | Wastewater bioreactor microbial communities from Cape Town, South Africa - Thiocy_cont_1000_biof (SPAdes) | ecosystem: Engineered > Bioreactor > Thiocyanate-remediating >...
TTGAAGACCTCGTTCAGCGATTCGACCGCCTCTTTTTTTGCCGCTCGTTCCACAGCAAGCTCTCTCCGGTTGGCGGTCTTGGCCCTGGATCAGTGTCCGAGGCAGGACCGCCGGGTTGCACCCATCGTCCGCCGGACATGACCTCAAGACCCACGGTCTCAAAGACAAAGGCAGACGACATTGAACAGCCTGCCCTCCCGAACCGGAAACCGGCGCGGGGTGTCGAGGTTCGAACCAAATACGCAGGCTCCGCGCTAGCGGAGAACTGCAGGATCGGTCTTCACCCGTCTGTGCAGGCTATGCTATTAAGCCATTGAAGATAGAAGATATCTTCGCCAGCGCCCGCAGTCTCGGACAGGACTCAGGATACCCGGCACGCCGGACACCCTCGCATGCATTCGTCGAGACGACGGGAGCCCTTCCTTTCAAGCAATCCGAACGGATGTCTGGAAAGGACTGATCTCCTAATAGGCTCGGCTTTTGGAGTGCATACGCAAACGTGCCAGCGATCGCCAGCACGTTCGGAAGGGATTCTTTAACGAGTCTTTCCGGCGTTGCCAAGGATTAATTTTCCGGCAACGTCGCGCGATCCGGACCGGAACTGCCTACCCCTTCGGGCAGGCGGCACCGGCATCGGCCCACGCCTTGATAATATCGCCGAACGCTTTCTGCGTGCCGGGGGCCGGGGTACGCCCCCGACCCGGATGCCATGCCCAACCGACGAGGTCATCACTGGCCATATGCTCGACCAGCGCCGCCAGGTCGCGGTCGCCGTTGCGAGCCTTGTCCTTGACCTGCTCGCAGATCTGGCCGAGCGACTTGCCCTGCCAGGCCATCTCGACGGGGGCCAGCGACCACTTCGGGTTCCCGGGAACCCCAGCCGCATCGAAATTGGTTTCGTGATGGCACGTGGTGCAGACCAGCCCGCTCGCAGCCCCCATGCCGCCTTCGCCGCGCACGACGAGAGGCTGGTGTGGAGTCATCCGGTCGGTTTGGGTCGGCCGCTCCCCGGCGGGATGGCAGTTGAGGCAACGCGGCGACTGGATCACTTTGCCCGCCTCCTCGAACAGCGCCACCGCGCGCGCGTCCTTGTCAGCGATCGCTGCAAAGCTCTCGACGCTTCGCAGCGTCGCTGCGCGATTTGCCGGTTCGCCCGCGGCGTTGCGAACGCCGCCGGCATAAACCAAGACCCCGGCGGTCAGCATCCCCATGGCGAGGGCAAGCCCCGCATCTCGCAATATTGTCATGCCGAAGCGCCTCCCACGATCGGCAGCTGGCGCGGCCGAACGCGACCGAGCTTTGCCATTGCATTGGCGACCGCAGGACCGATCGGCGGTACGCCCGGCTCGCCAACGCCGGTCGGCTTCTCGGTCGACTTCACCACCGTCACCACGACCTCGGGCATCTCGTTGATGCGCAACGAGCGGTAGGTGTCGAAGTTGCCGGGCACCGGATGTCCCGCGTCGAGCGGCACGTCGGCATAAAGGATATGGCCGAGTCCGAAACCGATGCCGCCCTCCATCTGCGCGCGGATGATGTCCGGGTTCACCGCGACGCCACAGTCTACCGCGCACCACACCTTGTGGACCCTCGGCCCCTCCTCGGTCATCGAAATCTCGACCACTTGCGCGACGAAGGAGTTGAAGCTCTCCACCACCGCGACACCGCGGGCACGCCCCGGCTCAGGCCTGGCGTTCTTCCAGTCCGACAGTTCAGCGACCGCGCGCAGCACACCGGCATGGCGCGGCTTGTCCTTCATCATCTCGAGACGACCCTCGACCGGATCCTTGCCGGCCTCGGCCAGGAGTTCGTCAACGAACGCCTCCACCGCGTAGCCGGTATGGGTATGTCCCACCGAGCGCCACCACAGCACCGGCACGCCGACCTCCGCCAGATGCAAGTCGCAACGGAAGTTCGGGATATCGTAGGGGAGATTTTGCGATCCCTCGTAGGCGGTCGGATCGAGGCCATCCTTCATCATGACGGCCTCGAACGCCGATCCCTTTATAATCGACTGGCCGACGATCGTATCGCTCCACGCCTCGATCCGGCCGTCGCGAACGACACCGCGCATCCGGTGGACGCCGAACGGCCGGTAATACCCGGCCCGCATGTCGTCTTCGCGGCTCCAGACCAACTTGATCGGACGACCCGGACCAAAGGCCTTCGCCGCATAGGCCAGTTCGGCCGCGACGTGAGAGTTTTGCTGCGCCCGCCGGCCGAAACTGCCGCCGGCGAATATGGTCTTGAGCGCGACCTTGTCCATGCCGATGCCGAGAATCTTCGCGATCGTCGCCTGATCCGCGGTCGGAAACTGACTTCCGAATTGCGACGACGCCGTATCGCCCTTCCAGTCGATGAAAGCGTTGATCGGCTCCATCGCCGCGTGCGCGAGATACGGAAAGACAAACTCCGCCTCGATCAGCTTGCCGCCCTTGGCGACCGCCGCGTCGACGTCGCCCTGCTGCTTCACCACCTTGCCGGGCTGTTTTGCGAGCGCGCGAAATTCACTCAGCAACTGGCTGGTGCCGCGCTTTTCCGCCTTGCTCTCGTCCCAGTCGATCTTGATCAGATCGCGCGCGGTCTTTGCCGGCCAGAAGCCGGTCGCATAGACCGCGACGCCGCTTGGCACCTGCTTGGCATCGACAAAGCCCTGCACCGATTTGGCGGCGGAGGCATCGAACGAGGCCACGGTCGCGCCGAACTTCGGCGGATGCGCGATCAGCACCGTCAGCATGTCCGGCGCGTGGAGGTCCATCGTGTAGACGGCCGTGCCGTTCGACTTCGCGGCGCTGTCGAGGCGTTTCACCGCGCCTTCCTTGCCGATCAGTTTGAACTGTGACGGATCCTTGAGCTTCGGGTCGGCCTGCATCGGCTGCGCCATCGCCTTGGCGGCAAGTGCGCCGAAGCCGCTCTGCTTGCCGGACGGATGGCGAATCACGCCCTTCTCGACCGTGATCTCGGCGGCCGGCACGCCCCATTCGGCGGCGGCGGCGGCAACGAACATCTGCCGTGCGGCGGCGCCGACCTGACGCATCTGGATGAAGGAATTGGCGATCGCGGTCGAACCGCCGGTGCCCTGAACGCCGAACGCCAGATTCTTGTACAGAACCGGATTCGACGGTGCATGGTCGGCGCGCATCTGCACCCAGTCGGCGTCGAGTTCCTCGGCGACCAGCGTGGCCATCCCGGTGAACGGCCCCTGCCCCATCTCGATGTGCTTGCATAGCACCGTGACGGTGTCGTCGGTGTCGATGACGAGGAACGTGTTCGGGACGGTATTGACGGCCTTCGGATCGGGCGCGGCCTGCGCGCGCGCCGGACCGTTTGTCGGTGCGATATAGACGCCGATCGCGAAAGCCGCGCCGGCCTTGAGCAACGTGCGGCGGGAAGGTCCGGAATCGTGAACGGTCATGGCTCAGCCCTCCAGCGTCTTGGCGGCGCTATGAATGGCGGCGCGAATGCGGACATAGGTGGCGCAGCGGCAGATGTTGCCGTTCATCGCCAGATCGATGTCACGATCGCTCGGTTTCGGATTGGCCTGCAGGAGCGCGGCCGCGCTCATGATCTGGCCGGACTGGCAGTAGCCGCATTGCGGCACGTCATGGGCGACCCAGGCGTCCTGCACCGCCTTGCCTTCCTTGCTGTCCAGCCCCTCGATCGTGGTGACGTCGCTGCTGCCAACGGCGGATACCGGCAGCGAGCAGGAGCGCACCGGCATCCCGTCGAGGTAAACCGTGCAGGCGCCGCATTGCGCGACACCGCAGCCATACTTCGTGCCGGTGAGCCCGGCATTGTCGCGGATCGCCCACAGCAACGGAGTGTTTGGATCGGCATCCACCACATGTGGCTTGCCGTTGAGTTTCAGCGTGAAGTTCGCCATCGTCGCTCTCCGCACATCGGAAGTGACGAAGATTAAGTTCGAACGATTCCAGTTCGCAACAGAACTTCGGCCGTCGTCTCAATGAATATTTTTTGCTGGCGACGGAACCTATTCGCCAAAGCGTTCACGTCACCGGATACGGCAACGGCTTGCCGTGAAACGCCGCTTCCAGATTGGCCAGCACGCAGGCCTGCATCGCCTGATGCGAGTCGGCGGTGTGACCGCCGATGTGCGGGGTCAGCACCACGTTGGGAAACGCGGTCAGGGCGTCCGGCGCGTGCGGTTCAGTTTCGAACACGTCGAGTCCGGCGCCTGCGATGGTGCCATCCGTCAGCGCGGCAACCAATGCCGCCTCGTCCACCGCCGAGCCGCGCGAGATGTTGACGAGGGTGCCGTCCGGCCCGAGCCGGCGCAGGATGTCGGCGTCGATGACGTGGTGGGTATCGGCCCCGGCGCGCACCGCCACGATCAGCACGTCGCACCAGTCCGCCAGCGCCGCGAGGCTGTCGATGTGGCGATACGGCACGTCATGCCGGGAGCGGCTGAAATAGGCCACCTCGGTCTCGAACGCCGCCACCCGCGCCGCGATCTTGCGGCCGATCGCGCCCATGCCGTAGACGCCAACGCGGCGACCCGGATTGCCGGGACGCGGCGCCATCTGCGGCGACGGCCTGGCCGCCGCCCAGTCGCCGCTGCGGACATAGGCGTCGGCCGGGATCAACCGCCGGGTCACCGCAAGCATCAGGGTGACGGCGAGATCGGCCACCGCCGCCGCGTTCGCCGCCGGGCTGTGTCCGACCGCGATGCCGCGCGCGGACGCCGCCGCGAGATCGACGCCGTCATAGCCGGTGCCGTAACAGATAATCGCCTTGAGCGACGGCAGCAGGTTCATCGCGTCACCCGATAACGGCGTCGCGCCGGCTGTAATCAGCACCCGCACCTGCGATAGCTGCTCCGGAGAAAATGTCTCGGAAACAGGCTGCCCCTTGCTATCGAGCACCTCGTAGCGGTCACCGATCGGCACCATCATTGCCTTGGGAAATCGCGAATAAACCAACACCTTACCGGACATTGCTTCCTCCCTGCCTGAAGATGGCCTGCTCAAGCAAAAGGCGGGACAGGTTGCCCTGTCCCGCCTTGTTATTCAGTCACGCTGCAACGTGCTTACGCCAGCGTGGTGCCGGGTTCGACCTTGACGCCCGGGCCCATGGTCGAGGACACCGCGACGCGCTGAATGTAGGTGCCCTTGGAGCCCGCCGGCTTCGCCTTCGACACCGCGTCGACCAGCGCCTTGACGTTCTCGACCAGTTTCTCCTCCGAGAACGAGGCCTTGCCGACGCCGGCCTGCACGATGCCGGCCTTCTCGACACGAAACTCGACCGAACCGCCCTTGGCGCCCTTGACCGCGCCGGCGACGTCCATGGTCACCGTGCCGATCTTCGGGTTCGGCATCATGCCGCGCGGGCCGAGCACCTTACCGAGCCGACCGACCAGCGGCATCATGTCCGGGGTGGCAATGCAGCGATCGAACTCGATCTTGCCGCCCTGCACGATCTCCACCAGGTCTTCCGCTCCGACGACGTCGGCGCCGGCGGCCTTGGCTTCGTCGGCCTTGGCGCCACGCGCGAACACGCCGACGCGCAGGGTGCGGCCGGTGCCGTTCGGCAACGTGACGACGCCACGGACCATCTGGTCGGCGTGACGCGGATCGACGCCGAGGTTCATCGCGACCTCGATGGTCTCGTCGAACTTCGACGTGGCCCGCTCCTTGATCAGCTTGATCGCATCCGCGAGCGGATAAAGCTTCGTGCGGTCAATGCCTTCGCGAATTTTCTTGGTACGCTTTCCAATTGCCATGACCGATTACCCCGCGACCTGAAGGCCCATCGAGCGGGCGGAGCCCTCGACCATCTTCATGGCCGCTTCGACGGTATCACAGTTGAGATCCTTCATCTTCTTCTCGGCGATCTCGCGCACCTGCGCGCTCGTCACCTTGCCGGCGGAATCGCGGCCGGGCGCCTTCGATCCGGACTGGATCTTGGCGGCCTGCTTGAGGAAGTAGGACATCGGCGGGGTCTTCATCTCGAAGGTGAAGGACCGGTCCGCATAGATCGTGATCACCACCGGAATCGGGGTGTTCTTTTCTTCCTTCTGGGTCTGCGCGTTGAACGCCTTGCAGAATTCCATGATGTTGAGGCCACGCTGACCGAGCGCGGGGCCGATCGGGGGCGAGGGATTCGCCGCGCCGGCCGGCACCTGAAGCTTCAGGTATCCGGTCACTTTCTTTGCCATGTACCACTCCTTTTCTGGTCCGGACCATCCGGACCTTCAGGGACCGTGGTGCGGGTCCGGCAAGCGACTGGCGATCGCCTGCCCCCTTCCACGGGTCTTGCGAAAACAACTCTCGTCGTTTCCCCACGCCTTCCTTCGAGCCCGGGCATTACCCGGCAACTCAGGACGGCGGCGCGGTCAGACCTTCTCGACCTGACCGAATTCCAGTTCGACCGGCGTAGCACGACCGAAGATCGACACCGCGACCTTGACGCGCGAGCGGCCCTCGTCGACTTCCTCGACCACACCCGAGAACGAGGCGAACGGACCGTCCGCCACCCGCACGTTCTCGCCGACCTCGAAAGAGACCGACGCCTTGGGACGCTCCACGCCCTCCTGCACCTGATGCAGGATGCGCATGGCCTCGGCCTCGGAGATCGGCATAGGCTTGTTTTCAGCGCCGAGGAAGCCGGTCACCTTGGGCGTGTTCTTGATCAGATGAAACGCCTCGTCGGTGAGGTTCATCTTCACCAGCACATAGCCCGGAAAGAACTTGCGCTCCGCGTCGATCTTGCGACCGCGACGCACTTCGGTAACCTTCTCGGTCGGCACCAGCACCTGTTCGAACAGGTCTTCGAGGCCGCGTTGCTTGGCCTGCTCGCGGATCGATTCCGCGACCTTCTTCTCGAAGTTCGAATAGGCGTGAACGATATACCAGCGCATGCTCATGATCAGGATTCCGCGCGGCTCGTCAGTGGATACCGAGCAAGGTTGTAATGCCAAAGCGGATGATCACATCCGCGACGAAAAAGAACAGCGACGCGAAAGCCACCATCACAAAGACCATGATGGTCGTCACCACCGTCTCGCGGCGGGTTGGCCAAATGACCTTGGCTGTCTCGCTACGCACCTCTTGCAGGAATTTGAACGGGCTGAAGGCCATCGTCGGTGATCCGCGTCCGCCGTGAAGATGTCAGGAATCCGAACAGCCCTCTTGCGCCCAACCCTCTTCCGAGGATGAGCCGCCAAGCGGGCTCTCGATTCGGGAATTAATCGCTGCGCCGGATATCCGAATTCGGGCCGGCCGCAGGTGACGCTTCGTACTGCGGACCGCGCCGGAGGTCAAGGCGTCCGGCTATGGAAGCGAGGGCGACATCCCGTCTGATACTCCCCCAGGCCTATCCCGATCCGCGACCGCCTCCCGGGAACCGGCCGGTCCGCGTCTCCCCTCAGGGAAGCGCCGCCCGGAATTGAACGGGATCGACCACGGTCGCAACCCTCGCCGGATCGTCGCGTGCCGAGCCTGCCGCATCACAGTTGCGGGATGACTTGCGCCCAGACCCCGATCATTCCAACAAAGAGCGTGAGCGAGATCAGCGCGGCGGCTTCTTCAACGAACACTTTCAGCATATTCGCCTCCATGGAACATATAAAGAACATTGTTCTTTGTTTGTTCGGAGGAGTCAAGCTTCGCGAAGGCGAACGGCCGCGGTCGTTAATGAAAGGTTTCGGCTCCCGGCCCGGCAAGGCGGCAGCGCTTGTCCCGTCGCAGCCGATTACCCTATCGCGGATGAGGGATTGAACCCAGGCGCCGCCGCGCATCACGAACGTGAATTGACCTGCGCCCTCAATATCGGCTTGGGTAGATTGAAAGCGAATCACGGTCGCGACGCGGCCGACACGGAGGCTAGAATGCGATCGGCGTTTTTCGTGGCCCTTATCGTGGGTGCTGCAGCGGCTCTCTCGAACGCGCCTGCTCAGGCGGGCGAGCGGGCTTTCTGCATCAAGGGGGACAACATTGCCGACGCGCATGGCGACTGCAGCTTCGACACCTACGAGCAGTGTCTGGCAAGCGCCTCCGGCCTGCGGCGGTATTGCGACGCCAATCCGTTCTACATGAGCTACGCGCCGGGTCCGGAGCCGCGCCGGCATCACCGCCGTCACCGCCACTATCGTTCTTGAGACGATTGGAATTGGGGCCCTCGGCGCTGGCCGGTCGATTCGGCAAAGCCGTCGAGGACTGTTTCAGCGCGTCTCCGGACGGATAGGGATCTGCTGCGCGCGAACAGGTTCTAGCGCAGCTCGACGATCTTGCCGTCCTCCAGCGAGACGCGGCGATCCATGCGATCGGCCAGCTCCATGTTGTGGGTCGCGATCAGCATCGCGACCTGAGTCGCGCGCACCAATTGCATCAGCGCCTGGAAGACGTGATCGGCGGTGTGCGGATCGAGATTGCCGGTCGGTTCGTCGGCCAGCAGCACGCGCGGCGCGTTGGCCACGGCGCGCGCGATGGCGACACGCTGCTGCTCGCCGCCGGACAATTCCGAAGGCCGGTGTACGACGCGCTCCCCGAGCCCGAGATAGGCGAGCAATTCGCGCGAGCGGTTTGTCGCCTCGCTGCGTTTCAGGCCGCGGATCAGTTGCGGCATCATCACGTTCTCGAGCGCGGTGAATTCCGGCAGCAGCCGGTGCGACTGATAGACGAAACCGACATCGGTGCGGCGAATCTGGGTGCGCTCGGCGTCCGACAGTCCCGAGGTGGCGAGCCCGGCGACGAACACCTCACCGTCGTCGGGGTGTTCGAGCAGCCCGGCGATGTGCAGCAGCGTCGACTTGCCGGAGCCGGACGGCGCCACCAGCGCCACCGATTGCCCGGCCCATAGCGCCAGTTCGGCGCCGTCGAGAATGGTCAGCGTGGTTTCGCCCTGCTGGTACTGCCGTCGGATGCCTTCGAGATAGACCGCCGGCACCTCTTCCGCGTCGTTGTTCTCCATGGCCACCATCATTCGTACCGCAAGGCTTCGACGGGATCGAGGCGTGCCGCCCGCCACGAGGGATAAAGCGTCGCAAGGAACGACAGCGTCAGCGCCATCACCACCACCGCGACGGTTTCGCCGACGTCGATCTCGGCCGGCAGTTTGGAGAGGAAATACAGTTCCGGCGAGAACAGCTCGGTGTTGGTCAGCCACGACAGGAATTGCCGGATCGTTTCGATGTTCAGGCACACCACCAGGCCGACCACCAGCCCCGTCAGCGTGCCGACCACGCCGATCGCCGCGCCGGTGATCAGGAACACGCGCATGATCGCGCCCTGCGACGCACCCATGGTGCGCAGGATGGCGATGTCGCTGCCCTTGTCCTTCACCAGCATGATCAGCCCGGAGATGATGTTGAGCGCCGCCACCAGCACGATCAACGTCAAGATCAGGAACATGACGTTGCGCTCGACCTGCAGCGCGTTGAAGAAGGTCGAATTGCGCTGCCGCCAGTCGACCAGATAGATCGGCCGCCCTGCTGCTTCCGTGACCGCCTTGCGGTACTGCTCGATGCGATCGGGATTGACGGTGTAAATCTCGATGGCGGTGACGTCGTTGGCGCGGTTGAAATAAGCCTGCGCTTCGGCGAGCGGCATGAACACCATGGTCGAATCGTATTCCGACATGCCGATCTCGAACACCGCCGCCACCCGGTACGGCTTGATGCGCGGCGTAGTGCCCATCGGCGTCACCGCGCCGCGCGGCGCGACCAGCGTGATGTTGTCGCCGGCATGGATCGAGAGTTGATCGGCGAGGCGACGGCCGATGGCGACACCCTGCCCCTGATCGAAGCCCTCCAGCGTGCCCTGCTTGATGTTCTTCGCAATCGACGTGATGTTGTCGAGATCGGCGGCGCGGATGCCGCGCACCAACACGCCCGACGCATTGAACGGCGAAGATGCCAGAGCCTGCCCGTCCACCACCGGCGCGGCGAGGCGGACGCCCGAGACTTTATTGACGCGATCCGCGACCTCCTTCCAGTCGGTCAGCGGACTTTCCAGCGGCTGAATCAGCAGATGGCCGTTGAGGCCGAGAATCTTGCCGAGCAGTTCGGCGCGAAAGCCGTTCATCACCGCCATGACGATGATCAGCGTGGCGACGCCGAGCATGATGCCGAGGAACGAAAAGCCGGCGATCACCGAAATGAAGCCTTCCTTGCGGCGGGCTCGCAGATAGCGCGTCGACAGCATCCACTCGAATGGCGCGAAGGGTCGGGTCCGTACTGGCTCGCTCATGGCATCATCCATCGCTCGAATGTCACACGATTCGGGTGGATTGGGGCCGCGTCATGACTCGATATCCGACAGTGCCCGGTGGATAAGCCATCACGATGTCAGGCGCGCCTGAACGTCCGCGAGGCTCAGGAGTTCACGTTCGCCGCTGATGCGCTGCTTCAATTCAACCTTGCCTTCAGCGAGACTACGCGGGCCGACCATGATCTGCCACGGAATGCCGATCAGATCGGCGGTGGCGAACTTGCCGCCGGGGCGCTGATCGGTATCGTCATAGAGCACATCGACGCCCTTGGCCGAAAGATCGCGATAGAGTTGCTCGCACGCCGCGTCGGTTTCGCTCGCGCCCTGCTTGAGGTTGAGGATCGCAACCCGGAACGGCGCCACCGCTTCCGGCCACTTTATGCCGGCGTCGTCATGGCACGCCTCGATGATCGCGCCGACCAGCCGCGACACGCCGACGCCGTAGGAGCCACCGTGGATCGGTGTTTCGACGCCGTCGGGGCCCGCCACCAGCGCCTTCATCGAGTCCGAATACTTGGTGCCGAAATAAAAGATCTGTCCGACCTCGATACCGCGCGTGTTGACGCGGCGATCCTGCGGCACCTCGGTTTCGAACCGCGCGGCGTCGTGCACGTCCTCGGTCGCGGCGTAGAGCGAGGTCCACTGCTTGATGATCGGCGTCAGATCGCCGTCATAGTCGGTGTCGGCGGCCGGCACCGGCAAATTCAGCACCTCGCGGTCGCAGAACACACCGGACTCGCCGGTCTCCGCGAGCACGATGAATTCGTGGCTGAGATCGCCGCCGATCGGCCCCGTTTCGGCGCGCATCGGGATCGCCTGCAGCCCCATCCGCGCGAAGGTGCGCAAGTAAGCGACGAACATCTTGTTGTAGGATTTGCGCGCGCCCGCCTCGTCGAGATCGAACGAATAAGCATCTTTCATCAGGAATTCGCGGCCGCGCATCACGCCGAAACGCGGACGTTGCTCGTCACGAAACTTCCACTGAATATGATAGAGATTGAGCGGCAGATTCTTGTACGATTTGACGTAGCTGCGGAAAATCTCGGTGATCATTTCCTCGTTGGTCGGCCCGTACAGCAGTTCGCGCTTGTGGCGATCGGCGATGCGCAGCATCTCGGGGCCGTACGCATCGTAGCGTCCGCTCTCGCGCCACAGGTCGGCGAGTTGCAAGGTCGGCATCAGCAGTTCGATGGCGCCGGCACGGTCCTGCTCCTCGCGCACGATCTGCTCGATCTTCTTCAGCACCCGAAAACCCAGCGGCAGCCAGGCATAGATGCCAGCGGCTTCCTGCCGCAGCATTCCCGCGCGCAACATCAACCGATGCGAGACGATCTCGGCTTCCTTCGGGTTTTCCTTCAGGATCGGCAAAAAGAACCGCGACAGTCGCATGGGCACGCTCGAGAATCAGTTGAAAATGGGGACCGGCGCAGTGAAAGCGGATCGGCCGGCAAAACACAAGGGCAGGACCAGCGGAGCCCTGCGAAAACGGCGGAATTCCGGCCACTTCCGCTTCCAGGGGCGGAAAAGGCCGCTGAAATCGGGGCTTCTCGCGAAACGTTTATTTGATCACGACCGGTGTCCCAACGCGAAGGCTATCGAAGTCCGAGATCAGAATATCCAGCCGCATCGTCCAGCGTCCTGGCACCGGCGCGGCCATCGACACCCGCCACTATCCCTGCCCGACCGGCTGCGCCGCGGCGCTCGCAGGTTCGATGCCGACTTCGGCTGGATCGCTGCCGATCAGATTCGCTTGGGCGAAGGCTGCCGACGGAATCATAGCCGCCAGCAACATGCACGGTGACGTGAGCCGAGGCCGCGCTGGCACAAACCAGCGCGGCGAGTGCGCCCCCCCCATATCGGGCGGCCGCGCGATGGGAGCCCTCGCGTTATTTTCCCCCGCCATGCATGGAATGATCGGATTCCTTTTTCATCATCATCATCCCTCCGCCCGAGCCATGCGGCGCGGAAGCACCGATCCCCTGCACGCTGAGCGAAACGGCGACCTTTCCCGCCTTTTCGAACTGCAACGTCACCGGCACCGTTTCGCCCTGCTTGAGCGGCTGCTTGAGATCGACCAGCATCAGATGATAGCCACCGGGCGCGAGTTTCACCGTTTTGCCCGGCGCGATGGCCAATCCGCCTTCGACCGGATGCATCTTCATCACGCCGTCGCTCATGCTCATCTGATGGACTTCGAGCTTTGCCGCAACAGCGGTCGTACCGCCGACGAGACGATCCTCGGTCTTGCCCTTGTTCTCGATGGTCAGATAGCCGCCTCCGACCTTGGCTCCGCCCGGCGTGGCGCGGGTCCAGGCTTGCGAGATCACCAGATCGCCGGCCTTGACGGGCTGGCCGTGATCCTGCGCCCATGCAGCCGCGCCCGTGCCGAGGCCGATGGTCAGAGCGAGTGCGCCGGCCAGAATGCTGCGTTTGGTCAGACTGTCGTACATAGCTAGTCTCCTTTTCTCGTCGTCAGTTGGAGTGGATTGGGTGGGGTGAAGAAGGACATGCGGCGTCACCATCGCACTTTGAAGCCAGCATAAACGGCTCTGCCGGTGCCCGGTTCAAACAACGGTGAAGCAGCGGTAGCCCGGTCGATGACGGCGCTAGAGGCGATGTAAGCCTTGTTGGCGATATTGCGGGCTTCGATATAGCCCGAGTATTTTCCGCCGTCGTCGAACCCGGCTTTCAAGCCGTAGATCGCATAGGCATCCGTGCTCAGCGTGTTGGCGCTGTCGGCGAAGTAGCCCTGCGGCACCCACTCCACATTCGGGCCGATGTAGAATCCGCTCGGATGCTTGTAGAGCACTTCGCCGCGCACGAAATGCCGCGGCGCGCCGGGCAGCAGGTTGTTGCCGAACGCCGCGTCGTTGTCGAAGCGGAAATCGTTGTAGGTGTAGGCGACGTTCAGCCACAGCCTGTCTGCCTGGTCGCCGCGCACAAAGATATTCCTGAACAATGCGACGCCCAATCCAGCCTCGATGCCCTGATGCACCGTGCGATCGGCGTTGGTGACATTGCAGTTGCCGAACGCGCTGTAGATGCAGAGCAGTTCGTTCTTGATCTCGGCGCGATATGCCGTCAGTTCCCATGTCACGTCGGGTCGCTTGCCGCGCGTGCCGATCTCATAAGTGGTCGCGCGCTGCGGGCGGATGCTGGTGAACGGAATCGTCGGAATGCCCGGCCCGCTGGCGCTTTCACCGAAGCTCGGCACCTCCGCGCTGCGCGAGACGTTGGCATAGGCCTGCCAGGTCCGATCGATCTGCCAGAGCAGTCCACCCTTCGGGCTCCAGAGATTGAACGAGGTCGAGCCCGACTGGTCGCCGTCGCTGAGGAAACGGTCCTTTCGATCTCGTGTCGCATAGAGGAATTGCGTCCCCACCACAACCGCCACGTTCGGCAGAAAGTAGAACGAATCCTCGACATAGACCGACGTGTTCTTCGAACTGTCGATCGACGACGACAGCAGCGCGCCCTTCTGTCCCGCGAGATTGGCGTATTGCTTGTTGTCGATCCGCCCATTGAGCACGTTGACACCCGCAACCAGCCGATTGCGGAAACCGCCGATCACGCGATCGTCGGTGACGCGCGCGAATCCGCCGTAGTCCTGATAATGATAGTCCAGCCACTGGAAGATCGGATGCATCAGATGGCGGTCGACGCCGAAGACGCCGAAGTCCACCGTGGTGTTATCGAACCGGATCGTCGTCTTGTTTCCGAGGCGAACGGTGTCGATGTTGCGCTGCTGATCGAGCGCGATATTGCCCGCTGCCGCGGTGGTCGGCGACGTGAGCGCCGAATCCTTGCTGACGGAGCCCGGAATGCGCTGCCGGACCTCATTGGCGTTGAGATAGAAGCGCGTCTCGAAATCCGGCGAGAACTGGTAGCCGACATTGCCGCTCACCCGCGTCGCGTGGCCGAAGGAGTGATCGCGGAAGCCGTCGGCGGCTTGCGTCGATGCGGTGACGAACCCATCCCACGGACCGTTCGCGCCGCCGGCGTTGGCCTGCAACCGCCAGAATCCGAAGCTGCCCGCATCCATGCTGACACCGTTGACGAACGGGTCGCGGCCGGTCGGGGTCACGAAATTGATCGCGCCGCCGAGCGAGTTGGCGCCGAAGCGCAGCGCATTGCCGCCCTTGTAGACCTCCACGTATCGGTAGGCAGTGGGGTCGATCTCCTGAAAGTCGCCATAGCCATCGGCGGTGTTGATGGGAATGCCGTCCATGTAGAGTTGCACGCCGCGCAGATGGAAGTTGCGCGACAGGCTCGAACCGCGGATCGACAGCCGGGTGTCGTCGCCCCATTTCGGTTGGGCGAAGACGCCAGGCACATACTCCAGCACGTCCTTGATGGTATTGGCGACGGTCGAATTCTTGTAGGCGTCCGCCGTCACCAGCGCGACGCCGCCCGGCGTCTGCTGGATGTCGCGCAGCGCCTGTTGCGCGGTCGCGACCGTCAGCGCCCCCGGCGCCATCGCCGGAACGACGACCCGGGATGCGGCCGAAACTCGTCCATTATCCTGCGTCGCAGGCGCGGCGTTGGCCGGACGCCGCGCAACGCGGCTGCGTTGTGCACGCACTGGCTTCGGTGCGGTGACCGTGACGGTCGGCAATGTTGCGTCGGTCTGCGACTGCGCGGAGGCAATCGAGGTCGAGAGAGATACGGCAGCCGTCGCCGCCAGCGCGCCGAACAGCGCGCTTCGGCCGCCCAAGGCGGTGTAACGAGACATGATTCATTTCCTGAGTCCGGCCCCAGCCGGTTGAGTGCAGACAAGACGAGGGGCGTGGCCGAAGCCGCGGCCCTTCATGGTTTTGCTCGATCAGGAAATGGCAGGCGGCGCGCGGGCCTGTGCTTGCGAGTTGACGATCGTATCGGACGGCGCGAGGCGGCAATCGTGCCAGATGACCTGCTCCGCCTCCCGCAACAGCTTGACGAAGGCGGCTTGCGGGTCGGTCGGCGGCGTCGCGCTTTGCGCAATGCAGCATAGTTTGCAGCAGGTGGTCGAGATCGCGTGATGATCGACGCCGCCGCTGTTGTCCACCGTCGCGGTGGCGCTGGAGCAGATGCCGGCAAGATGAAGCGGATCCGAAAGCGCGGAGCCAAAAGCCCACGACGCGCTGATGGGTGCCAGAAACTGCACCAACATCGCGAGCATGACGATTGGAAGAAATCTTCCCAGCCGCCGTTGCATTATCGCACCGCCTTTCCGCCGTCAGCTATCACGCGCGAAAGAACGAGTCGAGGTCAGGCTTCTTGTATCGGCGGATCGAAGAGAAGGAGAATTCGTGCAGCTTGCGAGTCAGAAAACTCGACCGCGCCAACCGCAACGGTCGTGAATATTGCAACGCAGCATCGGCCGTGGTCACTGTCCGCACAGCGATTCGACAATCTGTTACCGCACAGACCCTTAGTCCAATGCCCGCGCACAGCAGAGGTAGTGACGTGCCGTCTCCGTCTCCAAAAGTGCGCTTACGCAGCATGAATGCGTTCAGGAGCACGCGATTCGTGAACTTTAATGTTCGAAACGAGTGACAAGGCGTCGCAGATCGGCTATCTGTTTTTCCCTCAGGCAATTCAACTTGCAATTGTCTGGTGGTCCAAGTCTCGGGAGGAGCCCTGGCGCGCACAAGCAGCGCTGCCCCGGTCAACGAACCATAAATCTTGATATTTCGGGGATAATTAAGGGTCGACACAATTTTCCGAGCAGGGCATTAGCCCTGCTCTTTTTTTGTCCGTTCGTTTTTCGTTATCGCACTTTTCGATATTGCGCGGTGTGCGGATTTCGAATCCGCCACTATCGCGGCGCTCGCCGGATGCGATGTCAGTTGAGTTTCAGACGACCCGCCGACATGCCCATCAGATCGGACAGCTGTCCGACGTTCAGGTAGCCCAACTGATAGAACACCATGGCGATCGCAAAAACGACAGCCGATAGGATCGTGGTCCAGATCAGCTTGCGCACCATCATGGCCCGCACCGGGGCGCCGGGATCAGTGCCTTCGATGGTCTCGTTGGCCTCGTCCTGACTGCGGACGCCGAACGGCAGGGTGATGAACAGCACCACCCACCACAGCACGAAGTAGATCGCGAGGACCGACGAGATGGTATAAACCATGGCGTTACGCCTGTTCGATTTCGACCAGCGCTCCGGAGAAATCCTTCGGATGCAGGAACAGCACCGGCTTTCCGTGCGCGCCGATCTTCGGCTCGCCATCGCCCAGCACCCGCGCGCCTTCCTTGATCAAGGTCTCGCGCGCAGCGATGATATCCGGCACCTCGTAGCAAACGTGATGGATGCCGCCATCGGCATTGCGCTCGACGAATTTCGCGATCGGTGAGTTGTCGCCGAGCGGCTGAATGAACTCGATCTTGGTATTGGGCAACGTCGCGAACACAGTGATGACGCCGTGCTCCGGCAGCGGAACGGCGTCGGAAATCTCGGCACCGAAAGCGGTGCCGTAAATCTTCGCGGCCTTCTCCGCATCCTTGACGGCAATGGCGACATGATTGAGCCGGCCCAACATCAGACTTCTCCGTTCAAACGACCAGGACGTGAACAAAACACAACGGTTTCTTGCCCCATTCCTCGGATAACGCCGAGCGCACCGCGCGGCGCACCGATTCCGCCATCGCATCGGGATCGCGCCGCCGCGCCCGCGGCAGTGTTTCGACGGTAGAGACTACCGCGTCGAACGCAATATCGTCGAGCAATTCGCCTGCGGCATTCTTCTCCGGAATGCCGACCAGTTCGACCTCCGGCTCGTCCACAAGTTCGCCGGTCTCGCTGACTGCCATCGCCACGAAGGCGCAACCGGAAAATCCCATCTTGCGCCGCTCGGTCACCGCGCGCGACTTGGCATCTTCAAGGATTGCGCCGTCCTTGTAGAGCTTGCCCGAGGGCACCTCACCGACAATGGAGGGATCGCCGGGTGCGAGCCGCACCTGATCGCCGTTCTTGCAGATCAACACCTTCGGTATACCAAGCGTGCGCCCGAGCTTGGCGTGCTCGGACAGATGCAGCGCCTCGCCGTGCACCGGAATCAGCAGTTGTGGGCGCACCCACGACATCATGTCGCGTAATTCGTCGCGACGCGGATGGCCGGAGACATGCACAAGTTCGGTGCGGTCGGTGATCACCTCGATGCCCTGCGAGATCAGGCCGTTGATGACAGAGCCCACCGCCTTCTCGTTTCCAGGAATAGTGCGCGAGGAAAAGATAACCGTGTCGCCGCGATTGAGCGTCACCTGCGGATGGTCGTCGCGGGCGATGCGCGCCAACGCCGCACGCGCCTCGCCCTGACTGCCGGTGCACAGCGCCAGCACCTTGTCCGCGGGAAAGTGCCCGTAGTATTGATCGCTTCGAAAGTCCTGCACGCCCTCGAGATGCCCGGTCTCGCGCGCCACCTGCACCACGCGCTGCATGGCGCGGCCGACAACCACCACTTCGCGGCCCGCCGCGCGCGCGGCATCGGCCACGGCGCGAATGCGCGCGACGTTGGAGGCAAACGTCGTCACCGCGACACGACCGCGCGCGGCCTTCACCAGTTTCGCGAGCGTTGCCGCCACTTCTGTTTCCGACGGCGAGCGCCCTTCCCGCACCGCATTGGTGGAATCGCCGATCAGCGCCAGCACACCCTCGTCGCCGAGTTCGCGCAACCGCGCCTCGTCGGTCGGCAGCCCGACGATGGGAGTCGGATCGATCTTCCAGTCGCCGGTGTGCAGCACCAGGCCCGCGGAAGTGCGAATACCCAGCGCGTGCGATTCCGGAATCGAATGCGCCACCGGAATGAATTCGACGTTGAACGGGCCGACGTCGATGCGCGAACCGGACTCGACAACGGTGACCGGAATTTTCGGCGCGCCGCGCTCTGCCGCACATTTGGCCTCGAACAGCGCGGCGCTGAACTTGGTCGCGTAAATCGGGCACTTGAGTTTCGGCCATAGGTCGATGATGGCGCCGAAATGATCCTCATGGGCGTGGGTCAGCACAAGCCCCATCAGGTTCTTGCGCTCCTTTTCGAGGAAGGTCACGTCGGGCATCACCAGGTCGATGCCGGGCAGATGCTCTTCGTCGCCAAACGACACGCCGAGATCGACCGCGAGGAAACTTCGCTGCTGGCGATTGCCGAGGCCATAGACCGACAGGTTCATGCCGATCTCGCCGACGCCGCCGAGCGGCGTAAAAGTGAGTTCGTCGGGTCGCGCCATCATCTGTTTCCTGTCGAGCCGGCGGTGCCGAAATAGACGTCGCCTGCGGCAATCGTCTCGCGCGCGCCCGATGGCGTGACGATCATCATGCAGCCGGTCTCGTCGAGACCGTCGAAGGTGCCGACGACGGTGGACGATCCCGACTGAATCGAGACCTGCTCGCCGAGCCCCGCCGCCCGCTCCAGCCAAAGACGGCGAATATCGCCGAACCCGCGTCCGTTGCTCCAGATGCCGAAGCATTCCGCCCAGGCATCCGACAATGCCGCAAACACGTCTTCCGCGCCAACCTCGATGCCGAGCGCCCGGAGCGACGTGGCAGGGTAAGGCGTGCCCTCCGGCGCGGCAATCACGTTGGTGCCGATTCCGACCACCACCGCGAGACGGTTGTCCGCCAACGCTTCCGCCTCAAGCAGAATGCCGGACAGTTTCTGCTTGTTGCCGAGCACGTCGTTCGGCCATTTCAGTGCATAATCGACATCGGCGCCGCCCCGCGCGAGTGTTTCGATGCTGACGTTGCGCAGGGCACGTTCCAGCGCAAGGCCCGCGGCGAAGCCAAGCGTCGCCGCGACCGACGGCGCGACCTCGATTACCTCAAGTACTGAGCTGGCGAGATTGCCGCGCGGCGCGACCCATGTGCGCTGCCGCCGCCCGCGACCGGCGGTCTGCTCGGTGGTGACGAACCAGGTCGACCGGCGCTCGCCGCCTCTGGCGGCGGTCAGCGCCTCGGCGTTGGTGGAGCCGACGGCATCGAATGCCGCCAATCCATAGCCCGCCGCACGCGCCCGCGAGCCAAGCTCCAACGCCATCAGAACAGCGACTTCGCCGCGGCCGTCGCCGCGCCGACCAGCGGGCCGGGATAGATGAAGAACAGCAGATTGAACAGCGCGGAGATGACGACAACGGTGCCGAGTTCGATGCGGACAGGGTCGGTCGCACCCGCCTGCTCGTCGAAGTACATCACCTTGATGACGTTGAGATAGTAGAACGCGCCGACGACGCTGCACAGCACGCCGATCACCGACAGCGTGATCATGCCCGCCTTGATCGCGGCGGTGAACACATAGAACTTGGCGAAGAAGCCGGCCAGCGGCGGAATGCCGGCCAGCGAGAACATCAGCATCGCGCACAGGAATGCCAGCACCGGATTGGTGCGGGACAGACCGGCGAAGTCGCTGATCTGCTCCATCGCGTGACCGTTACGCTTCATCGCCAGGATCAGCGTGAACACACCGAAGGTCATCGCGGTATAGATGACGAGATAAAGGATCACACCCTGGACGCCTTCGGGCGTGCCCGCGGCGAGCCCGACCAGCGCGAAGCCCATGTGGCCGATCGACGAATAGGCCATCATGCGCTTGATGTTGCGCTGGCCGATGGCGCCGAACGAGCCAAGCGCCATCGATGCGATCGCAACGAACACAACGATCTGCTGCCACTCATGGGCGATGTTGGGAAACGCCGTCATCACCACGCGCACGAACACCGCGAAGGCCGCGACCTTCGGCGACGATGAAAAGAAAGCGGTGATCGGGGTCGGCGCCCCTTCGTAGACGTCTGGCGTCCACATATGGAACGGCACCGCCGACACCTTGAAGCACAGGCCCGCCAGCAGGAACACGAGGCCGAAGGCGACGCCAACGCTGCCGGTCTTGGCGGCGGCGGCAATACCGGCGAAGCTCACCGTGCCGGTGAAGCCATAGATCAGCGACATGCCATAGAGCATCATGCCCGATGCCAGCGCGCCCAGCACAAAGTACTTCAAGCCGGCTTCGGTGGACTTCAGATCGTCGCGGTTGGAGGCGGCGACGACATAGAGCGAAAGGCTCATCAGTTCGAGGCCGAGATAGAGCATCACCAGATCGCCCGCCGACACCAGCAGCATCATGCCGACGGTCGAGACCAGGATCAGGATCGCGTATTCGAAGATGCGACGAGGCCGTTCCGACAGGAATCCGTAGGAGATCAGCAAGGTCGCGGCCGATCCCAGCAGCACCAGAATCTTCAGGAAGCGCGCATAGCCATCGACGATGAAGCTGCCGCCGAACGTCTCGAGCCTGCCGGCCGGCAGGTAGCATTGCAGCGCGCCGGTCAGAATCAGCAGCGCGATCGCCAGGGTCACCACCAGCGGCGTCGAGCGCTGGCCGCGAAATGCGCCGACCATCAGGAGCGCCATCGCACCGACGGCGAGCACAATCTCCGGCAGCACGGGAAGCAGCGAATATCCGGCGGGAGTGAAGTTCATGGGATAAGGTCCTGACCTGCCGTATTCATTGCATCAGCGCGGCTGCCTTCACGGCAGTAATCGCGTGGCTGTAGTTGGTGACGAGTTGCTGCACCGAGGCCGACGAGAAATCGAGCAGCGGCTTCGGGTAGAAACCGAACAGGATCGTAAGGATCAACAGCGGCGCCAGCGTCACCACCTCGCGGAACGTCAGGTCCTTGATGGTGGCGAGCGACGGCTTCACCAGCGCGCCGAACACGATCTTGCGGTAGAGCCACAACGCATAGGCCGCCGACAGGATGACGCCGAGGGTGGCGAAGAACGCGGTCGGGATCGAAACCTTGAAGGTGCCGATCAGCGTCAGGAATTCGCCGACGAAGCCCGAGGTGCCCGGCAGGCCCACGTTCGCCATCGTGAACACCAGGAATACGAAGGCATAGAGCGGCATCCGGTTGACCACGCCGCCATAGGCCGCGATCTCGCGGGTGTGCATCCGGTCGTAGACCACGCCGACGCAGAGGAACAACGCGCCGGAGACGAGGCCGTGCGACACCATCTGAAACACGCCGCCGGCAACGCCCTGCATGGTGCCGGCGAAGATACCCATGGTGACGAAGCCCATGTGCGCGACCGACGAATAGGCGATCAGCTTCTTCATGTCCTCCTGCATCAGCGCCACCAGCGAGGTGTAGACGATGGCGATGGCGGAGAGCGTGAACACCAGCGGCGCGAAGTCGTGCGACGCCAACGGGAACATCGGCAGCGAGAAGCGCAGGAAGCCGTAGCCGCCCATTTTCAGCAGGATCGCGGCGAGGATCACCGACCCTGCGGTCGGCGCCTCGACGTGCGCATCCGGCAGCCAGGTGTGCACCGGCCACATCGGCATCTTCACCGCGAAGGATGCGAAGAACGCCAGCCACGCCCACGTCTGAAGCGAGCGCGGCACGGCCGTGGTCATCAGGGTCGGAATGTCGGTGGTGCCGGCGTTCCAATAGAGCGCCATGATCGCCAGCAGCATCAGCACCGAGCCGAGCAGCGTGTAGAGGAAGAACTTGAACGTCGCGTAGACCCGGCGCGGACCGCCCCAGACGCCGATGATCAGGAACATCGGGATCAGGCCGCCTTCGAAGAAGACGTAAAACAACAACAGATCGAGCGCCGAGAAGGTGCCAACCATCAGCGCTTCCAGGATCAGGAACGCCATCATGTAGGCCGGCACGCGATTGGTGACCGACTTCCAGCTCGCGATGATGCATAGCGGCAGCAACGCGGTGGTGAGGATCACGAACGGCAGCGAAATGCCGTCGACGCCCATCTTGTAGGCGATGGTCGAGGTCAGCCAGCGCCCTTCCTCGACGAATTGAAAACCGGCCTGCGTCGGATCGAACCGCGCGACCAGGATCAGCGAGATCGCGAAGTTGATCAGCGTCGTCCACAACGCGATCCAGCGCGCGTTGCGGGCAGCGGCTTCATCGCCGCCACGCGCCATCAGCCAGATCAGAAGCGCGCCAGCCGCCGGCAGGAAAGTGACGACCGAGAGAATGGGCCACGTCATCATTTATTGGCCCCCGAGCCCGAACATGAACCAGGTGATCAGACCGGCCGCGCCGATCAGCATCACGAAGGCGTAGTGATAAAGATAACCGGTTTGAATGCGTACGACGCCGCGGGTGACGTCGAGCACGCGCGCCGCGATCCCGTTGGGACCGAAGCCGTCGATGACGAAGCCGTCGCCCTTCTTCCAAAGGGTATAGCCGAGCCACTTCGCCGAACGCACGAAGATGATGTCGTAGAGTTCGTCGAAGTACCACTTGTTGAGCAGGAAGCGATACAGCGCGCCATGCTGGTTGGCGAGTTCGGCCGGCAGGTACGGCCGGCGGATGTAGAACATCCACGCCACAAAGAGGCCGATCACCATCATCACCGTCGGCAGATAGGCGATCGCCGCCGGGATGTGATGCATCTCCTCAAGAATATGCGGATGATTCTTCAGCGACTCGCGGAAGAACTCCTCGACGCCGTGGCCGGCGAACAGTTCCTTGAACGGAAGGCCGGCGAGCAGCGACCCCGCCGCCAGCACGCCGAGCGGGATCAGCATCCAGAACGGCGGCTCGTGCGCGGCCTCGTAGTGATGCCGGTCATGCGGCTTGCCATGGAAGGTCTTGAAGATCAGACGCCACGAATAGAACGAGGTCAGGCACGCCGCGATCACGGTCATCAGGAAGCCGTAGAACGCGAACGGATTGTGCGAGACGAAGGCCGACTCGATAATGGCATCCTTGGAGAAGTAGCCGGCGGTCAGCGGGAAGCCGGTCAGCGCCAAAGTGCCGATCACCATCGCGAAGTAGGTGAAAGGGATCTTGTCCTTCAGGCCGCCCATGTGGCGGATGTCCTGCTCGTGGTGCATCGCGTAGATCACCGAGCCGGAGCCGAGGAACAACAGCGCCTTGAAGAAGGCGTGGGTGAAGAGGTGGAACATGCCCACCGAGTAAGCGCCAGCGCCCATCGCGACGAACATGTAGCCGAGCTGCGAACAGGTCGAATAAGCGACGATGCGCTTGATGTCGTTCTGCACCAGACCGATGGTCGCGGCGAAGAACGCCGTGGTGCCGCCGATCAGCATCACGAAGGCCTGCGCGTTCGGCGCCAGTTCGAACAGCGGCGACAGCCGCGCCACCATGAACACACCGGCGGTCACCATGGTTGCGGCGTGAATCAGCGCCGACACCGGGGTCGGGCCTTCCATCGCGTCCGGCAACCAGGTGTGGAGCAGGAACTGCGCCGACTTGCCCATCGCGCCCATGAACAGCAGCAGGCAGGTCAGGGTCAGCGCGTCGACGTGCCAGCCGAGGAAGTCGATGGTCTTGCCGGTAAGACCAGGCGCGGCATGGAAGATGGTCTCGAAATCGGTCGAGCCGATCAGCATGAACACCGCGAAGATGCCGAGCGAAAAGCCGAAGTCGCCGACGCGGTTGACGACGAACGCCTTGATCGCGGCCGCGTTGGCCGAGGGCTTCTGGTACCAGAAGCCGATCAGCAGGTAGCTCGCGAGACCGACGCCTTCCCAGCCGAAGAACAGTTGCACCAGGTTGTCGGAGGTCACCAGCATCAGCATGGCGAAAGTGAACAGCGACAGATAGGCGAAGAAGCGCGGCCGATGCGGATCCTCGTCCATGTAGCCGATCGAATAGAGGTGCACCAGCGACGACACCGTCGTCACCACCACCAGCATCACCGCCGTCAGCGTATCAACGCGCAGCGACCACGCGATCTGCAAGTCGCCGGAATTGATCCACGGCATGACGTGGACCAGCACGTCCTGCTTGAAGAAGCCGACATTGACGAAGGTGATCCACGACAGCGCCGCCGAGACGAACAGCAGCGCCGTGGTGATGAACTCGGCCGCGGCCGTGCCCGCCGCCGGCGGCTCGGCCGGCGCGTGGTGATCGTCGTGACCATGATCGTCATGCGCGTGGGAGGCGTGCGCGTGACCGTGATCGCCGTGGCCGTCATGGCCATGCGCGTGTTCGACAGTATCGCCGCTCGGGTGGCGCGCGTGGGCGCCGGCGAGCGCGATCAGGCCCGCGAGAATGGCGCCGAGCAGCGGCAGAAAGACAATCGCCTGGATCATACCCATGCCCCCGGCTTGCGCATGATCTGGCCGGACAACCGGCTTCCACTTTTCCGGATCATGCCGCTCAGCCCTTCATCATATTGATGTCTTGCACCGCGATGGAGCCGCGGTTGCGGAAATAAACGACAAGGATCGCAAGACCGATCGCCGCCTCGGCCGCCGCGACCGTCAGCACCAACAGCGCGAACACCTGGCCGACGATATCGTTGAGGAACGCCGAGAACGACACCAGATTGATGTTCACCGCCAGCAGGATCAGTTCCACCGACATCAGAATAATGATGATGTTCTTGCGGTTGAGGAAGATGCCGAGAATGCCCAGCGTGAACAGGATCGCGCCGACCGCGAGGTAATGGCCAAGACCGATTGTCATTTCACCCACTCCGCCGCATCGGACTCGCGCAGGCCCTGCCCGGACGGCACCTGACGCACGGCCATCGCCGCCGCCTTGGTCCGCGCGTTCTGCACGCTGATGTTCTGCCGCTTGACGCTGGCCTTGTGGCGCAGCGTCAGCACGATGGCGCCGATCATGGCCACCAGCAGCACCAGCGCCGCGACCTGGAAGTAATGAATGTAGGTCGTGTAAAGCACCAACCCGATCGCCTCGGTGTTGCTGACGTTGCCGGGGATCGGCGCGGTGATCGTCTTCGCCACCGTCGGATTGATCACCCAGCCGCCCGCGACCAGCAGCAATTCGGCGAGGAAGATCGCGCCGACCAGAAGACCGATCGGCAGATATTCCAGAAAGCCCTCGCGCAACTCGGCGAAATCGACGTCCAGCATCATGATTACGAACAGAAACAACACCGCCACCGCACCGACGTAGACGACGACGAGGATCATCGCGAGGAATTCGGCGCCGAGCAGGATGAACAGCCCCGATGCGTTGACGAAGGCGAGGATCAGGAACAGCACGGAATGCACGGGATTGCGCGAGGCGATCACCATCACCGCCGAGCCGACCAGCACGGCGGAAAACAGATAGAAGAACAGCGCGGGGAAGATCATGCCCTCACCTCACCGGTACGGCGCGTCGAGCGCGATGTTCTTCGCGATCTCGCGCTCCCAGCGGTCGCCGTTGGCGAGCAGCTTGGCCTTGTCATAATAAAGCTCCTCGCGCGTCTCGGCGGCGAATTCGAAATTCGGACCCTCCACGATGGCATCGACCGGGCAGGCTTCCTGACACAGCCCGCAATAGATGCACTTCACCATGTCGATGTCGTAGCGCACCGTGCGGCGGGTGCCGTCGTTGCGGCGCGGGCCCGCTTCGATGGTGATGGCTTGCGCCGGGCAGATCGCCTCGCACAGCTTGCAGGCGATGCAGCGTTCCTCGCCATTGGGATAACGGCGCAGCGCGTGTTCGCCACGGAAGCGCGGCGAGATCGGCCCCTTCTCGAAGGGATAGTTCAAGGTCGGCTTCGGCTTGAAGAAATACTTCATCGTGAGGACGAACGCCTCGAGGAATTCCGTCAGCAGCAGCGACTTTGCAGCGGTTGTAATGCTCATGACAGCCTCATTGCGGAGCCAGCCCGCCGAATTGCAGCACCGCCGCGACGATGACCACCATGGCGAGCGACAGCGGCAGGAACACTTTCCAGCCCAGCCGCATCAGTTGGTCGTAGCGGTAGCGCGGCACGATGGCCTTGGCCATCGCGAACAGGAAGAAGATGAACAGCGCCTTCAGCGCAAACCAGATGATGCCCGGCACCCAGGTGAACGGCGCAAACGGGATCGGCGACAGCCAGCCGCCCAGGAACAGGATGGTGCCGAGCGCACACATGGTGCAGATCGCGACATACTCGCCGAGCATGAACAGCAGGTACGGCGTCGAGCCGTATTCCACCATGAAGCCGGCAACCAGCTCGGATTCCGCTTCGACGAGATCGAACGGCGGACGGTTGGTTTCCGCCAGCGCCGAGACGTAGAAGATCACGAACATCGGCAGCAACGGCAGCCAGTACCAGCCGAGCAGGCCCCACTTGGTGTCCTGCGCCGCGACGATGGCCGACAGGTTCAGCGAACCGACGCAGAGCAGCACCGTGATCAGCACGAAGCCGATGGAGACTTCGTAGGACACCATCTGCGCGGCCGCGCGGAGCGCCGCCATGAACGGATACTTCGAGTTCGACGCCCAGCCCGCCATGATGGTGCCGTAGACCGACAGCGACGAGATCGCGAACAGGTAGAGGATGCCGACATTGAGGTCGGCGATCACCCAGTTCAGGTTGACCGGGATCACCGCCCAGCCCGCCAGCGCCAGCACGCAGGTCACCAGCGGCGCCAGCAGGAAGATGACCTTGTTGGCGCCGGCCGGAATCACCGGCTCCTTGAGCACGAACTTCAGAAGATCGGCGAAGGATTGCAGCAGGCCGAACGGGCCGACCACGTTGGGGCCGCGCCGGATCTGCACCGCCGCCCAGATCTTGCGGTCGGCCAGCAGAATGAAGGCGATCGCGACCAGCAGGATCACCAGCAGCATGACGCTCTGCGCGATCATGATGATCAGCGGCCACAGATATGCGGTCCAGATTTCAGCCATCGCCTCGTCTCACTCCGCTGCCGTCAACATCTGCCCGGAGGCGAGACGCGAACATTCCGCCATCACGGCGGAGGCCCGCGCGATCGGATTGGTAAGGTAATAACTCGCATAGGCCGGCTTGAACGGCGAGGCGTCCGCCCTGCCGCCGCGTCCGGCCAGCGTGCGCACCGCCGCCACATCCGCGGCCTCGACCTGGTCGAGCCGCATCAGGTGCGGCGCGGCCTTGAACACCAGTTGGCGCAGCGCCGCCAGCGTATCGAACGGCAGCTTGTGGCCGAGCGCGTCCGACAGCGCACGCAGGATCGCCCATTCCTCGCGGGCTTCGCCCGGCGGGAAGCCGGCGCGGTTGGTCATCTGCGCGCGGCCTTCGGTGTTGACATAAAGACCGGACTTTTCGGTATACGCCGCGCCCGGCAGGATGACGTCGGCGCGGTGCGCGCCACGATCGCCGTGGGTGCCGATGTAGACGACGAACGCGCCGTCCGCGACATTCACCTCGTCCGCGCCCAGCGAGAACAACACATCGACGGCGTTCGCCTCACTCATCTGCGCGGCGGAGAGCCCGCCCTCGCCCGGCACAAAGCCGATATCGAGCGCGCCGACGCCGGACGCCGTGCCGTGCAGCACGCCGAAGCCGTTCCAGCCGTCCTTCACCGCGCCGATATCGACCGCGAGCTTCGCCGCCTGCGCCAGGATCGCCGCGCCGTCGGCGCGCGAGGTGGCGCTGACGCCGACCAGCACGATCGGGTTCTGTGCGTTCTTGAGAACGTCCGCGAAGGAATGCTTGCCGGCGGCAAGGTCGTTCAGCGTGTCGATGCCGGCGCCGAGATAATCGACCGGATAGGTCAGGTCCGCTTGCGCGCCGATCAACCCGATCTTCAGCTTGCCGGTGCGCCAGCGCTTGCGGATGCGCGCATTGAGCAACGCGCCTTCATGGCGTGGATTGGAGCCGACGATCAGCAGCGCATCGGCCTGTTCGATGCCGGCGATGGTCGGATTGAAAATATACGAGGAACGCCCCGCCTTGGCGTCGAAGGCGTGGCCGCCCTGCACGGCGACATTGCTCGAGCCGAGGCTGGCGAGAAGCTGCTTGAGCGCGAACATCTCCTCGACGGTGGCGAGATCGCCGGCGATGCCGCCAATGCGCTTGCCGTTCGTGCCGCGCATCTTGGCCGCAATCGCCGCAAACGCTTCGGCCCAGGACGCCGGTCGCAGCCTGCCGTTCTCGCGCAGGTACGGCCGGTCGAGCCGCTGTGTGCGCAGGCCGTCGACGATGTGGCGCGTCTTGTCGGAAATCCACTCCTCGTTGATCGCCTCGTTGACACGCGGCAGGATACGCATCACCTCGCGGCCCCGGGTATCAACGCGGATCGCCGAGCCGAGGCCGTCCATCACGTCGATCGATTGCGTCTTGCCCAACTCCCACGGCCGCGCCGCGAAGGCATATGGCTTCGAGGTCAAAGCACCCACGGGGCAGATATCGACGAGGTTGCCCTGCAATTCGGAGGTCAGCGCGGTCTCAAGATACGTTGTGATCTCCATGTCCTCGCCGCGGCCGATCGCGCCCATCTCCGGCGCGCCGGCAACTTCGGCGGCGAAGCGCACGCAGCGGGTGCACTGGATGCAGCGGGTCATCGACGTCTTGACCAGCGCGCCGAGATATTTGTCTTCCACCGCGCGCTTGTTCTCGGCGAAGCGGCTGGTGTCGACGCCGTAGCCCATCGCCTGATCTTGCAGATCGCACTCGCCGCCCTGATCGCAGATCGGGCAATCGAGCGGATGGTTGATCAGCAGGAACTCCATCACGCCTTCGCGTGCTTTCTTTACCATCGGCGAACGCGTGGAGATTTCCGGCGGCTCGCCCTTGGGGCCGGGCCGACAATCGCGCACGCCCCAGGCGCAGCTCGCGACCGGCTTCGGGCCGCCCTTCACTTCGACGAGGCACATCCGGCAGTTGCCGGCGATCGACAGCCGCTCGTGATAGCAGAAGCGCGGAATCTCGGCGCCCGCCGCCTCGCACGCCTGCAACAGCGTGTATTCGGCCGGCACATCGATCTCTTTGCCATCGATGATGAGTATGGTCATGACAGGCTCGTTCCAGCGGCATCGGGCCGCGCTTTCCACGCAGCCTGCAATTCGGTGACTTCAATACCGTCGATGGTCATGCCCTCAAGACGGCTGTTAACGATCGACGCACCCGCAAGATTCACGTTGTCGATCCGCAATCCCGACAGGTTTGCGTTTTGAATCCGCCACCCGCTCATGTTCAGGTCGTCGAACGAGCAGCCGGACAGGTTGATGTTATGGTACTGACCGCCGGACATGTTGACGTTTTCGTAAATCGTGCCCGAGAGATTCACATCGTCGAACACGGACCCCGATACGTCGCTGCCGCGAACGTTCAGCCTTGCTTTCTGCTTGTGAATGTCCATCACGCTCACTCCGCCGCGATCATGTGATCGGGGTCGAGGATGCCCTGATCGTCCAGCGTCGACTTGCGGGTGAACTCGTCGATGCGCCGCTCGATCTCCGGGCGGAAGGCGCGGATCAGGCCTTGCACCGGCCACGCGGCGGCATCGCCCAGCGCGCAGATGGTGTGGCCTTCGACCTGCTTGGTAACCTCCAGCAGCATGTCGATCTCGCGCTTGTGGGCGCGGCCTTCGACCATGCGGGAGAGCACGCGCCACATCCAGCCGGTGCCCTCGCGGCACGGCGTGCACTGGCCGCAGCTCTCGTGCTTGAAGAAGTAGCTGATGCGCGCGATCGCCGCGACGATGTCGGTGGACTTGTCCATCACGATGACGCCGGCGGTGCCGAAGCTCGACTTCACCGCGCGAGTGCCGTCGAAATCCATGATCAGTTCTTCGCAATCGTGCGCCGGAATCAGCGGACATGACGCGCCGCCGGGAATGATCGCGAGCAGATTGTCCCAGCCGCCGCGAATGCCGCCGCCATGCTTTTCGATCAGCTCCTTGAACGGAATGCTCATCGCTTCTTCAACGACGCAAGGCGTGTTGACGTGGCCGGACAGGCCGTAGAGCTTGGTGCCGACGTTGTTGGGCCGGCCGATCGAGGCGAACCACGCCGCGCCGCGGCGCAGGATGTCCGGCGCGACCGCGATCGACTCGACGTTGTTCACCGTGGTCGGACAACCGAACAGGCCGACGTTCGCCGGGAACGGCGGCTTCAGGCGCGGCTGGCCCTTCTTACCTTCGAGGCTTTCCAGCAGCGCGGTTTCCTCGCCGCAGATGTAGGCGCCGGCGCCGTGCGCGACGTACAGATCGAACGGCCAGCCGTGAATGTTGTCCTTGCCGATCAGCTTGGCCTCGTAGGCCTGATCGACCGCCGCCTGCAAATGCTCGCGCTCGCGGATGAACTCGCCGCGCACGTAAATGTAGCAGGCGTGCGCGCCCATCGCGAAGGAGGCGAGCAGGCAGCCTTCCACGAGCAGATGCGGATCGTGCCGCATGATCTCGCGATCCTTGCAGGTGCCGGGCTCGGATTCGTCGGCGTTGACGACGAGATAGCTCGGTCGCCCATCGGTGGACTCCTTCGGCATGAAGGACCATTTCATGCCCGTCGGGAATCCCGCGCCGCCGCGCCCACGCAGGCCGGACGCCTTCATCTCGTTGACGATCCAGTCGCGCCCCTTCTCAATGATCGCCTTGGTGCCGTCCCATGCGCCGCGACGGCGCGCGCCTTCGAGGCCCCAGTCGTCGAGACCGTAAAGATTGCGGAAGATGCGGTCCTTGTCGTCGAGCATCACATGTTGCCCTTCTTGGTCGCGTCACCGGCCACGGCCGTATCCTTCAGCACGCGCGGTCCACCGGCGGGCGCCGCGAACTGCCGGTCGATCTGCGGGCCGGGCTTCGGCGGATTGCCCGAGGCGAAGCCGTCCAGCACCTTGTTCAGTGAATCCTTGGTGAGATCCTCGTAGGTGTCCTTCCAGATCATCACCATCGGCGCGTTCACGCAGGCGCCGAGGCACTCGACCTCCTCCCACGAGAAATTGCCGTCCTCGGAGACATGGCCCGGCTCGTGATGGATGCGGTGTTTGCAGACCTCGATCAGGTCGTGCGCGCCGCGCAGCATGCACGGCGTGGTGCCGCAGACCTGCACATGCGCTTTCTTGCCGACCGGCGAGAGCTGGAACATGGTGTAGAAGGTCGCGATCTCCAGCACGCGGATGTAAGGCATGTCGAGCAGGTCGGCGACCGCGCGGATCGCGGCTTCCGACACCCATCCCTCATGTTCTTCCTGCACACGCCACAGGATCGCGATGCAGGCCGACGCCTGCCGCCCTTCGGGATACTTCGCGATCTGCTGCTTGGCCCAGTCGAGCGTACCCTCGCGAAACGCGAAGCTCGCGGGCTGCAATTCCTTCGGTGCCAGACGACGGACGGACATGCTCAATCAGTCTTTCTGCGAGCGCGCCACGCGGCGCGCATTCGGACGGAGAAGGCGAGACGAGAGGATCACCGGTCGACCTCGCCGAACACGATATCGAGCGACCCTAGGATGGCCGAGACGTCGGCCAACAGGTGCCCCTTGCAGATGAAATCCATCGCCTGCAAATGCGCGAAGCCCGGCGCGCGGATCTTGCACTTGTAGGGTTTGTTGGTGCCGTCGGCGACGAGATAAACGCCGAACTCGCCCTTCGGCGCTTCGACGGCGGCATAGACCTCGCCCGCCGGCACATGGAAGCCTTCGGTGTAAAGCTTGAAGTGATGGATCAGCGCTTCCATCGATCGCTTCATCTCGCTGCGACGCGGCGGGAAGATCTTGTTGTCCTCAACCGCCACCGGGCCCTGCCCGTCCGCCGCGCGCAGCTTGGCGATGCACTGCTTCATGATGCGCACCGACTGATGCATCTCCTCGACGCGGATGCAGTAGCGGTCGTAACAGTCGCCGTTCTTGCCGACCGGAATATCGAATTCCATCTCGTCGTAGCACTCGTAGGGCTGTGCCTTGCGTAGATCCCACGCCGCACCCGAGCCCCGCACCATGACGCCGGAAAAGCCCCACTCCCACGCCTGCTCCAGCGTCACCACGCCGATATCGACGTTGCGCTGCTTGAAGATGCGGTTGTTGGTGAGCAACGTCTCGAGGTCGTCCACCTTCTGCGGGAAGGCGTCGCACCATACGTCGATGTCGTCGATCAGCTTGGGCGGCAGATCCTGATGTACGCCGCCGACGCGGAAGAACGCCGCGTGCATCCGCGAGCCCGACGCGCGCTCGTAGAACACCATCAGCTTTTCGCGCTCCTCGAAGCCCCACAGCGGCGGGGTCAGCGCGCCGACGTCCATCGCTTGCGTGGTGACGTTGAGCAGATGGGAGAGAATGCGGCCGATCTCGCAATAGAGAACGCGGATCAGTTGCGCGCGGCGCGGCACCTCGATGCCGAGCAGCTTTTCCGCCGCGAGGCAGAAGGCGTGCTCCTGATTCATCGGCGCGACGTAATCGAGCCGGTCAAAATACGGGATCGCCTGCAGATAGGTCTTGGTTTCGATCAGCTTCTCGGTGCCGCGATGTAGCAGACCGATATGCGGATCGACGCGCTCCACCACCTCACCGTCCAGCTCCAGCACGAGGCGCAGCACGCCGTGTGCTGCCGGATGCTGCGGCCCGAAGTTGATGGTGAAATTGCGCATTCCGGGGACTTCATTCATTTCAAGCGCTCCGCGCTCTGGCGAGTAGCGAATAGGGAGTAGCGAATAGAGCTTTCATCATCGGCCTGCCTTCGCTGCTACTCGCCGCTTCTCTTCTCGTCGCCCGGCAGCGGGTAATCCGCGCCTTCCCAGGGCGAGAGGAAATCGAATCGGCGGAATTCCTGATTGAGCTGCACCGGCTCGTAGACCACGCGCTTCTCGGCGTCGTCGTAGCGCACCTCGACGAAGCCCGTGGTCGGAAAATCCTTGCGCAGCGGGTGGCCGTCGAAGCCGTAGTCGGTGAGCAGCCGGCGCATGTCGGGATGGCCGGTGAAAATCACGCCGTAGAGATCGTAGGTCTCGCGCTCGAACCAGTCGGCGCCGGGAAACACGCCGATCACGGACGGCACCTGGGTGGTCTCGTCGGCCAAGCCCTTGACGCGAACGCGCTCATTCAGGGTCGGCGACAGCAGGTGATAGACGATGTCGAAGCGCTTTTCGCGCGACGGATAATCGACCGCGGTGGCGTCGACGAAGGAGACGAAGCGGCAACGCGGGTCCTGACGCAGGAAACGCATCGCCTCGACGATCTTGGTGATCTCGACGTTCACCGTGAGCTGACCGAACGCCACTTCATGGCCAATGGCGACGCCGGGCAGCGCGCCAACGATCGTCTGACCCAGGGTCTCGAGCTGCGTGTCGTCCATTGTTCAGCCTTAGCGTTCGATGGTTCCGGTGCGCCGGATCTTCTTTTGCAGCAGCAGCACGCCGTAAAGCAGCGCTTCCGCGGTCGGCGGGCAGCCCGGCACATAGATGTCGATCGGCACGATGCGGTCGCAGCCGCGCACCACCGAATAGGAGTAGTGGTAGTAGCCGCCGCCGTTGGCGCAGGACCCCATCGAGATGACGTAGCGCGGCTCCGGCATCTGGTCGTAAACCTTGCGTAGCGCCGGCGCCATCTTGTTGGTCAGGGTGCCGGCGACGATCATCACGTCGGACTGGCGCGGCGAGGCGCGCGGCGCGAAGCCGAAGCGTTCGACGTCGTATCGCGGCATCGACACCTGCATCATCTCCACGGCGCAGCAGGCCAGACCGAAGGTCATCCACATCAGCGAACCGGTACGCGCCCAGGTAATCAGGTCGTCGGCGGCGGCCACGAAAAAGCCCTTGTCGGACAGTTCGTTATTGACCTCGAGGAAGTAGCGGTCATCGGCGCCCACCGGCTGGCCGGTGCGCGGATCGAGAATGCCGGTCGCGGCCGGTGCAACCAGAGGGCCGGTCGACTGCGCGTGGGTCGGACTCAATCCCATTCGAGCGCGCCTTTCTTCCATTCGTAGATAAAGCCGATGGTGAGGACGGCGAGAAACACCATCATCGACCAAAACCCGACCAGACCGAGCTTTCCGAACGCCACCGCCCACGGAAACAGGAAGGCGACTTCCAGATCGAAGATGATGAACAGGATTGCCACCAGGTAGAACCGGACGTCGAACTTCATACGCGCGTCGTCGAACGCATTGAAGCCGCATTCGTATGCGGAAAGTTTCTCAGGATCGGGCTGCTGAAACGCAACGATGAACGGCGCGATCAACAGCACCAGCCCGATCACGGCGGCAATGCCGATAAACACCACCAAAGGCAGATAATCTTGCAAGATGCCGGTCATCGGCGATCCTTGGTTTTTTTGGGCGATACGGCCGACAGATTCGGCCACCTTGGAATTGTTCTGAGGCTTTAGCGCAGTGCACCAAGGGTGGCAAGACAAGCTCTGTTGACAGTTCCCTGCCATACGCGATGCCCTGCGATGCGCGGCGGACATTCCCACAAGCGCGTCCCACGTCGCGGCCGGCACGGCAGCGTCCTCGCGACGCAGCCGAGTAAGAGACAACGCGGAGCGCGCCTCTTTCACCTCTCGCCTTCGATAAAAAGATAAGGACTCACTCCGCGAGGACAACGCCCGACGGAGAGGCACGAGGCAATTGCAATCAAATCCTACGTGGGAATATATTCTCATAATTCCGCTTGAAGGAAAGGGGCCGCCGCCTATCCGGCGGCATCTCGCGCCTCTTGCCGAAAAGCAGGACGAAATGTGACCTGCAACGCGGGCCGGATATGAATATCGTCAGGACGACGACGCCGCCCGTCGCATCGGCGCCGCCTCCGTCAGCGTAAAGCCCTCGTACCCTTTCGCCACGACTTCGTTGCAGATCTGACGGTAGACGCCGACCCCACCGATATAGGGCATGAAGATGCGTGGCTTGCCGGGAACATTGGCGCCCATGTACCACGAATTCGCCTGCGGATAGAGCGTGCCCTGCGCGACTTCGTTGACGTGGTCCACCCAACTGTCCTCGGCCGCGCGGGTCGCTTCCATGCAGTCGAGCCCGTTGGCGCGCATGAAGGCGAGGCAGTCGGCGATCCAATCGACATGCTGCTCGATGGAGACGATCATGTTGCTGAGAACCGACGGACTACCGGGGCCGGTGACGATGAACAGGTTGGGGAAACCTTCGCTCATCAAGCCCAGATAGGTGCGCGGGCCGGCGGCCCACTTCTCGTTGAGTGTCTGTCCGCCGCGGCCGCTAATCTCGATCTTCGCCACCGAGCCGGTCATGGCATCGAAGCCGGTGGCCAGCACCAGCACGTCGAAGTCATAGGTCTTGCCGCCGGCCTTCAGGCCGTTCGGCAGGATTTCCTCGATCGGATTGGCCTTGACGTCGACCAGGGTGACGTTGGGGCGGTTATAGGTCGCGTAGTAGTCGGTATCGACGCAGATCCGCTTCGAGCCGATCGGATGATCGTTGGGCTGCAGCAGCTTCGCCACCTCGGGGTCGTCGACGATCTCCGCGATTCTGGCGCGGACAAAATCGGCGGCGGTGTCGTTGGCGGCCTTGTCCAGCGCGATGTTGTTATAGGTCGCGGTGAAGGTCAGGCCGCCCTTGTCCCAGCGCGCGCCGTAGCGGGCCTGCCGCTGCTCGGGCGTCTCGTCCAGCGCGCCCTTTTCGGGCAACTCCTGATAGATGCCGTTACGCATCTCCTCGCGCGCCTTGCGGCGAATTTCATCGTAGTTGGCGTGGAAGAAATCGCGCTCCTGCGCCGTCAGCGGCGCGTTGCGCGCCGGCACGCTGAAATTGGCGGTGCGCTGGAACACGGTGAGTTGGCTGGCCTGTTCGGCAATGATCGGAATCGACTGGATGCCGGACGAGCCGGTGCCGATGACGGCAACCTGCTTGCCGGTGAAGTCAACCGGCGCGTGCGGCCAGTGTCCGGTATGATAGATCTCGCCCGCGAAATCTTGAAGACCCTTGAAGTCCGGCATACGAGCGTTGGACAGACAGCCCGTCGCCAGCACGACGAACTGCGCCCGCACGGTCTGTCCATCCGAGGTCGTGACCGACCAGTCCCTTGCACGTTCGTCGAACACCGCGCGCTCCACGCGGGTCTCGAACTGAATGTCCGAGCGGAGATCGAAGCGATCCGCCACGTGGTTGGCGTAACGCAGGATTTCCGGCTGCGGCGCATAGCGCTCGCTCCATTCCCACTCCCGCTGCAATTCATCGGAGAAGGAATAGGAATACTGCATGCTTTCGACATCGCAGCGCGCGCCGGGATACCGGTTCCAGTACCAGGTGCCGCCGACGCCGCTGCCCTGCTCGAATACGCGCGCCGACAGCCCGAGCCCGCGCAACCGATGCAGCATGTACATGCCGGCGAAGCCCGCCCCGACGATCACGACATCATAGGTGCCGGTCTCGGACGATTGGCGATTTTCGGGGGCAATGACTTGGCCGGCAGGCATCAGGCGCTCCTCGCTTTTGTGGTTGGTCCCGGGACGGACGATCTGCCTGTGAGCATCATGTCCGATGACCGAAAGCGCAACCCGCAAAAGCGCTCTCCCGTCGAACGCCGGCGACAGCGTATGGGGAAAGCCGCGCGCAACCTCGCGACGCCGATCGCGCGGGAAAGCCGATCGCGCAGGAAAACGGAATCCAGAATTCTGATGGATGTAATCGGAAAAATTTTGCCACTTCCACGCCGTTGAAGGGGTTACGGAAAATGGCGCGAGAGACGGGGCTCGAACCCGCGACCTCCGGCGTGACAGGCCGGCACTCTAACCAACTGAGCTACTCCCGCATGGATCGTCGCCGATCCAGTCGTGGAGGGGACTTAAAGGTGCGCCCA
>Ga0209963_1000678_pt1 | contig 35184 bp, 28 predicted proteins | sample ThiBio_1000_biof_2_FD_183957 | JGI IMG/M metagenome (GOLD analysis project Ga0209963, IMG submission 183957) | Wastewater bioreactor microbial communities from Cape Town, South Africa - Thiocy_cont_1000_biof (SPAdes) | ecosystem: Engineered > Bioreactor > Thiocyanate-remediating >...
CGAACCCGGAAGCTAAGCCTGCCTGCGCCGATGGTACTGCACTCGTTAGGGTGTGGGAGAGTAGGTCGCCGCCGACATCAATTCTCATTGTGGGCCCCTGTCTCCGGACAGGGGCCCACTTTTGTGTCCCCCTTCGGTCGAGGTCGGGGTCGTGCTGACCCGGCCGTGCCCGCCACCGGACGGGTGGCGGCATCGACCCGGCCGGCCGGGCACGCGGCGACCACGATCCACCGCGGGCCGTACGCGGGTCGGGCGGCGGCACACCGCGCTGTGCTCGACCGGTGTGCGACACAGGGGCTGCCGCCTACCGCCACGAGGACCCGGCGGAGCTCACCACCGTGGTCCACCGGTTGCTGACGCGAGGTCGCCCGGTACCTGCGCGTGATTAGGATCGTCCTGTGGACCGGCGCATCGGAGGGTCGCTCGCACGGCTGGGCCTGACCGAGTCGTGGGCGGAGCAGACCCTGATCGATCTCGGGTGGTGGTCCGGTGACCGGCCCACCCTCGGTTCCGAGCCGATCATGTGGGCGCTCGCCCGCAGCCCCGATCCCGATCTGGCGCTGCGCACCGTCGAGCGGCTCTTCGCCGCCGTCGCCGACCGGCAGGAGCTCTCCGGCGCGTTGCGGACCGACATGGGTCTGCGGGGCCGGCTGCTCGCGCTGCTCGGCAGCTCGACGGCGTTGGGGGACCACCTCGTCACGCACCCCGACCGGTGGCACCGCCTGCGGGAGAGCGCCCGGCCGCCCGCCGACCCCACGGCGACGATGCTGGCGGCGGTCGGTGCCGATCCCGACTCCCCGTCGGCGGCCACGCTGACCGGTTCGGAGGCGGTCGAGGCGCTCGGCACCGCCTACCGAGACAAGATGCTCCTGCTCGCGGCCGCCGACCTCGCCGCGGTGGGGGAGCCCGAGCTACCGGTTCTGGAGGTCGACGAGGTCACCGCCCGCCTGTCGGACCTCGCGGCGGCCGCATTGCGGGCCGCCCTGGCCGTGGCGATGGCCGAGGCCGGCTCCGACTGCGGCCGGCTCGCGATCATCGCGATGGGCAAGTGCGGCGGACGCGAGCTCAACTACGTCAGCGACGTCGACGTCGTGTTCGTCGCGGAACCCGCCGACCAGGCCACCACGAAGCTGGCCGCCCGGGTCATGCGGATCGCCGGCGAGGCCTGCTTCGAGGTGGACGCCAACCTGCGCCCCGAGGGCCGCCAGGGCGCGCTGGTGCGCACCCTCGACGGGCACGTGTCCTACTACAAGCGCTGGGCCAAGACCTGGGAGTTCCAGGCGCTGCTCAAGGCCCGCCCCATCGCCGGCGACGAGGAGCTGGGCAAGGCCTACGCCGAGGCCGTCGCGCCGATGGTGTGGAACGCGGTGGGCCGGGACGACTTCGTCGCCGACGTGCAGGCGATGCGCCGTCGCGTCGAGGACAACGTCCGGCCCGACCAGCGATCCCGGGAGATCAAGCTGGGGCCCGGGGGTCTGCGCGACGTCGAGTTCGCGGTGCAGCTGCTGCAGCTCGTGCACGGGCGCACCGACCCCGCGCTGCACTCGCCGTCCACCCTCGACGCCCTGGCGGCGCTGGCCGACGGCGGCTACGTCGCACGCGACGACGGGGCCAACCTCGCGGCGTCCTACCGGTTCCTGCGCCTGCTCGAGCACCGCCTGCAGCTGCAGCGGATGCGCCGGACCCACCTGTTGCCCCCGGCCGACGACACCGTCGCACTGCGGTGGCTCGCGCGCGCGGCCCGGATGCGCCCCGACGGACGCCACGACGTGGTCGGCGTGCTGATGGCGGAGTGGACCCGCAACGCCCGGCGTGTGCGCCGGCTGCACGAGAAGCTGTTCTACCGGCCGCTGCTGACGGCGGTGTCGCGGTTGTCGGCCGACACGGCCCGGCTGTCGGAGTCGGCGGCGGCGGCGCGGCTGGGCGCGTTGGGCTGGGTGTCGCCGGAGGGGGCGTTGACGCACCTGCGTGCGCTGATGTCGGGGGTGTCGCGGGCGGCGTCGATCCAGCAGACGCTGCTGCCGGTGCTGCTCGACGAGCTCGCGCGCAGCCCCGACCCGGACCGCGGCCTGCTGGCCTACCGCCGCGTGTCCGAGGCCCTGGCGACCACGCCCTGGTACCTGCGGCTACTGCGCGACGAGGGGCTGGTGGCGCAGCGGCTGATGTACCTGCTCGGCACGTCCGCGCTGGTGCCGGACCTGCTGGTGCGGGCCCCGGAGGTGCTGCGGCTGCTGGCCGCACCGTCCGCCGGCCGGGCCGACGAGCTCACCCGCGACCCCGGCGAGGTGGCGATGTCGCTGCGCACCACCGTCGCGCGGCAGCATGACCCGGACACCGCCGCCGCCACCGCACGGTCGTTGCGTCGCCACGAGATGCTGCGCGTGGCGTGCGCCGACCTGCTCGGCGTGCAGACCACCGAGCAGGTGTGCGCGGCGCTGAGCTCGGTGTGGGTGGCGGTGCTGCAGGCCACGCTCGAGTCGGTGGAGCGCGCGCTGGGTGCGAGCCCGGCCCCGGCGCGGATGGCCGTGATCGGGATGGGGCGCCTCGGGGGAGCGGAGCTCGGCTACGGCAGCGATGCCGACGTGCTGTTCGTCTGCGAGCCGGTGGACGGTGCGGCCGACGGGGACGCGGTCCGCTACGCCACCACGGTGGCGGAGACCGTCCGCCGGCGTCTCGGCGCACCCAGCCCGGACCCGGCGCTGCTCGTGGACGCCGACCTGCGGCCCGAGGGGCGCTCGGGGCCGCTCGTCCGCACGTTCGAGTCCTACCGGAGCTACTACGCCCGCTGGTCGGAGGCATGGGAGGCGCAGGCGCTGCTGCGTGCGACGCCCGTGGCGGGGGACCGGGACCTCGGGATCCGGTTCGTGGAGATGGTGGACCCCATCCGCTACCCGCCCGACGGCCTCGACGCGACGACGGTCACGGAGATCCGGCGGATCAAGGCCCGGGTCGACGCCGAGCGGCTGCCGCGCGGCGCCGACCGCACTCTGCACACCAAGCTCGGTCTGGGCGGGCTCGCGGACGTCGAGTGGACCGTCCAGCTGCTGCAGCTCCAGCACGCCGGTGACCTGCCCGAGCTGCGCACGACGTCCACGCTCGAGGGGCTGCGCGAGGCCGGCGAGGCCGGGCTGCTCACCCCCGACGACGTCGCCGAGCTCACCACGGGATGGACGATGGCCACCCGCGCCCGCAACGCGATCATGCTGGTGAAGGGCAAGCCCGGCGACCAGCTGCCGCGCTCGGGCCACGAGCTGGCCTCGATCGCGTGCGCGGCGGGCTACCCCGCCGGCGGCGACCCCGGCGTGTTCCTCGACGACTACCGCAAGGCCACGCGACGGGCCCGGGCCGTCGTCGAAAGGGTTTTCTACGGCTGGTGACGGCGGGCTACCGTGCGCGGCATGCCCTCGACGTCGACCCTCCTGGCGTTCGCCCTCGCCGGGATCGTGCTGGTGGTGATCCCCGGGCCGAGCGTGCTGTTCATCGTGGGCCGCGCCCTGGCCCACGGCCGGCGCGCCGCGCTGACGAGCGTGGCCGGCAACACCACCGGCGCCGCGCTCGTGGTGGTGCTGGTGGCGTTCGGACTGGGGGCCGTGGCCGCGGGATCGGCCGTGGTGTTCGGCGTGATCAAGTTCGTCGGGGCCGCGTACCTCGTGTACCTCGGGGTCCAGACGATCCGCCGCCGCGGCGATCTCACCGCGGTTCTCGGGTCCGTGTCCGGGGCCGCGGACCGGCGGCTGTACTGGCAGGGCGTCGTGGTCGGGTGCACCAACCCGAAGGTGCTGGTGTTCTTCGCGGCCGTGCTGCCGCAGTTCGTCGACGCCGGCGCCGGTAGCGCCACCACCCAGATGCTGGTGCTGGGACTGCTGTTCGCGCTGATCGCGTCGGTGCTCGACAGCCTGTGGGGCCTCGCCGCCGGCACCGTCCGCACCTGGTTCGTCACCTCGCCCGCCCGGCTGCGCCGGGTCGGCGGGCTCGGGGGCGCGATGATGATCGTCATGGGGGCGGGCCTGGCGCTGACCGGGCGGAAGGACTGACGAGGGGCCGTGCGCGGATATCGGTGTGGGAACACTGTTATCCGCGCACGGGCGGCGGAGCCGCACTCGAGCGCGCTGCGAGACTGGGCCCGTGGACACCGTCAGGCAGCTCGTCGAGACCCGGCCCGTCGTCCTGCTCGCCGCCGTCCTCGCGCTGGTCGCGGTGTCCTGGCGGATGTCGTGGCGCTGGGCCCGCACCGTGGTCACCATCGCTCACGAGGGCGGGCACGCCGTGGCGGCGCTGGTGGCCGGGCGGGGGCTGACGGGCATCCGGCTGCACCCCGACACGTCCGGCGTCACGGTGTCCACGGGCGCGCGTCGCGGGCCGGGGCTGGTGTTCACGTTCCTCGGCGGCTACCCGGCGCCGTCGCTGCTCGGGGTGGGCGGGGCGCTGCTCGTGGCCGCCGACCGGGCCCAGCTGACGCTGTGGATCGCGTTGGCGCTGCTCGCCGCCACGCTGATCGGGATCCGCAACGCCTACGGGGCCGTCGCCGTGCTGGCCACCGGGGTGCTGGTGGCGGCCGTCGCGGGCTGGGCGACTCCCCGGGTGCAGGACGGTTTCGCGGCGGCGCTGTGCTGGTTCCTGGTGTTCGGCGGGCTGCGCGCCACGAGGGAGCTGCAGCGTGGCCGCCGTCGGGGATATCGGGGCGATTCGGACGCCGACATGCTCGCCCGGTTGACGCACGTCGCGGGGGGAATCTGGGCGGTCCTGTTCTGGTTGGTGGCGGGTGTGGCCGTGATCATCGCGGCCTGGGTACTGCTGATCCGACCGACCTGATCCGACCGACCTGATCCGACCGACCTGATCCGACCGACCTGAGGAGAGCGCGTGACCGCACCGACCGACATGAACGACTGGAACCGCAAGATCATCGAGGAGTTCCGCGCCAACGAGGGGCGGGTCGGTGGCCCGTTCGAGGGGGCGCCGATGATCCTCGTGCACCACATCGGGGCCAAGTCGGGCACCGAGCGCGTGACACCACTCGTGTACTTCCCGCAGCCCGACGACCAGATCGTGATCATCGCGTCCAAGGCCGGCGCGCCGACCAACCCGGACTGGTACCACAACCTCAAGGCCAACCCGAAGATCACCGTCGAGGTCGGCACCGAGACGTTCGCCGTCGAGGCCGCCGAGGTCGAGGGCGCCGAGCGCGACACGATCTGGGACGCCGCCGTGGCCGCCAACCCGGGCTTCGGCGAGTACCAGACGAAGACGAGCCGCCTGATCCCCGTGCTGAGGCTCACGCGCATCTGAGGCAGGATCGGCAGCCGTGACCATCACCTTGGACCAGGCCCAGACCATCGTCGCCGCCGCACTGCTGCACGGCACCGAGGCGGGGTTCAACCCGCTGACGGTCGCGGTGCTCGATCCCGGAGGGGCGCTCGTGGCCCTGGGCCGCCAGGACGGCTCCGGCTTCCTGCGCCCCGACCTCGCCCAGGCGAAGGCCTCCGGCGTGCTCGCACTGGGCATGACCAACCGGGCCATCGCCGCGCGCGCGGCCGACTCCCCGGAGTTCTTCACCTCCGTGGCCACGCTGGCCGGCGGCAAGATCCTGTCCGTGCCCGGCGGCGTCTTCGTCCGCGACGCCGACGGCGTGCTGCTCGGCGCCGTCGGGGTCACGGGCGACGCGTCGCTCAACGACGAGGCCGCCGCCCTCGCGGGTATCGCCGCCGCCGGTCTGGTCGCCCAGACCGGGGCGGAGTGACCACCTCCTCCACCCTCGACCGGACCGGGGCGGGCCTGCTGCTCGCCCTGGTCTCGGCCGTCACCTTCGGGCTCTCCGGCCCGTTCGCCAAGGCCCTGACCGACGCCGGGTGGTCGGCGTCGGGTGCGGTGCTCGTCCGCCTCGGTGGGGCCGCGGCGATCCTGCTGGTGATCCTCGCCGTCCGGCGCCCGGGGGTGCTGGCCGCGGTCCGCGCCGACGGCCCGGCGCTCGTGCTCTACGGCGTGCTGGCCATGGCCGGCGTCCAGGTGGCGTTCTTCAACGCGCTGCAGTACCTGCCCGTCGCCGTCGCGCTGCTGCTCGAGTACATCGGCCCCGTGCTGGTCATCGGCTGGGTGTGGCTCGTGCGCCGGCAGCCGCCGAGCCGTCGCACCGTGCTCGGCGCGGTCGTCGCCCTGTTCGGGCTGACGCTGGTGGTGCAGCTGTGGTCCGGCATCGGGCTGAGCACGCCGGGGTTGCTGTGGGGGTTCGCCGCGGCCGTCTGCCAGGCGTCGTACTTCCTGATCGCGGACCGGGCCGGGGCGTCGACCCCGCCACTGGTGCTCGCGGGCGTGGGGATGACGGTGGGCACCGTCGTGGTCGCGCTGCTGGGGCTGGTGGGCGTGCTGCCCATCGTGATCGACGCCGCGGCCACCGGGGTGTTCCTGGCCGGCGTCGACGTCGGCTGGCCGGTGGCGGCCACGCTGCTCGTCGTCGTCGCGTCGGTGATCGCCTACCTCACCGGGGTGGCCGCGATCGCGCGCATCGGCGCGGCCCGCGGCTCGCTCGTCGCGCTGCTGGAGGTGGTGGCCTCCGCCGTGGCGTCGTGGCTGCTGCTGGGGCAGGTGCCCGCGGTCATCCAGCTGGTGGGCGGGGCGCTGATCCTGGTGGGTGTCGCGCTGACCTCGACGGCGGCCCGACCGGACCCGACCCCGGCGCCGGTCTAGCCGCGATCGACCACCGCCACATGGCCACCTACGGCTGCCCGTGGCGGTCCGTCAACAGCCACGAGTGACCATGAGGCGGTGTGGGGCGGGGGCGCGGGGTCAGGAGGGGCGGCGCCGGCGCCACCAGGGGTTGCGGGTCGGTGGCGGTGGGGCAGGAGCCGCCGGCGACGCGGCGGGCGCACGGCCGGCGCGCCAGCGGGCCACGGCGTCGTCGGCGTCGATGCGGCCGACCTTCACCCTCGGGCCCACCGGGTTGCGCAGATACTCGACGATCCGCAGGTTCAGCGCCCGCAGCACGTCCCGCACGGCCTGCTCCGTGCGGAGATCGCTCAGGGTGGCGGGCAGGCGGTCGATCTCCTTGCGCAGCTGGATCGACTCGGGCAGCAGCGCCTCGCGCGAGAGACCCTCGCGTTCGACGTAGCGGCGGACCCACCACATCTCGTCGTCGGGCCCGTCCAGTCCCGGCAGCGGTTTGCCGGCGCCGGGCAGGTTGTCGAAGGCGCCGCGTTCGGCGGCCTCGCGGATGGCCCGGTCGACGGCCGACTCGTACCCCACGCGACCGAGGTTACCGGGGGATCACGGGCAGCGTGAGGTGTGACGGCCGGGCGCGGTCGTGGAACACCTGCTGGTCCGCGACCGCGAACGCGGTGGCGCGCACGGGTTCCTCGCCGGTCTGCGGGTTGCGGATCCAGCGCGGGAAGCAGCTCGACGCGATCTCCACGCGCAGCCGGTGGCCCGCCGCGATCACGATGCTGGTGGCCCACAGGTCGATCTCGTAGACGTACACGTGGCCGGGCTCGATCAGGGTCGGCTCGCTCGTCGACTCGCGGAAGCGGGCCGCCACGACGCCGTCCACGACGTTCCACGCGTAGCCGTCGGGGTGGACGTCGACGACCCGGGCCACGAAGTCGCAGTCCGGCGCCGAGGACGCGGCGTGCAGCGTCATCGTGACGTCCCCGGTGATCTCCAGCGGCTCGGCGAGCACGTCGCCGGTGTAGACCAGCACGTCGTCGCGGGCCTCCGCGGGGCGCTGGTCGAACACCCCGGGCGGGAGCGCGAGGGAGGCGCCGCCCAGGGACGGCACCGGGTCGGCCGGGTCGCTGACGTAGGAGTCCGGTTCCTCGTCGCCGGGCGGCTCCCACGACAGCGACCCGCCCGCGCGCAGGTACAGCGGCGTCTCGACGCGCCGGGCGAGCGGCCAGTCGTCCTCGTCGCGCCAGCGGTTCTCGCCGAGCACGAAGATCCGGACGCGCGGGCCGTCGAGCGGGGTGCCGCGGAAGAAGTGGTCGAACCAGTCGCGCTGGATCGCGTGGAGCTCGATGGCCGCCTCGGGGCCGAAGTCGGCCTCGCCCGCGCCGCGCGTCTCGGGCTTCGCGTAGCCGAGCAGGTGCGCCCACGGCCCCATGACCAGCCGCTGGTTCTCCCGGGCGTACCCGGTGCGGGCGCCGGCGCGGAGGGTGCGGTACATCGTGAGCGTGTCGTACTGGAAGGCTGCCAATCAAGAACAACGGCGGCCCAGGACGAGACGTGCAGCATCGGCACGTCGATGTCGCCCGCGTGGCCGCGGAGGTCCAGCGCGGCCCAGTAGTCGTCGTCGGTGGTGTGCGACAGGAGGTCGCGCAGGTAGGGGGCGCCGGGGGCGAAGCGGTCGGCCCAGTCGAGCACCGGGGTGTGCTCCACCGCCTCGCGGGTGAGCGGGGCGAAGCGGGCGCCGGGCACGCTCGACCACGCGTCCCACTCGGTGATCAGCTCCGACCCGACCTTCTCCCGGGCCAGCGAGCCGATCCAGTTCACCGTCCAGTCCAGCTCCAGGACGCCGTTGCGGTAGAGGCAGTCGTGGAAGAACGTGATCGGGCCGGAGACGGGGCTCGCCGCCCGCAGCGCCGGCGGCCGGTGGGTGGCGAGGTGGTACTGCGCGAGGCCCATGTAGCTCTGCGACAGCGTGCCGACCTCCCCGTTGCTCCCCGGCAGCTCGGCGGCCCAGGCCACGGCGTCGGCGCCGTCGGGTCCCTCCTGCGTGAACGGGTCGAACGTGCCGTCGGACGCGCCGCGGCCCCGCACGTCCTGGATCACCACGATGTAGCCGTGGTCGGGGAAGCACGCGGGCTCGATGCGCTCCGAGGCCTGCTTGCCGTAGGGCGTGCGGACCAGCAGCACCGGGTGGCGCCCGGGTTGCGCGGGGCGGTGGACGTCGGCGCGCAGGACGACGCCGTCGCGGGTGGACATCTCGACGTCGAACTCCGTCTGGGGCACGCCGTCAGCCTGTCAGGATGCGCTGCGTCCCGCTGTAGACGTTCATCGTCTCGCCGCGGAGGAAACCCACCAGCGTGACGCCGGCGTCCACCGCCAGCTCGACGGCCAGCGAGCTCGGCGCCGACACCGCCGACAGCATCGGCACCCCGGCCATCACGGCCTTCTGCACCAGCTCGAACGACGCCCGGCCGGACACCATCAGCACCGTGCCCGCCGCCGGGATGCGCCCGTCGAGCAGGGCCCAGCCGAGGACCTTGTCGACGGCGTTGTGCCGCCCGACGTCCTCGCGCGCGACGAGCAGCTCGCCGTCGGCGGTGAAGAGTCCGGCGGCGTGCAGGCCGCCGGTGGAGTCGAACAGCTTCTGGGCGGTGCGCAGGGTGTCGGGGAGCGTGCTCAGCACGGCCGGGGTGACCGTGATCGGGTCGGCGGCGGGGGAGAAGCGCGTCTTGAGCTTGACCGCGTCCAGCGACGCCTTGCCGCACACCCCGCACGACGAGGTGGTGTAGAAGTTGCGCTCGATGCTGGGGTCGGGGGGTTCCACGCCGGCGGCCAGCGCCAGGTCGAGGACGTTGTAGGTGTTGCGGCCCGCGTCGTCGAAGGAGTCGCAGTAACGGGCGGCCAGCACGTCGTCGGACGAGCCGATCACGCCCTCGGTGAGCAGGAACCCGTGGGTGAGCTCGACGTCGTGGCCGGGCGTGCGCATCGTGACCGACAGCGGTCTGCCGTCGACCCGGATCTCCAACGGCTCCTCGGCGGCGAGCACGTCCTGGCGTCGCGTCGACCCGTCCGTCCCGATGCGCAGGACGGGACGGTTGACGCTCAGGCGGCCCATGGCGCCACGGTAACCCCGCGTCAGCGGATGCGCTGTCCGGTCTCCTCGCAGGAGTACCCACCCAGGGCCTCGACACCGGTGCGGAAGTCCGACCGTTCCAGCAGCGTCCAGAGCGGGGCGAGCAGCGGGTCGTCGAGGGTGTCGGTGCGCAGGACGAGGTCGTAGGGCTCGCGGGCGACCGGCACGAAGTCCAGCCCGAACGCGCGGGCGGCGGCGAGGATGCCCATCCCGGCGTCGGCGCGCCCGGCGCTCACCGCGGCGGCGACCGCCAGGTGGGTGTGCTCCTCGCGGGAGTAGCCGGAGATCGCCGCGGGGTCGACGCCGCGGCGGGCGAGCTCGTGGTCGAGCAGCGCCCGGGTGCCCGCGCCGCGCTGCCGGTTGACGTAGCTCACACGCGTGAGGTCCTCGATGCCGGTGAGCCCCAGGGGATTGCCGGGCGCGACGATCAGCCCCTGGTCGCGGTGCACGAGCCGGACCACGGCGATCCCGTCGGGGCCGAGCAGCCGGTCGACGTAGGGCAACGTGTACTCGCCGGTGGCGGGGTCGAGCAGGTGCGACCCGGCGAGGTGGCACAGCCCGTCCCGCAGCGCGACGAGCCCGCCGAGCGACCCGACGTTGGACGACGCGAGCGTGACCAGCGGATCGGCGGCCCGCAGTTCGGACGCGGCCACGTCGAGGACGAGGTCGTGCGAGCCGATCGCGACGATCGTGCGACCGATCTCGCCCAGCCCGCGCAGCAGCTCCACCCGCACCTGCTCGCCCGCGTGGTGGCCCTCCACCCCGGCGGGGACGACGAGCAGGCCGTCGGCGCGCACGAGGGAGGTGAGCACGCCGGCGCCGCGGGGGAGCGGGGTGGCCACCACCTCACCGGCCACCCGCCCGAGCCGCACGCGCACCCAGTCGTCCGTTCCGACGGCGGACGCGAGCTTGCGGGCCAGCCGTGCCGTGGTGGACGGGCGCTCGCGCGGGGCGGCGCCCTCCAGGGTCGCGAGCAGGGGCGCGGCGAAGATGTCGAACGTCAGCGACGCCGACACGGGGTAGCCGGGGGCGCCGAGCACAGGGGTGGTGCCGACGGTGCCCAGCACCACGGGATGACCCGGTTTCACCGCCACCCCGTGCACGGCGAGGGTCCCGGCCCCGGCGACGACGCGGGCGGTGTGGTCGTCGCGCCCGGCGCTGGAGCCGGCGATGAGGATCACGAGGTCGGCGCGCTCGGCGGCGTCGCGCAGGGCGGTGGCGATCAGGTCGGGATCGTCCGCGACGATCGCGGTGGTCTCGGCGACGCAGCCGATCTCGCGGGCCTGCGAGGCGAGCATCAGCGAGTTGGTGTCGAGGATCTCGCCGGGTGCGGTGTCGGTGCCGATCGGCCGGATCTCGTCACCGGTGGGGACCACGACGACGCGGGGCCGCCTCCGCACCACCAGCTCGACCGCCCCGGCCGCCGCGCACGCCGCGACGTCGACGGGCCGCAACCGGTGGGCCTCGGGCAGGAGCAGCTCGGTGGCGCTGATGTCCTCACCGATCGAGCGGACGTGCTGGTACGGGGGCACCGCGGCCGCCACTTCGGCCTTGCCGTCGCCGGTGCGGTGCACGTGCTCGCGCATGACGACGGCGTCGTAGCCGGCGGGCAGCGGGTCGCCGGTGTCGACCACCTCGAACTCGGCCAGCAGCACCGGCGTGGTCTCCGCGGCGCCCACGGTGTCGGCGGCGCGGACCGCGATGCCGTCCATCCCGGCCGAGTCGAACGCGGGCGACGACCGCAGGGCCCACACCGGCTCGGCGGTGACGCGCCCGACCGCGTCGGCGACGGCGACGGTCTCCACGTCCAGCCGCTCCGGGCAGCCCGCCGCCCGGCACGCGGCGGTCCAGGCCGCCGTGGCCTCGGCCGTGGGCACGTCGGAGACGAAGGGGCTGTTCACCGGTACAGCATCACATCGACCTCGCTGCCCGCGTCGAGGCCGGTGGCGGGTTCGGGCACGACGAGGCAGCCGTCGGCGCGGGTGAGCACCGACAGCAGCGCGGACGGCCCGAAGATCGGGGTCGCCGTCCCGTCGGCCACGGTGACCTGCACGACGTCGACGCGCCCGGTCAGCGAGGGGATGTCGCGGGAGAGCCGGGCCCTCGTCGACGGTTCGGGCGGTGGCCGCCCGCAGCCGGCCAGGCGCCACACCAGCGGCACCCCGACCAGCCGGAAGACGACCAGCGCCGACAGCGGGTTGCCGGGCAGGCCGATCACGGGCACCCCACCGCACTCGGCGAGCAGCGTGGGCTTGCCGGGTCTGAGTGCGATGCCGTGGCACCAGATCTCCCCGAGCGCGGCGACGGCGCCGGCGGTCTCGTCGCGGGCCCCGACCGACGAGCCCGCCGAGACGACCACGAGGTCCGCGTCGCGCAGCGCCTCCTTCAGCGCGGCGGTGAGCGCGCCGGGGTCGTCGGGGACGATGCCGGCGGGCACCGGTTCGCCCCCGGCGTCGCGCACCAGCCCGGCCAGCGCGGATGCGGTGGCGTCGCGGACCTGGCCGGGCGCGAGGTCGCGGGTGCAGGGTGGTACGACCTCGTCGCCGGTGGACAGGATCGCGACGCGCGGCCGGGTGTGCACGGCGACCTCGACGACGCCTGCGGCGGCGAGCAACCCCAGGTCGGGGGCCCGCAGAGGGCGCCCACCGGGTACCAGGTCGCCGCCGGCGGCGACGTCCTCGTCGGCCCGCACGAGCCCCGCCCCCGGGGCCACCGGGCGCGTGACCTCCACCGTGCCGGGCATCGTCTCGGCGGTGTACTCGACCATCACGACGGCGTCGGCGCCCGCGGGCAGCACCCCGCCGGTGGGCATGGCGACGCAGCCCCCGGGCGGGACGGCGACGTCGGGTGCGCGCCCCATCCGGACCGTCCCGGCCAGGTCGAGGTAGGACGGCAGGCCCTCCGACGCGCCGTAGGTGTCGGCCGCGCGCACCGCGTAGCCGTCCACTGTGGAGCGTGGGAAGCCGGGCAGCGCAGCTCGGGCGGTGACGCCGCCCGTAGGGACGCGACGCAGGGCGGTGTCCAGCGTGACGACCTCGGCGGCGGTGCGGCGGGCGGGCCGGAACCCCGCGAGCACCTCCGACACCGTGCGGGTGGTGAAGAACTCCCGACCGCTCACGGGTGATCACCGATGGGGGACCGGGAACGGTGGTGGGGGCGGTGGCGCGTCCCCGGACGGTGATCTCGGGGGGTGGTCACCGGTCGGGCTGGCCTTCCGCGCCACCGGGCCTGGGCTGGTCGCGGGCCGCCGCGCCGCCCTTGGCCAGGCCCAGCACGCTTACCACCGGGCCCAGCGCCACCTGGCCGAGGCCGCAGATGCTGGTCTTGCGCATGGCCTCCTCCAGCCGCAGCACCTGGGCGCGCTCGTCGTCGTCGAGGGTCGAGCGACCGGCGAGGATCTCGTGCGCCTTGGTGGAACCCACCCGGCACGGCACGCACTTGCCGCAGGACTCGTTGCGGAAGAAGCGCAGCACGTTCGTGGACGCCGCGAGCAGGTCGGTGCCCTCGGCCAGCACCACCACCGCGCCCGACCCCAGCATCGTGCCGGCGGAGGCGGCGGAGCCGAAGTCCAGCGCCAGGTCGAGGTGGTCGGGCCCGATGAAGTTCGACGACGCGCCGCCCGGCTGCACCGCCCCCACCCGGCGTCCGCCGCTCACCCCGCCGGCCAGCTCGATCAGCTCGCCGACGGTGGTGCCCATCGGCACGCAGTAGACGTCGGGGCGCTCGACGTGCCCGGAGACGGCGAAGAACTTCCAGCCCACCGACTCGCCGAGGCCCTGGTCGGCCCACCACTGCGCCCCGCGTTGCACGATCACGGGCACGTCGGCGAACGTCTCGACGGAGTTCATCAGGGTGGGACGGCCGTGGAGGCCGTAGTTGCCGGGGAACGGGGGCTTGTTGCGGGGCTCGCCGCGGTGGCCCTCCATGCACTCCAGCAGGGCGGTCTCCTCGCCGAGGATGTAGCCACCGGGGGAGACGAACACCTCCACCTGCCGCCCGGGCCCGACCAGCCCGGCCGCGCGCAGGGCCTCGATCTCCGCGCGCAGCACGTGCTCCTCGGGGCCGTACTCGTGGCGGAGGAAGACCCAGCCCTCCTCGGCGCCGACCACGACCATGCCGATGAGCAGCCCCTCCAGCACCAGGTGCGGCTGGGTGGCGAGGATCTGGCGGTCCTTGAACGTACCGGGCTCGGACTCGTCGGCGTTGCAGATGACGTAGCGGGTGCCCGGCGGCGTGCTGCGGACGAGGTCCCACTTCTGGCCCGTGGGGAAGCCTGCGCCGCCCATGCCGCGCAGGCCGGAGTCCTTCAGCGCCGTGACCACGGTGTCGGCGTCGAGCTCGCCGGCGAGCAGCGCGCGCAGCGTGGCGTAGCGCTCGTCGCCGGGCGCGTAGGGATCGTTGGGCCACGGCGCCTCGCGCAGGGACGCGGGAGCGTCGCCCACCCCGTCGGCCCGGGCGGCCGCGACCAGGTCGTCGACGTCCGCCAACGGCGCCGGGCGCTCGTTCACCGCCACCGCCGGCGCGCTGTCGCAGCGGCCCAGGCACGAGACCTCGACCAGCTCCACGTCGCCAGGATTGTCGGTCCCAGCGGCGCCGTAGCGCTCGCGCAGCTCCGCGATCCGCGCCTCACCGTCACGCAGGAAGCACGGCAGGTCGTGGCACGCGTGCAGCGCGACCTTCACCGGCGGTGTGGTGCGGAAGTGCGGGTAGAACGAGATCAGTCCCTCGATCTCGTAGCGCGGCCGCTTGGCGTCGCGGGCCAGCTCCTCCAGCTCCTCCCGGGGCAGCCAGCCGAGGCGGGCCTGGAGCGCGTTGAGGGCCGGGACGAGCGACGGGCCCGGGAACTTCCCCGCCCGCGCCTCGACCCCGGGGACCCGAGGTTGCACCGTCGTCACCGCGTTGACGCGTGAGCTCGCAAGCTCGCTCACAGGGCCTCCACCTGCACCGCACAGAACTTGAACTCCGGGATCTTGCCGAACGGGTCGACCTCGTCGATGGTCAGCAGGTTCGCCGCGGCCTCCCGGAAGTGGAACGGGATGAACACGTTGCCCAGCTGCTCGCGGTGGCTGATCCGCACCAGCAGCTCGATGGCCCCGCGCCGCGACCGGGCCCGCACCATCTGGCCGTGGGCGAGCCCGCGGTCGGCGGCGTCCTTGGGGTGCATGTACACCTCCGCGACCGGGGAGATCGCGTCGAGCGCGAACGAGCGGCGCGTCATCGAACCGGTGTGCCAGTGCTCCAGCAACCGGCCGGTGTTGAGCACCAGCGGGTACTCGGCGTCGGGCAGCTCCTTGGGCGGCAGCCACTGCGCCGGGACCAGGTGCGCGAGGCCGTCGTCGGTGTTGAAGTGCTCGTCGAACATGACGATCGTGCCGTCGGAGTGCTCGGGATCGGCGTTCGGGTAGAGCTTCCCGGACAGGCCCAGGTTGTCGTAGGACAGGTTCCGGTACGACGCCATGAGCGACACCATCTCGTCGAACACCTCGCTGGGCGCGCCGTAGTTCCAGTCCAGGCCGATGCGCCGCGCGATGTCCTGCACGATCTCCCAGTCCGGGCGGGCCTGGCCCGGTGCGTCCATGACCTTGCGGCCGAGCTGCACGCGGCGGTCGGTGTTGGTGTAGGTGCCGTCCTTCTCCAGGTAGGAGGTGGCGGGGAGGATCACGTCGGCGAACTCGGCGGTCTCGGTGAGGAAGATGTCCTGCACCACCAGGAAGTCCAGTGCCGACAGGGCCTTGCGCACCTTGTTGATGTTGGGGTCGGAGAGGAACGGGTTCTCGCCGAGCATGTACATGCCGCGCACGCCGTCGGGCTGCAGCACGGACTTGATGATCTCGGTGACGGTCAGGCCGCGGTTCGGGTTCAGCGCCGTGCCCCAGGCCGTCTCGAACCGGGCCTGGACGGCGTCGCGGTCGACGCCCTGGTAGTCGGGGTAGAACATCGGCACCAGCCCGGCGTCGGACGCGCCCTGCACGTTGTTCTGGCCGCGCAACGGGTGCAGCCCGGTGCCGGGGCGCCCGACGTTGCCGGTGATCGAGCACAGCGCGATCAGGCAGCGGGCGTTGTCGGTGCCGGTGGTGTGCTGGGAGATCCCCATGCCCCAGTAGACGACCGCCGCGCCCGCCTCGCCCCACAGCTTCCCGACCAGGCGGATCGTGTCGGCATCGACGCCGGTGATCTGGGCGGCGCGCTCGGGCGGGTAGTCGGCGACGGTGCGAGCCAGCTCGTCGTAGTTGGACGTGCGGTTCGCGATGAACTCGCGGTCGATGTGCCCGAGCCGGATCACCTCGTGCATCACGGCGTTGTAGAACGCGACGTCGGTGCCCGGCTTGAGCTGCACGTGGACGTCGGCGTGCTCGGAGACGGTGGACGCCCGCGGGTCGACGTAGATGATCGTGGTGCCACGACGGCGGGCCTGCTTGAAGAAGCTCGACGCGACGGGGTGGTTCGCGGTGGGGTTGGAGCCGGTGATGATCACGACGTCGGCGTTGACCACGTCGCCGTAGGTGGTGGACACCGCGCCCGACCCGACCCCCTCGAACAGTGCCGCCACCGACGACGCATGGCACAGCCGCGTGCAGTGGTCGACGTTGTTGGTGCCGAACCCGGTGCGGATCAGCTTCTGGAAGAGGTAGGCCTCCTCGTTGGAGCACTTCGCCGAGCCGAACCCGGCGATCGCGCCCGGCCCGCCCGCGGCGTGCACCTCCGTCAGCCGCCGCGCGATGAGGTCGAGCGCCTCGTCCCAGGTGGCCTCGCGGAAGTGGGGGAGCACCTCGTCGTAGTCGACGAGGCCGCCGGGCTTGCGGCCCCGGTCCTTGCCCGGGCGCTCGTCGCGGCGGCTGCGGTTGCCGCCGGAGCCGGCGCGGCCACGGTCGTTGTGGTTGCCGCCCGCGCCGTCGCCGCGGACGTCGGCCGAGAGCGGGCCCTTCGGGTAGGCGGCGTCGATGCGGATCAGCGGGACGGTCAGCCGTTGCGGGGACGCGGAGTAGTCCCAGCCGTAGCGGCCCTTGACGCACAGCCGGCTCTGGGACCCGGGCTGGTCGCGGCCCTCGGCGAAGGAGATCGCGCCGTGCTCGCGGTCGACGTAGTAGGTCAGGGCGCAGCCGACGCCGCAGTACGGGCAGACGGAGTCGACGGCGTCGAGCTCCTCGCGGGGGCGGATCGGGATGCCGCGGATGGCCTTGTTCGTGAGCGCGCCGGTGGGGCAGGCCTGCACGCACTCGCCGCACGTCACGCACGACGACTTCCCCATCGGGTCGTTCAGGTCGAACGCGATGCGCGTCGAGTAGCCCTTGCCGGAGCGGCCGATGACGTCGTTGCCCTGGATGTCGTCGCAGGCCCGGACGCAGCGGTCGCAGAGGATGCAGGCGTCGTGGTTGACCTCGATGACGGGGTTGGACGAGTCGGTGCCGCGACCGGAGCCGCAGGGCAGCGCGCCGCGGTCGATGCCGAAGCCCTCCTCGAGGGCCAGCAGCAGGTTGTCGCCGGTGGTGGTCTGCTTCGGGTCCTCGGCGCGGGGCGGCTGGTCCGACACCAGCAGTTCGGTCAGGGTGGCGCGGTTGCGTTCGAGCTCGGGGCTCGTGGTGGTGACGGTCATGCCGTCCTCGCACGGGCGCACGCACGCGGCGGCGAACACCCGCCCGCCGGTGTCCACCACGCACATCCGGCACACGCCGACGGGGTCGTAGCGCTCGTCGTGGCAGAGCACGGGGATGTCGATGCCGGCCTGCCTGGCCGCGGTGAGGATGGTGGCGCCCGCGGGAACGGTGACCTCGTGGCCGTCGATCCTGGCGGTGACGGTGGCGACCTCGGTGAAGGGCTCCTGCAACGTGGTCATGGTTCCCCCGGGATCGACTGTGAGCGCGGCCACCTCGACCCTAGGCTCTGGTCGGCCGATCATCCAGCGGTCGGACCCGTTCCACCCAGCCCGTGGCCTGCTCGTAGGCCAGGCCGATCTCCAGCACCCGGCGGTCGGCGCCGGGCGGTCCGACGAGCTGGACGCCCGCGGGACGGCCGGCGGGGTCGAACCCGGCCGGCATGCCCAGCACCGGCGTCCCGGCCATCGACCACGGCAGCACGGTCTCCATCCAGCGATGGTAGGTGTCCATCGGCCGACCGTCGACCGTGTCCGGCCAGTGCACGTCGGCGGGGAACGGGAACACCTGCGCGCTCGGAGCGAGGACGGCGTCGTAGCGGCGGAACAGATCGCCGACCGCGGCGTACCAGGCGTCGCGGACCACCATCGCCTCGTCGATGTCGGCGACGGTCAGCGCCGCCGCGCGGGCGCGCTCCCACTCGGCCTCGGGTTTGAGCGGGCCGGGCGGCAGGTAGCGGGCCGCCCAGGCGCGCCAGGTCAGGAACGCGTCCCACAGCCGGTCGAGGTCGAACGCCGGCACGACGTCCTCGACCTCGGCGCCGAGCGCGGTGAACGGGTCGAGCGCGCCGCGGCAGACGTCCAGCAGCCCGGGTTCGGTGGCCAGCCGCCCCCCGAGGTCCCCGACCCACGCCACCCGGGCACCGCGCAGGTCGGCCGGGTGCAGGTCGGCGACGTCGAGAGGATCCGTGCGGGTCAGCGGGGCCGCCGGGTCGGGTCCGGCCAGCACCGACAGCAGCAGCGCGACGTCGGCGATGCTGCGGCCCATCGGCCCGGTCTCGCCCATCTGCGCGACGAACCCCGGCCCCGGCACCCGCCCGCGCGACGGCCGCAGGCCCAGCACGTTGCAGAACGCGGCCGGGTTGCGCAGCGAGCCCATGTAGTCGCTGCCGTCGGCGACCGGGAGCAGCCGGGCGGCGAGCGCGGCCGCGGCGCCGCCGCTGCTGCCGCCCGCGGTGAGCGTCAGATCGTGGGGGTTGCGGGTGACGCCCCAGACGTCGTTGTAGGTCTGGGAGCCGTAGCCGAACTCGGGCACGTTGGTCTTGCCGACGATCAGTGCGCCCGCCTCCCGGAGACGGCTGACGAACGGGTCGTCCACGACGGCGACGCGGTCGCGGAACAGCGGGGAGCCGCACGTCCACGGCAGGCCGGCGACCTGGGCGAGGTCCTTCACCGCGTGCGGCAGGCCGTGCAGGGGACCCCGGGGGCCGTCCCACGCGTCGGCCCGGCGGGCCCCGGCGAGCAGCGCGTCCTCGTCGCGCAGGGCGATGATGGCGTTGACCTGCGGGTTCACCCGCTCGATCCGCTCCAGGTAGGCCGTCATCACCTCGACGCACGACGTCTCCCGCGTGGCGATCAGGTGGGCCAGCGACGCGGCGCCGTGGTCGGTCAGGTGCACGGTCGTCCCTCGGCGTCCCAGCCGCGGGCGGCGTAGTAGCCGGCGACCATCGACCGGAGGGTGTCGGCGGTGAGCGCGGCCGACCGGCCCGACGCCAGCACCAGCGGCGTCTCCAGCATCCGGGCGGGCAGCGTGTCGTCGGCGGCCGTCGCGCCCGCGCGCAGGTTGAACGCGCGCTTGGCCGTGACGATCCGCCGTGCGGTGGCCCGCAGCTCGTCGGCGTCGAGGTCCCAGCCCGTGACGGGCGCCAGCAGCGCCGCCCACTCGGTGAACGGGTCGGTGAACACCCCGCGCAGGAACTTGCAGAGGATCATCGAGTCCATGACCGCGGCGCGGTCCTCGGTGGCGATCGCGGCGTGGACGTGCGGGTCGCCGCCGTCGAGGCGGTCGACCTCGCCGGAGAGGTCGGCCTCGTAGGCGCCGGAGCGGTTGTGGTCGGCGCCGCGGGAGTTGACGGCGAGCCCGAGCGCCATCGCCTGCAGTGTGCGCGGCTCGTAGCCGGGCAGCTCGAGGCCCTTGACCTGCGGTGCGAAGTCGATCGAGCCGTGGCCGACGACGCCGGCCGCGTGCCGGGAGCCCTGGGCCAGCAGCTCACCCAGGCCCGGTGAACGGGTGCCGATCGCGTCGAGCGCCCGCAGGAGCGCCGCCCCGTCACCGAAGCGGAGCCACGGCTCGTCGAGCAGCCCCCGCTCCGCGCACTCCATCGCCCACGCGATCGTGCCGCCCGCGGAGATCGTGTCGATGCCGAGCTCGTCGCAGCGTGCGCTGGCGGCGAACACGTCGTCGGGATCGGAGACACCGCACATCGGGCCGAGCGCGAACACGTTCTCGTACTCCATGCGCTGCGACCCGCCCCCGCGCCGGGAGTAGATGTGCTCGCAGCCGATGGAGCACGACGCGCAGCTGTTGCGGGCCACGCCGCGCAATTCGTGGAGCTCCTCGGCGGCGAGCCGCGGTGCGCCGTCGAACGTGGCGGCGGTGAAGTTGCGCGTCGGCAGTGTGGAGACCGCGTTGAACGCGAGCAGGTTGGCCAGCGTGCCCAGCTCGCGGTACTTCGCGGTGGCCGGGCCGAAGCTGCGCGCCCGCAGGTCGCGGGCCGCGGCCAGGACGGCGGGCGCGTCGGCGACGGCGGCCTTCGTGCCCGCCCGCACCAGCACGGCCTTGAGGTTCTTCGCGCCGAGCACCGCGCCCAGCCCGCCGCGTCCGGCGTGCCGGCCGTCGTGGCTGATGGTGGCGAAACGGACCCCGCGCTCCCCGGCCGGGCCGATCGCGGCGCTGCGCCAGCCGCGGCCGAACCGGGCCGACAGCGCCGTCTCGGCGTCGGCGGCGGGCAGGCCCGCCAGCTCCGGACACGGCTCCACCCGCACCCCCGACGCGTCGACGAGCACCACGGACAGGACGGAGGCCCGCCCGCGTACCACGATCGCGTCGTGGCCGGTGAGCTTGCCCGCGATGGCGAACTGGCTCGACGCCAGTGCGTCGGTGAGCAGGCCGGTGAGCGGAGAGGTGGCCACCACGGCGAACTTCGCGCTGGTCGTGAGCGGCGTGCCGACCAGCGGGGAGAACACGAACGCCAGCGGGGCCTCGGGCGCGAGCGGATCGACGCCGGCGGGGGAGAGGGTGTGCAGCAGCCAGGTGCCGAGCCCGACGCCGCCGAGGTACGCGCGCAGCACCGCGTCGTCGAGCGGGAGCGGGGCCGCCGTGGCCGCGTCGCCGGCGACGTCGACCACCAGTGCCCGCCCGAAGTACCCGCCCGGCGCCACGTCAGCCGCCCGCGTCGGCGGAGAGGAACGCGACCGTGTCACCCGCGACGAGGGGCAGCAGCGGGTCGCGGGTGATCTGGTCGCCGTTCAGCGCGGCGACGACGTGCCGGTCCAGCGTCAGGCCGACCGCATCCGCGGCGGCGGCGAGGGTGGCCGCCGCGACCGGCCGGGGGCCGCGGCGACCGTCGGACGCCAGCGCCCCGAAGCACTCCACGACCACCTCGGCCGGCTTCCGGCCGCGGGCTGCGGCGTAGTCGGCGGGCTCGTTGACGTTCACCACCGAGTCCAGGTCCGGGTCGAAGCGCGCCACGTCGGGGTCGGAGAGCAGCCGCGCGTCGTCGAGGGACGTGACGGTGCACCGGGCGAACAGCATCCCCGGCTTGAGCATCCCGTCCGCGACGAGCTCGGCGGCCGGACCGGCGAGCGACGTGCGGTAGACGGCGGCCAGGGGCTGGCGGAACCCGCGGGCGAACGGCAGCGCGACGTCGGCGGCCGGCGTGAGCCCGCCCAGCACACAGCGGACGAACGCCGGGTGCAGGAACGGCATGTCGGTGGAGCACACGAACGCCTGCGACGCCCGCTCCGCGACCGCCGTCAGCCCCGCCGCGATGCCCTGCAACGGGCCACGCCCTTCGACGGGGTCCTCGGTGACCGCGACGCCGGCGGGCAGCGCGGGGAGATCCTGGCCGGGCGCCGCCACCACGACGACGGGTCCGTCGAGCGTGCGCGCCAGTAGTGCCGTCGTGCGGTACAGCAGCGTGGAACCGTGCCACTCGAGGGCCGCCTTCGCGGTGCCCATCCGCGACGAACGCCCCCCGGCGAGCACCACGCCCGCCGCCGGTCCTTCGGAACTCACCACGTCGACCACCGTAGGCCAGGTGCGGGGTCGTGCGCGGAAATCAGTGCCGGGGCACTGATTTCCGCGCACGGGCGCCGGCCGGTGCTCAGGTCGTCGGAGCTCGACGCCGCGCCCGGCCCCGAGGCCTCCGACGAGACCGTGGAGATCCTGGCCCGCACCGGTGGCGGCGACATCCGCATCCACCGGACCTGAGCGTCAGCCCAGGTCGGGCTTGCGTCTCCGCAGGCCGCCGAACAGCCGGTCGGTCTCGCTGCCGAACGGGTTGTCGGTGACCAGGTAGGTCCACGTCGAGGTGGGCCGGCGCAGACCGAGGTCGTCGAGCTCCACACCCCCGGCGGTGATCTCGGCCTCGCCGAACGTCTCCGCCGCCCGGTCGTAGACGTCGGGGAAGAAGGAGTCGAACGCCTGCACGGCGATCTTCTGGTACTCGTCGAGCGGGCTCTCCCGCGCGAGCGCGCGCAGGTGGATGCCCTCGCGTACGTCGGCGAGGAACGCGAGGTGGTCGGCCCAGCCGCGGTCGAGGTGGAACAGCGCGATGGCGCGGGCGGCGCCGGCCAGCGCGTCCTCGCCCACCGACTCCCGCACCTCCGCACACCGCTGCGGTGCCCGCTCCGCCAGGTGCTGGACGGCGCGGTCGCCGCGCAGCACGAGGTCGCGGTGGGCCAGCACCACGGCGCGCTGGTCGTCGACGATGCGGCTGTAGCGCCACGTGGTGCGCTGGCTCTCCAGGTGTGCCCCCTCGGCCGCCCGCTGCGCGTGGTCGACCTGCGCGGTCGAGGCAGGGCCGCCGGGCGCGTTGCGCACCACCAGCTCGTCCTCGAGGCTCGTGAAGAACACCGACGAGCCCGGGTCGCCCTGGCGGCCGGCGCGCCCGCGGAGCTGGTCGTCGAGCCGTTTCGTGTGGTAGCGCCCCGAGCCGACGACGCACAGCCCGCCCAGCTCGGCCACGCCCTCGGCGAGCCGGATGTCCGTGCCGCGCCCGGCCATCTGCGTGGAGATCGTGACGCGGCCCAGCTCGCCCGCGCGGGCGATGATCGTGGCCTCCTCGGCGTCGTTGCGCGCGTTGAGCACCGCGGCGTCGACGTCGGCCTCCTTCAGCGCGACGGCCAGCCGCTCGGACTCGGCCACGTCGAGCGTGCCCAGCAGCACCGGCCGCCCGGCGGCGTGGATCTTCGCGACGTACGCGACGACGGCCGCCTCCTTCGCCGCCACGTCGTCATACAGGCGGTCCGGCTCGTCGGTGCGGACGCACGCCACGTTGGTGGGCACCGCGCCCACCTCCAGCTGGTAGAACTCGTGCAGCTGCTCGCCGACCGCCACCGCCGTGCCGCTCATCCCGCAGACGTCGGAGTACCGCCCGATCAGCGCCTGCACGACCATCGAGTCCAGCACCTCACCGGTGGGGCTGGTGGCCAGGCCCTCCTTGGCCTCGACGGCGGCCTGCAGCCCGTCGGGCCAGCGCTGCAGGTGCGCGACGCGGCCCTTGGCGTCGTCGATGAGCTCGACCTTGCCGTCGCGCACCAGGTAGTCGACGTCGCGGTGCAGCAGCGCGTGGGCGTGCAGGGCCACGTGCACCGCGGTGAGGCGGTGGGCGTGCTCGGCGGTGTAGAGGTCGACGTCGCCGAGGCGCCGCTCCACGCGCTTGAGCCCGGCCTCGGTGAGGTGGACGTTGCGGCCGTCCTCGTCGGTCTCGTAGTGCACGCCCGGACGCAGCCGGCGCACCGTCTCGGTGACGACGAGGTCGTGCGCGCTCGCGGCCGCCGACCCGGCCAGCACCAGTGGCACGCGGGCCTCGTCGATGAGCACGGAGTCGGCCTCGTCGACGATCACGACGTCCGGCTCGGGCAGCACGATGTCGGCGGCGTCGGTGCGCATCCGGTCGCGCAGCACGTCGAAGCCGACCTCGCTGACCGACACGTAGGTGACGTCGCAGGCGTACGCGGCGCGGCGGTCCTCGGTCCACTGGTCGACCCACCCGACGACGACGCCGAACATCGCGTACAGCTCGCGCATCCACTCGGCGTCGCGGCGGGCGAGGTAGTCGTTGACGGAGACGACGTGCACGCGGCGGCCCTGCAGCGCGTACCCGGCGGCGGCCAGCGCCCCGGCCAGCGTCTTGCCCTCGCCGGTGGCCATCTCGACGACGTGGCCGGTGAGCAGCCCGACCGTGCCCTGCAGCTGGACGTCGAACGCGCGCTGGTCGAGCGTGCGGCGCGCCGCCTCGCGGCCCAGCGCGCAGAACTCGGTGAGCTCGGCGTCGGAGAACGGGGTGCGCAGCCGCAGCGTCGTGACGGCCGTGGCGAACGCGCCGTCGGTCATCTCCCGGAGCGCGTCCTCGCGGGCGCCGGCAGCCAGCGCGATCCGCTGCGCCCGCCGCATGTCGGCGGTGCCGGGCTTCTGGAGGAACCGTCTCCACCGGGCACGGATCCCCATGGGGTGCAGATTACCCCCGCCGGACGGAGGCCAGCGTCCTGGCGACGTCGAGGGCGAGTCGCTGCCAGGGATCGCGGGGATCGCGGCCGGTCAGCTCGCGGACACGGCGCAGCCGGTAGCGCAGCGTCTGGGCGTGGACGTGCAGCAGGTCGGCCGCGCCCGTGGCCGAGCCCGTCGACAGGAACGCGGCCAGCCCCTCGAGCAGGTGCGCCTGCGCGGGCTCGGCGAGCGGCCCCAGCACCGCCGCGACCACGGCGCCCGGGTCGGCGTCCGGTCGCGCGGAGAGCAGCGCCAGCAGCTGCGCGTCGCCGTCGTCGAGCAGGGTGCGGCCGTGGAACGCGTGCGCGGGGGCGTGGTCCAGGGCGTCGGTGGCCAGCCGGAACGCGACGGGCTCGGCGGCCCGGTCGGTGATCAGGCACCCGCGGACGGCGGGGAGCGCGGCGCCCGCGGGGAGCAGCGCCACGGTGCGCCTCCCGCGGACGGTGCGCAGGACGGCGTCCGGCGTCGGGTGGTCCGGCCCGTCCAGCACGAGCAGCCACGGCGACGGGGGCAGCTCGACGTCCAGCTCGCGGCAGCGGTCGGCCAGCGCCGACGGGGAGGTGTGGCGGCCGGCGAGCAGGTCGTCGAACAGGTCGCGCAGGGCCCGCTCGCGATCGCCGCCGATGCGTTCCCGGGCCGCCGCGTAGCCCCCGAGGATGGCCTCGGTGAGCTCGTCGATCGCGACGAGCACGGTGTGGGACAGGGCTCTGACGTCGTCGGCGTCGAGGTCGGGGGAGCCGTCGAGGACGAGGTCGGTGCCCGCCACCGCGGCCACCCGGTAGGCGCGCAGCACCGCCGCCACCGGCCGCCCGTCCTCGCCGCGGGCGCCCCCGATGGCCCGGAACCGGCGCCGGTCGGAGTCGGTCAGCGGGCTGCCGTCGGTCCAGGCGTCGAGCAGGCGGCGCAGCACCCACGACGCGACGGCCTCCACCTCGCGCTGCTGTGCCTCCTCCAGCCCGCGGTAGGCCGGGATCGCCTCCTGCACGGCCGCGACGGCCGCGCGGATGAGCTCGGGCAGCCGGGCCCGTGCGGCGGTGACGGCCTGCTGCCTCGCCGAACTTGTCACCGGGTGATGATGACGGGCGCTCCGCGCTGCCGCGTCCGCGGGACCGGGCGCAGGACCAGGGTGGTTCGACCTCGGGCAGATCACCTTCACGGTGCGCTCGGCCGGTTGTCACCGGGTGATGAACCGCCTGCGCGTCGGGACGCTCGTTCTTGATCCGTGTCGGCGGCGGCCGCCACCCTGGACACATGACGTCTGAGGAGCCGGTGCTGCGAGCCGCCGGGTTGGGTGTGCGCACCGCGCGCGGGCCGGTCTTCGAGGGGCTCACGCTCGACGTGCCGGCCGGGAAGGTCGTCGCGCTGTGCGGGCCGGCGGGGAGCGGGCGGTCGATGGCGCTGCTGGCGCTGTCCGGCCGGGCGGCCACCACGGCGGGCTCGCTCGTCGTCGCCGGGGCCACCGCGCGGGGCGCGATCCGGCGACTCGTGGTCGTGGCCCGGATCGGCGGCGCAGTGGAGCTGGAGCCCGACCTCACCGTGGGCGACCTGGTGCGCGAGCGGCGGCTGTTCGGGGCCCGGGGCGAGGCGCCGCCGTTCGACCCCGCGGCCGTCGTCGGCGATCTCCCCGCCCTGGACGCCCTGCTGCTGGCCGTCGGGCTCGCCGCGATGGAGGAGCCCGCCGTGGTGGTCGTCGACGACGTGGACCTCGGCCTCGACGACGCCGACCGGGCCGCCGCATGGGCCCACCTGACCGGCTCCGGACTGACCGTGGTGGCCACCGCCGCCCAACCCCCGGCCGGTGTGGCCGCGACGATGATGGGAACTGTTCCGTGCGCATCCTGAGGCTCGCCGGCCTGGAGTTCCGCCGGTTCCGGAGCCCGCTGCAGAAGATCGCCCTCGTGTTCGCGGCGTGCGTTCCGCTGATCTACGGCGCCACCTACCTGTGGTCCAACTGGGACCCCTACGACCGGCTCGACGCCATCCCCGTCGCCGTCGTGAACGCCGACCGGCCCGTGACGGTGAACGGGCAGCGCGTGGCCGCGGGGGAGCTGTTCGGCGACGAGCTGCGCAGGGACCCGATCTTCGACTGGCGGTTCGTGGACCGGACCGAGGCCGACCGCGGCCTCGCCGAGGGCGACTACTACTTCCAGATCACCGTGCCCGCCGACTTCTCCGCGAAGCTCGCCAGCGGCTCCACCGGCACGCCCGAGCGTGCATCCATGCAGATCGTGCTCGACGACGCCAACGGCTACATCGTCGGCAAGATGGCGGAGACGGTGCAGTCCGAGCTCACCAACAAGATCGACGCGGCGGCCGTCAGCGCCTACTTCCGGTCGGTGTTCGGCCACCTCGACCGGCTGCGTTCCGGCATCACCCAGGCCGCCGACGGCGCAGGGAAGCTGCGCGACGGCGCGAACGCCGCCCGCGACGGCAGCGCCGCGCTCGCCACCGGGCTCACCCAGCTCAAGACCGGCGCCGACCAGCTCGCCCCCGGTGCGAGGCAGGTGGCCGACGGGGTCGGGCAGATCTCCGACGCCGTGGTGCCCGCCGCGAACCGCGTCGCCGACGCGCTGCCGTCGATCACCGGTCCGGCCGCTTCCGCCGCCACGACCGCCGCGGACCTGACGGGCGCCGCCGCGACCGCCGCGTCGACCGTCGACGGGGACGCGTCGTCGGTGTCCGGCGCGCTCGCCGCGCTCGGCCGGGCCCACCCGGAGCTCGGAGGAGATCCCGCCTACCTGAAGGCCACGGCGGCCGCGCAGCGGGCGACCACGGCGACCGGGAACGTCGCACGCCAGGCCGCGACGGTGCGCGACGGCACCGCGACGGTCGCGGGGGCCACGTCGAAGATCGCCACCGACACCCCGCAGCTGCAGAGCAGGCTCCGCGGCGCCGCGAGCGACCTGCAGAAGCTCTCCGACGGCGCCACCGCCGTCGCAGACGGGGCGGCGAGGCTGGACGCCGGCCTCGGCAGCGCCGTGACCGGCGCGGACCGGCTCCGCGACGGCACCGCGCAGCTGGCCACCGGTGCCGACCAGCTCGCCACCGGCCTGTCGGGAGCCCTCGACCAGATCCCCGTGCTCTCACCCGAGGCCGAGAAGAGCAACGCGGCCACCCTGGCGTCACCGGTGAACGTCGAGACCTCCAACCTGCACCCCGCGAACCAGTACGGCCGCGGCCTCGCGCCGCTGTTCTTCGGTGTCGCGATGTGGGTGTTCGGCATCGTCGCGTTCCTGCTGCTGCGCCCGACCTCCGACCGGTCCCGCGCCAGCCGCCTGCCCAGCGTCGTCGTGGCGCTGGGCGGCTACCTGCCGCCGCTCGCGTTGGGTCTGGTCGCGGCCGCCGTGCTGGACGCGGTGGTGGACCTCGGGCTCGGCCTGGCGCCCGTCCACCCGTGGGCGCATCTCGGGCTCGTCGCGCTGGGGACGGCCACGTTCGTCGCCATCGCGCACCTGCTGCGCTCCTGGCTCGGCGGGCTGGCCAGCGCCCTGATCCTGGTGCTGCTGATCCTGCAGCTCACCGCGTGCGGTGGCCTCTACCCGGTGGAGACGCTGCCCGCGCCGTTCCGGGCGATCCACCCGTTCCTGCCCATGAGCTACCTGGTGGACGGGCTGCGCGTGACGATCAGCGGCGGCAACACCGCCCACCTCGTGGCCGACGTCCTGGTGCTCGCGGGTCTCCTCGTCGGCTCGCTCGCGCTGACGTGGTTCGTGGTGAGCCGCAAGCGGACCTGGACGATCAGCGCTCTGAAGCCGGCTCTGAGTTTCTGACCTCGTCGGGGACGAGACCGGTACCCGGGTCCGGCGTCCAGGTGGCCTCCACCGGCCGGCAGGAGCGCGTCCAGCCCGAGCCTGGTCCACGAACTGCGTGGCGCGGGCGGGGGACCGCTGGACGTCACCGGTCCGGCGGTGTCAGCCGGAACGACGTCAGCACCGCACGGTGGTCGCTGGAGGGCAGGTAGTGGATCTCGAAGCGGGTGACGGCGGCGTCCCCGGGGACGAGCACGTGGTCGATCTGGATGCCGGCCACCCGCGACCGCGTGGACGGGTAGGTGCCGATCAGGCCCTTGCCCGTGCCGTCGGCGGCGCTGCGGCAACCGCCGAGGGCGGCGCGCAGGAGCGAGTGGTCGAGGGTGGCGTTGAAGTCGCCGACGACGATCGGGGCCAGGGGCGCGTGGGTCCAGCGGGCGATCTGGGCGAGGTCGTCGCGCCAGCGCGCGGTGTGGCCCGGGCCGACCGGCGCCTCCGGGTGCACCGCGAACATCCGCCGCCCCCCGAGGATGCCGCCGGTGACCTCCAGGTGGCGGCGGCGCATCTCCGGACCGGTCGAGACCAGGACGTCGCCGGCCCGGGCCGACGCGAGCAGGACGACGCCGTGCCCGTCGGGCACCCCGGGCGGGATCGACGACCACGAGCGGTAGCCCAGGCTCTCCACCAGCGGCATCAGCTTGGCCCGGTAGTCCTCCCCGGCCTCGGGCAGCGCGACCAGGTCGGGCATCTCGCGCTCCAGCAGCGTGGCCAGGGCGCCGGTGTCGGCGCGGCCGAGCAGCACGTTGGCCGACAGGATCGTGAGGTCGTCCGGGCCGGTGGCGGGCCGCGGTCGCACCACGACCCTGTCGACGACGGCCGCGGCCCCGGCCAGCGCCGCGGCCCCCAGCGCGGCGGCCACCGGTCGGTGCCGGCGGGCGAGCAGCGCCGCGGCGAGGCCCGTGACGACGGTGGCGTGCGGACGCCAGGCCACGACGTCGACGGCCGGGAACAGGTGGTCCACCCGGAGCCGGTCGGGGAGGAGCACGGCCGCGGCGGCGGCACCTGCGGCCACGGCGACGGTGGACCTGCGGGGCATCGGGGGAGTCCTTCCGGGGGAACGGGACCTACCCGGGGCCAACGGGCGGGTCCGGCCGGAGGTTCCGGGTCCGGGGAAGGGCTGGTGGCCGGGTCTACCGTGGGGAGACGTGAGCGACACCGAGATCACGTCCGTGGCCGAGCTCGAAGACCTGCTGGGCCGGCCCGGCCGGGCGGCAGCCACCAAGGGCCGCACCGCGCTGCACGCCATCGACGTGGAGTGGATCGCCCGCTCCCCGATGATCCTCATCGCCACCAGCGGCGCCGACGGCACCTGCGACGTCTCGCCGAAGGGCGACCCGGCCGGTTTCGTGCGCGTCCTCGACGCGCAGACCCTCGCCGTCCCCGAGCGGCCCGGCAACAAGCGCGCCGACGGCTTCCACAACGTCCTCGCCAACCCGCACGTCGGGTTGATCTTCCTCATCCCCGGCCGCACCGACACCTTCCGCGTCAACGGCCGGGCCCGGGCTCGTGCGCGACGCGCCCTGGTTCGACGCGATGGCCGTCAGGGGTCGACGGCCCGTCCTGGCCATGGAGGTCACCGTCGAGGAGGTGTTCTACCACTGCGCCAAGGCGTTCCTGCGCTCCCGGCTCTGGGAGCACGAGGCGTGGGAGCCCGACGCCATGCCGAGCCGGGCGCAGATCGTGCACGCCCTGGAACGCACCGACGAGCCGCTCGAGGTGATCGAGAAGCACTACGGCCCGGACTACGCGAACACCCTCTACTGACCGACCAGGTCGGGGTGGTGGCGCGCCGCCACTTCCGGGTGCGAGCGGAACCAGCCCTTGAGCGCGTTGTCACCGAAGCGGGGCAGCAGCGCGTTGTGCTCGTGCTCGCTGACGCCCGGCGCCTCGGCGGCGAGCTCCGCAGGCAGTGGCACGGGGTCGAGCACGGCGTCCAGGCGCGGGGACCAGAAGAACCCGACCGACTGCCGCGTCGCCCCGGGCGCGCACGGCAGCACGCGGTGGTCGGTGGCCACGAGGTAGCCGTGGGTGGCCACCTCCAGCATCTCTCCGACGTTGACCACCAGCGCGCCGTCGAGCGGCGGGACGTCGACCCAGCCGTCGGACCGCGGCGGCCGGGCCTGCAGGCCGCCGGTGCCGTCCTGCAGCAGCAGCGTCAGGAAGCCCCAGTCGGCGTGCGGACCGACGCCCTGCGCGTCACCCACCTGGCCGACGTAGCGGATGACCTTGCCGAACCAGTGCGGCTCGGGGCCGAAGAGCCCGTCGAAGTGGTCGTCGGGCAGGCCCAGGCAGGCGGCCAACGCGCGGGTCAGCTCGGTGGCGACGCGGCTGAGCAGGTCGGTCCAGGCCAGGACGGCGCCCCGCAGTTCCGGCAGCGCGGCGTCGGGCCACTGGTTGGGCCCCTCCAGCAGCCGGAACGGCTCGTCCCACCGCTCCCGCGGAACGGGCGGCAGCTCGGGCCCGAAGTCGATCTGCTCCCGGGCGTCGGGGCGGCCCGCGGTGATCTCGTGCCCCAGCCGGGTGTAGCCGCGGAAGTGCGGCGAGTTCCGGTTGTCCAGCGCCATCCGGTCGGCGAGCGGGAGGTCGAAGAACCGCGCCGTGACGGCGGCCAGCTCCTCGACCTGCCCGGGAGCGGCCCCGAAGTCGACCAGCTGCAGGAACCCCACCTCGTGCAGGGCGGTGCGCAGGGCGTCGAGGAAGGCGGGGTCGAAGCGCCCTTCAGTGGTACGCGCCGTGTCGAGCCGCAGGACGGGAATCGTCATGGGTCCCAGATTCCCACGGGCGCGGTGTCCCGACCACCCGCTTCATCAGCTTCTGCGACGGCAGCTCCACCAGGCGGAATGTCAGCCAGGCCACTGCGGAGACCGGGACGGCGGTCAGGAGTGTGATCCCGGCGAGCGAGGCCGCCACGACGCACGCCGGCGACACCACGTCCCGGTCGTGGGGTGTACTGCGCCGACGGGACGCGTGCGCGTGCCGAGGGTGGGCGTCCGGGCCACGTTGTGCGGGCGGAACAATCCTCGGCATGACCGAGGACATCTCCGCCCAGCGCCGGTGGCGGCGTCGCCTCGCCGACGAGCGCGAGGAGGCCAAGGTCTACCGCGATCTGGCCACCCGCCGGACGGGGGAGGAACGGGCGATCCTGCTGGGGCTGGCCGACGCGGAGGAGCGCCACGCCGCCCACTGGACGCGGCTGCTCGGTGGCGACGTCGCGGCGGTCGGCCGGGGTTCCGCCCGGATGCGGCTGCTGGCGTTCCTCGCGCGGCGGTTCGGGTCGGTGTTCGTGCTCGCGCTGGCCCAGCGGGCCGAGACGCGCTCGCCCTACGCCTCCGACGTCGACGCCACCCCCGCGATGGCGGCGGACGAGCGCATCCACGAGGAGGTCGTGCGCGGGCTCGCCGTCCGCGGCCGCAACCGGGTGTCCGGCACGTTCCGGGCCGCGGTGTTCGGCGCCAACGACGGGCTGGTCAGCAACCTGGCGCTGGTGCTCGGCGTCATCGGTGGCGGGGCGGGCACGGCCACGGTGCTGCTGACGGGGCTGGCGGGGATCCTGGCCGGCGCGCTGTCGATGGGGGCGGGGGAGTTCGTGTCGGTGCGGTCGCAGCGCGAGCTGCTGGCGGCGTCCGCTCCCGACACCCGCGACGCCGAGTCGGTGCTGCGCCGCCTCGACGTCGACGCCAACGAGCTCGCCCTGGTGTTCCGGGCGCGCGGCGTGGAGGAGGGAGAGGCCCGGCGGCGGGCGGAGGCGGCGCTGCGCAGCGACGACCCGGCGCGGTCGGTGGCCGGGGGTGTCGCCGACGGCGAGGGGCTCGACGTCGTGGGTTCCAGCATCGGCGCGGCCCTGTCGAGCTTCTGCTTCTTCGCCTCGGGGGCCGCGATCCCGGTGCTGCCGTTCCTGTTCGGCCTCGGGGAGACCGCCGCGCTCGTGGTGGCGGTGCTGCTCGTCGGCCTGGCCCTGATGCTCACCGGCGCCACGGTCGGGGTGCTGTCGGGCGGGCCGCCGCTGCGCCGCGCCCTGCGCCAGCTCGTGATCGGCCTGGGGGCGGCCGCGGTGACCTACGGGCTGGGCGTCCTGTTCGGTGCCGCCCTGGGTTAGGTCGTGCGCGGAAAGCAGGGCCAGAGCCCCGTTATCCACGCACGGGCGGCGTCAGCCGCGCGCTACAGGAGGATGATCGCGGCGAGCAGCGCAGTCACCGTCAGCGCGAGGATCGCGGCCGGCACGAGCTTGCGGGTGCCGGTGCGGCCCAGGTGCTCACCCGCGAAGCCGCCGACGATCGCGGCCGGGCCGAGCAGCACCGGCGTCACGATCAGGCCGAGTGCACCGCAGACCAGCGCGGCGACCACGGCGAACGCGATGCCCGTGCTGCGCGGGGCCTCGACGGCGGCCGGCGCCGGAGGTGCGACCTCGGCCGTGGGGGTCGGGCGCATGGAGGGCAGGGAGACGGTCGACGCCGACGCCGCCTGCTCGATCTGGGTCACGACCCCTCTGTCGACGGTTGCCCACGTCCCGTTAGCAGCCGGGCGGGTGATCCCGCCGCCTACCCAGAGTCGTCATTAGGCTGGGTGCATGGCCAACCCGCGGACGTCCCAGGGACACGTGCTCGTCGTCGTGCTGGTCGGGCTGACCGCCGTCGTCCACGGCGCCCTGCTCGGCCTGCCGGGCGCGCGGCCCACCTGGTTCCTCGTCGTGACGTCGCTGGTCGCGCTCGCGGCGGTGGTGCTGGCGGGCGCGGGTCTCGCCGCGGGACGCGTGCGGTTCGGCGGTGACGCCGAGGACGGGTGGCTGGTGGCGTGCGCGGCAGTCGGGGCGCTCGGGGTGATGAGCGGGTTCGGCCTGGCGCTCACCTCCGTCGCCGGCGGCGGAGTGCTCCCGTGGGGCATCGGCGCCCTGCTCGTCGACGCCCTGACCGTGCGGATCGCGGTGTTCACGCTCCGCCGGGTGCCCTCCGGTCAGAGGGGCGGCCAGAGGGGGTAGTACGCCACCCGGTCCACGTGCAGGGCCGGGCCGGGCCGGGCCGGGCCGACCCGCCCGGCGGGAACCAGTCCAGGTGCTGGGCCCGGGCGGCCGGATCGCGGTGTTCGTGGTGCGCCGCCACTCCTGCCCGTCGACGAACGCGGCGATGTGGTCGGGCGTCCGCTCGACGGCCCGGTCGTGCCACTGCGTCGCGTCGATCCGGACCGAGCCCGAGACCTGGGAGTTGCTCGAAGTCGACCTCACCGCCCACCGGCCAGTTCTCGGCGTCGGGCCACAGCAGGCTCCGGCAGCCGGGGTAGCCGTCGGGTGTCGACCGCGACCGGTGCCGCCGGTGTGGGTATCGAGTCTCGCACCGCCTGCACATCACCACTGGGCAGGCTCGACAGGGCTCACGGTCAGGCGATGTCGAGGAGGTGGACCATCGGACGTTGTCGCGGTTTTCGCTCGATGTCGATCCAGCCGGGCGGGATGAACTCCGGACGCCCACCGTCCATCCGCACTTGCCAGTCGGAGTGGTGGATCAGCCGGTGACAGGGCCGGCACAACATCACGCAGTTCTCCACGCAGGTGGGTCCGTTGTTCTCCCATTCGAGGACATGATGGATCTCGCACCACGACGGCGGCCGCCCGCAGCGGGCGCAGCCGCCGTCGCGGGCGGCCACGGCGCGGCGGATCCCGTCGGGGATCACCCGGGTGAGCCGGCCGACGTCCAGCGGTTGACCCGTGCCGTTCATCACGACCGGCACCACTCCCGCGTCGCAGGCCAGCATCCGCAGCGACTCGGGGGTGAGGGTGCCACCGAAGTCGAGCATGGCGGCGCGGGCCCGCTGCTGCAGGTCCTCCAACCGGATGATCACGTTCAGGTGGGGTCGGTGGCCACCACGGTCGGGTATCTCCCCGTGGGTCAGGACCTGCGCGCAGAGGTCGGCGAGTGCTTCCGCGGCCCGCTGCGGGGCGGTGCGTTGGTCGTCGCCGGTCACGGGGGTGGAGTGGGCGTCGAGGGCGGTGGCGACGGTGTCGAACAGGGCGGCGTCGTCGAACCGGCCGGTGATCCGCCCTCCCGGCCCGCCGCGGTGGCGGCGGACGTGGAGTTCGTTGACCTGGGGGGTGGGGCGGTCGTCGGGTTCGGGACCGTCGGCGTCGAGCGCGTCGACCATCGCCGTACCCACTGACAGCAACGGGGTGGGGCTGGTCTCGACGGCCTGCGCGGCGAGGATGGTCTCGACCTCGGCCCATATCTGCGGTGCGAGCCGGGCGGCGGCGTCGGTGCCCAGCACCTTGCCGATGACCTCGACGTGGCGCAGCCCGATCCGGCCGTCCTCGAACGCCGCGGCGGTGGCGGGCAGCCGCGGTGGCAGCACGGTGCCGTCGAGCCCGACACGCTGGCACACCTGCTGCGCGCCCAGGACGCGGCGGCGGGCATCGGCCCACTCACAGCCCAGCAGGTCCGCGACCGCACCGATCGGGTTCTTGTAACCGCGGTCGGCGAACACCCCGCGGCGTTGCAGGGCGGCGACGGTGTGGACGGCGATCAGGTCGAGCCGGCGTGTGGCGTCTTCGCAGACGGTGAGGACCGAGAGCATCTCGGTGTCTCCGGCGGCCGGGCCGGCGGCATGGTCCAGCGTGTCGAGGGCCTCGGTGAGGAGGCGCTGCGCGGGAGCCAGCCGGCCGATGGGCATGCCTTGATTCTACTCGAGCAAGTGTGCGACTTCCCCGCATTTCTGCAGATCAGGGCACCTTCTTCTCGGTACGACGTCAGGTGTACCGGGTGCGTCTCGCGTCGGTGCGCGGAGCTGCTCATGGCCGTCGGCCCTCGGCGAGACCAGCTGCACCGTGGATCGTGGTCGAGGCTCTGACCGCCGCGATCAACCGGGCCGGCGCGCTCCCTGCGGATGACGCGCAACCGGGCCGACGCCGAGGACCTCGTGAGGGAGACGTTCCTCGAGGCCTGCTCGGCCTTCCGGACCTTCCGCGCGGGCATCAACCTCAAGACCTGGCTCACCAACACCAACAGCTACCGCACGAAGCAGCGTCAGCCGTTTGCACGATCGACCGGTCGAGGTGCACGTGGTGCTCGCCCCTGGACGGCACCGCCGCCGTTCACCTGCTGGGCATCGCGCTAGTGGCTCGACACGCAACGTTGGCCGGGTAATTGATCTCGGTCCTTGACCCGGCCAGGCTGCCCGCACGTCAAGTGCGGGAGGTGGGTATGGGGCGTCGACCGAGCGTGTTCGTCCGGGCGCTGTCGAT
>Ga0209963_1000681_pt1 | contig 35070 bp, 36 predicted proteins | sample ThiBio_1000_biof_2_FD_183957 | JGI IMG/M metagenome (GOLD analysis project Ga0209963, IMG submission 183957) | Wastewater bioreactor microbial communities from Cape Town, South Africa - Thiocy_cont_1000_biof (SPAdes) | ecosystem: Engineered > Bioreactor > Thiocyanate-remediating >...
CCCACTGCTGCCTCCCGTAGGAGTCTGGGCCGTGTCTCAGTCCCAGTGTGGCCGGTCGCCCTCTCAGGCCGGCTACCCGTCGTCGCCTTGGTAGGCCATCACCCCACCAACAAGCTGATAGGCCGCGGGCCCATCCCCAGCCGAAAAAACTTTCCACCCAACCCCATGCGAGGAAAGGTCATATCCGGTATTAGACCCAGTTTCCCAGGCTTATCCCAGAGCTGAGGGCAGGTCACCCACGTGTTACTCACCCGTTCGCCGCTCGTGTACCCCCGAAGAGGCCTTACCGCTCGACTTGCATGTGTTAAGCACGCCGCCAGCGTTCGTCCTGAGCCAGGATCAAACTCTCCAACAAAAAATGATCCCGAACAAACCATGGGCTCGCATCAGCAACAGGGTTGCCAACCGAACCCGAACAAACTGGCATAAAACCAATTCAAACAATAGCTCGACACACTGTTGAGTTCTCAAAAGACACCCGCACACCATCCACCACCGCTAGGTGATGTTCCGGGGCTGTGTTCCCACCGTACACCTCAGGATCCGCGTGGATCCCGGGGCCTCAGTGGGGCGGCCTGCGGAGCCTGGTGACCGAGGCCCTGAGGGCTTCGTTCTGTCCGGCGTTCCCGCTGACAGAGAGAAAGTTACGCGAGGGGTTGACAGCACGTCAAATCGCCCCCCTCGAACAGCCTGTGACCTGCGGAAACGAGCCGTTTCGCGTCACTGAGCGTTGTCGTGGTGTTCACTTGACGCGACGAGCGGTCGGCCGTTCTCGCCGCCCGAAACGGCCTGGGGCGAGCCCGCCGCGGGCGCCTGACCTGCGTCGACACCGTCGATCGGCACGTCTCGACGTGCCTCGGCCAGGCCGCCGGGGGTGACCGCCCCCCTGTTCGTGTGACCTGGGGAACAATCGCTTTTCTCGCTCTCCGCGACGAGCGGCGGTTCTCCCGTGGCCAGGCGGCGCAGCATGGCGTTGTACGCCCCCAGGTCGGCGTCACCGTCGGCGTCGGCCCGACGATCATCGCGCCGGGCCGACCGCTCGTCCTGGCGCGACCACTGCACCAGCAGCGCGATGACGACGAGCAGCAACGGCACCTCCCCCGACGCCCACGCCAGACCGCCACCCAGCTGCTGGTCACGCAGCGGATCGCTGAGCCAGGGCAGCGCGAGCGTTCGGTAGAAGTCGCCCCCGATCACGTTGTTGGAGCTCATCAGCGCCACCCCGAAGAAGGCGTGGAAGGGCACGGAGGCGAAGACGATGCCGAGCCGGGCCGCGGGCTGCAGCCGGCGGGGCGCAGGGTCCACGCCGACGATCGGCCAGAAGAACAGGAAGCCCACCAGCAGGAAGTGCACGTTCATGAGCACGTGCGCCCAGTGCTCGGTGAGGGCCGTGGCGAACAGACCCGAGAAGTAGAGGGCGTAGTAGGAGCCCACGAACAGCGGCAGCGACACCAGCGGGTGCGACAGCCACCGCGCCACCGGTGAGTGGACCCCGGCGAGGATCCACTCCCGCGGACCGGGCGGCCCGGTGCGCCCCGCCGCCGGCAACGTCCGCAGGGCCAGCGTCACCGGCGCCCCGAGCACCAGCAGGATGGGCACCAGCATCGCCAGCATCATGTGCTCGCCCATGTGCACGCTGAACATGGCGGGCGAGTACTTGCCGATCCCGGAGCTGGTGGCGATGAGCAGCAGCGCGCACCCCGCCATCCACGACACCGTGCGGCCGGTGGCCCACGCGTCGCCCCTCCGCCGCATCCGCCGCACGCCGACCGCGTAGAGCACGGCCATCACGATGGCCGCCGATCCGAAGATCAGGTCGAAGCGCCAGTCGAACGCGAGGCGTTCCAGCGTGGGGGGCCCGTCCAGGTCGTACCCGATGACGACGGCGGTGCGCGACGGCACGACACCGGTGTCGGGCGGGGCACTGCGCCCCAGCGCGACCGCCAGCCCGATCGTCGCCAGCATCAGCAGCACCTCGACGCCGCCCAGCCGCAACAGCGCCCGCGGCTCGCCCCGCGACGCCGCGTCCACCGTCGATCTGCGGTGTACCGCCCCGATGGCCCCGAGCAGCACCAGCGCGGCGACCTTGGCCAGGATCAGCGCCCCGTAGGTGGACCCGAACAGGTCCGCGAGCGGGATCCGGACGAGGGCGTTGACGACCCCGGTGACGGCGAGCACCAGCCAGCAGACCAGCGCGAGCTTCGAGAAGCGTGGAACGGCGGTGGCCAGTGCCGTGAGCCGGTCGGAGCCCCGGGCCGCGGCCAGCGCGAGCACCGCCAGCAACCCGCCGACCCACAGCGACGCGGCCAGCACGTGCAGCACCAGGCTGTCGGTGGCGATGTCGTGCGCCCCGCCCGCCGACGAGTGGCCCGTCAGCGCCACCGGGAGCGGGCCCAGCAGCGCCACCCCGAACAGGACGGTGGACCAACCCCACGTCAGGAGGGTGCGACACCCCACCAGCACGACGACCGCGACCACCGCGGTCAGGGCCCAGGACGTGGCGGCGGCCAGCTTGGGCACCAGGCTCACGAGCAGCCCGGGGTCCAGCACGTCCCCGACCGGCCGGCCCAGCGCGTCCGCGACGCTCAACGGCACCAGCAGCAGCGACGCGGCCACCCATCCCGCGGCCAGCCACGAGGCGGTGCGCAGCGAGCGGTAGCCCGCCGCGTCCAGATATCCGGACTTCTGCGGCGGCGCCAGGAACGCGGAGAACAGCGTGGCCCCGATGGTGAGCACCATGAACGACTCGGCGGCCGCGCGGACCGCCGGCAGCCCCACCGACGTGAGGGTGCCGGGATCGGGCAGCCCCAGCGACGCGACCGGCCGGGCGCCCGTGAGCGCGGTGAGCCCGCCGGCCACCACAACCGCGACCAGGATCCCGAGCCCGACGATGCCTCCCACCCCCGACGGCGGCGCGGTGCCGGGCGCGCGGGCACCGGGGCGGGGGTCGGCAGGCTCGACGGTCGCTTGCGCCATGCCGTCGAGGGTAGGCCCGCCCACCGACACCGCGCGCCCGGTCCGTGTCCGGCGCAGCGGCCGGCGCTGCGGGACTTCCTCCCGTGATCGACCTCCCCGATACCGCGACCGGTCACCTCCTGCGCGCCATGGACAGCGACGGCGTCGGGCCGCTGGAGTGGTTCGCCTCCCCCTGCGCCATGCGCGGCGGGTGCTGGACCTGTGCTGCGGCGACGGTGCGCTGGCCGACCACCTGCCGGGGGGCCGGTGGCTCGGCGTCGACCGCGACCGGGGCCCGCTGCGGGGCTCGGCCACCGCGATCCCGTTGCGGGACAACGCCGTCGACGCCGTCGCCCTCACGCTGACGCTGCCCCGTCTCCACGATGTCGACGCGGTGTTCGCCGAGATCCGTCGCGTGCTCGTGCCCGGTGGGACCCTTGCGCTGCTCGTCCCGTCGGCGTCGGTGCGGTCGGTGGCCGAGTTGCGCAGTGCCCGGCTGCTGGCGCCCGTCCGGCGGGTGCCGTGGGCGAACCGGTCGGCTCTCGACCACGCCGGCTGGCTCCTGCAGGCGGCCGACTTCGCCGTGCTCGGGGACGACCGTGTGTCGTTCGACCTACCGCTGACGTCCGGGCTCGTGGCCGATCTCTCCCGGTCGGACCTGTGGCCGCGCGATGTGCCGGCCCGGGTACTCGCCGAGGTCTCCCACAACCTCTCCGCGGCGGCCGGACCCGATCGGGCCCTGCGGCTTCCGCTGCGCCGCCTCCTGGCCCGGCGCTGACGCCGGCTACATCGCGGCGGGCACCAGCAGATCCGCCAGCGGCCGGGGACGACCGAGGTGGTAGCCCTGACCGTGGTCGACACCGAGGGTGCGCAACAGCTCCACCAGCTCCGCGCGGTCCACCTGCTCGGCCACCGTCGTCATCTTCAGCTTCTGGCATACCCCGATGACGGCCGCCACCAGCGCGCGGTCGATGCGGTTGTCGTCGAGCTGACGCACGAAGTCACCGCCGATCTTCACGGAGGTGAAGCGCAGGTACTTGAGGTAGGTGAACGAGCCGAAACCCGAACCGAAGTCGTCGAGCGCGAACCCGCATCCGGCCTCGATCAGCTGCGTGGCCAGGGTCCGGGCCGCGTCGAGGCTGGTGACCGCGGCGGTCTCGGTGATCTCCAGCCCCAGCCGCCCCGGTTCGACGTCGGCGCTGCGCAGCTGGGCGAGGATCCACCCGCCCAGGTCGCCGTCCTCGAGCGAACGGGCCGACATGTTGACCTCCAGCCGCAGCCCGGACGCCCGCGCCGCAGGCGACGCCAGGGCCCGGACCGCGCGTTCCAGCACCCAGCGGTCGAGCTGCAGGACCAGGTCGCTGCGTTCCGCGGCGGGCAGGAAGTCGGCGGGACCGAGATCGGGCTCCAGCCCGTCGCGCAACCGGATCAGCAGCTCGTGACGGGTGACCGCGCCGGTGCGCAGGTCGACGATCGGCTGGGCGTCGAGCTCCATCGTGTCGTTGTCGAGCGCGGCCGCGACCCGCTGCAGCAGCGACACCCGGCGCACGGCCTGGTCGTACTGGTCGGGGACGAACACCCGCGCCCGGTTGCGTCCGCCGCGTTTCGCCTCGTAGAGCGCCAGATCGGCCTGCGAGAGGACGGTCTCGACGTCGGAGCCCTGGGCCACGCCCGACACGCCGATGCTGACGGTCACCCGCAGCGGCGACCCACCGTCGGCGATGGGGGCGCAGGCGATGGCGCGGCAGAGCGTCTCGGCGAGCGCGAGGCCCGCGTCCGCGTCACGGCCCGGGGCGACGACCGCGAACTCGTCGCCACCGAGCCGCCCCAGCAGCGCGTCGGGCCCGATCCTGGCTGTCAGCGACGCGGCGAGCGACCGCATGACGTGGTCGCCGACGGCGTGGCCACGCAGGTCGTTGATGTCCTTGAAGTTGTCGACGTCCACCAGCAGCAGCGCGGCCCCCTGCGCCGACGCCGCGCACTGCGCGAGCCGGGCGGTGAACCGGCGGCGGTTGGCGACGCCGGTGAGCGGGTCGTGCTCGGCCAGGAACGCGAGCTCCTGGCGGGCCTTCTGCTGCTCGGTGACGTCACGGGAGGTGCCGAGCACGCGGGAGGGCGCCCCGGTGGCGTCGGGCACGACCTCACCGAAGCACTCGAAGATCCGCATCGCGGCGCGGTCGGCGGTGAACACCCGGTGGACGTAGCTGAACGTGCCTCCGGAGCGCAGCGCCTCGGCGAGCGTGGCGTCGACCATCGGCAGGTCGTCGGGATGCAGCATGCCGCGGTACGCCTCGAAGTCGATCTCGCCGCCCTCCGGCAGCCCGAGCAGCCGCAGCAGTCCGTCGGACAGGTGCACGCGGCCGCTGAGCGGGATCCACTCCCACGAGCCCATGCCCGCCATCGACTCCAGCCGGGCCAGCCGCCACTGCGCGTTGCGGACCCCCATGTCGCGCTGGTGCCGGTCGGTCTCATCGGTGATCTCGTAGAGGACCGCGGGATCACCGGGGCCGAGGTGTCGGCACGCTACCTCCCACCAGCGCGTGCCCCCGACCGGCGAGGGCCAGCGCACCGCGGCCCAGCGCGCGCCGGGGCGGATGCCCCGCAGCTGTTCGAGGGCGGAGCCCGGGCCGTTCCAGGTACCGCCGAAGGGGGCGACGAGGCGGCGCGCGGCGTCGTTCAACCAGCGGACGTCACCGTCCTCCGCCACCACGACGAGGGCCACCGAGGTGCGGCCGGCGACGTAGGCCCCGGTCAGCTGCATCGGGACATTCTGTCAAGGCGCGACGAAGATCGGCCCGCTACTCCCCGTTCGGGGGATCGGCGACTGCTCCGACGAGAACGGGCGCGGTGTTCCCGCACGGGGCATCGTCCAGCAGGTCGGCGACCACGCAGGTGATGTTGTCGGGTCCCCCGCCCGTGTTCGCGATGTCGATCAGACGGGTGACGGCGGCCGCCCGGTCCGGCTCGGTGGCCAGGACCTCGCGCACCGCGTCGTCGTCGAGGACGGCGGTGAGCCCGTCGGAGCAGATGAGGTAGCGGTCGCCCAGCACGGCGTCGTGCAGGAAGAGGTCGGGCTCCGGGGAGCTGCTGTCCTGCAGCGTCCGGACGAGCCACGATCGGCGCGGGTGGGTAGCGGCCTCCTCGGCCGAGATGCGCCCCTCGTCCACCAGTGCCTGGACGAGCGTGTGATCGCGGGTGAGCCGCGTGAGCTCGCCGTCGCGCAGCAGGTAGGCGCGCGAGTCGCCGATGTGGGCGATGCCGATGCGCAGCCCGTCGACGAGGAACGCGACGACGGTGGTGCCCGTGCCCCGCAGCTCCGGGTCGTCCGTGGCGAGTCCGGTGAGCCGGCTCGCGGCGTCCTCCAGCGCGGCCCCGAGGACGGCCAGCAGGTCGACACCCTCCAGATCGTCGGGAGTGGCGTCCAACACGGCCTGGACGGCGACGGAGCTCGCGACCTCCCCGTGGGCGTGGCCTCCCATCCCGTCGGCGACCACGAGCAACCGCGGGCCGGTGGCGGCGGAGTCCTGGTTCATCTGCCGGCGCCTGCCGACGTCGGAACCGGCCGCGGAGCACAGCGTCGGTGACATGACGTCAGCTTCTCACGCTGTGAACACAGATCGTCACCAGGCAGGAGCGGGTGTCGATCACGGCCGGGTAGCGGCCTCGATCTGCTCGACCCCGCCCTCGTCGCGCTGCTCCCGCCGCAGGTCCGCGCACCGGGCGGCGACGTCCGCCGAGCCGATGAGCTGCAGCAACGCAGTGCGCAGTCCGTCGACGGTGACGGTGTCGGACTCGAGGCGGACGAGGACGGGCATGTGGCGCAACACGGGCCCCGGCCCGCTAGGCTCTTTGCGGACGGTTCAGCTGGACCGCACCAGCCCTCGTAGCTCAGCTGGATAGAGCAAGAGCCTTCTAATCTCTAGGTCGCAGGTTCGAGTCCTGCCGGGGGCACCACCTGCGGTAACGTCTTCGACGGTACCAGCACACTGCTTGCTCAGCAAGAGATGTGGCCGCTAACCTGTTCCGGTGTCTGCGTCGCCTGCCCCTGCCCCGGACAGCGTCCGCGGCCTGCTCGCGGACTTCCGCCGTCACCTGATGGCGACCAACCGAGCGCCGCAGACCGTGCACCGCTACCTCACCGACACCGCGATCCTCGCCGACTTCCTCGACGACGCCGGGCTCCCGACTACAGCGAGTGAGATCACCCGGGCGCACCTGGAACAGTGGTTGGTCTACCTGGCGGGCAAGCCGTCCCGACGTGGGGGGACGTTGTCGGCCGCGACGGTGGCCCGGGCGTACCGGTCGGTGCAGCAGTTCTTCCGGTGGCTCGTCGACGAGGACGAGATCGCCGTCGACCCGTTCGCGAAGCTGCGCCCGCCCGCCGTGCCGGAGCAGCCGGTACCGATCATTACCGACGAGGAACTGGGCCGGTTGCTCGACGCGTGCAAGGGCAACACGTTCGAGAACCGCCGGGACGCCGCGATCATCCGGGTACTAGTGGACACCGGAATCCGGGCCGGGGAGCTGTCCGGGCTGATGGTCGACGACCTGGACTTCGACCTCGACGTCGCCCGCGTGATGGGCAAGGGCCGCCGGGGCAGGGCGGCGCCGTTCGGAGTGAAGACCGGCGATGCCCTACGCCGATACCTACGCACCAGGGCCCGGCACCCGCACGCCGCCCTACCGGCTCTGTGGCTCGGGGTTCGCGGCCCGATGACGGCGTCCGGGATCGCGCAGATGCTCGGGCGCCGCGGCGGCGACGCCGGGATCGAGGACTTGCACCCGCACCGGTTCCGGCACACGTTCGCGCATCGGTGGCTCGCCGCCGGGCACCAGGAGCAGGACCTCATGCGGCTGACCGGATGGCGATCGCGGGAAATGGTCGGCCGATACGCCGCGTCAGCCGCCGACGAACGAGCCCGAGATGCCCACCGCCGGGCTGCCCTCGGGGACCAGCTGTGACCCGATCAGGCGGAACCTCCGACGCGGAGCTGCTCGCACGGTGGCAGGCCCAGATCGAATCGGAGCAGAGTCGCGGAGTCGATGTGGACGCGGCCCGGCGGACCGAGCTGCGGGCGGTGGAGGATCTGCTGCGCGCTGGTCTGGACGCTGATAGGGGGCGGCGGTTCCGGGCCGACGTGCTGCTCACCATCCGTTGTCGCCCAACAGGGCGTGTACTGGCGCAGGTTTACCGCACGACGGTCGCGCCGGTGCTGATCCCGGCCGAGGCCGAGCCTGCAATCCCGATACGCACCCCGGCCACCCGCTACAGCGAGTCCTACCAACGGGCCAAGCTCGACGCCAAGCGAGATCAAGTGCTGCGCGGAGCGCCCGCACCGGTTCACCGGGAGTGGCTATGCGTGCGCACCGACGACGACGGCGTCGAACGGGTCGGGATCCCGGGAGCCCGGGTGCTCACCCCCGGCAGCGACGCTCCGTACGAGGTGAACGGCGTGACCTACCAGGCAGAAGCCGCCCTGCGCTGCCCGAACCGCGGCCGCTGCGGAACACACTGGGTCCGGATCGCGGCGGTGCTGGGCGAACTCAGCGCCGGGTACCGGGCGGGAGGCAAACCCGGGACGATGTTTGTCGAGTAGTACACCGCTGCTACGCTGTAGTGGAACTACAACAGTGTCATCGCCCGGCCGGTTGCCAGCCGAACCACCGCTCTTGATCTGGGCCACGGAGCGAACGAACCCCAGGAAGGGGCTAGTTCGCCGTGCCCGAGATGTCCCCCGAGCAGCGCTCTCTGCGCTCCCGGATCGCCGCCCACACGAGCTGGGCCAACACCTCTGACCGCGCCGCCCGGACCGCACCGGCCCGGCGTGCCGCGCTCGACCGGTTCGAGAAGCAGGTCGACCCCGACGGCACCCTGTCGCCCGCTGAACGCGCCATCCGTGCCGAGCACGCCCGCAAGGCGCACTTCGCACGCCTTGCCCTGAAGTCGGCCCAGGCCCGCCGCCGTAAGGGCCGCCGCAGCAACGAGACGGGCGCGACCGGCTGATGGCCGGGAACGTCGAACGCCGCCCCGCGGGCAACGGGGCGGCGTCCAGCGAGCACATCACCGACGAGCGACGCGATAACTATACCGACACCCTCCGTCGTCGCGCCGTCGCGGCATGGCGGTGCCCCGCTCTCCAGCCCGGCGACGGACTCCACACCCGCGACCCCTGGATCACCCACCCGATCCACAGTGGACCCTGCACGTTCGGCCTCACCCGACTGGAGCTGACCACGGAGGCCCGGCGCCTCCACGCTCTCGGCTGGACGGTCGAGGAGATCCGTGCCGTGCTCGACCTGCCCACCCGGGCGGTGACGTCGTGACCGTCAACGGTGCCGCCCTCGGCGAGCGGGTCTCCGCCCGGATGCTCGCCGACCACGAGGACGTCGACCTGCCGCCGGAACCGCCGGAGGACGACACGCCCCCGGATCTCGGTGAGATCCTCGATGACAAGGCCGGGACCACCTCGACCGCGGCCGAGGTGTTCGCGTTCGACCTCCGCAAGGAGCTGCACCGCCAACGGGTCCGGGCCGAGGCCCGCGTCCAGCTCGCCGGGATGAACGCCGCCGCGACGATGTCCCGCCTACCGGTGCCGATCAGCCTCCCCGACGCCCTGGCGCAGCCCCGCCCCAGCATCAGCTACCGCATCGAGGGCTTGCTCCCCGTCGGCGGGAACGCGACGCTGAACGCCGTCCGCAAGACCGGCAAGACCACCCTGGTCGGCAACGCCGTGCGGTCCCTCGCCGACGGCGTGCCGTTCCTCGGCGCCCACGACACCACCCGCGTCACCGGCCGGGTCGTGGTGTGCAACTACGAGCTGACACCGACCCAGCAGGCCGACTGGCTCGACGACCTCCGGATCACCCGCCGCGACGCGGTCATGCTGCTCAACCTCCGCGGACACCGGGTCCCGATCCACACCGACGCCGGAGCAGAATGGCTCGCCGAGCAGCTCCGCGCCGTCGAGGCCGAGGTCGTCATCATCGACCCCGCCGGGCGCGCGTTCGTCGCCGCCGGAGGCACGAACGAGAACGACAACAGCGAGGTCCTGCGGTTCCTCGCCCGGCTCGACGAGATCAAGACCGCCGCCGGGGTCGCCGAGCTCATCCTCCCGATCCACGGCCACCGCGGCGCCGTCGAGGGAGCCGAGCGGTCCCGGGGTGCCTCCGCGTGGGAGGACTGGCCCGACGCCATCTGGAACCTCGTCGCCCACAACGGCGCCCGCTACCTGTCCGCCCTCGGCCGCGACGTCACCCTGCCGGAGACCCAGCTCGACTACGACCCCGCCACCCGCAGGCTCACCGCCGCCGGAGGCTCCCGCCGAGACGCCGCCCTCGTCCCCGTCCTCGCCGACGTCCTCGACACCGTCACCGCCCACCCCGGACTGTCCGGCCGGGCCGTCGCCGACACGCTCAAGGGCACCCACGGGAAGGACACCGTCGAGGCCGCCCTCCGGCGGCTGATCACCGACAAGAAGATCCACACCGAGCCCGGCCCCCGCCGCGCCACCCTCCACTACCCACTGTCCGGCAGTGTCCGAGCAGCGTCCGCCGGACAGTCCGACGAGTGTCCGTCCGCCCTTCCTATGGGCGGACACTCGGACACTCACACCAACCACCCCAGTGTCCGGGCCAACCACACCCACCCCGACAACACCGAGGACACCGCGTGACCGCCCCCGGCGCCCGTGTCTCGGAGGGCGTTCGCCGTGGCCCGATTGCCGCGCGTGGGCGCTGCTGGAGGTCACCCGGCGGGCAGCTCGCGGAGCGCAACGGCCCGGACGGTCATCGCCGACCAGGTGGCGGCCTTGCGGGGCCGGAGGCCCTCGGCGTCGAGGGTGGTGGCGATGGCGCGGTAGCTCTCCCCGGCTGTGCGCAGCTCGACGATGCGGGCCACGGCCTGCTGCTCATCGGTGTGAGGAGCGGCGTCGCGGTCACGGCCCTTCCCGGCACCGCGGTAGCCGAACGGGTAGGCGCCGACGGCGTGCCGTCCGGCGTCGGCCTTGGCGCGGCGGCCGTCGCGGAGTCGCTTGACGACGGTCTTGCGGTCCAGCTCGGCGAACACGCCCTGCACCTGCCGGATGGCAGTGCGCATCGGGTCGTCGGGGTCGTCGCGGAGGACCTCGCCGTCCTCGGCCGTGAACACCTGCCCGCCCTCGCGCCAGACCAGGCTCAGGATGGCTTCCTGCGTCGTGAGCTGGCGGGCGAGCCGGTCCAGCTTGCCGACCACGATGCCGTCGGCCTCCGGGGGCTTCCGGATCATCTGGAGGGCTTCGAGCAGGCCCGGCCTGTCGCCGACGTCGGCCTTGCCGGTCACGGCGTCGGTGTACTCGGCGACGATCTTGTGACCGTTTGCCTTCGCCCACTTGCGGATGTGCTCGCGCTGGACGTCGAAGCCGTAGCCGTCGAGCTGGCCGGTGGTCGAGACCCGCAGGTAGCTGACGAGGCGCATACCGCAAGTGTAACCGCCCTGACCTGCGATGTAAATCTTTCTACAGAAACACTTACGGAGTTGATCAGTCATGACCCCGCCTGACGGCTGGAGCCCCGCGTTCCCAGGCCAGCGTCCGCCGTTCGAGCCCGGCCACACCGCCAGCCTCCAGCACGGTGCGCGCTCCGAACGTCGGGTCGCACCGCTGGCCGAGGAGATCGAGACCGCGGCCCGCGCCGATCCCACCTGGCCGCCGCACCTCCGCGGACGGGAGTACGCCGCCGCCGTCCGCGGCTGGGCACGGGCCGAGGCGATGGCCGAGCTGCTGTGGCGCTACCTCGCCGACCGCGACCTCGACGAGGCCCTCACGGCGCTGGAGACCACCGACACCGAGACCGAGCAGCACAAGGGCCGCGCCCGCAGCATGAGCCGCTCCCGGCGGACCACCGCGGCGCTCGACGCCTGGCAGCGTGCCCAGACCACCGCCGCCTACCACCGCCGCCAGCTCGGTCTGGACCCTGTCTCCCGCGCCAAGCTCGGTAAGGACCTCGCGATGGCCGGTGCGTTCGCCCACGCCGGGATCGAGCGGCTGCACGCGGTCGGTGCCGACCTGGTGGAGCAGGCCCGCGCCCGCGGCGCCCTCACCGGCCCGCAGACGGCCGACCCCGACCCGGCCGACCAGCGGCAGGGCGACGAGCGTGAGGACGGCTCTCGTGAGCAGTGAGGCCCGGCGGGACGACGCCCTGGCGTTGCTCGCGTCCCTGGTGATCGACGACGACGGCACCCGGTGGGGCGAGGTCGCCGACCCGGTGCAGTGGGAGGACGCGACGGCGATCCTCACGCCCGACTCGGCGACGCCGTATCACTACCTGACCCGGGCCCGTGGCCGGTCCAAGACGACCGACCTGGCGGGCATCCTGGTCGCGGCGATGCTGTGTCAGCTCGGCACCGGGAGCCGCGCCTACGCCGCCGCGAGTGACTCGGCGCAGGCCGGTCTACTGCTGGACGCGTTCCGTGACCTGGTGGCGCGTACGCCGGAGGTGAGTGGGGCGTTCACGGTGACCGCGACGCGCGCGGTGTGCGGGCGTACGGGGGCGCAGCTCGACTTGCTGGCGGCGGACGCGCCGGGGGCGTGGGGTCTGCGGCCGTCGTTCCTGGTGGTCGACGAGGCGGCGCAGTGGGCGGAGACGCGCCAGCCGCGCCGGTTGTGGGAGGCGCTGCGGTCGGCGATGGGCAAGGTGCCGGGCGCCCGGATGGTGGTGCTGACGTCGGCGGGGGCGCCGACGCACTGGGCGGCGCGGGAGCTGGAGCACGCGCGCGGGTCGGCGCTGTGGCGGGTGCACGAGGCGGTGGGGCCGCCGGGGTGGATGCCGCCGGAGCGGCTGGCGGAGCAGCGGGCGGCACTGCCGGAGTCGATCTATCTGCGGTTGTTCGAGAACCGGTGGACGGCCGCGGAGGACGTCCTGGTGACGCGGGAGGCGGTGCTGGCGTGCCGCCGGGCGGATGGGGCGCTGGAGCCGCAGCGGGGCCGCCGCTACATGCACGGCGTGGACCTGTCGGTGACGAGTGACTACTCGGTGGTGGCGACGTGCCACACCCGGTTGGACGGTGACCGGCGGGTGCTGGTGGTGGATCGGCTGCGGGTGTGGAAGCCGAGCCGCCTGCGGCCGGTGCCGATGGCGGAGGTGGAGGCGTACCTGGTGGAGGTCGGGAAGCGCTACCCGGGCCGGGTCCTGTGCGACCCGTACCAGGCGGCGGGGCTGATGCAGTCGCTGCGCCGTCAGGGCCTGGCGGCGCAGGACGCGACGATGACGGCCGGGGGCAACAACCGGCGCGCGCTGGTGCTGTACCGGCTGCTGCGGGACCGGAACATCGAGATCCCGGGCGATGACGTGGACCTGGCCGACGAGCTGGCATCGCTGACGTTCCACGAGACCTCGCCGGGCATGTACCGGCTCGACACCACCACGTCGGGGGCGGGGCATCACGACCGGGCGACGGCGATCTCGATCGCGGCGGAGCCGCTGCTGGAGTCCGTCGGCAGTGAGGCGGCCCTGATCTTCGACGACCCGATCATGGACACCGCGGCGGATGGGTCGCCGCTGATGCTGCCGTTCGCCGGGCGGTACGCGATCGAGCCGACGCCGGAGCAGCGGCTCGCGTTCCTGGAACGGTCCCGGCCGACGGATGACGTGTGGAGCCAGACATGACCGACCACAGCGACGCGGTGATCGTCCCGCAGGACGCGGTCCTGCTCTCGGGTGCGGCGTGCGCGGCGCTGATCCCGGCGCTCGCCAGCCCGACCGTGCGGGCGCAGTTGTCGGCGTTGGGCGGCCAGACGTCCTCGGTGATCCTGTCGCGTGGCCGGGCGTGGCTGGCGTCGAGTTCCGCTGGTTCCGAGTCCGGAAGTTCTCTGTCGGCACCGGGACCGACCGGCCGAGACTTGGACCATGACATCGACACGGCCGAGGCGGCGGAGCTGCTGGGCTGCTCGACGCGGTGGGTGCGGATGCTCGCTGACCGCGGCGACCTGCCGGGCCGCTACTGCGGTCGCGGGTGGACGTTCCACCGCGCCGACGTCGTGGACTACCCGCACCGCCGGAGAGGGTGACCAGTGACCGCGCGCGACAACCACAACACGGCGTGGAACCGGCTCAACGACCTACGGGCCCAGATCGGGCAGATGTGGAGCCGCGTCGACTCCGGAGGTGACGTCGACCTCGACGCTCTCGCCACCACCGAGCGGCAGGCCGACGCGCTGGAGCGGCAGATCCCACGGCTCCAGGCCGCCGCACGCACCGAGCTGGAGGCCGAGCAGGTCGAGGAGTACCACCGCGTCGCCGCCGCCGAGCGGGAGGTCTACCGGGCGAACACCGCCGACCTCGCCGCCGCCTACCTGGAGGCCGACAAGGCGATGCAGAACCTCGCCGAGGTCGCCGCCCGCCACGCCCACCACATCGACCGCTACATGATGATCCCGCGCCCGGAGAGCGTCCTGCAGGGCGTCACCCACGGCGTCCGGGGAGCGGTCCTGCAGATGGGCGGCCACGCCGACCGGATGCACGAGATCGACCCCGGCGACGTGGTCCTCGCCGTCGCGGGCCGCGCCCTGGAGGCCGTGCCCGGCAAGCCGTGGCCGATGTACGCGATGGACTTCCGGCGCATCCGCAACGACCTGCCGCCGATCATCCCCACGAACGGAGCCTGACCATGCGTCGCACCCCGATCACCGAGGGACCGCCCTCGGACCGGACCACCACGCGCCAGCCCGCCAAGCGAGCCACCGAGGACGCGCAGCCGACCGAGCTGACCGCCGACGACCTCGCACGGCTGGAGCCCGGCGAGTTCAACGACGTCGCCCGCCGCTACTGGAACGCCCGCATGGGTGACCCCTCGTAGCTCACCGACCTGGGCGTGCCGCGCCTCGGAGGGGCCGTCGACCTCCTCTCCGAGCCGACACGCTCACGCCGTCACCGGGCCGGTAGTCCTCCACCTACCGGCCCGGTGCAACGGCAGGGCCCGGCTCGCGCCGCGGACCACCTCCCTGACGGGCTGCCAGCGCCAGGGCGGGGCATCCGCGTCGCGGGCCGCGGCCATCTCCTGATCACCGAGAGGCAGTAGCGACGTGGTCCAGTTCAACATCGAGGTCCCGGACACCGGCGCCGCGGAGAGCATGTTCGACCGGCTCATCGCGAACGCCAACACCCTCCAGGACACGGCGTTCCCGCTGATCCGCGACGACTTCCACCGCGTCGAGGCGCAGCGGTTCGACAGCCACGGACCCGGCTGGGCACCGCTCACCCCGGCCACGATCGGGATCAAGACTCGGCGCGGGATGCCGCAGCCCGAGACGCCGATGCACGGCACCGGGCGGCTCCAGGCGTCGCTCACCGGCTCGACCGCGGACAGTGTCTACGAGACCACCCCGGACAGCATGCTCGTCGGCACGAGCGCGCCCTACGCCCAGTTCCACCAGGTCGGGCCGCGGCAGATCCGCGTGTTCGGCCGCGGTCACGCGACACTGCCCCGCCGCCCGCTGGTGCAGCTCAGCTCTACCGAGGTGGAGCGGTGGGCCGTGATCATCGCCGCAGCACTCCTCCGGCCGGGCCGCAGCAGCGGACCGACGATGTCTGTGCCCGGCGGGAGCACCACGACCGCCCTCGCCAGGGCCACGCACCCACCGGCTCACGCGCACCTGTTGCACGAGCTGATCCACACCGCGAAGCACGCCCGGCACCAGGCCCACCGGCTGGAGCACTACCTCAACCGGCGGATCTGACGGGACCGACACTCGTCCTAGAGGGACGTTAAGCCGTCTGCTTTGGACGTGCTAGCGTCCCTGTCGATCCTCCGCCGTGGGGGTGTCGAGACGGAGGTACAGGGTGACGACGTACGCGTTCTGGAACAACAAGGGCGGCACCGGCAAGACCAGCCTCTGCTTCCAGTCCATCTGCTTCTACGCCAACGCTCACCCCGAGGAACGCATCCTCGCGATCGACGTCTGCCCCCAGGCGAACCTGTCCGAGCTGTTCCTCGGCGGCCTGTCGGGAGGCGGTAGCGACAGGCTGCTCGTCCGACAGGGTGAGACCGTGCGGGCCACGATCGGTGGCTACTTCCAGCTCCGGCTCCCCTCGCCGTACTCGCCGCCGTCGATCAACCCGCACGACTTCATCACGCGCCCGGTGGACTACAACGAGGAGATCCCGAAGAACATCGACCTGATCTGCGGTGACCCGCTTCTGGAATTGCAGTCCAACGCCATCTCGACTCTCGCCAACAACCAGATCCCCGGCACGGATGCCTGGCTGGCCGTGGTCGACTGGCTCCGCGACCTGCTGAATCGGCTCGACGGTGAGTACGACACCATCTTCGTCGACTGCAACCCGAGCTTCTCGATCTACACCCAGATCGCCCTCTCAGCGGTCGACCGGCTCGTGCTCCCCGTGATGGCCGACGACTCCTCCCGCCGCGCGATTCAGAACGCCTTCTCCCTGGTCTACGGGCTGAAGTTGCCGTCTGACATCTACCTCACGTACGCCTTCGCGACGCGACTCCGGAAGGCGGGGCGCTCGCTGCCGAAGGCACACATGATCGCGAAGAACCGCATCACGCAGTACATGGGCGACGCGTCGGCATACGCTGCCGTGCTGCGCTCCATCGACGTCGACATCTCGAAGCTGATCAGCAGCAACCCGGACATCTTCACCTTCCACGACGTCGAGGACGGAGTCGTCAGCATCCGTGATTTCCAGACCACGGGCGTCGTGGCGTTCGCGCGCGGCTGCCCGCTCTACGCCCTCAAGGCCGGAAAGCGCGTGGTCCTTGGCCACCGCGTCACCGTTCATGAGGACTACCGCGTCAAGATGGTCGCGGCTATGAACGACCTGGTCAGCAAGCTGTAGGTTCGACGACCAGGACGCCACTACCCCCGCTTCCCGATCGGCGGAGATCGGCCCGGCGAGAGGCAAGCTGCTCGATCAGGCCAAGCCGCTCGACGGTCACCACCTGGTCGACGATGACGACCTCATCGACCTCCGCGCCGCCGAGGAACACCGCGTCGACGCTGCCGCCGAGGCGGCCCCTGTGCATCTTCATCCTGATCATCTCCTCGTTGATGGTGGCCCGGGACGAACCATCCGGCGCCGCGGGCCGTGAGCCACCTGATCCCGGCCGCGACGCCGTCGACCTCGATCACGTCAAGCAGCTCGGACACGTCCTCACGTACCGAGGGCCAGCTCTCCGGCGCGATGGCGAGCACGTCCTCACCGCGCAGGTCCTCGGCGACGATCTCCTCGTCGGTCGCCTCCCGGCCCAGGCGAGCCCACTCCCGCAACCCCTGCGACCAGGTGAGCTGCCGCCGGTTGTGCGACGCCCGTTCCCACTCCAGCCACAGGTCACAGTCATCGGCGAGCCCGGTAGCGAGGGCGTCGCGAAGCAGCGCGAACGGCGCCCGGTTGCCGTGACGGCCGTCCTTCGTCGACGGGGAGGTGATCTCGAACGCCACCTTGGACAGGTAGTCACTGACCCGGTCCAGCGAGTCGGCGCTCATCTGCACCTCGCGGACGTCGAGGCCGCCACGCTCCGCGACCGCCGAGAGGCCCTTGCGCTCCAGGGCCCGCTCCCACCGGCCGAACATGCCGTAGCCGATCTCCTCCATCAGGGCGTGCGACACCGGGCCGTCGAACACGACCAGCGCGTGCACGTGCAGGTGCCACCCGTTCTCCCCGATCGTGGCCTCGACCGTCCGCAGCCACCCCACGACACCGAACGCCGCCTTGTCGGCCTTCCACGCCGCCCCCGACGTCACCGCCGACCAGGCCGCGCTCAGGGCCGCCCACAGCAGCGACAGCGCCATCCCCGGCCGGTGCCGCATGGTCATCGTGACCAGCGCCGCGCTCCCACCCCGGTCGGCCACAGCCTGCACAACCTCCCGCACCTCCGCAGCACGACGGGCCCCGATCCGCCGCGCGCACACCGGGCACGACCACGGCGACCCGCAGCTCTGCAACCCCGCCAAGCCCGTGCGCCGGGCCCCGGTCTCGTCCTCGCTCATCCTCACGACCGGGCCTCCCGCCCTCGTGTGCGTCACCCGCCCGCAGTTCCGCAACCGCGGCAGGCTGGTCCACCCCCACAGCCGCGACCGCCACCGCAGCGCCTCGGCCCGTCGTTCCCGCCGTCCGGCCACCGGATCGGCCCGCTCCACCTCGGCCGTGACGACCTGTGCGCAGTGGTTACCAAGGGGCTCGCTGCGCTCGCCCGCCCCGCGCTCCCGCCTTCGGCGGGCGCGGGGCGGCGGCCCGCTCTCCGTGGTGGTCATGCCAGGCCCCCGACCGCCAGCGAACGGCCACACGAGACCACAGCGGTGCCTCCGGCGGACCTCCGCTCCGGCAGGGGGGTCGGGTGCGGTGCGGGGTCCTGCCGCCACGTCGGTCCCGGAGGGCAGCACGGAACCTGCCCGGACCGCCAGCTCGGCGACGTCGGCTCCCGGTCAGGGCCGGTGGTGGCGGTCCGGGCAGAACCCGCGCAGGCGCAAGCGCACCGACGCGACGGCAGGACCCCTCCGAGGGCACGTGCGTGGTTCACGCGCACGCTCCGGCGATCGCCGCGGTGTACTCCGGGTAGCCGCCGAGGTAGGGGGCGCGGATGCGGGTGAGCTCGCGGCCCGGCGCCGACATCAGCGCGATCCCGGGCTCGGCGCTCGTGTGGGCGTCGGCGACCTGGACGTCAGTGCCGGGGTGGAGCAGCTCAACCGACGCCCGGTTGTCGGTGCGGAAGCTGATCCGCAGGCTGCACATCGCCCGCTCGAACGCGCCCACCACGGCCGCCTCGGCCCGCTGCGCCAGGATGACCACCCGGATCCCGACCTTGGCGCCCTCGGCCAGCAGACGGCCCACAAGGGCCCGGATGCGCTTCCCGAGGTCCTTCTCCGCGGCGTCGACCGCGCGCAGCAGCCCGGGGTACTCCTCGAGCACCACGACGAGCATCGGCCGCTCGAGGTCGACAGCGATGGTGTCCCGGTCGGTGGGCAGCTCCCGGACGCGGCGGTCCATCTCGTCGACCAGGCGGCGGAGCAGAGCCTCATGGGCGGCGAGGTCGGCAAGGCCGGACACCTGCCACCCGGCGTGCCTCGACATCGCGAACGGGCGCCACAGCAGCCCCGTCGGGTCACACCCGGTGATCAGGACGTCGGGTTGGGCGGCGAGCTGCGCAAGAGCGCCGTAGGTCCACACCGACTTCCCGGACCGGGTGACGCCCTGGACGATCGTGTGCGCGCCGCGCCGCCAGTCTTCGGTGATGTCGAGGCCGTCCTCACCGCGCCCGATCAGCACGGCCGGGCCGGTCCGAGGCAGGTGCAGCGGCACGTAGTCGGCGAGCGGATCGACGGTGAGGACGTCGACCAGGGCCCAGCCGTGGCCGCGGTCGGTCACCCGCAGCGCGACGCCGCCGAGATGCGGGGCGACGAGCGGGCCAGCACGGCGGAGGGCCGCAGGGACCATCCCGGGCGGCATCCGCACCGTGAGCCGCACCGGCGGGCCCAGCTCGACGTGGGTGATCTCGGGGGCGCGGAACCCGGTCCCGGCGATGGGGGCGTCGACGGCCTGGGCGACCCCGGCGCCGATGCACGCCTCCCGGAACGACCACACGAGGGCGTCGACGAGCGCGACGTCGGCCCACCGGTCACGGCGGTGACGGGCCCAGCTCGCGACGCTCACGACGAGCCCCGCACGAGGTAGCGATCGAGGTAGTAGGCGATGCCGCAGGCCGCGGCGAGCAACGTCATCCACATGACGGGTGGGTCCTCTCGAACGACCACGGCCCCCGCCCCGGTGAGCGGGACAGGGGCCGTGGTGGGAGGGATGGACTGGTCAGGCGGCCGGGGCGGCCTTGGACTTCCCGGCGCCGTCGATGCCGTCGGCACGGAAGGACAGCGCGACCCGGCCGGTGCCCTGCGCGACGTACGGGACGGCGACGAGGCCGAGGAAGCGCACCTCATCGCCGAGGCGGGTCTCCGGCACCTCGTAGCTGGCGACCTTGACCCCGGCGATCTCGGCGCGGTCGGCGTCGGGGTCGTCGACCATGACATCGACCACCCACAGCGGACGGCCCTGGTCGTCCTTGTCCTGGGAGTCGGGGACCCGGCGGCGGGTGCCGTCGGTGAGTTCCGCGTAGACGGCGCGGGCGGCGTGCTTGCCGGTGCCGATGAACCTGATCCGGGTGGTGTCGACCGGGATGGCGCGCATGATGATCTCCAGTGGTGAGGGTGTGGTGGTGCGACCGCGCGCGATGGGTGCGGGCGGACAGGTGAGGTGCGGCTCAGCCGCAGATCGACCGCGCGGCGGCGGCCTGGTCGGCGTCCACGCCGAGGTGCCCGCAGTGGTCGAGCACGCGGGAGATGGCGGCCGACCAGGACCGGAAGCGGGGCAGGTCCCCGGCGTCGGCGCACGAGCCGCAGAGGGTCAGGCAGGCGACGCCGACCGGGAGGTCCGCGGTGACGACGTCGAGGTCGTCAACGGCGTCGCACGACTCGCACCCGGGCAGGGCCGGACAGGTGCGGGTGTCGTCGAGGTCGAGGCTCGGCGGGACGGTGTGCTGGTCGGCGATGACGCCGCCGGATACGCTGATCACGGGCCGGACTCCACTCCGGTCTAGGGCCCGGAGTCCGGGTGTGCAACCACCCGCCGGGCCCGCCTACTGGGCCACGTCACCACAGGAAGAGACTCGGCCCCGCTCGGTCATCTGCGACCTGCATATCCGCACGTCAGCACAGCGCTAACCGCTGACGCACTTCTAATCTCTAGGTCGCAGGTTCGAGTCCTGCCGAGGGCACAAGATCGCAGGTCAGGCGGTTGACCAGCACCGGCTGGCAAGATCGGCCCCACGATTACCCCGCGCTTTCCGGTCCGAACGCGTCGAGCGCGGTACTGGCGCCGGCCCCCGTGGACTTGTGCGACATGTAGACGTCCTGGGTCATCGAGATGCGCTCGTGCCCGAGGTAGTCGGCGATCTCCCGCGCGCTCAGGCCGGCAGCGTCGAGCCGGGTCGCGACGAGGTGCCGGAAGGCGTGCGGGTGCAGGCCCTCCCACTCGGTGCCTGCGACGACCTCGCGCAGCCGCTTCCGGGTGTTGTCCGGATCGCGGAGCGTGCCGCGCGTCGACGGGAACACCCAGGGGCCGTGCGAGTTGGCGTGCCGCTTACGCGGGAGCGCGATCACCCAGGCCGGCGGCTCGATCGTCCGCATGCCGGCGTCGGACTTGGTGTGGGGCTGAACGATCAGGCCCGTACCGGGCACCCGGATCACGGTGCCCTCGATCGCGATCGTTCCGGCGACGTCGTCGACCCGCGGCCAGTCGAGCGCGAGCAGCTCGCCGATTCGACACCCGAGCCCGGACAGGACGTCGGCGACGTCGCGCAGGTCGTTAGTGCCTGCGGCGTCGGACGCGGCGAGGTGCGCGCGGAGGCCGGCCCAGCTCGCTTCGGTGAGCACGAGGGAGCGCGGCTTGCGCTTGCTGCGCGCCGGCGTGAGGTCGCGAACCGGGTTGGCGTCGAGTGCGTCGTGGCGGACGGCCAGACCGAGGACGCCCGAGAGGATGACCTTCGCGTGCTTGGCCGGGCCGGGCCCGGACTGCTCGCGCAGTTGCCGGATGACCGCGTCGATCCGGGAGACCCGAGCGTCACGGAGCAGCAGAGCGCCCACCGCCGGCTCGACGTGACGGGTCCAGACGTCGCGATAGGTGATCTTCGTGCGGATCGCGCGGTCGGACTCGTCGAGTTCGCGCAGCCAGACCACAGCGACAGCTCCGATCGAGGAGTCGGCCGTGATCTCGCCCCCCCGCCGGTGTCCACTGTCGATCACGCAGCGCCGCCCGGAGGTTGTTGACCGCAGCAGCGCGCGACGAGCCGACCCGCTCGACGTGACGCGTGATCCCGTCGACGTCCCGGAATCGGACGCGGGCCCGGAACCGGGTGCGGCGGCCGGTCGCCGGCGTCACCGAGATCTCGCCGTAGGTCCCGATCGGGAGCGGCGGGCGGGCCATCAGGCCGCGTCCCCGTCGAGCTGCGCGCCGTCGGTCTCGCGCTGCTCCCGCCGACCCCCCGAGGAGTACTCCGAGGGCACCAGCCCGAGGAACGCCCCGATCGTGCGCCCAGAAAGCCGCTCCCACTCCCCCACCTCGACCGCCAGCCCGAACGCGGTCAACGTCGACACCCCACGCAGGCACCCCGGCCGGCTCACCACCGGTGTGTACTCGCTGTCCGCGGCCATCGCCGTGACCACCTCGTCGAGCCGGTCGCGGCGGCCCAGCGTGGCGATCATCGCGTCGTAGGCGGTGTCGAACGCCAACTGCGTGCCCGACTGCGGCAGCCGCTGCGACCGCAACCAGTGATCATGCCGGCAGGTCCACGGCCGCCCGCTGTAATAGACGATCCCGTGGCGCAGCAACAACTTCGACACCCGATGCCGCGCCGACATCAGATCCCGACGCGCGTCCTCCCGGGCCCGCACCAGATCCCGCGCGGCCTCCCGTTCCGCGCTCGGCATCGCGACCGCGACGATCTCCCCCAGGTGCAGCAACCGAGCCAGATGCCGCGCGTCACGCACATCGGTCTTCACCCGGTCCCCGGCCGGGCGCTGCAACTTCGACGGCGCCGCCACCACACACCCGACCTGGTGCCCGGCCAAGAACCTGGCCAGCCCGAACCCCGGTCGCGCCGGCCTCGACCGCGACCGCGACCGGGCAGCGACCCCAACCAGGCCAGCAACTCGCCGTGATCCGGAGTCAACCGGCGCTCGAACAACTCCCCGGTCTGGCCGTCGAGCCCGCACGCCGCCACCGACCGGGCATGCACATCCAGCCCGACACTCGTCCCGGCGATCCCGGACTCGGCGTGGACGCCAATCCCGTACTGGCTCTCCACCCCGGAAGTCTCCGGCGCGGATGTCGCCGAAACCGCCTACACCTGCTTCGCCCACACCCGGGACGCGATCGAGGTGCGGCTGGTGGTGCGCCGGGTGCGCCCGACACCGGGCTCGCAGCCGGCGTTGTTCACCGACTGGGACTTCCATGCCATCGTCACCGACCGGGCCGGTGATCTGTTGCAGATCGAGGCCGCTCACCGCCGCCACGCCGTGGTCGAGCAGCCGATCGCCGAGCTCAATCGGCCGGTTTGGCGCACCTGCCGTCGGGGCGGTTCATGGCCAACGCCGCATGGCTCGCGCTCGCGGTGACCGCGCACAACCTGGGCCGCGCGGTCGGCGCGCTGGCCGGGATGGGCCGGGCCACCGCAGCGACGCTGCGCCGGCGGCTGTTCACCATCCCCGGCCGGCTGGTGCACACCGCCCGCCGGCTGCACCTACGGCTACCGGCCAACTGGCCCTGGGCCAGCGCGTTCCTCACCGCCTTGAGCGGCATCAACGCCCTCCCGCAGCGCAGCTGAGCAGTCGATACCCCTGTCCGCCCGCGACCCGGAAGATCTCGGAGAAGCCGCCGACCGGCGCAACAAGCATGGCCAAATTCCGATTCGGAAACCGCTCGACCGAACCCGAGCCACTGTCGATCAACAACACCGCTCGACGGTGCATCCGGGCTTAGGCGGCCTGTTGAGGTGCTGTGGCGGCCCTACGGGTGTCTGCCGGCTGCAGAGATCAGCGGCGCTGTGGCCAGGTCCAGGTTGCCGGTGTCGAACAGCCCCTCGGGTCGGGGTGCTCCCGGCGGGCGTGGAGAACGTTCAGACCGTCGCCGCTGGCGAGGAGGCCAGCCGGGTGGCCGTGGTTGACGTGAACGCGCTGCAGGACACCCGACGCCTGCTGAATCACGCCGTCCGCTCGGCGCCCGTCGAGGGGGACTGTAAGAACAATTGATGCCAGTCCCCCGACAAGGTCACCAAAACCGCGGCACGAGTCAGGCCAGAGAACGGCAGATCCGCGACGGGGCAAGTCGAGAGCTTGCTGACCTGCATGGATGCGATCGCGCGCGGACGCCATCAGCACTGCGGGCTCGGTGTCATCATGGGCCGAGCCGACGTGAGCGACGATCCGCCGCACTCCGTGGCGTTTCTCCACGATCTGCACGGCCGTGGCCCCGGAAGCGGTCCTCACCTTCCGGACGTAAGCCACCGTCGAAGGCTACCGATTAGTGCCCCAGATCCACACACCGCGACCTGCTGACCAGCACCAACACCGCTAAGGCCTCCGACACCTGTGCAACTCAGGCCTGACCACGGGCCTGACCTGACTCATGCCGCTGTTTAGTGACCTGTCGGCGGTAGCCGCTCGAGGATGGCCTGAGCGGCAGCGGGGACGTCGGGGTCGAGGGTGATCTCGTGGCCGCCGAGGCGGATCGTGGCGGAGCGGACCGCCCGCAGGGTGCGCACGATGTTCCTGATCGAGACGCCGGTGGCGTCCTGGAGGTGACGGGAGATCGCGAGCGCGGCGAACACGACGGTCAGGCGGGCCTCGATCGAGTCCCGCTTGTGGTGGAAGATCGGCCGGGCCCGGAGGTCGGACTTGACCATCCGGAATGATTTCTCGACCTGCCAGAGGTCGTGGTAGGCCGCGACGATCCGCGCCCCGTCCATGGTCGTGGCGGGGAGGTTGGTGACGTATCCCTTCAGCCCGGCAAGCTGCCGGGCACGTTCGACCAGCCCCCAGTCCACGTCCTTCCCCGCGGCGTCGATCCGCACGAACCGGTCCTTCTTCAACGGCCTCTTGCCGGCGGCGACCTTCTCGGCCCGGTCGACCATGGCGTTGATGGCCCGGTCGTCGTGTTTGTGCCGGGCGAAGCGGTACTGGTAGACCACCCGCCGGCTGCGGGCGGCCTTCCCGGAGCCCATCACCCGGGTGGATTCGAGGACCTGGCCGTCGTCGAAGGCGTTGCCGTGGCGCTCGAAGTGCGCGGCCAGGTCGTAGGGCGCCTTACTGATCCGGGAACCGACGATGAACGACAACCCGGCGTCCTCGATCGCGTTCAAGTTCTTCGCGCCGAGAGCATCCCGGCGTCGGCCACGACGACCAGGTCGGTGGCCTTGTGACGCTCCCGGAACGCTTCCAGGACCGGGAGCAGGGTGGAGGTCTCGGCGGTGTTGCCCTCGAAGCAGTGCACCTCCAGAGGGAACCCGGCCGGGTCGACGAGCAGCCCGACCTGGACCTGCGGGTCGACCCGGCGTTCCTTGCTCATCCCCACCTCGCGCAACGAGTCCTCGTCCCTCGCCTCGAAGTGCAAGGTGGTGACGTCGTAGAGGATCAGCCCCAGCGCCCCGTCGCGGGTGGCATGGGTCAGGCAGGCGGTCGCCAGCTTTCCGCAGTAGTCGCGCTGCTCGCAGCGTGCGAGGGCGCGGAACAGGGTGCGCACCGCCGGTGCGGGCGCGCCGATCTCCTCGAGGACCCGCACGGTGTCGGCCTTCGAGGTCGGCTCGATCACCCGGGCGAGTGCCATCGCCCGGAACGCCTCATCGGCGAGGGTGTCGAACCCGAGCCGGGAGTAGGCGTCGACCAGGACGTTCCACAACGTCAACGCCGACGTGCCCACCACACGCCCACCGGCCCGATCAGCTCGCGGCCGCCCCGGCTGCGACGGTGTCGGTACGAGATCTGCAGATCGAGGGCGGTCGTGTTCCGGGCGTGTCCAGTCCGCGGTGTCACTGACCCGTGCCGGCTCGGCGACCAGCTCTCCGAGATCGAGGGTCTGCTGGCCGGGCTGCAGCCGCTTCTGCGCGGCCACAAGCAGCAACGCGAGCTCGGCGTCGGTATGAGCAGAACCCACGTGCTCGATCGCCACGACCTCGCCGTGGTCCTTGACCACCAGCTGGACCGCGACCGCACCCGACGCTGTCCGCACCCGACGCACGAACCGCGAACTCACCCGGGCGAGGCTACCGAGTCACCCAGTTCTTAGTGACCAGATCCCCGTGCCCGGCCCCGAGAACCACCAGGTCAGCCCCTCGGCCCAGGCGACTGATCCAGGGGGTGGCACGAGTCAGGCCTGACGAACGCCGGCACGAAGGGCACGAACCGACTGATCAAGCTGGTGAAACGCGCCGCCTGCGGGTTCAGGAACCGAGACAACTACCGACGACGAGTACGGTTGCACAGCAGTCGGCAGACCCGCCGATTGTCAGCGAGGAACCCGACGGTGCCCGCCTAAAGTCAAAGAGCCGTGTACCACGGTCCGTGCCACCGGCCCGGACCTGCACCCAGGCCTGGTCGAGCGCGCGTTCACCGCACCAGCACCCAACCACCTCCGGGTGGCCGACATCACCTACATCAAGACCCATTCCGGGTGAGGGTACGTATCATTCATGCTTCCACCCGCCTGAATCTGCCCACCTCTACAGTCCCAGTCGTTGTCGGACTTTCTGCGTGCTGCGTCGCGAGACCGGAATGCTCTCTGGTCGATCATCACTAGTGCTCAGAGCGATTATGCCGTGTCCTTTATTGTGGACCCGACGGACGCGCCCCGGGTTGATCAGGAAGCTGCGGTGAACTCTCAGGAAACCATACCGGGCCAGCTCTCGCTCAAGGTTGTCCATTCCCTTTGCTGCGGCCTTGATCCGTCCGCGGTCGGTCACCAGCCAGACGACGTGACGACTGGCTTCAGCGAACCGAATCTCGTTGGGATCGAGAAGGACGACACAGTCGCTGGCGAGTCCGGGAACACGCTCTTGTCGGACGTCTGGTTGGCTCGCTTCTACCGAGTCTGCCGCGGTGTCAGCTCCCGCTACGCGACCACAGCCAGCCAAAATCCAGCCGGCGAGACCGACCGGGCCGTACACCGGCTTGACGGAATACGCTTGTGGATCACCTAGAAGACGACCGATGACGGCTGTGCCACTCCAACCCGGGTCCGACACCGCTGGCTCATATGATGCGGCAGCGATGTCCCGAAGGGGCCCGAAGCTGGCGCCACGCCGAGTAGTTGGTTCGAGCAGGAAGCCTCGCGGGAGGCCAGTGATATACTTCCTGGCGTCTTCGCTGGCAGCGATTACATTCCCAGCCAGGTCGAGACCAAGAAGTTTCCCTCGGCGCTCTATCGCTTCCTCTGTAAACTTCTCGGCCACGGCAATTGCATCGCGAAACGCGCATCTTATGAGATACTGCCGAACAGTACCTAATTCCGCATTGAGCTTCGGGCCAAGCCCTGCAATGAGCATCTCCGTGTGCGCTGAAACGTTCAGAACCCCAACCGGCGAAGCCGTCACCGGATCATGAACGGCTATGCCTAAGCAGGTCCATTCATGCATGTCCTGACGCCAGTGCTCGGGACCTCGTACTACTGCCGCCTCCTGCTGCGACTGCAGTAAGGCGGTACCCATCCCGTTGGTACCACTTAATGACTCCGGCCACCGCGCCTCCGGTTCCAACCTGCATTCTGCCACCTCGCGGCGCAAGCCATCGACTGTCCTCGCCGCGACGATCTGCGCCCCGGAGTCCGTGACCGTGGCAACACAATTCCCGACGCCTTCGACGATCGCACCGGCAACTGCGCCGAGCAGCGCATAGACGCCAGCATGTCGTGATGCATGTGCACTGTCGCCACCTTGACTGCACGTCGAGGTCTTCGGATTGACTGGATCAAGACGATGCAGGTCGCGACATCGATACCAGGAATGCAGAATCATCGGCGCAACCGTTGAGACGGCAGCCTCGTCATCTCCCTTGACGAAGTGCTCCCACGCCGTCAGTGTTTCCTGGCGCCGACGGCGGACCTCTACCTCATCCGATCGCCCGCCCGCAACAACATATCCGTGCATGCAATGCCCCTTCGCATCGCATCGGCGCCACAGCCCGTGGGAGCCGACCCAACCGCCATCATCGACTTCTGCTTGCCTCAGGCGGCGCTAGGCAAGCCTATTCCGGGACGTCAGTGGCACTCCGCCAAACCCGGGCCAGCCGGTTCCGTAGACTTCTACTCCTGCGACTGGAGGTTCTCTAGCCGAATTCGGTAACCACCCCATACCCCTCCATCGACTTCCTGTATTCGAATGGATCGCAATCAGCATAGATGTCAGGCGTGAATGCAGGATCAACGATCGCGCCGCACGCCTTGCGCTTCTGCATTCCGAGGTTGCCGGAATCGTACAGCGGGAACACGATCGCCTCTCGGTAGTACTTCTCCATCCCAAATCGCTTATCGATAGCATTCACTCCTACAATCCGCATGCAGTCCGAGACGACACTGTGCATGAGATCCGTGCAGAACGTCTTATTCATGGCCCCGAGGGCGTGGCCGTCACTGTCGTACTTGTCCATATAATGCGCGGTCTTCCAACACATGTATCGCCCGGCCTCGATCTTCGCGGCAATGTCGGCAATGAGGTTGCCGACGACCGGATTCTTGATGATCGGAGAGGAGCCACCGCCCGTGTACGTCCTTGCCCAACCCAATGTGAACTCGTATGCGCCTCGTGCGACGCCGACTGATGCGATTCCCGCTATCGGCCCGGACCATGTGAAGCTGCGATTGATGACGAGGTCGCCGTTGCCCTTCGCGAAGAGGTTCGCTTCGGGAACTCGGACGTTTCGGAAAGTCATGGTAACGTTCTGACAAGTTCGGTGACCGACCTTGTCAATGACTTCGTATGAAATACCGGGGGTGCCGCGCTCGACGACGATCGCACTAAGTGCGTCCTTGCCGCCTCCTCTCCGGTCGGTTCGGACGATACAGACATTGATATCGGCACCTTTGAGGTCCCAGCCGCCGGAGTTGCACGGCCAGTGCTTTTCTCCGTTCAGAATGTATTGGCCTTCTGCTTTATCGTAGTCGGCAACGAGTTGGATGCCGGCAGTATGGCTTGGGTGGTCGAAGTTCGCGGTGCCACCGCGCTCGCTGACCACCCAGCCGCCGAGGTAATCCATGCTGGTATTGCTAGTTGCCTGACCAATCCACTTTCGGCATTGCTCCTCGCTGCCGAACCAGGTGAGCGGCATGAGGGCGAGACCGTTGACGAGAATTGTGGTGGGGAAGCCTGCATCTACGGCGCTCAGTTCTTCGACCGCGATCATGAGGTCCACGTTGCTGGCCCCTCCGCCGCCATACTCCTTCGGCAAGAAGTCGGTGGCCAGACCCATTCTGTAGGCTTGCTGGAAGGCGGGCTTCATTGCGACGAACGCCTGCTGCGGGTCCGCCATGGCGTCAGCCCGCTCGGCCGCCGGTCTCAGGACCTCGAGTGCAAACTCGCGAGTGTCATATTTTATTTTCTTCTGGTGGGGGGCGAGTTCGAAGTCGATCGACACGTGCTTCCTCCTCGTTGAGTAGCTGATGCCGAAAGCCGGGTGATTCAGATTTCCGTCAATTCGTTTGATCGAATGTCAGTCGAGCGTCGGCTCGGACCCGACTGTCGTCCTTTTCTGATGGCCGGTGAGGTCGAGCGCGCCGCGGAGACCCAGATTGTTGACTGCCACATCTTCCAGAGTCGCTTCGTCAAGAACTTCGAAGTAGGAGGCCAGGGCTTTGACGAATACGCTGCGCGCGCCGCACACCCCCGCCACGCGGCAAAACCGGACCGCACCAAGGCATTCGACGATCGCGTAGTCATCCTCCATGGCCCTCATCACGTCGCCGATGGAGATGGTGTGCGGGTCGCGTACCAACTGGACACCTCCGCCGCGGCCACGGGTCGTCTGAACCAGACCCGCGGCCCCCATCTTCTGGACGACCTTGTCCAGATGGTTGCGCGAAATACGGTGCGCTGCAGCGATGTCGGCAATGGAGCCGCGGCGACCAGTAGCGACGCGCAGGTACATAAGCACGCGCAAGGCATAATCAGCGTGATTCGTGTGTTTCACAGTCCAGCTCGTCTCGATCGGATGAGGCGAATTGTACCTGCCGCGCCGTTCAGTCGTCGGGCGTGACGAGCTGAACGTGGCATGCATCTTTCAGACGTCGCCCAGTGGGATGGTTTTGGCTTGGTTGCCCAGGCTGTCTCTCCCTCGCAGGTTGACCAATTGCGAATGCGCTGTCACTCGTTGATGCAGCGGCAGAAAGTGGTCGGTCAGCACAGGTCACCGTCGCGCCAGACGCCGCACGCTGACGCTCGGATCGATCGTGGCCGTAGGGATCACCTCATGATCCAGGTGATCTAATCGGTACTGCTGATGCTACTTTGAGCTGCCTTAGGCCGCAAGGCCCACGATGTTGGCGGGACTCCCACCAGGGGTGGACCGCCGATGTCGGCGGTGCACCGTTCCGGCGCCCGAGCGAAGCTGCGGGCCCCATGGCGGGGCGGATGTCGATGTAAGTCCCCCTGGCCGGCACACAGGCCCCTGTCAGAACGCCCGATCCGCGAGGTGGCACACCTCGATGCACCGGGTAATACACGGCCATCGGTGGACCCACGGAGAACACGTGCCACCGCCGATCCGGCGCTTCACGGGCTCACGTCCGCGTCTGTGAGGGCCTCACATGCCAGCTCCGACAAGCCCCCGCGGCATCCCAATATCGGTATCGTCCGTACCGCTTCTCGTGGGTGCGATCACCCCGCCGCGGTGGAGCCCCGGGCATGGTGGAGTTCCGCCCGCGCAGTTCGGCCCGCTTCGTCCGGGTGCTCCCACGGGGACAACCCACGGTCGGCGACCCACATCGGCCGGGCCCAGAGCTCGGCCCGCATCCTCGCGTGCTTGGCCGATCAGCCCGGAGTCGGTCGTGTTGCCCGGCCAGCACCGCGCTCGACACTCCTGATCTGGGGCGATGCCTGTGTCAACGACGCGTTGGAGTTGGCCCCCTGACGACGCTAGAGGGTCAGTCTCAGCGCGTCGTCGACAGTCGTGCAGCCATCTTCGCGCGGCAATAGGCGTGGTCGGATGTCACGGCTCCCACTCGTTGTGGATCAGCTGCAGGTGCCGCGCGCCACAGTGCCGTCCTTGTCCGCCGGTGTCGACCTCCGTACGTGCAGGTGTCCCGGACGATAGACGACGTCACCCATCTTCAACCGTTCGAACATCGATCGAACGTGTGCCCAGTAGACTCGCGGGTTCCGGACCTACCCCGGCACGCTGACCTGGAACGATACCGCGGAGGTTGTCCCGGATCTCGTGGAAGTTGAGGTGGCGGTCCCCCCGCCTGAGTCCTGCCGTGCGGTAGGTACTCGGGCGAACCGCCAAGAACACCGCGAGGACAGCGGACCGCCGTGCGCAAGCAATACCAGAACCGGGAGATCGACACGAGCCAGCCTGCCGTGCTCGAGCACGTGAGCGTGGTGCTGGGCGAGCTGGCCGGTGAGATGCACGAGGGATTGCCGGCCCTCACGGTCGGGACCGGGCTACAGGTGATGGCCGCGCTGATGGAGGCCGACGTCACCGCCGCGTGCGGGCCGAAGGGCCGCCACGACCCTGAACGGGTCGCGGTCCGGCACGGCCGCGCCGGGTACCGGTCGAGCGGCCCCGGATGCGCGCGACTGATGGTTCCGGCGAGCTCCCGGTGCCGGCGTACGAGCTGTTCTCCGACACCGAGATCCTGGGGCGGATGGCGCTGGAGCGGATGCTCGCCGGCCTGTCGACGCGTCGCTACCCGGTCGCGCTTGAGCCGGTCGGGGCCCGTGCCGAGAAGACCGCCACGGCCACGTCGCGCTCGGCGGTGTGACTGCGGTTCGTCGCCCAAACCGAGACCGCGCTCGCGGTCCTGCTCGCCGCCGACCTCATGAGGGTCTTGACCCGCAGGCGGTCGGTGTCGACGGCCTTCCCGTCGAGCACGATGTGGGACCAGCCCTCGTCCTGGCCGCGGGCCAGCGCGGCGTGCAGGTCGGGGGCGCGGACGGCGAGCACGCCGATGGCCTCGACGAGGTAGCGGTAGGAGGTGGCCTGGGAGATTTCCAGGCCCCGACCGATCAGCGCTACCTCGCGCTTCTCCCGGAACCACACCAGCGCGAACACGGCTGATCCAGGCAGCTCAGCGTCCTGGTCCCGGTCCGGGTGCCGCGGGTAAGGCGTTCGGCGGCGGGCAACTCGGCCACGAACGGTTCGGTGGGCACGTCGAGCATGGCAGGATAAGCGATCACGTGGAGCCCTTCGCGTGAAGATGATCTGCGAGAAGGTCTCTTCTGGCTGGGGCTCCACGCCCTGCCCGGGACCTCGCGATCCTCGGCATGTCGGACGAGTCCCTGCCGTCGAGCGCACACCGTCCGGATACACCAACGCCAGCTGACTCGATCTTGCTGAGAAGACCTCACCGAACTCGGGACATCCTCATACCGCGGCGTATGTCCAGATTCGCCCATCCGTTGTGGAACCCGGCCCACACCCGCGCCAAGAAGACCTCAGGGCCGGCCCGATCAAGATCCTCTCTCCGCGATTAACCCCTATTGAAGACCAGGTTAGCAACAACTGATGCACGCCAGGACATGAAGCGCCCGACGAGTCCCATGGGTCCGCCGGTCGCGGGCCGTGGGACGCACGGGAGGCCAGACCACCAGCGCTGTTCGTGTCGCTGTCGACGCTATTCGTGCGGCGGGAGCGCCTGTTCGTGCGACGCTCCTTCCCAAGAGTGGGCCCTCCCAAGATAGTGATGCGGAGCACGGGCCGCAACGTGGCCGGGTTTACCCGGGCACCGTTGCTATTCGGTCCTGATTCGATGTCGACTGCAACTGGAGGACCTCGCATGGCGATCGATTTCACTCTCAGTCCGGAGCAGAAGAAGGTTCAGCTGGCCGCCCGGGACTTCGCCGAGAACGTGTTGGCACCGATCGTCCGGGACGCCGATCGGGAACCCGATCCACTCAAGGCGTTCCAGATGACGAAGCCGGCGTACGTCGAGTCCTACAAGCGCGGGATCGCCTTCTGCATGATCCCCAAAGAGTTCGGCGGCGGTGGCCTCACGAATGTCGAGCTGATCCTCGCGGCCGAAGAGATCTGCGCGATCGACCCCGGTTTCGCGTGCACCGTCCTCGTCAACGGACTCGGCCTGCTACCGGTCTGGTACTGGGGCACCGAGGACCAGAAGAAGAAGATCCTCACCGAAGCCACCTCCGATCCCACAGGGGAATGGATCGCCGGCTACGGCGCCAGCGAGCCGGCCGGCTCCCCGGGCGGCACGGCGAACTTCGACACCCCGCTGCCCTCCCCCGCGGGCATCGGCCTGCAGGCCATCCTCGAGGGTGACCACTACGTACTCAACGGGCGCAAGTACTGGCCCTGCAACGTCGGCGGCTGGGACGGTCAGGGGGCCAACACGAGCCTCTACGTCGTGCGCACCGACCCGGACAAGGGTGGCACCGAGGGGCTGGCCGCGATCATGGTCGATCGCGGGACGCCGGGCGTCACCTTCAACACCATCGACTCCTTCGGGCACCGACTCACGCCGAACTCCGAGGTCATCTTCGAGAACGCCATCGTGCCCCGCGAGAACATCGTCGAAGGCACGAAGGGCAACGGCGACCTGCTGATCAACCGCAACTTCGCCTGGTCAGGGCCGGTGGCCGGCATCGCCGCGGTCGGCGTGGCCCGCGCGGCCTACGAGGCCGCGCTCGCCTGGGCGAAGACCTACACGGCCGGTGGCCCGTTCCCGATCATCCACCACCAGAACGTCGGCTACGTGCTCGGCGACGTCGCGGCCAAGATCGAGGCCGCCCGGTACTTCTGCTGGAAGGCCGCGCACTACATCGACGAGCACGACTATCACGGCGAGCTCATCGGCGCGATGAACAAGGTGTACTGCACCGAGTCGCTGTTCGACGCCGTCTACAAGTGCCTCCAGGTCGTGGGTGTCAACAGCGCCGACAAGAAGCACATGTTCGAGAAGTACCTGCGCGAGGCCGCGATCTTCCCGATCTACGACGGCGGCAACTTCGGCATGCAGCGCCGCCGCGTCCACGGCGTCCTGGCCAGCCCGGACTTCGACCCGCGCGCGCTGATGGACAACAACTACGTCGAGTTCACCAAGGAGATGGAGACCATCGACACCATCGCCTCGCCGACGCTCGCCGCCGCGCTCTGACTTCCACGCATCGACCGGGGGTGTCCACCCGCTGAGGGCGGACACCCCCGGTCGCCGGAGAGCCTCTGGGCGCTGTGCCGATGAAATGCTGTATCGACCGAATAGGAACCACTATGAGCGACGCTGTCGTCCTCGTTCCTGGAAACACCTTGCTGACCGAGAATCCAGAGGAGGGCCGAGCTTTGGCGATCAAGCTGGCCCGACTCACAGTGAAAGCTACGCAACCTGATGCGACGATCCGAGACAAGCTGCGGCCAGCTTATGCTGAGAGCGCAGACTCACTGCTCGCCGCCGTACACATCGTTTCAACGGAGTTCGCAACTATAGCAGCGGCCAACAGCTATTGGCGCTGAGCGTCTCCATCCCTCACAACTTCTGATTCTACAGGAGTGACTCCGAATATGCTGTCCCGTATTCTCCGCCCGCGGCTGGTGGCCACCGCTCACTGTGACCTCCCCTGCGGCGTGTACGACCCCGCGCAGGCCCGTATCGAGGCCGAGTCGGTCAAGGCCATCCAGGAGAAGTACCAGGGCAACGAGGACCCGTCCTTCCGCGCCCGGGCCATCGACATCAAGGAGCAGCGCTCCGACCTGGTCAAGCACCACCTGTGGGTGCTGTGGACCGACTACTTCAAGCCCCCGCACTTCGAGAAGTACCCCGAGCTGCACGAGCTCTTCAACAAGGCCACCAAGGCCGCGGGTGCCAGTGGCACCAAGGGTTCGAACGACCCGAAGACGGGCGAGGAGCTGCTCGGTCTGATCGCCCAGATCGACAAGATCTTCTGGGAGACCAAGCAGGCTGTCTGAGCGTGGTACACCTCATTCCGGTTTTCGGTCCGCAACATGACCCGATGAAACGTGAAGAATCGAGCATCCCGACGAATGTCCGGATGGCCAATGATCTCGCCCCCTACGTGCGCCATTTCCCTGCCGCAGTGGCCCACGTGGAGCTCGCCGAGTACCTGCGTCGCTACTGGGACTCCAGAATGCGCCTCGCGCTCTTCGCGCAGATCGACGCCGACCAGTCGGGTTCCGATCCGCTCGTCCTTGCCGCCGTCGCGCTCCTACGCGGCCAGGGCACGTCGTTGCCGGACGGTCCCTGACCACGCGCTCGGCCTCATTCTCTGGAGTGAACATCATGCCGCAGAAGGTCCGCGGAGTCGTCGCGCACAAGAAGGGCGAGCCCGTCTCCGTCGAGACGATCATCGTCCCCGACCCGGGCCCCGGCGAGGCCGTCGTCCAGGTGCAGGCCTGCGGGGTGTGC